>Ga0137409_10007657_pt1 | contig 11079 bp, 8 predicted proteins | sample CZODoug1_16funga_FD_122059 | JGI IMG/M metagenome (GOLD analysis project Ga0137409, IMG submission 122059) | Vadose zone soil fungal communities from Angelo Coast Range Reserve, California, USA - CZODoug1_16fungal (Hybrid Assembly) | ecosystem: Environmental > Terrestrial > Soil > Vadose zone... | reverse complement strand
CGCCCCCCCTGCGCCGGAGGGCGCGATGCCCAGAAAGCGACGCCGCGAGGACGGACGCCCTCCAGGGGGAGGCCGAGCGCGAGAGCGCTCAAGCCGGCCGACGGGGTCTGGGGGCATCGGAAGCGCGCAGGGCGCGAAGCGCCCGAGCACTGGACGGGCCCCCAGTAATTTTGGACTACATCCGTCGCAACGGCGTGATCCTCACCGTGGCGCTCTGCCTCGTGGTCGGGGCAGCGCTGGTCGTGCGCAGCGGCCGCATCCCGGGCCGCGCCGACCCGCTCGGGCGCGCCTTCCTGGAGCTGATGGCGCCGCTCGAGCGCGCCGCTTCCGCGCTCGGCCGTGGCGTGTCGGGGAGCTGGCACGGCGTGGCCGACCTGGTGCGTGCGCGGGGCGAGAACGCCGTCCTGCGCGAGCGCGCGCAGCGCCTCGAGCGGGAGCTCGATCGGCTCTCGGAGATGGAGCTCGAGAACGCACGCCTGCGCCAGCTGCTCGACTTCCGGCAGACGCTGCAGGGCGAGATGCTCACCGCGCGGGTCATCGGCCGGGACGCGACCGGGCTCGCGCGCACGCTCACCATCGACCGCGGCGAGAGCGCGGGGGTGGCGCGCGGGGCGGCGGCGCTCGCGCCCCAGGGCATCGTCGGGCAGGTGTTCCTGGCGAGCCGGCACGCCGCCCGCGTCCTCCTCGTCACCGACCACAACAGCGGGGTGGATGCGCTCGTGCAGCGCACGCGCGCGCGTGGCATCGTGCAGGGGACGGTGGACGCGGGCTGCGTGCTCAACTACGTGAAGCGCACCGAGGACGTACAGGTGGGGGACGCGCTCGTCAGCTCGGGGCTCGACGGCATCTTCCCGAAGGGGCTGCCCATCGGGCGCGTGGTGGCCATCGACAAGCGCGGGCAGGGCCTCTTCCAGTCCGCCGAGGTCGCGCCCGACGTGGATCTCGACCGCCTCGAGGAGGTGCTCGTGACGCGCGGTCCGGTCACGCCCGTCGAGCCCGCGCCGGCGGCGCCGGGAGAATAGGGTGCGGAGCGCAGCCGCGCTGGTGGTCGCAGCGGTCGCCGCCATGCTCCTGCAGACGACGATCTTCCCGTCGCTCCCTGGTCTGCCGGTCGTGCCCGACCTGATCCTCGTCCTGGCCGTGTACCTGGGCGTCGCGCACCAGACGATCGGCGGCGCGGCCGGCGCGTTCCTGCTCGGCTACTTCCTCGACACGTTCTCGGGCACGCTCCTCGGGCAGAACGCCTTCGCGCTCTCCGCCGTCTACCTGGGCGTGCGCTTCGTCGCGCGCCATCTCTGGTTCGAGCGTGGCCTGCCCGTGATGGCGATCGCCTTCTTCGTCGCTGTCGGGCAGGCCCTCGAGCGAGATGCCCACCGGCAGCCGCGTGGTCGGGCCGAGACCGGCCGGGATCGTCAGGCCGGGCATGCCCGCGTTGCTGCCGGGGTCGGTGTTGCGGATGAACCGTACGAACGTCTCGAGGCTCGACGCCTCCGGACCCTGGGGCACGGCGACGCTCGGTGTCGTGGGGCCGATCAGCGCCTCCACCGCATACTTCTCGAACGTATCGACGAAGTGCTTGAGCAGCGCCGGCCGCGCGTTCAAGATGGCGCCGCGGTAGATCGGCTCCGCGTCGACGAGCCCGGTGGGTCCGGGCAGCTTGCGGGGCACCACGAGCGTCTCGTACGTGCCCCTCACGTCCTTGCTCGCGATCTGCGCGGCCACCTGCTCGACGGTCTGGCCTGTGCGGTACTTCGCGAGGTACGCCTTGAGATCGTCGTAGGCTTCGTAGAGCGCCACCGGAAAGCTGACCCTGTCGTTCAGCGCCTTGAGATCGGGCATGTCGACCTCGACGATGGTCACGCCCGCGGCCTTGAGCTTTTCCAGCGCGGCCTCGACATTGGCCTTCGTGTCGGCGTCGAGGTCGGCGAAGAAGTACGCGCGGTACACGCCGAGTCGCACGCCGCTCAGCGACGCCGTCGGCGGGATCTTGCCGTGCATGACGACCGAGTCGAGGAGCGCGACGTCGACGACGGTCTGCGCCATCGGCCCGACGGTGTCGCGCGAGTGCGCGATCGGCGTCACGCCCTCCTGGCTGTAGCGCCCGAGGGTCGGCCGGAGCCCGGCGCCGCCCGTCAGGCCCGCGGGAATGCGGACCGAGCCGCCGGTGTCGCTGCCGAGCCCGCCGGGCGCCAGCCGCGCGGCGATGGCGGCGCCGGTGCCGCTGCTGCTGCCGCCCGCGATGCGCGTCCGGTCGTAAGGATTGCGCGTGCCGATCGGCGGCGCCGTGAAGAACGCCTCGTTGTAGCCGGAGATGCCGAAGGCCAGCTCGTGCATGTTCGTCTTGCCGAGGATGACCGCGCCCGCGTTGACGAGCGCGCGCACGGTCGGCGCGTGCTCCGTCGGGACGAACTCGCGCAGCCCGGGGGTGCCGGCGGTGTTGGGCAGCCCGGCCACGTGCGTGTTGTCCTTCACCACCAGCGGCACGCCGTGCAGCGCGTCCTTCCGCCGCGCGCCGAGGGCCAGCTCCGCATCTGCCCGCCGCGCGGCGGCCAGCGCGCCCTCGCGATCGAGCGTGATGAACGCGTTGAGGTCGCGGTTGGCCTCGGCGCGCGCGAGGTACGCCTGGGTGAGCTCGACGCTGCTGACCTTCCTGGAGCGGATCAGCTCGGCGGCGTCGGCCACGCCCAGCTCGGTCAGGTCGACCGGGCGTGTGGGCGCGCTCGCGCATCCGGCGGCGAGCGCGAGCGTCAGGAGGATGGCGACGGCGCGAACGAGCATGGTGATCTCCTACGGCCCCTCGTCGCGCGGCGTCGGCACCGCGCGGGCGGGGAACTCGCGATAGGCGTGGCGCGCCATGACGTCCTCGCGCAGATCGACGCCGAGCCCGGGCGCCGTCGGCAGCGCGACGTAGCCCTGCTCGACCCGCAGCGGGTGCACGGTGATCTCGGCCCCGCGCGCCTCGAAGTTCACGAAGTATTCGGTGATCAGGAAGTTCGGAATGGCCGCCGACACCTGCAGCGTGGCGGCGAGACCGACGGTGGTGGAGTTGTAGTTGTGGGGTGAGACGACGACGTGATACGCCTCGGCCATCGCCGCGATCACCCGCAGCTCCTCGATACCGCCGACGTTGCATACGTCGGGGTTGATGATGTCGGCCGCGCGCCGCTCGAAGACCTCGCGGAACTCGAACCGCGTGTAGAGCTCCTCGCCGGTGACGATCGGGGTGCGGATCTCGCGCCGGCACTCGGCCAGGGCGCCGAGATCGCGCGCCGAGACGGGCTCCTCGTACCAGAACGGATCGAACGGCTCGAGCAGCCTCGCCACCCGGACCGCGTGCATCGGGGCCAGCCGGCGGTGCACCTCGATCAGCAGATCGACGCCGGTGCCGACGGCATCCCGCACGGCGCGCACCGTCTCAACCACCTGCCGCTCGGCGTCGCGCGTGATGTGCGTGCGCCACGGCCCCGGAAACGGATCGAACTTCAGCGCGCTGAAGCCGCGCGCCACCGTCGCCTTGGCCTTCGCCGCGTAGTCGGCCGGCGTCTTCGCGCCCGAGTACCAGCCGTTGGCGTAGACGCGGATCCGCTCACGGCACGGGCCGCCGAGCAGGCTCACCACGGGCACGCCGAGCCGCTTGCCCGCGAGGTCCCAGAGCGCCTGCTCGATTCCGCTGACGGCTCCGAAGAAGTCCAGGGAGCCGCGCTTGGCCGCGAAGTCGTGATAGGCCCAGTGCGTGAAGTGGCGGATGTGGCCGGCGTCGCGGCCGACCAGATAGCGCCCGAGCTGGTGCACGAAGGCGGCGATCGAGTGGTCGCGGTCGGCCTGCGTGTAGCATTCACCCCAGCCGTGCAGGCCGTCGGAGGTCTCGACCTTCACGAAGAGCCAGTTCTTGCCGTAGCCGGGGTCGACGATGAACGGGGTGACGGCGGTGATCTTCACGCGCGGATCTCCTCGTCGAGGAACGTCAGCGCTGGACGGCCGGGGCGGCGGCCAGCGGCGCCGGCGCCCCGGCGGGGAGCCGGCTGGGGAGCAGCGCCACACATAGCGTGGTGAAGGCGGAGATCGCCGCCATCACCGTGAGCAGCGTGCCGAAGCCGGCCGCCTTCACGGTGGGGCCGAGCAGGTAGACGGCGAGCGAGGCGACGCCGAACGACACCGTGAGCCGCATGCCGGCCACGCGCGAGCGCATCCGGTCGTCGACGTACTGCACGATCATGGCGTCCACGAACGGAATGGCGCCGAACACGAAGATCATGAAGGCCACGACCGTCACGTAGAGCGGCCAGCCGCCGGCGGGCGCGGCCAGCAGAAACAGCGGCGCCTGGGCGGCCACGATCGGCAGGTAGACCCACTTGAGCGGATAGCGATCGATGAGCTTGCCGACCACGAGCTGGGCGAGCGAGGCGATCGTGTACACGACCGCCAGCAGCACGCCGAGGGTGGCGGGATCGTCGACCAGCCCACGCAGGCGCTCGGCCAGCAGCTGACCGTTGCCGTTGGTCGTGAAGTTGAAGATGAGGCTCGAGGAGATCGCCGCCAGCGTCATCACGGCGAGCACGCGCGCCATCACCGCACGCGGCAGGTCCACGGACTTTCGCGGCCGCTTGGCCGGCGCCATCTCCTCCCTCGGCACCACGGCCAGGAACAGCACGCCGCAGAGCAGCGCGAGGCCGCCGGGCACGGCGAACGCGGCGCGCCAGCCGATGTGCTTGACGAGGAGGCCGGTGAGGATCGCGGCGACCGCGATGCCGAGGTTGCCGAAGAGGCCGTTGACGCCGATGGTGAATCCGGGGTTCTTGCTCCCCTGCACGAGCATCGGGATGCCGACCGGATGGTAGATCGACGAGAACACGCCCATGAGCGTCAGCGCGGCCGCGAGCGTCCACACCCCCGAGGTCAGCGCGATCAGCAGACCGGACACGCCCATGCCGAGGAAGAAGATCACCATCATCGCGCGGCGGCCCCAGAGATCGCCCAGGCGGCCCGCGGGCAGCGAGCCGAGCCCGAACATCACGAAGGCGCCGACCGTGTAGGGCATCAGGTCCTGCCAGACCATCCCCCAGTCGGCGGCGATGGCGCCGACGGCGGTGGCGAAGATCAGCAAGAAGAGGTGATCGAGCGCGTGGCCGGCGTTGAGCAGCAGCGCCGTCGGTCGTCCGGTGGACATGGCGGGGATTCTACCGCACGATGGTGCTCATCTTCCGACTCGCGCTCTTCCGCCTCCCCGACTTCCGCCGGCTCGGCGCCTCGGTGCTCCTCAATTCCGTCGGCATGATGGGGGAAACCGTCGTGCTCGGCTGGCTCACGCTCGAGCTGACGAACTCGCCCCTGCTCGTCGGCGTGGCGATGGGGATGCGGATGCTCCCGCTGTTCTTCGTGGGCGTGCCGGCGGGCGCGCTGGCCGATCGCTTCCCGCGCCACCAGCTGCTGATGCTGACCGGCGCCGGCCAGGCGCTCACGGCATCGGCGCTCGGCGCGCTCACGCTGCTCGGCCAGGTCGGCCTCGCGCACGTGCTGCTGCTGACGCTGGCCGCGGGGACCCTGCGCGGGCTCGAGCACGCGGCGCGGCAGAGCTACACGCACGACGTCGTCGGCGCCCCCGCGCTCGTGCCCGGCCTGGCGGTGCTCGGCGTCGCCATGCGGCTCGGCTGGCTGCTCGGCTCCCTCGGCGTCGGGACGATCATCGCGCGCTTCGGCTCGGGCGCGGCGTATCTCGCGGTGGCGTCCGGATTTCTGGCGGGCGCGCTCGTGCTGCTGCCTGCGTCGAGCCCGCCGCGCGCCGCACGGCCTGCGCCCGGCTCGCTGTGGGCCAGCGTCGTCGGCTTCGCGACGGCGATGCGGACGGACCGCCCGCTGCTCGTGCTCATGATGCTCACCGCCGCCGCCGAGATCCTCGGCTTCTCGCACCAGGCGCTCTTGCCGAGCCTGGCGCGCGACGTGCTCGCCATCGGGCCCGAGGGTCTCGGCGCGCTGAACGCAGCGCGCTCCGTCGGCGGCGTCGTCGGGCTCGCGGTCGCCTCGGCCCGTCGCCGCGTCGACGGCGGCGGGGCGTTCTTCGTGACGGTGCTCCTGTCGTTCGGAGCGAGCCTCGTCGGCCTCGGGCTGGCCCCGCAGGTCGTCGGCGTCGCGGGCGTGGTCGCGGTGCTCGTCGTCGTGAACGCCGTCGGCGCGCTGGCGGACCTGCTCGCGCAGAGCCTGCTGCAGCTGAGCGTGCCGGGCCACCTGCGCGGCCGCGCCGGCGGCGCCTGGGTCGTGGCCATCGGCCTCGCGCCGCTCGGGCAGCTGCAGATCGGCGCCCTCGCGTCGCTCTTCGGCGTCAGCGTCGCCTTTGGCGCCAGCGGCCTCGCTCTCGTCCTGCTGGCCGGCGCGACGGCGCTGCTGTTTCCGCGCGTCCGCCGGCTTTAACATCGAGTCGACGATGCCGACGCCGGCCGCCGTGATGGACGCGATCCAGAGGCTCCTGCTCCCGCTGCTCGACGCGCTGGAACGCATGGTGTGGGTGCAGCGCTATCTCCATCCGCCCGTCGCCGGGCGGCTCGCCGAGGTGCTGGCGCCGCAGACCGAGGCCGTGGCCGCGCCGCTGAGCGCGCTCGAACAGGCCCCCTGGCCCGACGACGTCGCCTTCATGCGCGAGCGGCTCATCGCCGTCGGCCGGCAGACGCTCGAGATGCTCGCGGCCTTCGTCACCGCCGCGCGCGAGTCCAAGGATCCGTTCGACCTCTACCGCGCGCTGCGACGCTTCGCCCGCGTGCAGGAGGCGCTCTATCCGCTGGCCGCGGCCTTCGATCCCGTGAGCCGCTGGTTCCTCGATCCCGCGCGCCGCGACGACGACGCGCTGGTCGGGCGCCTGCGCGCGGGCGCGCTGCGCGAGGACGGCGCCGCGCGCGTGGGCGTGCTGCACGCCGACAACGAGCGCGACGCCCGCGGCGGCTTCTCGCTCTACGTCCCCGAGACGTGGGAGCCGGACGCGCCGATGCCGCTGGTGGTCGCCCTCCACGGCGGGCACGGGCACGGCCGTGATTTTCTCTGGTCGTGGCTGCGTGAAGCGCGGGCACGCGATGTCCTCGTGCTGGCGCCGACGGCACGCGGGCGCACGTGGTCGCTCATGGGCGACGACGTGGACGGGCTCAGCCTTCTGCGGGTGGTCGAGTCGGTGGCCGCGCGCTACCCCGTCGACCGCGCGCGCGTGCTCCTGACCGGGATGTCGGACGGCGCCACCTACGCGTTTCTCGCGGGCCTGCGCGACGGCGCGCCCTTCACGCACCTGGCGCCGGCGTGCGGCGTGCTGCACCCGGCGCTGCTCGCCGCCGGCGCCCTCGCCCGCGCGCGCGACCTGCCGATCTACCTCGTCCACGGCGAGCTCGACTGGATGTTCCCGGTCGAGACGGCGCAGCTGGCGCGCGACGTCTTGACCGCCGCCGGCGCCCGGCTCGTCTATCGCCAGATCGCGGACCTCTCCCACGCGTATCCGCGCGACGAGAACGCGAGAATCCTCGACTGGCTGATGCGTTAAGTGGGGGGCCCCGACATGGCCCCCCACACCCCCCGGCGTTCGGAGCGCCCCGGCAAAAGCCGTGGCGCTCCTCTCTAAGCCCCTGCCAGCGCCCGGAGTGGAGCGAGCAGGCGGCCGTCGGGGCGCGCAAGCTCCTCGACGATCGAAAAGTGGTCGTGCCCTGCCAGCGGCACGTACCGGCCGGGCAGGCCGCGCTTCTGCCACACCGCCGCGAACTCGTCGGACTGGCGAATCAGCTCGGGCAGCTCGTCGAGGCCGACGGTCACGATGAGCGGCGCCGAGCGCGATGGCAGGTTCAGGATCGGGCTGTTACGCGCGGCCTCGGCGGGATCGAGCCGGAGCTTGTCGTTGAGATAGCTGAGACGGATCGGCTCGAGGTCGTAGAGGCCGCTGATGGCCAGCCCGCCGGCCACGCGCGGATCCTGCATCGCCATCGCCGTGAGGTGTCCGCCCGCGGAGTTGCCGGCCACGAACACGCGCGCGGGATCGCCGCCGAGCTCCTTGGCGTGGTCGATCGTCCACGCCACCGCCGCGCGGACCTCGGTCACGATGGCGTCGAGCCGCGCGGCCGGCGCCAGCGTGTACTCCACGAGAACGAGGTTGAAGCCGGCGGGCAGGAGCGCCTCGCCGACGTACGAGAGCGGCTCCTTGTCGTTGCTCTGCCAGTAACCGCCGTGAATGAACGCCAGGGTCGGTGCGCCCGCGATGCCGCGCACGAAACGCCTCGCTGCGCGTCTTGCGGCCGGCGAAGTATCGCTCGCGCTTCACCGGCCCCACCGCGCCGCCGTTGTCGTAGGCGGCGTCCAGCGCGGCGCGGTCCATGCCTCGATAGAGCATCGATCGTCTCCTCTAGCTGTCGGGCGTGCGCACGCGCGACGCGCGCTCGCGGGCGGCGGCCAGTCCCGTCTTGGCGTACTTGAGGTCGCGATAGTCGCCGGAGCGCACCGGCGGGTGCCGGGGCGGCCCCTGCGACGCGAGACACTCGATCGTCACGTCGTAGTTCGGATGGTTGAAGAACGCGATCGACAGCCGCGGCCGGCCGACGCCGGCCGGCGGGTTCACCACGCGGTGCATGTTGGAGAGCCAGCGGTCGTTCGTCCAGCGCATCAGCAGATCGCCGATGTTCACGACGAAGCGCGTGGGCGTCGTGGCCACGTCGACCCAGCGGCCGTCGCGCGTCCTCACCTGCAGCCCGCCCGGCACGTCCTCACCGCTCAGGATCGTGAAGCCGCCGTAATCCGTGTGGGCGCCGGCGCGCAGCTGGCCCGGCGCGGGCGGAGCGGCCTGCGCCGGATAGTAATTGAGGCGCATCGTCCCGATGGAGCGGTCGACCTTGTCGTCGAAGAACGTCTCGCCCACCGAGAGCGCGAGCCCGGCCAGCCGCATCACGGTGCGGACGAGCTCGCTCATCGCCCGGTAGTAGACGGTCGCAGCCGGCGCGAACCCGGCCGGCGCCGCGGGCCAGACGTTCGGCACGAAGTGCTGGCGGCCCTCGGCACTCGTGTAGTACGCGTCGGCGCCGACGTCGACGGGCCCGACGTGGAAGAACTCCTTCAGATCGGGCGGCGCCGGCGCGTCGTTCGCCGTCGACAGCGCCTCGCCGCCGGCCGGGTGATAACCGCGGTTCGTGCCGGCCACCGAATGCCGCGCGGCCAGCTTGGCCTCGCGCGGCAGCGCGAAGAACGCGTGGGCGACGGCCCGCAGCTCGTCGACGACGCGGGCGGGCACGCCGTGGCCGTCGATCGCGAAGAAGCCGATCTCGCGGCAGGCCGCGTCGATGGCGGCGGCGACGCGGAGACGCTCGGCGGCTCCCGTCCGCGCGGGCGCCAGGTCGATGACGGGGAGGCTCACAGCGTCGGGATCAGAGTCGCGCCTCGTCGATGGGCAGCCCGAGCCAGTAGCGGCCGACCATCTCGTAGTGGGCCAGACGCCCCTGCAGATGCTGGGTGATCACGTGGATGTCCTGGAAGTGGCGCTGGATCAGATTGCCGTCGTAGGCGGCGGTGGCGCCGGAGGCGTTGTAGACGGTGTCGATGATCTGCGCCGCCAGGCGGATCCCGTGCGTGGTCGCGATGCGGAGATTCGCGCGCTGCTCGAGGGTGACCGCGCCCCTCGTCGCCGCGTCCCAGATCTCGCGGACCGCCTCCATCAGGAACGCGCGTCCCGAGCGCAGCCACGCCTCGCACTGGCCGACGCTGACCTGGACCATCGACTGCTCGCGCAGCAAGCTCGGCATCGCGCGCGGCGTCTTGGAGCCGGCCAGCTCGGCGAACGTCTCGAGGCACGTGCGCGCCATCCCCAGCGCCACCGCCGCGTCGCCGGAGGCGAAGCAGAGCGTGCGCGGGACCTTGTAGAGGGGCCCCTTCTCGAGCAGCGCCGCGGTGGCGGAGAGCACGGTGCGCTCGGCGGGGACGAAGACGTCACGGACGTTGAAATGGTGTGTGCCGGTGCCGCGCATCCCGCGCGTGTGCCACGTGTCGAGAAGCTCGGCCTCGCCGACCGGCACGAGCAGGTAGCGCAGCTCGGGTGTGCCGTCCGCCTCCAGCCGTGTCTTGCCGTTCTCCATGACCTGCGCGTGAGCGGCGATCCAGGTGGCGTGGCGGCAGCCGGTGCTGAAGCCCTGGCGCTCGGCGGTGACGCGATAGCCGCCCGGCACCACGACCGCCTTGGCCGTCGCCGCCGGCGTGTTGGCCACGACCGCGCGCGGCGGATCGATCCAGATCTTCCGCGCGGCGTCGCGCGGCATGCGCGCCGCGTACGTCGCGTAGATCGCGCCCTGGTTGACGACCCAGCCCGTGCTGGCGTCGGCCTTGCCGAGCTCCTCGATCACCTGCACGTACGTCGGCAGGTCGATCTCGCCGCCGCCGATCGCGCGCGGCACCGCGAGGTGAAAGAGGCCGGCGTCGGCGATCGCCTCGAAGAGCGCGCGGGGCAGCTCGCGGAGCCGGTCGGTCTCGTCGGCGCTGGCGCGGATCTGCGGCGCCAGCTTGCGCGCGGCCTCGAGCGGCGACTCCGTCACCCTAGTCCTCCCGGTTGGCGACGCGCGGCCCGCCGCTCATGTACAGCGTCTCGCCGGTCATGAAGTTGGCCGCGTCGGAGGCGACGAAGATCACCGCCCACGCGATCTCCTCGGGGCGCCCGAGCCGCTGCAGCGGGGTCTCGCGCGACGCCTGCGCGATCATCGCGGGCGTCTTCCAGACCTCCAGCACGCCCTCGGTCTCGGTCGGCCCCGGCGCCACCGCGTTGACGGTGATGCCGTATTTCGCCCACTCGGCACCGAGGCTCTGCGTGAGCGCGGTGACGCCGGCCTTGGCGGCGGCGTAGGGCGCCATCCCGCGCGCGCCGCTGCGGCCGGCCACGGAGGTCACGTTGACGATCTTGCCCGAGTGCTGGCGGATCATCACGCGGCCGACGGCCTGCGAGAAGAGGAACACGCCGGTGAGGTTCGTGCGCAGCATCGCGTCCCATTCCTGGCGCGGCAGGTCTTCGAGGCGCGCGCGCATGCGGTAGCCCGCGTTGTTGACGAGCAGGTCGATACGGCCGAACTCGGCGACGGTTCGCGCGAC
>Ga0137409_10007655_pt1 | contig 11081 bp, 11 predicted proteins | sample CZODoug1_16funga_FD_122059 | JGI IMG/M metagenome (GOLD analysis project Ga0137409, IMG submission 122059) | Vadose zone soil fungal communities from Angelo Coast Range Reserve, California, USA - CZODoug1_16fungal (Hybrid Assembly) | ecosystem: Environmental > Terrestrial > Soil > Vadose zone... | reverse complement strand
GACCAGCGCTACGCGCACACCGACATCGTCTCGCACTCCGGTTTCGAGCTACCCTCCGAGATCGTCAGGAATGCGAACGAAGTCTTTGAGAAAGTGCAGGCGCGCACCGAAGTGGTGGGGATCGATGAAGGACAGTTTCTGGGCGACGGACTGGTTGACATTTGCATGCGTATGGCCGACGCAGGCAAGCGCGTGATCGTCACCGGGCTCGACACCGATTACCTTGGCCGCCCATTTGATCCCATGCCGCGCCTATTGGCGGTCGCGGAAGAAATCACGAAGCTGCTCGCCATTTGCGTGCAGTGCGGTAATCCGGCCGTGCACACGCAGCGCCTGGTGGCTTCCGACGACCTGATCGTCGTGGGAGCAGCGGGGATGTACGAGCCGCGCTGCCGCCGCTGCTTCGAACCTCAACTAGCGCATGAAAAAGTCGAAGCCGAGAAAAAATCGGCGCCTCTGGCTCGCAAAGCTGCGAACTAATCTTTCCTTATTAGAAGGACGGTTTTCTCAGTGACCTCTGTGCCCTCAGGGTTCTCTGTGTTGAGATTTTTCCGAAAAGATTTAACACAGAGGACACAGAGAAATCAGCGCAGTCGCGCGCGGACAGCCGCTGCTAAAGCGCGAAACTCATCGCACGCCAAAATGTCGAGGGCCGGCTCTGGCGCCGGCAATTCCGCAACAGCGCAGGTACGTTCGATTCGACCAACCGATGCGTTCCACTCCGCTACATCCAAACGCCCGGCCTCGTGAGCTTGCCTGACTGCGGCGATGGCTGGCGCTACGGTTGGCCAGTCATGACACAACATGGCGATATCCGTGCCAGCCCGCAGTGTTTCAATGGCGGCTTCGCCCGGGCCATACCGCCGCGCAATCGCGCCCATGCCTAGATCGTCCGCCAGAATCACGCCGCTGAATTTCATGCCGCGGCGCAACACGCCGTCAAGCATCTTCCGCGAAAGCGAAGCGGGCCGCTCCCGATCAATCTGGGGCAACAGAATGTGCGCGGTCATCACCAGTGGCACGCCAGCCGCGATGGCCGCTGCGAAGGGAACAAGTTCGGCGGACTCGAGACGCTCCATCGTCCCGGCGAATACCGGCAAGTCAAGGTGCGGATCAACGAGCGTATCGCCATGCCCGGGGAAATGCTTCGCGCAGGAGAGCACTCGGCCCGCGCGCAAACCTTGATCGAATGCCACGCCCATCTTCGCGACAAGCTGCGGATCGGCGCCAAAACTGCGGTCCTTCGTGACGGGGCTTTCCGGATTTACGTTGAGGTCCAGCATCGGCGCGAAATTGAGGTTGCATCCGGCGGCGCGGAGCTCGACCGCCATCGCGCGCGCCACTTGTTCCACCAAGGCGACGTCACCCGCGCGGCCGAGTTCCGCCGCTGAGGGCCACGCGGTGAATGGCTCCCCTAGCGCGAAGCGTGTGCCGCCTTCCTGGTCGATGCCGATCAGCACGGGGTGGCCGGCGGCGCGTCGAATCTCCGCGGTGAGTTCGCGCAGGCGCTGCACGCTGCGGAAATTGCGGTTGTAGAGGACCACGCCTGCCAGGCCACGTTCGAGATAGCCGGCAAGTTCCGCGGGCAGAATCTCGCCATCAAAGCCCAGCATGAATCTTGCAAGTACGGAATCACGGCCGTGCGTTTCGCGTCGAGTGTGCGGGGTCATCTGGTATCATTCGCGCGGTGTGCGGAATCCTCGGGAACTAAGAGGCTAGCGGGAGATCGGGAGCAAGTCAAAGTGAGAATCGAGTCGAAGGCGCCTACGCGGATCGATCTGGCTGGCGGAACACTGGACATATGGCCGCTATACCTGTTTCACGAGGGCGCTGTAACCGTAAATTGCGCGATCACGCGGTACGCATCCTGCGTCATTGAGACTTCTTTCTCGCGGGCTATCCTTCCTTCGTCGGGAAAAGCAAGTAGCGCCCGCACCCGGCCCGAAAATTCACGGCGCATCGTCCTGGCCTCTCGCGATACGAAACGTGAAGAATCGTTTCCGTCTCTCGATGCGTTGTGCTGCGCGCGACGCTATAAGCTGCCTTTGCTGGCGCATCTGGTCCGGGTCTTCCGTCCGACGATGGGCTTCACGCTGACCACCGATTCCGAGGCTCCTGCGGGAGCGGGCATCGGTGGCTCATCCGCTATGGCCGTGGCGATTTGCGCGGCGCTCGATCGTCTGACCGGAGCGGGCCTGCGCCGCGAAGACTGGATTCACATTAGCCGCGACGTTGAGGCCATCGTTATCCGCGTGCCGACCGGCACACAGGATCATTACCCTCCGGCATTCGGCGGCGCCGCCGCCATCGTTCTGGCGCCGGGCGGCGAACGGCGCGAGGCGCTCGGCTGTGACCTTGACGAACTCGAACGCCGATTGGTGCTTTGCTACACCGGCAAACCGCGGCAATCCGGCATCAACAACTGGGAAGTTTTTAAGCGGCACATCGATGGCGACCGGCGCGTCGTGCAAAATCTCGAAAAAATCGCGGTTGTCGCGCGGCAAGTGCGCGCCGCTCTCGAACGGAACCAGTGGAACCAAGTCGGGCGCCTCGTGCGCGAGGAGTGGGAGTTCCGCCGCCGCAATCTTCGGACGATTTCCACGCCGGTGATTGACCGCATCATCTCCTCCGCGCGGCGGCAGGGCGCCCTCGGCGGCAAAGTCTGCGGCGCGGGCGGCGGCGGGTGCCTAACGCTGGTGATCGAGCCCGGAGCGCGCGCACGCGTGGAGGCTGCCGTTACGGCGGCCGGCGGAGCGCTGCTGCCATTGCGGATCGATCGGGATGGCGTGCAGGTTCGGTCGGACGGGCAGAACTAGAGCATTTCCATAAATGATGTAGCTTTACAGAGAGGCGTTACTGTGGCAGAGTAGGGGCTATGACGCCCATCCCTGTTCCGATGCGCCGGCGAATTCTGCACCTCTACGAGAAGGGCAAGAGCACTCGCGAAATTGCACAAGTGTTCGGTTTTTGCGTGGCCGCGGTGCGCCGCGTGCGCCAGCAGTTTCAGCAGCGCGGCACGCTGGAGCCGCGGACTCGTCGCAGCGGACGGCGCGCGCTGCTCACCGAGGAACGCAAACAGCGGCTCGAAAAGCTGCTCTCCGAGCAGCCCGACGCCACGCTGGCCGAGTTAGGGGCACGCCTGGACCGGCCCTTCCGCACTTCCACGGTGGATCTGTGGCTTCGGCGGCTGGGCTGGAGGTATAAAAAAAACTCTGGTCGCCGCCGAACAAGACCGGCCCGACGTGGCCGAAAAAAGAGCACACTGGCATGAACAGTTGGCCTGCGAGCCGGTGCACCGTTTGGTTTTCGTGGATGAAAGCGGGGCCCACACGAAGATGACGCGCTGGCGCGGTCGGGCTCTGGGAGGGCAAAGGTTGGTGGGCCGCATTCCCTGCGGAAAGTATCAGACCAGCACGTTGATCTCCGGCATCCGCCTGCAGGGCCCTTGCGCCCCTTGGCTTTTTGAAGGCCCCATGAACGGCGAGATGTTTTTGGCTTGGGTGGAGCAGGGTCTGGCCCCCACCTTGCGGGCGGGTGAAGTGGTGATCCTGGACAATCTAGCCACGCACAAGATCCGGGGCGTACGCGAAGCCATCCAGGCACGGGGCGCACGGCTTATGTATCTGCCGCCCTACTCTCCGGATTTCAATCCCGTCGAACCGATGTGGAGCAAGATCAAACACGTGCTTCGGAGCCACGCTCCCCCGCAGCGACGAGCCACTGCTCCTGGCCGCCAAAGCTGCCTTTGAGTCTATTTCGCCCGCCGATTGCCAGGGCTTCTTTTTTAGCGCCAAGTACGCTACATCATTTATGGAATTGCTCTAGTACAAATGTTCAGACCGACCTTTTCCAGTCTCTCGGGTGTTGTTGATGATCAATTTGACTTGTCTGGCTTACGCGGGTCTTGTGTGGCATCCACGTACTCAGTCGAAGATGGACCGAACCCAGTGATCTGAACAACAACAGGTTCGTCACCGGTCTCTGCGAAGTGATTCCGAGATGGCGGTTCGGTGTAGAAACTGCCCGGTGGCAGAGGCTTCAGTTTCGCCTCGTCAAACTTATCGCCGTACCCGATATGCCATGTGCCGGAGATTACGGTCGCAACCCTGTCGTCACGATGGGAGTGGGCAGCGATGCGCGTATGTGCCGGGACGCGAAGCATGATGGTATATACGCCCGCTTGGTCTGGATTGCCCTTCAGAACAACGGTCTGGATTCCGCCAACGCCTGAGCTTCCCGTGCCCGGATTGCTCACTTGCGGGAACTTGTATTCTGTAGGAGTAAGTCGTTCTTCGTTTGCGCCGCCGTCAGCACTGTTTGCAACTGCATGAGCAACCAGCGGGCCATCAAGGAATTTACGAATCAACGCGACTGTGTAAGCTGGTCGTTCTTCCATCAACCAATGTCCTGAGCCGGCCACGACCTCCTCCTGCACGTTCGTCGCTACATGCCGCATGATTACGGCCTGGAGGGCGCCAAAAGACTTCTCCCCACCTACCGCCATCACAGGCATCGTCAGCTTCGTTTGTTCGAAGACCTTGTTGTCCTTCGCATCCTGGGAGAAAGCCGCAAACTGCGCGAACCCGGCCCGCATTCCACCTGGTTGCGCGTAAGTAGAGGTAAAAAAATTTCTGGTGGCTTCGTCGGGCCTACCTGGATCGCCGGTAAAGTCATTCCATATTCTGTCAAAGTAGATACGCTCCCGGCCCGCCACCAGCCGTTCCGCATCCGGTCCATGGAAGTTGAAGTGCCAAACGCCAGGATTTAGGAGAATCTCGTTCCAGGGATCAATCCCGGGAATCGGTGCGTCCATAACAATGAGGCGCTCGACCTTATCGGGATAAATCGCGGCGTAGGCGTATGCCACCATGTTGCCGATGTCGTGAGCAACCACAGATGTTTTGTCGTATCCCAACGCAGTCACAACGGCACGAATATCCTTGGCCTGAGTCTTTTTATCGTAGCCATCGGCAGTTTTGGAGGAACGCCCAATGCCACGGAGGTCGGGCACCACTACCGTATGGTCCTTCATGAGATCTGCGGCCAAAGGAGCCCACGAGTCGCTATTTTCAGCGTACCCATGGATGAGCACCACTACGGGCCCGCTTCCTCCCCAACGAACAAAAATGCCCGCCCCATCCGAGCTGTGTACTGTTTTCGCTTGAAAGCTGGACGGCAAGGACGGCGGAGTTTGGCTTGAGACTGTTGCCACAGCGAAAAGAGCTATGGCGAGGAAACGTCGAATCATTGATACCTCCACGGTAACAATCGGTTTGTTCGGGACTACGCGAATTACTGCGTTTGGCATTAAGGATTGTAGACCACAATGGATATTTGCTTTGAGTTTTGTCATGATCTGGGCGAGCGACTCAGATCAGAGCCTCTCGACTCAAACCGATCCCTAACGATAAGTCGGCGTCTCTCCAGCAAATTGCTCGGTCACTGTTGGCGCGTTTGTCGGTACCAATCCACAACTGACCGTAACTTGCGAATAGCCCGTGACTCGGGCACGACCCCCAAAATGCGCCGCCAAAGCGGGCTATTGTACGGATCATTTCGCGAGTAGCCGACTATTCGGCAAAGCGATTCCGGCTAATAGCCGCGGCCTTTGCGCCACCTCCTACTCGCCCCCTAGGGTGTGGCAGTTTCGCCCGTTTCGGCTTAAAGTGGTATGCGACCAGGTCGGAAGTTGAGGCCATGAAATCGGCTTCTGCAGCAAACGTAGCCTCCAACCTTCTTCAGAAATGGCAGAAGTTCGTCTACCTTCTCCCTGCCATGATCAATCTTTCTGCCACGTTAGTACCAAAAGCCCAGCCGCCGAATCTAATGGTCCCAGGAAGGAACGCTTCATGGAGAGAGCAATACAACCACCCGCACAAGTCCTATCCAGAGTCGAAGTGGCGCAGAACGAATCGGGCCTGTTTTCGAGCGAGTCTGTGCTTAACCTTCAAAAGTTGATTTTTGCTGGATCCCCGCTGTCTGAAGTGCTCGCGATCATTGCGCAGTTGGTTGAATCGCAAGCGGAAGGCATGTTGTGTACGATCTGGCTACCCGACGAGGACGGGAAGCAGCTCCATTGCGCAGCGGCGCCTAGTCTTCCTGGCTTTGGTGCAAACGTGGGACCCATGACTGTTTGTCCGAAAGGGGCGTCGTGCGGTACAGCGCTTTATCGGAAAGAGCCGGTGTATGTGACCGATATCCTAATCGACCCTATCTGGGACGACTATCGTGACCGATTGTTGCCGTACGGGATTCGCTCTGTTTGGTCGCGCCCCTTGTTCACGAGTGAAGGTAAGCCCCTCGGTACTTTCGCCATCCTTTATCGTGAAGCGCGTAGCCCTGGTGCCAGCGACCTGCAGTTGATCGAGGAGGCCAGCCACATCACGGGCATTGCAATCGAGCGCCACATCAACGAGGAAGCGTTACGGCGTGAGCGCGATCGGCTGCGATTGCTTCTGGAAATTACGAACAGCATGACATCAAAGCTGGACCTGCGCCGTTTGATTGAGGCGCTATCCACCAATCTGCTGAGCGTAACCCGCTGCGATTTCTGCGCCTTGCTTTTGCCGAACGCTGATAGCGGGCAATTGCGCGTGACGATTTTGTACAACCCTGAGGCGCGAGGTTCCCTCTGCGACGGGACGCTTATACCCATCCATGGTTCGAGCTGTGACAAAGCTTTCCGGACCGGCAAGACTCAACACTTTCACAGCTTTGAGGAGGTACGCGACGACCCTGAATATTTCGGCAGCAGCGTAGGTCGACCTTTCTATCAACGTGTAATGGCGGAAGGCTTGGTGTCGGGGTGCGATCTGCCGCTTATCGGCAGAAGCGGCGTAGTAGGCGTGTTGGCCGCCCTAAAGCGATCGGAGAGGGCATTCGAGCGGGATGACGTCGTTTTTCTCGAACAGGTTGCCGCGCAGGTAGCCATCGCCGTTGAAAACGCCTTGGACTACGAAAAGGCGTTAAAGGACAGAGACCAAGAGACGAAACAACGACTCTATCTCGAGGAGGAAATTCGCGCCGAGGTTGGTGAAATCATCGGAGCGAGCCCGGCGTTGAAGACCGTGTTGAGCCTGGTGTCTGTGGTCGCGCCCACGGATTCGAGCGTGCTGATCCTGGGAGAAACGGGAACCGGCAAAGAACTCATTGCGCGCGCGACACATAACCTAAGCGGCCGCAGCCAAAAGGCATTCGTGAAACTGAATTGCGCCGCGATTCCTCTTGGACTTCTTGAGAGTGAGCTATTCGGCCACGAAAAAGGAGCATTTACCGGCGCCATCGCCCAAAAAACGGGGCGCTTCGAACTCGCCGACAAAGGCACGCTTTTTCTTGATGAAGTTGGCGATATACCTCTGGAACTTCAGGCGAAACTCCTACGCGTTTTGCAGGAGCAGGAATTCGAGAGGCTCGGCAGCAACCGTACGCACAAGGTTGACGTCCGGCTGATCGCAGCCACGCATCGAGATTTGCCCGCGATGGTAAAACAAGGGACATTTCGCGACGACCTTTATTATCGGTTGAAAGTATTTCCGATCCACGTCCCGGCCCTGCGGCAGCGCACGGAGGATATTCCGAGATTGGTGCAGCATTTCACAGCGCTCTACGCTCAACGCATGAACAAACGAATTGACGTAATCTCTCCGGAGACGATGGATGCGTTGGTGCGATACCAATGGCCGGGAAACGTCCGCGAATTGCAGAACTTTATCGAACGCGCGGTGATTCTCTCCCCGCAGTCGATATTACGCGCGCCAACTTCCGAGCTGGAGCCGTTCCAGACTCCCAAGGAACCCGATGTCCCGATGAATGGCCTCGCGGAGGTAGAACGGGATCATATCCTTCGTGCACTGGCAGCGAGCAACTGGGTGATCGGGGGGCGGAACGGTGCGGCCGAGCGCTTGGGAATGAAGCGAACGTCGTTGGTCTACAGGATGAAGAAGCTTCGTATAATTCGACCTGCCGCGGTCCCACAGAAACGAAGCGCCCGCGGCGCGGCTGGCGACGACTAAGTTTTCCAAGCCGCCATAGCACCGGTGGCAGTGAATCCGACGGAAACTCGTCAGTGGCGGACATCCGTCGGAGATTTGTCACGTAAAATTCGAGAATCATCGGGCTCCTTCCATACAAAACTTCAACCGCCAGAATGATTTGCACGGGTTGTTCTCTCTTAGAGTGAGCTTCGCTTCTTTGGCATCCCACCTGCGCTGGAGATCCACGAAGTGAGGAGAGAGCTCTATGAATGATGCGACGTCACGTACGGCTACAAAACGCGCAGCACCGAGCCAGGACGTTGCCCGAATCAGCGTGTCTCTTACATCCGTCCATAAGGTCGAGGCCGACGGCGTACAGGTGTTTTACCGGACGGCAGGCGAAGCAAACGCGCCCGCTATACTCTTACTGCACGGATTCCCCAGCTCTTCTTTCATGTTCCGTGAACTCATTCCGCGCCTGGCGGACGATTACCGCGTGATCGCGCCAGACCTTCCCGGTTTCGGATTCACTGAGGTCCCTCCTGCACGCCAATATTCATATACGTTCGATCGATTGGCTCTCACGATGGAGGCCTTCACGCGAGCACTCAAAATCAACCGTTATGCAATCTACGTATTCGATTATGGCGCGCCAACTGGCTTCCGCTTGGCGATGGCCCATCCCGACCGGGTTACAGCGATCGTTTCGCAGAACGGGAACGCATACGAAGAAGGCCTTGGTGAAGCTTGGGGCCCGATCCGGAAGTACTGGGCGGCACCCACGGCAGAGAATAGGGACATCCTTCGCCAAAGTATTTTGACCGCGGGAGGCACGCGCTGGCAGTACACCCACGGCGTAGCGAACCCAGAGAGTGTTCCGCCTGAGTCGTACACATTGGATACGGCGCTGCTCGAGCGTGCGGGGAACAAAGAGATTCAGCTCGATCTGTTCCTGAATTACGCGTCGAACGTAGAGCTTTATCCGACATTTCAGGAATATTTCCGTAAATCGAAGCCGCCGTTGCTTGCGATCTGGGGCAAGAACGATCCTTTCTTCGTTCCCGCAGGAGCGGAAGCTTTTCGGAAGGACATACCCAGCGCGAAGGTTCAGTTCCTCGACACGGGACATTTTGCGATAGAGACACACGTTGCAGAAATTGCCTCCGCTATGAAGGACTTCCTCGAAACGAACGGCGTCAGGCGTCACAGCGGAGAAAGTCCGGGTACACGATGAATTCCTTCCCTCAGAACTCCACTATCGTTTTGCTGGGCTATCTCGCGTCCCCCGCGGCGAAGTGGATGACAGCGGCTTCGGTGCGTATTGACGGCGGTGAGATCAAGGGCATTTAGGGCGGGGGCATTTTTTCGAAAGGGACTGGCGTCTGGAACCTGAAGTGAAGGAGATACGGAAATGAGAACGCGGACAAAAGTTGCCGTTCCTATTCTTGCGGTCGCGGTTTTGGTCGCAGGGTATGCATTTCGGCCGGAGCGGCTTGTGGTCAATCGCCGTGTTGACGAAGCAATGCCGAACGCACCAGGCGCCCTGGCGGCACAGCCCCTGGAATCCGGACGGCTCTACAGTATTTTGCACCCGACGGAAGGTGTTGATTTCGTTTTGAAGCCACGGATCAATCGCGCATCGGGGAAGTCCGGCCAGTCCGTAACAGTGCTTCTCGAGCAAAATGGACTCACAAAGACGGTTGAGGGCAGTCATGTGTTGGTGGCAACCGGCCGCACTCCTAACACCCAGGGGATCGGACTGGAGTTAGCTGGCGTCGAACTCAGCCATAGCGGATACATCAAGGTGAACGAGAATCTTCAGACCACCGCGCCCGGCGTGTGGGCTATAGGCGAGGTAGCGGGCAGCCCGCAGTTTACGCACGTAAGTGTTGACGATTTTCGTGTGGTGTATGCCAGCATCACTGGCGGCAAACGCGTGACCACAGGAAGACAAAATCCATTTTGCCTGTTTACGGATCCGGAATTTGCCCGTATTGGGTTGAGTGAGAAGGAAGCAAAACGGCAAGGCATCGCTTATCGCCTGTTCAAGATTCCGATGAACGCCGTAATGCGCGCCACGACGCTGTCGGAAACACGAGGATTTCTGAAGGCATCGGTTGAGATTGAGGGCGAGCACATTCTTGGCTTCACCGCCCTCGGTGTGGGTGCAGGCGAAATCATAGCTTCCGTGCAGATCGCGATGACCTCCGGACTGCCATACACCACTCTGCGTGACAGCATTCTGACTCACCCGACTCTGGTTGAAGGTCTCATTCCGTTGTTCTCTTCTTCCGCCTCGAAAGCGGAATCGACAGCCAAGGATAATCGCACCGGCCTCCTGCGGAAGACGGTCTCACACTGAGTTGGAGGGTTTGTGGTTCAACGAAGAGCGAGCACGGAGCGGTTAGGTTCGTTTTCAGACGGCGTGTTCACTGTGGTTATCACAATCATGGTGCTTGAGCTGAAGCCGCCCGAACATCCGACTTTTGCGGCCCTTCTGCCGCTCTGGCCGACGGCGCTGAGCTACGTCGTGAGCTACTACTTTATTGCGATTGTCTGGCTGAATCACCATCACCTGTTCAGGTTCTTCCCGCATGTGACGCCGCGCCTCATTTGGATAAACTTCGTACACCTGTTCATGGTGTCGCTGGTGCCGTTCTCGACAGCGTGGGTCGCGGACACCAAATTGGCAGCGGTTCCCGTGTTCGTTTATGCAGCGGTTTTCGTACTCGTCAACCTGGCGTACATCCCATTCGAGTGGCACGCGTTGGCTTCGGCTTCAGTGGAGGAGATTTCGGCCCGGACGCGACGGTTCGCAAAAGCGCGTTCGTCAGTGACATTGGGAACCTTCATTGTTGCGATGCTGGTGTCGCTAAAGTCTCCCTCGCTGGGCTTTGGATTGATCTGCTGCGCTTTGCTGGTCTATCTGCAGCCCGAACTTCCAGGGGTTGGTAGTGAGGATGTTGGCAAGATTCCTTCGAGCAGTGCTTCACCGCCACACCGCGAGCCAGAAACTACCGTGAGGTGATCAATGGGATTGTCGTGGCAACAAGGTCCGCTCTCACCGGGAGCAATCGGCCGGTTCCTCGTGCCGGAACCGCTGCCCAA
>Ga0137409_10007654_pt1 | contig 11083 bp, 9 predicted proteins | sample CZODoug1_16funga_FD_122059 | JGI IMG/M metagenome (GOLD analysis project Ga0137409, IMG submission 122059) | Vadose zone soil fungal communities from Angelo Coast Range Reserve, California, USA - CZODoug1_16fungal (Hybrid Assembly) | ecosystem: Environmental > Terrestrial > Soil > Vadose zone... | reverse complement strand
TCTCCTGTTCTTCAGTTCTGCTCTGCTTGCGCAGAGCAGAACTAATTCAGAAACGAAAATCCAAACCATCGCCGAAAAAGTCGCCGGCATGGAAAAGTTTCCCGGCTACGTTCCCTTCTACTGGGACGCCAAAGCCGGCAAAGTCTGGCTGGAGATCGACAAGTGGAATTCCGAGTTTCTTTATGTTGAGTCTCTGCCCGCCGCCATCGGTTCGAACGATATCGGTTTGGATCGAGGCCAGCTTGGCCAAAGTTACGTCGTGCGCTTTGAACGCACCGGGCCTCGCGTTCTGTTGATAGCATCGAACTACGGCTTTCGTGCGAACAGCGACAACGCCGACGAACGCCGCGCGGTCAAAGACGCTTTTGCCGAATCGACGCTGTGGGGATTTGAAGTTGCGGCCGAAGAAGGCGGCCGGGCGCTGGTCGACGCCACCGCCTTTTACCTGCGCGACGCGCATCAGGTTCCGAACACGCTGCAACGTTTGCAGCAGGGAGTCTTCCGTTTGGATCCAACTCGCTGCGCTTTCTATCTCAGTAACACCAAAAACTTTCCGCAGAACACTGAAGTCGAAGCGAGGCTTACCTTCACCGGCGAAGAACCGGGACCAATGCTGAGGCAGATAACGCCGAATCCCCGGGCGATCACCGTGCGCGAGCATCATTCGTTTGTTGAGTTGCCGCCGTCGGGATTCAAGCCGCGGGCCAACGATCCGCGCTCCGGCTATTTCGGAATTGACTATATGGATTTTGCCGCGCCAATCAGCGAGCCGATCACGAAGCACTACATTAGCCATCATCGTTTAGAGAAAAAGGATCCTTCGGCGGTCATCAGCGAGCCGGTCAAGCCGATCGTGTACTACGTCGATCGCGGCGCGCCTGAGCCGGTGCGCTCCGCATTGATCGAAGGCGCTAGCTGGTGGAACCAGGCGTTTGAAGCTGCCGGATACCGCAACGCGTTTCGGGTCGAAGTCATGCCGGCCAATGCGGACCCGATGGACGTGCGCTACAACGTGATCCAGTGGGTGCATCGGTCGACGCGCGGCTGGTCATACGGTAACGCGCTCACCGATCCGCGCACGGGAGAAATCATTCAGGGCCGGGTGAGCTTAGGCTCTTTGCGCGACCGGCAGGACTTTCTGATCGCCGAAGGATTATTAGCGCCTTACCAGAAAGGCACGTCGGACACGGCCAGGATTATGGAGTCGATCGTGCTCGCTCGTCTGCGGCAACTCGCGGCCCATGAGGTCGGCCACACGCTCGGACTGCAACACAATTTTGCCGCCAGCATTTCAGATCGCGCTTCCGTCATGGATTATCCGGCGCCGCTGGTGAAGCTCGGCCCTGACGGGATCCCGAATATTTCCGACGCGTACGCGCGCGGCATTGGCGAATGGGACAAGGTGACGATTGCTTATGGCTATCAGGATTTTCCCGCCGGGACCAATGAACAAGACGCGCTCGATAAGATTCTGAGCGATGCTTTCAAACGCGGACTCGTGTATCTCACCGATCAGGATGCGCGGCCTCCAGGAGCTTCCAGCTCAGTCGCCCATCTTTGGGACAACGGCAAGAACGCCGTGGATGCGCTCAGCGATTTAATGAAGGTGCGCGCGGCGGCGCTCGATCGGTTTGGCGAAAACAATATTCGCGAAGGCGCGCCGATGGCCACGCTCGAAGATGTGCTCGTGCCGCTCTACATGTATCACCGCTATCAGGTTGAAGCGGCGGCGAAGTTGGTCGGCGGAGAGGACTACACGTTCAGCCTACGCGCGAAAGGTGACAAGAACCCGCAGATTGTTCCACCGGAAGAGCAAAGACGCGCGCTGTCAACTGTACTTGATACCTTAAAGCCGGAAGCGCTGGCGCTGTCCGAATCTTTACTGCGTCTGATTCCGCCGCGGCCACCGGGTTACCCGCGCAGTCGGGAAAACTTTCGCATTCGCACTTCGCCTAACTTTGACGGCCTGGCGCCGGCGGAAGCATTCGCCAATCATCTCTGCGACTTTTTATTTAATCCTGAGAGGGCGGCGCGTCTGGTGGAATTTCACGCGCGCGATCCGCGTTATCCCGGCTGGGATGAGGTGCTGGATAAGATTATCGAAGCGACCTGGAAGGTCCCCGTCGGTTCGGGTTATCACGCCGAAATTCGTCGCACAGTGAACGCGGTGGTGCTGAACGATTTGATGACGCTGGCAGCGAACGACCGCGCCTCGAATCAGGTGCGCGCGATCGCGGAGTACCGACTGAGTCTATTAAGAGATTGGCTGATGACCCAGCTCGATCTTACAAGCGACGACGAACAACGCGCTTTCATCGTCTACGCCGCGAACCAGATCAGGCGCTTTCAGGAAGATCCAAAGAAAATGAACCTCACCCGCCCTGGCGATCCACCCGACGGTCAACCGATTGGGATGGATTGGTGGACGCGGTCGGATCGCGAGTGGTGCGATTGGAACTAGGTCGTTACTTCATCGTCACCGCAATCCGAAAGCATTGACAGGTATTGCGGCTTCAAATAAATTATCAGCGCTCTAAACATTGTTCCACCAAAGAGCGCCTTGCGTCTTTGATTCTCTGCTAACCTCGTACACGCCTGGTGTCTCTCAATAGTGCGACCTTCAACCCTGACAGGAGGCTCCCGCAATGACGGCTCAGGAATTTTTCGACCAGACCCTGTCGGCGTTTGATGCCGGCAAATTCGATGAGGCGTTGAAAGCTGCCGACGAAGCCATTGCAGCTTCCCCTGAGGCCGATCAGCGGGCAGCCGCCTGGTATATGAAGGGGGTCAGTCATGAGTCTCTCGGGAATCTTCCGGACGCCATCGCTGCCTATACCGAGGCCAGTAGACTCGATTCATCCCAAGCCCAGACCTGGTTTCGTCTAAGTAAGCTCTTCATTGTCACGGGCCAATTTCCGGATGCTCTGGACGCGGTCAATAAGGCAATTGAAGTCGAGCCTTCCCTGGCCAATGATGCCGAAGCCCTTTCGGTATTGATGACCGCACTTAACGAGACCGAAGATCCAACCGGTGCCCTCAAGAAACTCGAGGACGCTGGTAAGTCCGATCCCCAACTTCTCGAAAATGGTTATCTACGGCTGCTTGAAGGTGTAGCCCAAAACGCTCTTGACGCGCCCCAAAGAGCGCTGGAGGCTTTGAGCAAGGCCGAAGCTCTGATTAAGGAGCCGTCTCAACTCGGGCTCGTGTTGCTACAGCAAGGCCTGGCACTGCAACAACTCGGCGAACATGCGAAGGCGGTCACAGCTTTCAAAGGCGCCGGCGATCTGATGCCGCAGGGCCAGCGTGGCTTCCTCTGGCTGAGAAAGGCATCAAGCGACCTGGCCCTGAACGACCGCGCGGCGGCGAATGAAGCCGTCAACCAGGCGGCGAGCGAGCCGGTTCAGCAAGCTCAATTCTTCTTCATCAAAGGAACCGTGCTCCTCGCTTTGGAGCGTTACGATGAAGCGTTGTCTGATTTCGATCGGGTAACAGACCTCGAGCCCCAGGCAGTTCCGGGATGGGACCAGAAGGCGGCGTTGCTTATTCGCTTGCAGCGATTTCCGGAAGCGATTGCAGCAGTCGACAAGCAGATTGATGTAACACCTGATGAAGTATCGAAGACGTCGCTCAGAATCTTACAGGCGGCGATTAGTCTTAAGCAGGGCACCTTCGATGCCGCTTTGGCCCAGCTGGATCTGGCGGTCGCACTAGATTCGAACGCGGAAGAAGTTCCGAGGTTTCTCGAAATTAGAACCCAGGCTCTTTTAGCACTTGGCCGCACTGATGAAATCGACCGGATGTTTCAGGATTTGGCGGCGAATCCCGCTCGCAACGACGACGCGGTGTTTCAGAATATCTGGGCTAACGCGCTTCTGCTAATAGGCAAGAACAGGGAAGCGATGGAGAAGTTCGAAGCTATCGCGTCTCACGAGCCGGCGGACGGGAAGTCCGGAGAGTGGCTCGCGTACGGCAACGCCCTATCTGTGCGGGCCAGTTTCCACAAAGCGCTCGAGGCACTTGACCAGGCGCAAGCTCTCGACTCGAACCTGAGTGTCTCGCTGGATTATCTGGCCCCCTTAATGCTTTCGTTATCGGGTGTGGGTCGCCATGAAGAGGCGTTGAAGGCAGCCGGCGCCTTCTTGCAGGTTGATCCCGCTAACGCAATTCCGCACCTGTTTTCCGGAATTGCGCTGGCCGGCCTGGAGAAATATCAGCAAGCTCTTGCCGAGTTCGATCAGGCCATCAAGTTTGCGCCGCAGAGTATCTCAACGAAGCTTTTTGAGGCCAGCGCCCTGATTCAAAAGGGCTGGGTGCTGCTGGCCTTGAAGGAGTCGAACGAGGCACTTCTCGCTTTTCAAAAAGCAGCAGCGACTGCCGAGGAAATCAGCGGCGTTCCCAATCAAATCGCCGCTTTGCTTGGTCAGGGTCTCACTCTTTACCTCCGCAGTAAGACCGAACCGGACGCGCAAAAGGAAGCGTCTCGGGCAGAGGGTCTAAAAGTTACGAACCAGGCAGTCGAACTTAGCAGGGGTCTTCCCGATGGTCCGATTCCCGCGATCGCCTGGTCGGTAAAGGGAGACATCCTGTCCTGGCTGGAACGATATGAGGAAGCGCTAATCGCATATCGAAGAGCCTGCGAGTGCCATCCGGACGCTGCGCGTTATCACATCAAGCTGGGAGAGGCTTACGAGCGATTGCAGGATCACGATCAAGCTATTGAAGCTTTCGACGAAGGAGCACAGAAAGCTGAGACCGCGGACGAAAAGGCCGAGGCCTGCTTTGGAACGGGAAGGAACCTTCGGCTGCTCCAGAGGTACGAGGAGGCCATCGAAGCTTGTCGAAACTCGATTGCCGCCAGCGGTGAAAACGAAAATATCCTGGAGCTGCTCGGAAGGTGTTACGCCGAGCTTGATCGGAACCAGGCGGCCTTGCAGACATATCGTCGAGGCTGGGCGATTGGCAAGCCCAATCAGCGATCGGCGGCCTGTGCTTTGGGCGTTAGCGCGGCTTTACTTGCAGAGGGCCGCAACGCCGAGGCCCGCAGGTTCCTGGAAAAAGCCGAGAAGGAAACGACATTTACCGGAGAGCTCTATTACAACCTGGGGGTTGTGCTGTATCGCTTGAAACAAGTTCGGCCTGCCGTGGCCGCCTTGCGGAAAGCTGCAAAGCAAGGCGTTGCCGGAGCAGAAGAATACGCCAACCAGCTCGAAGGCGGAGGCGGCCAAAGCCGAACCTGGTTGGACTTCTGGTTCGGTACCGCAGCGTGGGCGCGCAAGCCCCTGGGAATCGTCTTGCTCTTCTTGCTTGTCGTGGCCCTGCTTCCGTCAATACTTAAACCCAACGCCCTCTCATTCTTGCCGTGGCTCGACTTGGCAAAAGAGTGGAAGACTATGCTGATTCCGATTGTCTTGCTGTCGACCTTGCTGCTGCTACCTATTTTAAAGCAAGTTTCGGTAGGCCCGATGAAGTTGGATGTCTCACAACCTGAGCCGCAGGTCGGTCGTCCAGATCTGGATACAGCACTGAAGGCTTTGCAAGTAGCCAGCCCGACTACTGCGCTGATCCCGGTAACACCTGAGCCGGGTCGCCAGAATTAAAATTGCGGTGTCCTGACTGATCAGTCCGACTTCGAAACGGAACCCGACAGCGTGGAGGGCATTGACCTCACGCCGCGATGCGTGGGCGACTTCTTCGACCAGCCAAAAAGACAAGCACCGTCAAGACAGTCGTCACTGCGGCCGAGAGCAGGCAGTACTGGCAGAAGTGTCGAATCACGAACGCCTGCAAATAGAGCAGCCAGAGTGTCATCAGAAACATTCCGGCCACCAGCGCCATCAGCAGTGGTCTGGCGAATCGATACTTGAACGCGGCCAGGATCGACAGACTGAAGACAGTGAAATATGCGAAAGCGCCGATTGCCGCCAAAGGAACGGATCCGATTTGCGCATAAGGACTGCTGAGAACTTCGGAACAGCCGGAAATGATTGTGCAGCGCAGACTCTCGCCGGTGAGATGCTGGATGGTTAAGTAGAGGGCGTCGGCCAAACCGATCAGGGAAAGCAGCGCCGAAATGAAATACCCCCAGGCGAATCGTTTGCTCGCCTGGGCCAAAGCGTTAGCGGTCATTTAGGATTCGCTCCGCTTAACGCCTGATTGATCATCGCGCGCAACCCATCGGGCTTCCACGATTCACCTTTCGCTTCGCTGCCGTTAACAAAGAATGTCGGCGTCGAGTCTATCCCGAGAGCGTGCGCGCGCTTTCCGTCCTGGAAGATGCGCGCGGCCACGACCTCGTCATTCAGATCGCGCATGAAGCGATCCGGATCCAGGCCAATCTGTTTAGCGTAATCGACGAACAAGGGCACGACGTCTTTAACCTCGCTCCACGCTTTCTGGTTCTCGTAAAGCTTGTCGTGCATCTCCCAGAAGCGGCCCTGTGCGCCGGCAGCTTCGGCCGCTTGCGCCGCGATTAAGGCATGCTCATGCGTCGGCACCAGCGGTCGCTCACGAAAGATGACCCGCAGACGATCGCCAAACTCAGCTTCGATCTTTTTGAGTTCCGGATAATACGCGCCGCACGAAGGACATTGAAAGTCGGCGAACTCTTCCAGGGTCACCGGCGCGTTCGGATTGCCGCGAACATGCGGCGGCTCAGCTCCGGCTGGAATTGAAGGATCGGGCGTCGCATTGTTCGAGGTGCTGGAGCGCTGCGAAGATCGCCACAGCACTAATACGACAACCAGGGCCCCGATCAGCGCCAGGGCGATGATTGCAAATGGTAAGAAGCGTCTCATCTGAGTTTTGGAAGTCGGGATGTTCTGAGAATAGCGGATCGTGGCGTTCGGATCGGCCGGGCCACCCTCTGCGGCGTCGGCCATCAGCCGAGATCCGTCATCCAGACAGAAGGCCAGGGATTCATCAGCGTAAACACGCTTGCATTTCGGGCACCGTTTCATCTTCGAGGAACCGGATTTCAACTACTCGACGGTGTAATCGATCGTCTTGTCGAGTGCACCGTTGATATAGACTTCCAGACGATACTGACCTTTTGGCCACTCACTCTTGGTCAGATAGCCGGTAATTTTCTTTTCGAAAGAATTCGTGGTGTAGTCGAGCGTCTTTAGTTCCTGATTCTTAGTGTAACCTTCAACATCAGCGGCGACCCAGACCGTTTTGATCTTTGTTCCGCCTTTGGCCTTGTTGAGGTTGATCACGCAATGGATCTTACTGTCAGAAGGCGAGAACGTGGTGGTGGCGGCGCCCGTTTTGCCATTGTCATCTTTGGCCATGCTGACAGAATCGACATAGACCTCGGCGTTGGGGGGCCGATTGGTTTGCACGGTATTGGAATTCCGGTTATTCGTATTGGAATTCGAGTTGTTCGAGTTGTTTTTGTTCGTCCCCAGATTGCACGCGAGCACCGCGCACAGAAGCAGCCCGGCTGCCAGCCATCCCGAATGACGTCTCATTTTTTTGCGTGTCCTTTCCTGTTTGATGTAAAGCAGACTGTTAGTTAGTGCGCAAGCCGGCAGCTTGCGCTACATACCTAGGCCGCGGCCGCGAGCGTTCCCGCCAACGAGCGAAAAACTTCGCGGCCATCGCTCGACCCGAGCAGGTCTTCGCAGGCGCGTTCCGGATGCGGCATCAAACCCATGACATTGCGCTCGGGATTGCAAATACCGGCGATGTGGTCGCGCGACCCGTTTGGGTTTGCGGCATCGGTTAGTTGGCCGTGCTGATCACAGTAACGAAAAATGATCCTATCGTTTTCGCGCAACTCGGCAAAGGTCTGGTCGTCGCAGACAAAGTTACCGTCGGCGTGCGCGATCGGCATGCGCAGCACCTCGCCGGTTTTGAGTTCGTGCGTAAACGGCGTGTGGGCGCTCTCCACCCGAACGTTTACATGCTCGCAAATGAAATGCAATCCCCGGTTGCGAATCAACGCGCCGGGCAGCAAACCCGCCTCACAGAGAATTTGAAAGCCGTTGCAAATGCCCAGCACTAGATTGCCTTGCGCCGCGAATTCTTTGACTGAGTTCATGACCGGCGAGAAGCGCGCCAGGGCGCCTGCCCGCAGGTAGTCGCCGTAGGAAAAGCCTCCGGGGATGATCACCGCGTCGTAACTGCCCAGGTCGGTGTCGCGATGCCAGATGAAATCCACCGGCTGGCCCACGTGTTTCGAGATCACATGATACGCATCGTGATCGCAGTTTGAGCCGGGAAAGACTATGACGCCGAATTTCATGGTTCAACTCTTGATTCCGCCGAAACGTCGTGATTCAGAAATAAGTGATGGTTCGATATTCCGCTCGGTATGCTCGAGGTTTATCTGAGTTTGCGGGCTGAATCAGATATGTTTTCCTCGTCCAATTTCCGTGTGCATCATATTCGAAACTGGAAAGCTGCTTGACGGTCTCGTTCATGACGCCGTCGGATGCATACGCGGCGAGCCCAACTTCATTATTTTTATCGTCGTAAGAATAAACAATTCTATCCTTTAGTAAGCCGGACTCGCTATAACTCGAGACTTCTTTCGTCCTCTTATCGTCGTCGTAGGTGTAGACAACTTTTCCGGGTACCGGTGCGTGCGAGATGTGGATATTTGGTGGCGCATTGAACTCGAATGTTTGCTGTTCGATTATTCGTCCCCGGTCGTCATACTTTGAAAAGATTCGGTACCGTAAAATCTCGTTCTGAAACTGCGTCCACTGTAATCGGCGTCCGGCGCCATCATAACTGGTGAAGTTTTTCCAACTGATCGAATCATCTTGATTATAAGAAGTCTGAGTGAGTTGATTTCCCCGATCATCGTACTCGTAAACAAGTTTGCCCGTCCGGGCTCCATTCCAACTGTAAAAGATCTCCTCCGTCTTGTTTTGCTTGTCGTCATACCTATACAGAAATCGGCTGGCTAAAGTACCGTCGGCTTCATAGACTTTGTACTCTGTCTGATTCCCTTTGTCGTCGAGCAGAAAAACGTGCCGGCGTGGCTTCGTGGCAGCCTTGTAATACTCCTCGTAGCCGGTGTTACGACCTCCCGCGTCATAGGTATAAACCAGTCTTTCCAGGAACTCCCCGTTTGGATCGAAAGTGTTCCGTTCAAGCCTTTGACCTTCGCCGTTGTACGAAATGACTTGCGAGCGCGCGCCCTTGCCTTCGAGGGTTCGGCCCTCTATCAAACTGTAATCAATTCTACCAGTCTCGATGGTGCTTACCGGACCGGTTAGCCCGTCCTTTTCGCGGTCAGACTTTTTCTGACCATAGAGAGAAAGAGCGCACGCAAGGCCCAGGATGACGCCGATGGAAAGTCTCTTCATTTGTCTCAATTAACCGGAAAATCTAATTCACAGCCAAAGAGCTGAATCAGATTCACTTCTCAATCTCCACGCGAAAGTCTTCGATGATCGGATTCGAGAGCACATCGCGCGCCATCCGCATCGCTTCATCTCGCGCCTGCTGTTCACTGAGCGCGCCGTCGATCGCAATCTCGAAGTATTTACCCTGGCGGATGTCGCTGATGCCGTTAAAGCCCAGCAGTTCGACCGAATGTTTGATGGCCTTGCCCTGCGGATCGAGGACGCTGGCTTTCAAGGTTACGAAGACTTTGGCTTTCATTCCTGATATTCGCTTCTGTGAAAGTTGGTGACGACTTTCTAAACTAATCTTGAACGCAAGATATTACGCCAAAACATTGCGTTTAGCGTAGCCAATATCATAGTATTTGCGGCGTTGCCATAACTCATTCATAAATTCATCGCCAGAGGGGGACAGCGAAATGTCAGCTCCTTATCAGGAAAACGGACCGCCATCGGGCGCTCCCGGCGGCAAGACGAGTCTGGGTCTGGAGTCCAACGTCGGCGCGATGTTGTGCTATATCGGGAATATTATTTGCTGTCTGGGAATTATTCTCAGCATAGTATTCTTGATTACTGAAAAGGAGAATCGTTTCGTAAAATTTCATGCCGTGCAATCGCTTTTCCTTTTCGCGGTTTACGTCGTGCTTTCAATTGTGATTGAGATACTTGGAGGAATTTTGCGAATCGCGAGTTTAGACTTCGTTTCGTTTTTTGTCACCTGGGGACTGTGGTGTGTTGTCTCTCTAATTATTCTGGCGTTTTGGTTATTGGCGGGAATGAAAGCTTACGGCGGCCAGTGGTATAAGTTGCCCGCCATTGGCAATTTGGCCTGGAACATTGTTAACAAGGAAAGCAATCCCTAAATTCGACAGGAGGACTCTAGATGGATACAGGTAAATCTGCTCTCGGACTGGACGGCAACGTAGCGGCGGCGCTCGGCTATCCCATCGGCATCATTGCGATCATCTGCCTCATCATGGAAAAGGAAAACCGCTTCGTAAAGTTTCACGCGCTGCAGTCCATCCTCCTGCATGTCGCCTTTATAGTGGTGGCAATCGCCGTGTGGATAATCACTATCATTCTGGCCATCGCCGGCTTTGCCGCCAGCGCCGCCACCAACAGTGGAGCTATCGGCGGCCTGTTTAGCATGTTGTTCGGGCTGATTTGGCTGGCGGTGTTCGCTTGCTACATAGGCGGTTTGATTTACGCGGCGGTCAAGGCCTATGGCGGCGTTGAGTTCCGGTTACCGGTAATTGGCCCGATGGCGGAGAAGTGGACAAAATAAGTTCCGCATAACCCGAATAAACATCCGTCGTTTAAGGTTGGCTCATCGCCTTCCCATCAAACACGCGCCCAAAAATCTGTTCAACGTTGCGAAGATAAGTGTCGAGAGAAAACACGGCGTCGATCTGTGCTTTCGTCAGCTGGGCCGCGCCGTCCCGCAGTTCACCATCCGCGTCAACGGGGAGAGCCACGACGCGAGCTTCGCCCTGATCACGCGCGTAAGAAACTACGGAGGAGACTTCGAAATCGCCAAAAAGATTCGCCTCACCGACGCCGATTTCGAAATCGTCATCTTCCAAAACCGCGAATGGTACGATTACCTCCGCTTCTTCGGTGCCGTTGTCACCAACCAGCTCTACAGCACGCCCGGCGTGATCATCCGAAGATCCACCGAAGCGACAGTCTCCTCACCGGACGATGCCCGCATTTACGTCCAGGCGGAT
>Ga0137409_10007653_pt1 | contig 11083 bp, 8 predicted proteins | sample CZODoug1_16funga_FD_122059 | JGI IMG/M metagenome (GOLD analysis project Ga0137409, IMG submission 122059) | Vadose zone soil fungal communities from Angelo Coast Range Reserve, California, USA - CZODoug1_16fungal (Hybrid Assembly) | ecosystem: Environmental > Terrestrial > Soil > Vadose zone... | reverse complement strand
TCGCCATTCCTAGCCCGACGCGCCAGCAAGGGATTGAAGGGGATCACTTTTCTCAGCTCGCCCTTGCTAGCGCTTCGGGCTAGGGGCCAACGCCATCCAGAGCAAGATTTAACTCCAGCACGTTGACGCGCGGCTCGCCCAGCAATCCCAAAGTTCTCGTTTCCGTGTGGGAGACGACTAATTGGCGCACCGAGTCCTCGCTCAGGCGGCGCGCTTTGGCTACACGTGTTACTTGGTATTCGGCCGCCGCGGGACTGATATGTGGATCGAGTCCGCTCGCCGACGCCGTCACCAGGTCGACCGGGATTGGGCCTTTTTGATCGGGGTGCGCTTGGCGAAGAGTCTCGATGCGCTCCTTCAGCTTTTTCAACAAGTCATCGTTGGTCGGTCCCAGATTTGAGCCGGAGGAAGAGGCCGCGTTGAGCAAGCTTATCAGGCCGGGCGAAGAAATCGTGATGGAACAAAAGAATCACGTAGAATTCGCAGCCGCAAAGAATAGCTTGGATGAGGTTCTGAAGGCGCAATATGAAGGGAAATCGTTCAACCGCCACTGGGGCTGGGCGATTGCGGGATTCCTGCTTGTTGCTTCTACGGGGGCCGCAAAGGAAAACGGCGCACAGCCGGAAATGGCTGTGCCACAAAAGAATGAAAAGCCGGCGCGGTGGACGGCGGAAAAAGCGAACGCGTGGTACGCGAAGCAGCCGTGGCTCGTGGGGAGCAATTACACGCCCGCGACAGCTTCGAACGAATTGGAAATGTGGCAAGCGGAAACATTTGATCCGAAGCGGATCGATCTGGAGCTGAGCTGGGCTGAATCGATTGGCCTCAACACGATGCGCGTGTTTCTGCATGACTTGGTGTGGAAACAGGATGCGGCGGGATTTTCAAAGCGGCTGGATACATTTTTAGCGATCGCGAAGACACACCACATCCGGCCGGTGCTTGTATTGTTTGACTCAGTTTGGGATCCCGATCCGAAGCTTGGACCGCAAGCGCTGCCGCGGCCGGGGGTGCACAATTCGCGCTGGCTGCAAAGTCCGGGAGCGAAGGCGCTGGAGGATCGCGCGGAATATCCGAGGCTCGAAGCGTATGTGCGCGGCGTGGTGGGAAAGTTTGGGCACGACGAACGGGTTTTGGCGTGGGACGTGTGGAACGAGCCGGACAATACAAACGGCGGGAACTACACGGACCCGAAAGACAAAGTGGAACGCGTGAATGAATTGTTGCCGAAAGTGTTTGCGTGGGCGCGGGAAGCGGGCGCGCAACAGCCGTTAACGAGCGGTGTATGGAAGGGTGAGTGGTCCGATCAAGCGAAGCTCGGAGCTACGGAGAAGATTCAGTTAGACGAGTCGGATGTGATCAGTTTTCACAACTACGACAAAGCGGAAGAGTTTGAAAAAAGAATTTTGTGGTTGCAACCCTATGGGCGGCCGCTGATTTGCACGGAATATATGGCGCGGGGCAATGGGTCAACGTTCGAGGGATCGCTGCCGGTGGCGAAGAAATACAACGTAGGCGCGATCAACTGGGGATTGGTGGCAGGAAAAACGCAGACGTACTTGCCGTGGGATTCGTGGAAGAAGCCGTATACGGACCGCGAGCCGGCGGTGTGGTTCCACGAGATTTTCCGGACAGATGGAAAACCCTACAAACAAGAAGAAGTGGACCTGATTAAGAAGCTGACGGGCCGGCCGGCGAAATAAGATTCGCCGTGGGCACGCGTCAGACCTATTCCTTCAATTTCAATTTGCCGGCGGATTTATTTTCTTCGAGGAATTCGCGGAGGTCCTTGGAGACGTCGAGCAGGCGAATCCATTGTTCGTAATAGAGCGTGACGGGAAAGCGGCCGAGACCGTAAACGCTGACGCCGCCTTTTTCTCCGACGCGAAATTCGAGAGCGCCGGTGCGCTTGGGGCCTTTTTCTTTTTCGAGCTGGGACAGCCGGGCTTTGAGTTCTTCGTACGTTGGTTCGGACATGGAGCACCTCGGGCGATGTCGCTGGGCCTCTAGTATAGCCGCAAGGCGGGCCGCCTCAGAAGGCGGCCCCTACATGAATCTTGTATGCGGGGACGAGCGGTTTGACACACGGAGACGCACGCTGAAGCGTACGCTACGGAGTCCTAGCGGGGCAGCTCGTGTTTTGCGGAGGACGCACCGGCAAGCGCAGTGGAGTTGTTGCGTCCGTGATGGACGATCAGGTGGAGAAGGAACATCAGGATCAGGACGGCGCCGAACGTGACGACGATGGTCGCGCCGGTCGGTGTGTCAATAACCACGCTGAGGTAACAGCCAAGCGCGGAAACGAGTGTGCCCATGGTCCAACCGATGGCGAGGCGCGGCCCGATACGGTCCGCGAAGAGCATTGCGCCGACGCTTGGCACAATGAGGTAGCAGAAGACAAGCAAGACGCCGGCAATGGCGACGGAAGATGTGACCACGAAGCCGAACGAAGCGTAGAAAAGAAAATCCCAGAAGCGGACATTGATGCCGAGTGATTCGGCTTTTTCGTGATTCATGGAGATTAGAAGGAATTTCTTGCGGAAGATGAAATGGAAGAGGCCGACGGCGGCGTAGAGGATCGCCGTCTTGATCACCTCGGGGCGAGAGACCGCCAGGATGTTGCCGACGAGCATATCCTTCAAGTGTTCGGTTTCGCCGGTGGCTTTGCTCATCAGCAAAATGGCGGTGGCCGAAGCGACCGCGTACGCAATGCCGATGAAAGCCTCCTGCGGAATATGTCCGCGGCGGGTGCGCGCGAGCGCAAATATTCCAGCGCCGAGAAACGTGAAGGCCAGGCTGATCCAATAGGAAAAGCGGCCGTGCGGGTCCATGCTCGCGACCACGGCCACAGTTGCTCCTAAAGCGGCGATTTGTGCAAGAGCGAGGTCAACGAAAATTACTCCACGCTCGACGACGTGTACTCCAAGGTAGGAGTGAATCCCCGTTAAAATCAGGCTGGCGATAAACGGCAGAACCAAAAACGGAAGAATTTCCATCCGGGCTGTCTCCAGTAAATCGAAAATAAATATTAGTGCGTCGAATCGAAAGCCTGCTTGAGCTTGGCGATGTCGTAGTCAAACAGCTTGAAATAATCCGTAATTTCTTTTTCGCCGCCCACGCTGGGCATGAGAACGACAACGGTTCCGCCGGTGTTGCGCGCAATGGCGTTCGGCGTCTTCAAATCGAAATAAGGCTCAACGACAATGATCTTCACGCCGTCCCGCCTCATTTGGCCAATCAACTCGACCGTGTGTTGCGGACTCGGCGGAATGCCCGGCCGCGGCTCCACGTAGCCGACGACGTTCAATCCAAAGTGGTCGGCAAAATTCGGCCAGGAGCGATGGTAGGTAACAATTTTCCTACCAGCGTAGGGCTTCATTTGCGCCATCCACTGCTGGTCGGCTTGCTTCAATTTCTGTTCGAACTCAGTGTAGCGTTGCGCGAAATAGGCGGAGTCGCCGGGATGCATCTGGCTCAGCTTGTCCGCAATGCCTTTGGCGACGCGCAGACCGTTGTCCGGGTCGAGCCAATAGTGCGGATTGCCCTGCGGATGAACGTCGCCTTCCGCGCGCGTGACCGCGCCCGTCGGCATTTCCAGAATTCTCGCGAAGCGGGAAGCGTCAAAGTATCCCGGGGCGCCGACTTGAATTTTCGGGTTCGTGGATTGCGTGATGAGCGGGGGGAGCCAGCCGATTTCCAGCTCCAGGCCGACGACGATCAACAGATCTGCGTGGCGCAGTTTGAGTAAAAAACTTGGTTTCGCTTCAACGAAATGCGGGTCCTGATAGCCGCGCGCGACGGACTCCGCAGTTACCTTGTCGCCGCCGATTTCCTGCGCGAGCGCGGCGAGGTCAGTCGTTGCCGCCATGATCTGAATCTTGCTGTCGGCGCGGACGGTGGGCGCGCATGAGGCAAAAATCAAAGCCAGCGCTACAACGAAAGTTCCAATCTGGCGAAATATTCTTGTTTCAAACATCGTGCTTCCTCTCAATCTTTCCCAAAATTCGTGCGCCGCGAAGCCTGGGCTTCAATGATAGATACACTCGCTAGAACGGATGCGCGCCGTGCGCACCCATCACGAAAAGAAACTGGAACAGCAATTCGTTCGCGTTGGTATAGCGCTGATTCGGGTCATCCCAGAGATGTCCATAACGGTATTGCGTACGGATCTGACTGAACTCGCTCGGCCAGTAGGTGAGAATACCGGAAAAGCCGGTGTCCGTCAGGTTTGCGTTGGTGGCGTGGCCGGAGCGGTCAAAGCGTCCGCCAACAGTCCATCGCCGGTTCACGCGATAATCGGCCGAGGAATACATGCCGAAGGCGTGCTGCGTTTGGAATGTGTCAACGAGCGAGAGCTGATCGCGGTTGCTCCAGAAAAGCTCGGTGCGGAAGAGCAGCGAATTGTAAATGGCGCGGCGGAGCGGCTTCCAGCGCAGCGTCGCGTCCGCGCCGTAAAGATTGGTAATGAAGTTGGAAGGATTGAACGCCGAGCCAATACCGGCGCTGTTGTGTCCGCGCGAATAGGAGAGGCCCAAGTCGATATTGGTAGACTCGCTCAAATCGCGGTAGGCGCGCAGATGGCCGACGACGCTCACGTCCTGCCGACGGTTCGAACTGAACAAGTCACCCGAATCGCCGCGAAAGATTTGCGCCGTCCCTTGTGCGAACCAATCCTTCGGGGCGGGCAAGAATCTTTGAATGGAAATTCCGGCGTCATCGATGCCGTCTTCGCCGCCGACCAAGTTGTTTGTTGCGAGCGGACGGTCAATGAAGGAGAGCGCGTGATTGTGTATCGTGTTCACCTTGCCAAATTCGGCGCGCATTTTGCCGACTTTCATCAATAACCCGGCGGGAAGCGAAGTGAACGTGAGGTAACCCTCTTCCACGTTCACACCCTCTTCACCAAAGGAGATGAAAACATCGGCGCGAGCATAGGGATCAATGATGGCTTGCATGCCAACTTCGGACTCATGAAGCTCCAGAGTTTTGCCTGGTGAGACGGTGTTGCGTCCAGCGGTGCCAATGAAGTCGCCGATCATGCTGATGTCCGGGTTCAGGAGCTTCGCGTTAGAGGTGGCTCCGCCAAAAGTTTGAGTTTGCGTGACTTGCGCGGGCATAGGGGGAGCAACAGCCACGGGCTGCGCCGCCGATCCTCCCGCGGATGGTTCCGGCGCAGCAGGCACCGTTCCCGGCTCAACGTGCGACGACGCGAGGAGCAGCTTGGCGTCCGCCGCAGGCGCCGGAGTGCGCACTTCGCGCATTGACTGCAGCTCGGCGCGTAGCAGCTCCACTTGCTCGGTAAGCGTGCGTACCTTGTCTTCCAACGACTGTATTCGCACATCCCCTGCAGCCGCGCCGGAATTTGCGGAGGAAGACGCGGATTCCTGCGCGGCCAGCGGCAGGGCAACAAATACGAAAGCGAAAGTTAATGCAATGCGTTTCATAGAACCACCCCTTCAAGACGAGAACAGTTTTTTAGTTTTCGAACGGGAACTAGGGCTGAAAATCAGAGGGCGGGCGGAGCACGGGAAGAAATAACCGACGGAAGTACAATCGACACAAATTCGAGCGTGGCCGGCGCTTCGGCGCGACGCGATAGAACAAGGCCGACGTCTCGGATCGGCGCACTCGGTGCAACCGAATCCGCGGTCGAGCACACTGGGCAGAGGTGCGAAGATGCCGCGTTGAGATCCGTGCAGAAATGGAGTTGCGCTCCCAGGAAAACCAGCACCAGGACTATCGCCAAAATCGCAACTTTATGACGGGAGTCGCGCATGTATCTAGTATGACGGAGCTTAAGTAAGAATGGTTGCGGGGTCAAGGCGTGGAAATGGGTTGTTGCCAGCCAGGTAACCGATTACAGGTTTCGCCCGTCTAAGCTGATACGGTGAAGTGTACTCTAGAAGTGGATAGGGATTGGTGAAGAGCATTTTCGTCAGAATGAACTCGCGTCGTGCGCTGGCCCTGCTGGCCGGAGTTGCACTTCTGTACTTTGCCGCCGGCGGCGCGTATCTTCACGACCATAAAGACGGCCGAGGCGACACGCCCTGTCACGTCTGCCAGGCGCTGCATTTGCCCGCGTTGGTAGCGGCGAGCGTCCCTAACGTCAGCGTCCCGGAATTCTTTTCGTGGTATCTCTCGCAGCGGGCCCACGCCGCGCCAAGCGAAGCGTTTTCGATTCATCATGCCGGCCGCGCTCCTCCTCGGGCCTAATTTCCTCCAAGTTTGAAGTCCGAGTCGTTCCGATCGTCAAACGCATGCGCGTCGTCGCTGCCTTGGCGCAGCCGCTCCTTCATAGCGGCCTTGACCCACACCTACATACAAGTCTCGGCGAATCCGGGACGGAGGAAAAAATGTTTAAGAATTTAGGTCGAACTGCACTTGTGTATCTGGTTTTTGCACTTTTGTTCGTGGGAATTAGCCATGCGCAGTCTTCTGGAATCCTGGATGGAATCGTGAAAGATCCTTCGGGGAGCGCTGTGCCCGGCGCAAATGTCGAGATTCAGAATCCGGTGAGCCACTACAGTCGGAGCGCCACGACCGACACGGATGGAAAATTCCGCTTCACAAACGTGCCGTTCAATCCGTATCACCTCGAAGTGACGGCGACGGGATTCGCAGTGAGTGCGACGGACGTCGAAGTGCGATCCTCGGTGCCGATGTCGATAAGCGTGACGCTGAAGGTGGCGTCGGCTTCGACGACTGTAACAGTCGAAGCGGGCGGCGCGGATCTTGTTGAAAACGATTCGACGTTCCATACCGACGTCGATCGCGGGCTTTTCGACAAGATGCCACTCGAAAGTGGGTCGTCTTCGGCCACTTCTCTAGTGACGTTGGTCTCGCCGGGAATTGCGGCGGACTCGAACGGAAATATGCACGCACTGGGCGATCACGCGCAAACCGCGTTCTCCGTGGACGGCCAGATGGTGACGGACCAAACCAGCAAAGTTTTCTCGAATCAGATTCCAGCGGATTCGATCCAATCGCTCGAAGTGATTTCCGGCGCGCCGCCGGCCGAATTCGGCGACAAGACCAGCCTGGTGATTAAAGTGACGACTCGCTCGGGATTGGGAATCACCAGGCCGACCGGCAGCGCGACAGCGTCGTTCGGAAGCTTCGGCACCGCGAATGGCGGGTTCAATCTCGCGTATGGCGGCGATAAATGGGGCAACTTCGTATCCCTGAGCGGATTGAAAAGCGGTCGATTTCTCGATCCGCCGGAATTTACCGTGCTGCACGACAAAGGAAATGAGGAAAACTTTTTTGACCGCATGGACTACAACCTAACGAAGGCGGACACATTGCGCCTGAATTTCCAGTATTCGCGCTCGTGGTTTCAGACTCCGAATACGTTCGACAATTTGAGCGCGTTCAACGGAAATCCGGCGGGTGACACGGACCAGCGATCGAAAATCGAGACGTATAACATCGCGCCAACTTGGACGCATTTGATCAGTTCCTCGGCACTGGCGACGTTTGGCGGATTCGTGCGGCACGACCAGTACAACTATTATCCGAGCAACAATGCGTTCGCAGACCTCGGACCGATCAACTCCGAAACGATTGCGCAGGACCGGCAACTAACGAACACAGGCGTACACGGCGACATTTCCTGGGTGAAGGGGATCCATAACTTCAAGGCAGGCGCCGTTTATCAGCAGACATTCCTTACGGAAAATGACCACTTCGGAATCATCGATCCGAATCTCTTGCCGTCCACAACGGATGTGAACGGCGTTCCGTGCTTTGATCCGACAACGAACACTGCCGTGCCGGCGACGCCGTGCGCGACCTTGCTTCCCATAGACTTGACGCGCGGCGGCAGCCAATTCCTTTTTCGTGGCCACACAGACGTGAAAGAACTCGGGCTTTTTCTGCAAGATACGATCACGAAGGGCAACTGGTCGTTCAATCTGGGCGTGCGCGGCGATTTGTATCGCGGACTTTCTTCGGCGAGCGAACTAGAACCGCGGTTGGGCATCGCGTACAAATTCAAGCCGACCAGCACAGTGCTGCGCATTTCCTATGCGCGAACGCTCGAGACGCCGTTTAACGAAAACCTTGTCGTCGCCACAACAGGTTGCAACGTGGATGTGATCGCCGCGCTTATTCCATGCGTGCCAGCAAATTCACCCGCCGGATTCCGCAACGAATTTCACGCGGGATTCGAACAAGCCTTCGGAAAATATCTTGTCATCGACGGGGAATATCTTTGGAAATACACCCACAATTCCTTCGACTTCAGCGTGCTCGGCAATACACCGATAACATTTCCGATCGTCTGGCATAACTCAAAAATTCCGGGTTACGCGATTCGCGCAAGTGTGCCAAATTTTCACGGCCTAACGGCGCTTATCGTAATGTCCGGTGTCGCGGCGCGGTATTTTCCACCCCAGGTTGGGGGACTCGGCGTAACCGTCGGCCAAGGTGGCTCCGTTTTCCGCATTGACCACGATGAAAAATTCAATCAGACGACCCACTTGCAGTATCAGCCGTGGAAGCGCGGGCCATGGGTCGGATTCAACTGGCGCTATGACGGCGGCCTGGTCGCGGGAGCGGTGCCGGATTTTGCAACGGCGCTGACGTTCGACGGCGATCAGCAGGCGGCTATTGGACTTTTCTGCGTGAACGCGAGCGGACAGGCGCTGTTCGCGTCGCTCCTGAATCCCTTGAGCAGCGATCCGTCGAGCTGCGGACCGAATCCGGCACGCACCGGCGCGACGCGCATCAACATTCCGGCCACCGGCACAGAAAATGACGACAAAAATCCGCCGCGAATTGCGCCGCGCAATCTATTCGACCTCGCTGTCGGCCATGACAATATTTTCGGCGGCGACCGCTACAAGTGGAGCCTTCGCGTGACCGTCATCAACCTGACGAACAAGGAATCGCTCTACAACTTCCTGAGTACCTTCAGCGGAACGCACTTCGTCTCGCCGAGAAGTTACTCCGCCGAACTAGGCTTCCACTTCTAGAGAATTAGTTCTTCGCAGCCAATGTACGGACTTCTGCCAGCTCTGGGCGGTCTCCGGAATTTCCACAGAATTCGAGAAGCTGCGAATAATAAGTGTGAGCTTCGCTGGTTTGCTGCGCCGCGGTGGCGGCCCGGCCAGCGCCGAGGAGCAAATTGAAGCGGCCTGGGGCGTGGGCAAGCGCGGTTTTGTATTCGGCGAGCGCGTCGGCAGGCCGCTTCGCTTCCAGGAGCATCTCGGCAAGCATTTCTCGCGCGGTGACGTTGAACGAATCGAGACGCTGCGAGTCTTCGGAGTCCGCAGCGGTGCGCAGCTCTTTCAACGCGTTGTCGGCCTTGCCTTCGGCAAACGCAACCCAAGCCTCAGCTTCGTGAAGCTGGATCTCGTTGTCGGTCGCGCCGGTGTAATTTCCCTTTTTCTCGCCGGCGTGCTTCTTCGCTTCGGCTTGAAGCTGAGCCAGCGCTGCGTGTGCTCCCAGAAGGTCGCCTGATCGCGCCCCCGCCACTGCTTTCGTAAATGTATTCCCGGCCGGCAGATTCGCCGCGTCCTTCCAGCGATGAAGCTCCATTACCATTCGCTCGCTTAGCGAATCCATGTGCTCCTTCATGGATTTGTCCGAAGCGCCGACGACGCGGTGTTCGTCCATGATGACGGCTTCCGCCTTTGCAAGCTGCCCGCTCTGCAGATAGGAATAGTTGAGAAAATCCATGGCGTGGGTCTGATAGTGCGATTCGGCTTGATGCGCTTCGGCCGCGTGGGCGCCAGCAGCCTGCGCTGCGATATTCGAAGCAATGGAATCTTGCCACATGCCGAGCCGGACAAAAATGTGCGAAGGCATGTGAATCGCGTGCGACGATTCGGGCGCGATCGCAGCGTACCGTCGCGCAGCGGCCAATCCCTGTGGCGCGAGGCTTTGCTCATCGGCAGCGTGAATCAGGTAGTGCGCCACGCCGGGATGATCCGAATTCTTTTCAAAAAACGGATTCAGGACGCCTATCGCTTTGCGCCGAAGTTCCAGCGCCTGCGCCGGGTCTTCCTTATACGCCAGCGCAACCAGCGACAGCGCGTAGAAACTGCCGACTTCGACGTCGCCCGGGACCGTCGCGTACCATTTTCCCATGGCGGCGGAATAGGCGGCGATACGCGCTTTTTCGTCGAGCTTTTTGTTCTGAAAGAAAACAGCGGCGGTTTCGATAAATTCTTTCTCGCGCGGCGTAACGTTCTTCAACTTCTTCGCGGAATTCAACTCTTTTCGGCCCGCATCGAGAGTCTTTCGCTCTGGAAAATCCCACAACTGGTGATAGAGAGCCATGGCTTTGCCCCAATGCGCCATGGCGCACTTCGGGTCCTGCTTTACGGCGTCGGAGAACGTGTTTTCTGACTGCAGATATTGGAACGAATGGAGTAGCGCCGCGCCTTTGTCAATGAGCGGCTGGGTAGATGGCTCGCACGTCGCTGGGAATTCGACTTTGCCAAGATGGTTGTCTGCTGCGTGCCGCGGTCCTGCGGATACAATTGCAGGCGTAAACAAACAAGCGCTGAGGAATGAGGCGGCGACTGATTTTTTCATCGGAGAGGCTCCAGGAAGGCCACGGCGATTTTAGCCCGTCGCTGGAGCTCGGAGGGAAAGAATCTTGCGGCAGCCGTTTAGCCAAATTGGCGCGCCGGTTGGACGCAGCTTCCGCGCTGCGGCTACAATGGATGCGGAGCAGTACTTCGAAGCAGGTGAGGGTGCGAAAGCTGTTTGAACCAATGCAGAATCTCTGAGGCGCTGCGGATAGACAGCCCGTGTGCACGGCCTGTCCCGCTGGCTCGTTGAACGGGTAAGAAAGACCCACAACGTGCGAGCGGGGCAGGAAAGCCTAACGGTTGGCTCGTGGTGCCCACCTTTATCAGAGGTTCACGGCCTAGTTCCCCACGGCCCAGCAGTCTGCTCCATTTTTATTTTCGAGGACTATGCGCGTACTTTTTATCGGTGACATTGTCGGAGCGCCGGGCCGCGAGATCGTTCGCGAAAGGCTGGCGGACCTTGTCTCGACCAGGCAGATTGACCTGGTCATCGCCAACGGCGAAAACTCGGCCGCCGGCTTCGGCATCACCCCGCGCATCGC
>Ga0137409_10007651_pt1 | contig 11084 bp, 9 predicted proteins | sample CZODoug1_16funga_FD_122059 | JGI IMG/M metagenome (GOLD analysis project Ga0137409, IMG submission 122059) | Vadose zone soil fungal communities from Angelo Coast Range Reserve, California, USA - CZODoug1_16fungal (Hybrid Assembly) | ecosystem: Environmental > Terrestrial > Soil > Vadose zone... | reverse complement strand
ACGGCGATGCGGTCGGCGGCTAATCTCGTCGCCAGCGCGTGGCGCTTGGGGTTCCGCTCGACCATGTCGAGCTGGCTGGCGCCGGAGTCCTTCGCGAGCTGGGCCAGCAGCAGGCCCATGGTGCCCGCGCCGTAGATGAGGTAGTTGTCCGCCACCTTGAGATCGACCTGGTCCAGTCCGTGCACGGCGCATGACAGCGGCTCGACCAGCGCTCCCCAGTGCCGGGGCATGTCGGCGGGCAGGCGGAACGCATTTGCCGCGGGGACCGCGACAAATTCGGCGGACGCGCCGTTGGCCGAGCCGACGCCGATCGCGTTCCAGTTCTCGCACAGGTTGAACTTGCCCGCCCGGCACTGCCGGCAGTACCCGCAGAACAGCGACGGATCGACCGCCACGAAGTCGCCAACCTTGACGTTCTTCACATCTTTAGCCACTGCGACCACCTCGCCGCAGAACTCGTGGCCCGGGACGATCGGGTAGCGAGTCGGGGCGAACTCGCCGTGAAGGACGTGGATGTCCGTGCCGCAGATGCCGCAGGCCTCGACCTTGATCACGGCCTCGCCTGCGCTCGGCGTCGGGTCTTCGATGCGGCTGACCGACATGCTGCCCGGCTTTTCGATGACCACCGCTTTCACTTGACCGCTCCCAGTGTGAGTCCACGAATGAGCTGCTTCTGCGCGACCCAGCCCGCCAGCAGGACGGGAAGGCTGGCCAGCGTGGCGGCTGCCGCAAGCTTTGCGTAAAACAGCCCGCGGCCGCTGATGAACCCGACCAGGAAGACCGGCGCTGTCGCCGCGGTTGAGGACGTGAAGTTGACCGCGTAGAAGAACTCGTTCCAGGTGAAGATCAGGCAGATCAGGGAAGTGGCCGCAATCCCAGGGGCGATCAGCGGCACCACGATGCGTACGAGCTCAGTCAGAAATGAGGCGCCGTCCACGCGGGCGGCTTCAAACAGGTCATGGGGGATCTCGAGGAGGAACGAGCGCAGCAGCCAGACCCCGAGCGGCAGGTTGATCGTGGTGTAGATCAGGGTCAGGGCGAAGATGTTGTCCAGGAGGTGAAGGTCGCGTGCCAGCAGATAGAGCGGCACCAGGCTGGCGGCAAAGGGCAGGAACCGGGTCGAGATGAAAAAGAAAAGCACGTCCTGCGTCCGCTTGACCGGCCTGATCGACAGCGCGTAAGCGGCGGGCAGCCCAAAGACGAGGACCAATATGGTCGAGCCGATGCTGGCGATCGCCGAGTTGATGAAGAACGGCGGGAAGTCGCCTGACATCACCTCCTGGAACTCCAGCAGGGTCGGTACGAAGAAGATCGTCGGCGGGGAGCTGGCAGCCTGCGGCTCCGTCTTGAACGCTTCCAGCCACATCCACAGGACGGGGAAGAAGAAGATGAACACCACCAACCAACCGACCACCGTCCACACGACTTTCGAAGTCGGGAAGCCGCCCGTCGGGTTGGCGCGCATCGCGTTCGCGCTCATCGCCTGGCCTCCACCTGGAAGATGGAGAACATCGTGCGGAGCGCAACGGTCGCGATGATCGTGGTGAGGATGACGGCGACCACCCCGATCGCGGACGCCTGCCCGATGTTGAAACCCTGGAAGGCCACGAGATAGAGCAAGAACGGAATGTTGGTCGTGTCTTCACCGGGGCCGCCATGGGTCAGCATGAAAATCGAGTCAAAGGTCTGCACGACGAAAAGGGATCCAAGCAGCGCCCCCAGCTCGATGAACGGCCGCACCAGCGGCAGGGTGATGCGGCGAAAAGCCTGGAATGCGGTCGCTCCGTCGACGCGCGCCGCCTCGAGGACCTCGGGGTTCTGTGACTGCAGGCCCGCGAGGATGATCAGCATCATGAACGGCGTCCAACGCCAGACCTCCACGGCCACCACCGACACCATCGGATACTGGTTCACCCAGTCCACCCGGCCAAGACCGATCGGGGCCAGCAGGTAGGGCAAGAGCCCGAACAGCGGGTTGAGGAGGGTGTCCTTCCAGATCAGGGCGCCGGCGGTCGGCATGATGAGGAAGGGCGCGATCATCAATGTCCGCATGAAACCCTTTCCGAAGACTTCCGAGTTCAGGAGCGTGGCCACCGCCAGGCCGAGGACGACCGAGATCCCGATGACAGAGATCGTCAGCAACACGGTGTTCCACACCGCGGTCCGGATGCTCTCGTCGGTCAGGAGCCTCGCGTAGTTCTCGAGCCCGGCGAACTTGAAGCTGTTGTCTTTGAGCAGGTTCCACGAGAAGAAGCTGTAGTAGACGGTCAGCGCAAACGGGATTTGAGTCACGAGGACGACGTAGATGAAGGCTGGCAGCAGCGGCAGCCGCCGCAGCCAGGCCTCCCGGCGGACGGAGGCGGCCGATTGTCCCGGCACGCCTCCCATCTCAGCCACTGCGCTCATTTGATCCGCTAGCTCTTACTGATAAATCTTGCCGACGGCCTGTGCGAGCGCCTGCGCTTTCGCCAGCGCCTGATCGACTGTTTGGCCGCCCGAGATCACCTTGGCGAACTCTTGAGAGACCTGGTCGCCAAGTTGCTGGAATTCGTCGATGTCGACGTACTGGACGCCGACGTAGGGAACGGGATCCACTGTCGGGTGATTGACGTCTGCGTGCGCGATCGAGTCAAGCGTCACCTGGGCGAAAGCGCCGGCGGCCGCCTTGTACTCAGCGATCGCATAGGTCGAAGTGCGCGTTCCTGGCGAGACGCGGGCCCAACCCAACTTGGTCCCGACCAGCTTCGTGTAGTCCTTGTTGGTGGCCCAGTCCGCGAAGGTCCACGCGGCGTCCTTCTTCGTGCTGGTGGAGGGCATGCCAAGCGCCCACGCCCACAGCCAACCCGACCAATCCTTGACCTTGATCGGTGCATAGGCGTAGCCCGAGTTCTTCGCCGCGTCGCCGGTGAAGAAGCTCGCTGCGACGGTGGCGTCGTACCACATCGCGACCTTGCCGGCGTTGTAGGCGTTCAGGCACTCTGTGAATCCGGCGTTGCCGGCGCCCGGCTCGCCTGCGTCCTTGAGCAGGCTCGTATAGAAGGTCACCGCGGACTTCCATGCCGGCGTGTTCAGCTGGGCGTTCCAGCTCTGGTCATACCAGCGTCCACCGAAGGTGTTGACGACCGTGGTCAATGGAGCGAGCTGCTCACCCCAACCAGGAAGGCCGCGCAAGCAGATGCCGCTGACGCTCGAGCTGTTGACCGCCCTGGCCACGGCGGCCACCTGGTCCCAGGTCGGGTGGTCGGGCATCGTCTGCCCTTTGGCCGCGAGAAGGTCCTTGCGGTACATGAGCATCGAGGACTCGCCGTAGAAGGGCACCGCGTACAGGTTGCTCTTGTAGCTGAGCGCCCCGCTGATTCCGGGGATCAGGTCGGCCGAATCGTAGTCCGAACTCTTGGCGATGAATGGGCTGAGGTTCTCGATCCATCCCTTCTTGGCCCACAGCGGAACTTCGTACGTGCCGATCGTGAACAGGTCGTAGCGCCCGCTCTTGGCCGCCACGTCTTGCGTCACCTGCTGCCGGAGCTGGTCCTCGGGCAGGGTCACGATGTTGACCTTGATGGTCGGGTGCGAGCTCTGGAATTCAGGAAGGAGCTTCTTCAGGTCCGCCATCGACGGGTTGTCGACTGCCGCAAGCGTGATCGTGGTCTGGCCTGCGCCTCCTCCACCGCCCGCTCCCGAACATGCGGCGCCCGCTAAGGCAACCAACAGTCCGAGGACTAAAGTTCGAAGCTTGCCGTCCCTCATTGAGAGTCACCCCTTTTCTTTAACCGGGCCTTTCCCGACCGTTAGTGACAACGTTGTCAAAGACAACGTTGTCTTTTGTATCACAGATCGGTTTAGACTGCAAGAAGAGATTTCCAGGGTGCTCTTGGAGGCAGGCGTTGAGCCAAGGGGAGTCCGACGTTGACACCTGAGTCGTCCGACAGGTCCCGGCCCACGATGCGGGAGGTCGCGGCCCTGGCCAAGGTCAGCATCAAGACGGTTTCCCGGGTGGTGAACGGCGAATCCGGTGTTTCGCCCAAGCTCGCCCGGCAGGTGATGGCGGCGGCCGAGCGCCTGAGCTACCGGCACAACCTGACCGCCAGCAGCCTCCGCCGGTCCAACGGGAGGAGCGCCTCGATCGGAGTGGTCGTGGAAGACGTGGCCAACCCCTTCTCCGCGGCGCTCAACCGAGCCATCGAAGACGTCGCCGTCGAGCGGGGGGTGCTGGTCCTGGCCGGCAGCTCGGACGAAGACGCGGACCGTGAGCGCGAGCTCGTCTCGGCCTTTGCCTCGAGGCGGGTTGACGGATTGATCATCCAGCCTTCGAGCCAGGACCACAGCTACCTGCTGACGGAACGCAACGCGGGCACCGCCATCGTCTTCGTGGACCGCCCGCCGGCCTTTTTCGACGCGGATTCAGTGCTGACCGACAACGCCGCCGGGGTCCGCCGCGGAGTCCGTCACCTGGTCGCGCACGGCCATCGCCGCATCGGCTACCTCGGCGACATGCACACGATCGCCACCGCGGCCGAGCGGCATCGCGGGTATCTCGAGGCTCTCTCCGATGAGAAGATCGTGGTCGACGAAAAGCTCGTGCGCCTCGATTTGAAAGGGATTGAGAGGGCGGAGGAGGCCGCGATCGAGCTGCTCCGCCAGCCAAATCCCCCGACCGCGCTCTTCGCCGGACAGAACCTGCTCACCATCGGGGCCTTCCGCGCCCTTCGACACCTGGGGCTTCACCGGCGCGTGGCGTTGATAGGCTTCGACGACATATTGCTCGCCGACCTCCTCGAGCCCGGGATCACAGTCGTCGCGCAGGACCCGGCTGCCATCGGGCGCACCGCGGCGCAGGTGCTCTTCCGGCGCCTGGACGGAGATCGGTCGCCATCCGAGCATCACATCGTGCTGACTCGGATGATCACCAGGGGCTCGGGCGAGATCCTCCCGTGATCGTGGTCGCAGGCGAGGCTCTGATCGACCGCATCCACAACGATGACGGCACGCAGCGCGCGGCGCCGGGCGGAGGACCGTTCAACACCGCTCGCGCGCTGGCCCGACTCGGCGTTCCAACCGCCTTTCTCGGACGTCTTTCGCAAGATGCATTCGGACGGGAGATGGCCGGTCTGCTCGAAAAGGAAGGAGTCAGCCTCGAGCTGGCCAGCATCGGGCCCGAACCCACGACGATCGCGATTGCGGACGTGGACGACGCGGGCTTCGCGGAATACGAGTTCCTCGTCAAGGGGACGTCTGCTCCCAACCTCACGCCGGAGATGGTTCCCGAGCACTTCGGCCCTGACGTGGGTGCTCTTCATGTCGGGACGCTGGGGCTGATCCTCGAGCCGATGGCGTCCACACTCGCGGAGCTGGTCGATCGTGAAGGTGGCAAGCGCCTGGTGATGCTCGATCCGAATATCCGCGTTGGGCTGGTTCCCGACCCTGACTACCGAGAACGCTTGAAGACGGCGATGTCACAGAGCACCGTCGTGAAGGCGAGCGAGGCCGACCTGGCCTGGATCTACCCGGGGCTCGACCACGAGGAGGCGGCTGAAGAGATTGTCCGCGCCGGCGTGAGCCTGGTCGTCGTGACGCTCGGCGCTCGGGGTGCGTTCGGCGCGCATCGAAGCGTCCGGATGCACGTCGACGCCCCGCACGTCGAAGTCGTCGACACCATTGGGGCCGGCGACGCTTTCGGCGCGGCTTTCCTGGCGTGGCTCCACGATCACACCGCGCTCGGTCCAACGCTCAGTCTCGATGACATGGAGCTCAAAGCAGCTCTCGAATTTGCCTGCCTGGCCGGCGCCCTGACCTGCACGCGCGCCGGGGCCGACCCACCGTGGAAGTCGGAGATGATCGGTCGAGACTCCTGAAGTGCCGGCGGTGATCGGCCTTGACATCGGAACCTCCGGCGCCCGTGCTCTGGCGGTCAACGAATCGGGCGATGTCATCGCCACGGCCGCGCAGGACTATCCGCTGCTCACTCCGCGCCCGGGATGGACGGAGCAGAACCCGGAGGACTGGTGGCAGGCATCGCGCAAGGTCCTGGCCGAAGTCGCCAGGGCGGTTCAGGGCAAGGTGGCCGCCATCGGACTGACCGGCCAGATGCACGGGTCCGTGTTCCTTGACGCCGAAGATCGCGTCATCCGGCCGGCCCTGCTGTGGAACGACCAGCGTACCGCAGCGCAGTGCGCCGAGATCACAGATCGGGTCGGGCGGGAAAGACTCCTGGCCATCGCGGGCAACCCGGCTCTCACCGGATTCCAGGCGCCCAAAGTGTTGTGGCTGCGCGAGGTGGAGCCCGCGAACTACGCGCGGGTCGCCCACGTGCTCCTGCCCAAAGACTTCATCCGGCACCGTCTTGCGGGCGAGTACGCGACTGACGCTTCCGACGCTTCAGGCACGTTGCTGCTCGACCTGCGCCGGCGGGACTGGTCCGCGGAGATTCTCGACGCGCTGGAGCTGCGTCGCGAGTGGTTGCCCGTTGTGCGTGAGGGTCCACAGGAGGCGGGGCGGCTGCGGGCGGACGTTGCCAGTGAGCTCGGCCTGCCGGCCGGCATACCGATCGCGGCGGGTGGAGGTGACAACGCCGCGGCTGCCGTCGGGTCTGGAATCGTCGAGGTCGGACTCGCCAGCTCGTCAATCGGAACGAGCGGAGTGCTGTTTGCCTACACGGCGGAGTTCACGCCCGACCCTTCTGGACGACTGCACGCGTTCTGCCATGCGGTCCCCGGCGCGTATCACCTGATGGGCGTGACCCTGTCAGCCGGCGGATCGCTGAACTGGTGGCGCCAGGTGCTTGGATCGCAGTACGAGTACGACGAGCTGATCGAGCTGGCGGAGACCGCGCCGGTGGGATCGGAGGGGCTGATCTTTCTTCCATACCTCAGCGGTGAGCGCACGCCGCACCTCGATCCTTCCGCGCGGGGCGCGTTCTTCGGCCTGACGGCGCGACATGGCGTGAGTCACCTGACGCGCGCGGTGATGGAAGGAGTCACCTACAGCCTTGCGGATTGCTTGCAGCTGATGACCGACCTCGGTGTTGCGGTGGACCACGTGCGCGCTGTGGGCGGCGGCGCCCGGAGCACGCTGTGGCGGCAGATGCAGGCGGACGTGTTTGGCATTCCGGTGCGGCGGACCACAGTCGACGAAGGCCCTGCATATGGCGCCGCACTGCTGGCCGGAGTGACGGCGGGCGTGTTCAAGAATGTGGGCGAGGCATGTTCTGCCGTCCGGCTTCGGCCTGATTTCGAGAAACCGAATGAGGACGATACTCAGCTCTACCGTCGCTATCTAAAGGTGTATCGAGATCTGTATCCAGCCACCGCTGCGGCGATGGCGCGACTCTCCGAGCTCAGCGTTTACAACTAGAGGGTGCTCCTCGGGATCGATCTAGGCACCTCGTCGGTGAAGGTCGCGGTCATGGCCGAGGACGGGTCGATCGTGGAGGTTGCGTCGGCTGGCTACCCGATGGACTCGCCGCGGCCAGGGTGGGCGGAGACGGACCCGGCGGCGTGGTGGGCGGCGGTTGAACGCGCGGTGAAGAGTTTGGCCGCCGCGAACCTGAGCGCGATCGAGGCGATTGGCGTGGCGGGCCAGATGCATGGAGTGGTGCTGGCGGATGAGGAGGGGCGGGCGCTGCGCCCAGCCATCCTGTGGGCGGACGCGCGAACAAGGGATGAGGCCGAGCGATATCGGCGCCTGGATCCGTCCCTGCTGCGCCGTCTGGCCAACCCACCCGCGACCGGGATGGCCGGGCCAACACTTCTGTGGCTGAAATGGCAGGAACCGCAGCTGTACGAGGGCGCGCGCTGGGCGCTGCAGCCCAAGGACTGGCTGCGCATGCAGCTCACCGGCGAGGCGTTCGGCGAACCGGCCGATGCGTCGGCCACTCTTCTGTACGACCTGGTCGATGACGGGTGGGCGCATGAAGTTCTGCACGAGCTGGGCCTGCGCGCCAACCTGCTGCCGGAGCTGATCGCCAGCGGGGATGTCGCGGGGCGGCTGAACAGGAAGGTCGCCGGCGAGCTTGGCCTCAAGGCCGGCATTCCCGTCGCGGCGGGCGCGGCGGACGTTGCCGCGTCGCTCGCGGGCAATGGGGTGATGGCGCCAGGACGCGTGCTGCTGACCATCGGCACCGGCGCGCAGCTGACGACGGTGCGAAATGACCTCCAGGTCGACCGGACGCTGCGCACGAACGTCTTCCGCACGGTCGAGAAAGGGAAGTGGTATTCGATGGCGGCCACCCTCAACGCCGGGTTGGCGTTGGATTGGGTGCGAACACTTTTCGCGCTTGACTGGGAAGAGTTTTACGGCAGCATCGAGCGAGTTCCGCCCGGGTCCGAAGGAGTCACCTTCCTTCCTTATCTGGTGGCCGAGCGGTCGCCCCGCCTCGAGGCTGAGGTTGGTGCGAGCTGGTCGGGCATAGCGCTGCGTCACGGAAGAGACCACCTGATGAAGGCCTCTCTCGAGGGCGTTGCCTTTGCGCTGCGCGAGGCAATGGAGTCGCTCGAGGCGACGGGTGTGAAAATCGCCGACCTGCACCTGGCCGGCGGCGGAGCGGCCAACCAGCCGTGGTGTCAGCTGCTCGCAGACGTGCTGGGTAAGCGTCTTTTGGCAGCCGGCTCGATTGCGGGTGCGGCGCGAGGCGCAGCCCTGCTCGCGGGGCTGGCAGCCGGGGTCTACAAGTCCGCCGATGAGATCGCAAAATTCCCGCCCCGATACGAGCTGCTGGCCGCGCCCGGCCCTCACTCCGGCGCGTATTTGAACCTTGGGTAAGCACCTGTCTTGATCCCAGCGGGCAGCGAGGAAGGGCCGCGCATCGGCGGCCCTTCCACTGATCGCCGATCAGGCTTTCAGGCCTGGTTTGCGGACCCAGAGCTGATCGCGATCTTCACCGGCTTCGGCTCAGACGGCGCCGGCACGGTGACGGTCAGCACGCCGTTCTCGAGCTGCGCGCTGATCGTGCTCGGGTCGATCTCGCCGACAGGGATCTGCCGGTAGAAGCTGCCCGACACCACCTCACGGCGGACCCAGCCGTCGCGGTGGTCCTTCTTGTCCTCGCTGTGCCTGGCGCTAATCGTGAGCGCGCCATCAGCGAAGGCCACCTCGACCTCCTCCGGCTTGAAACCGGCCAGCGGAGCCGTGATCACGTACTTTCCGTCCTTCACCTCGACGTTCACCGGCAGGCGGAAGAACGTGGGCTCGGTGGCCTTGCCGTCGGCAGGCCGAGCGAACACCTCACTGAAGATGCGGTCCACGTTGCGCTCCAGCGCGGCGAGCTCCATAAGTGGGTTCCTGCGGATCGTCAACACGTCACTTCACCTCCTTCTTTTTAGGTTCGCCCTGCAGAGCTTCTGCCGTTTTCGATACCAACTGTTTTGGCCGCCTAAACATGGATTTCCGGCACACCACTAGGCTTTTGGGCGGCGATGCGCGAGGTGGGGTTCAACGTCCGGCTGCTTTCGGCCGGGCCGTTCGTCACGATGCTCGACCGGTTTGCGGTCGCCCCCGTCCTGATACCCATCGCCATCGAGTTCCGCGCTCCGCTGGGCACGGTCGCCATCGCGGCCACCGCGTACTACTTCGCCTACGGATTGGCGCAGCCGTTCTGGGGCTTCGCGTCGGACAGGCTCGGCCGCATCCGCATCATCCGGATCAGCCTCGGCGCCACGGCGGCCGCGTGCGCTCTTTCGGCGCTCGCGCCCAACCTCGACTTCCTGATCGTCGCCCGCGTCGTCGCCGGGGCGTCGGTCTGCGCGATCCTGCCCACCGCGCTCGTTTACGTGGGCGACATGATTCCGTTCAAGGCGCGCCTGTCGGTCACGGCGGACCTGCTGGCCGCGGTCGCGATCGGGACCGCCGCCGGGAGCCTGGGCGGGGGATTGTTCGCTCACTTCTTGAGCTGGAGGGTGATCTTCGGCGTCAGCGCGGTGCTCGCGGCCGGAGTTGCTGTTGCGTTGGGGCGGCTGCCGGAGTCGGACGCGCCGCCATCAACCGGTGGCCCGATCGCCCAGCTGCGCGCGGCGGTGCGGCGGCCGTGGGCGCGGTTCCTGATCTTGTTCGCCATCCCCGAGGGGGCGATGGTGCTCGGCTTCCTCGTGTACTTCGCGCCGGCGCTCGAGGCGACGGGGACCAACCCGGCGGTGGCCGGGCTTGTGGTTGCGACCTACGGGGCGGCGGTGCTGGTGGGGACGCGGGTGATCAGACGCTTCGTCCAGCGAGTCCCCGCGTGGGCGCCGCTCGCGATCGGCGGAGCGATGGGGGTGGCCGGCTACCTGGTCGCGGCGGTCGACCAGCACGCGGTCGCGATCCTCATCGCCAGCGTGCTCATCGGAGGCCTGTACGCGATCTTCCACTCGACGATGCAGGTGTGGGCGACGGACATCGCGCCAGAAGCGCGCGGCACGGCGGCGGCGCTTTTCGTCACGGGCGCGTTCATGGGTGGCTCGATCGGGACTGGACTTGGCGCCTTTTTTGCCCAGCAGCATCAGTACTCGCAGCTTTTTCTGGTCGCCGCCCTGCTGAGCGTGCCGGTCGTGATCGCCGCGGCGTTCACCCGTGCTCGCTACCCGGGGACTGTGGTGGCCCAGGTGGGGGAGGTCGCCGGCTCGTAGCCGCGGGAGTACGATTCCCCAGTCGGGGAGCGGCTTTTCGTGGGAGGTTGTGACCATGGGACTGCGTAAATTCGCATTGCTGGCGGTGGCCGCTGTGGCGGCGTTCGCGTGCGGGGGCACCGCCTCCCCAGGCACGACGACCGGCTCGACCATCGTCCTCGGAGCCCCGCTGGGGCTTACCGGGTCCCTGACCAAGGAGTCGATCCTCACCCAGCAGGGCTACAACCTGTGGCAGGACTGGATCAACGAGCGTGGGGGCATCGTCGTGAACGGAGTCAAGCACCCCGTCACGATCAAGTACTACGACGACACCAGCAACGCCAACCAGTCCGCGGTGCTGATGCAGAAGCTCATCACCGAGGACAAGGCGAATTTCCTGTTGGGCCCGTACGGCAGCGCGGCCACGGCGACCGACGCCGCCATCGCCGAGCAGAACGAGATCCCGATGGTCGAGGCCAACGGCGCGGCCCAGTCGATCTTCAACCAGGG
>Ga0137409_10007649_pt1 | contig 11085 bp, 8 predicted proteins | sample CZODoug1_16funga_FD_122059 | JGI IMG/M metagenome (GOLD analysis project Ga0137409, IMG submission 122059) | Vadose zone soil fungal communities from Angelo Coast Range Reserve, California, USA - CZODoug1_16fungal (Hybrid Assembly) | ecosystem: Environmental > Terrestrial > Soil > Vadose zone... | reverse complement strand
AGCGTAGACGTTCCTGGGATGTATCGAGGAACAACGCCGCAAGTCGCAGCGCAGCCTGCTGCGGCGGAATCGCTCGGAGACCAGAAATGGTGGGAGGTGTTTCAAGACAAGCAGCTTCAGGACTTGATCCACACCGCTCTTCAGCACAACTACGATGTTCGCATTGCAGCAACGCGAATCCTGGAAGCGCAGGCACAACTCGGCATCACGCGTGCCGACCAGTTGCCGACGATCAGCGGCGGAGCTTCGGCTGTGAATGAACGCAATCCGCAGACAAAGCTTTTCCGTCAATTCGAAACAAGCGCGAATCAGGTAGATCTCTCGCTGGCCTGGGAGCTGGATTTCTGGGGAAAGTATCGCCGCGCCACCGAGTCCGCGCGGGCAAGCCTGTTAGCCACTCAGTGGGCGCGTGAAGCGATTGCCAGCACACTGGTGAGTGACGTTGCCACTGCCTATTTTCAACTTCGTTCGCTGGACCTGCAGCTCGAAATCTCGCGGCGAACACTGGCTTCCCGCAAGGACTCATTGCAACTCACACGAAAGTTGGCAAACGGTGGGGCTACATCCATGCTCGATGTGCGCCAGGCGGAGCAGTTGGTGTTCACTGCCGCTGAAACCATTCCCGATCTGGAGCGGCAAATCGAACAGCAGGAAAATTTCCTCAGCACGCTTCTGGGCAACAATCCTGGCCCCATCGCGCGGGGAATGACTTTGACCGAGCAACCGCATGTGCCCGAGATTCCGGCGGGGCTTCCCTCCAGCCTATTGGAGCGACGACCCGACATTCGCGAGGCAGAAGCACAGTTGATCGCAGCCAACGCTCAAATTGGCGTGGCGAAGGCAGCGTACTTTCCACAAATTAACTTGACCGCGTCAGCTGGATATCAGAGCTCAGCACTTACAAGCCTGTTCACCGGTCCGGCCGGGCTGTGGAGTTTCGGAGGATCGCTGGTACAGCCCATTTTCACTGGGGGAAGAATTCGTTCCAACGTCAGGTTTACTGAGGCGCGGCAACAGGAAGCGCTGTTGACTTATCGGCAGACCATTCAGCAAGCTTTTCGCGGGGCCTCGGACTCGCTGGTTGAGTATCGCAAGGACCGGGAATTCCGGGAGTACCAACAGCAACTGGCGCTCTCGGCGCAAGATGCGGCGCACCTTTCTGAGATGCGCTATCAGGGCGGGGCCGCCAGCTACCTGGAGGTGCTAACGAATGAGACCAATTACTTTGATGCCCAGCTGGGACTTGCTCAAGCTCAGTTGAATGAGCTTGCAGGTCTGGTTCGCATCTACAGAAACCTCGGTGGAGGGTGGCAATGACTCTGAGCCTCATCTATTCTGCAGGGGAGCAATATCGTCTTGCAACAGACAGCAGTCGACCGTCGGACACCTGGTCGAACCGTTCTCGTCTAGATCGAATCATCGGGACGATGTAAAGTTCATTTCGAGGCAACAGGAAACGCAATGTCGTATCAGCCTATCGAAAATTACGGAATCATCGGCAACATGCGAACTGTCGCCCTCGTAGGCATGAATGGTTCGATCGACTGGTACTGTTATCCTCACTTTGATTCGCCCAGCGTTTTTGGGGCAATTTTAGATGATAAGAAGGGGGGGCGGTTCCAAATTGCTGCTGGCGCTGACGGCGTGCGGCACAAACAGTTTTATTGGCCTTCCACCAATGTCTTAGTGACTCGATTCCTGCTCCCAGACGGAATTGTCGAACTTGAAGACTTCATGCCGGCGGGGCTGCCTTCCGACTCCCTTGAGTACCATCACATTTACCGCCGCGTCCGCTGCGTTAGGGGAGCAGTGCGCATTTGGGTCGCGTGCCGTCCGGCTTTCAATTACGGACGGCAAGTTCACGAGACGGTGATTGAGACTAACGGGGCGAGATTCAAGTCAGGCAGCTTGACCTTAGCTCTTTCAACTACCGTGCCGCTCAGCGATGATGGGCAAGGTGGCGTGTCCGCCGAATTCGCGCTCACCGAAGGAGAATCGCAGACCTTCATTCTTGGGGAAAACAGCGACGGGGACGGTGTTCCTACTCCGCCGTCGGAAGAAGGTGCTGAGCAACTGCTGCGGAGCACCGTGAAATTCTGGCATAACTGGCTCTCCGGCTGCACGTACCATGGGCGCTGGCGGGACCAAGTGCACAGGTCGGCGTTGGCGTTAAAGCTTCTTACGTTTGAACCTACCGGGGCGATTATTGCTGCGCCAACCACGAGCTTACCCGAGGTCATCGGAGGCGTTCGCAACTGGGATTATCGCTACACCTGGATGCGCGATGCCGCCTTTACGGTCTATGCATTTCTGCGCATCGGTTTCCGAGACGAAGCGGCGGCCTTCTTGGGTTGGCTCGAGGATTACGCGTCCAAGCACGCCCGCCGGAACGCGCCTAGTCCGGTGATGTTCACGATCGAGGGTGAGACTCATATTCCCGAGCTGACTTTGGACCACTGGGAAGGGTACCGGGGATCCCGCCCGGTCCGAATCGGCAATTTGGCGGTCTCGCAGTTTCAAGGAGACATCTATGGCGAACTGATGGACGCCCTGTATCTATCCAATAAGTATGTCAGCCTGACGCCGTACGATATGTGGGTAAAGATCCGTAGTGCTATGGACTGGCTCCGACCGATCCGCGGATGCTCAACACCATAGACGCTATCCTCGAAAGCCCCAGTCACGGGGGCAATGCGCCCCGGCAGAACACATTGTACGACGTTAAAACGTGTCAGCAAGACATTGATAATAAACATGAGAGTGGTGGAGGCGGCGGGAGTCGAACTATTCAGGATATTGATAACACGTAACTTATTGATTCTTGGAACTGCTACAACGGCTAAAAAGGCACCATTGCCCGATCCATTGTACGTTTATTGTACGAAATGTTTTTCGCTCTGGAGTCCAACCGACACCACATTGCGGCCCAAGTATCGCATAGGTTCTCAGAGATGGATCGAAAAAGCACCGAGCCTCCCATGATACGGTAAGTCCCCCTGTCCTTATTCTTCGGTACGGCGGCTTGCCGTTTTCGATTACTTCCGGCTCGCCCGTCAACCCAGGACTAAGCGCGAATCGCTTCCCTAAGCCGACTTATCATTACCGATCTGGCCAACTTCCTCGAAGCCCGTTTCTGAATAGCTTCGTGTAGCCAAGCAATACGGCCAGTGACACAAGTTCGGGTACGAGTACTTCGCCACCACCGGATTTAACACGCCTGGTACGTTATCGCTGAATTCTGACCCCAACAGGAGGAGGTCTTTCCAAGAATCGGGTGGCGCTTGCTGGCATAAAGAATAAAATTGCAAGATCCTGGCTGCTTCCGCCCCACGTGCTTCAACAGGACAAGAGCAGCTCCCAATAGCGCTTCATTTGCCAGAAGTACAGCGGCGAGAACTGCCGAATAGCGTGGCCAGTCGCCTTTCTTTGTCACTCGCCAGCACCAGACTACGAGACCGGTCACTATGAGCAACGAGATGACACTGGTGATTCGGTGCGTAAATTCGACGATCGTGTGCGCTTTTGAGCTGGCCCCGATAACGGCGCCGTCGCAGAGTGGCCACCTATTGCCGCAGCCAGCACCTGAACCAGTCGCTCTTACATATGCACCCCAGAGGACGACGGCTACGTTCCAATACAACGTGGTCCATGCAAAGCGAGCAACGTGCGAGAGTTCTGCCGTCCGAGAGCGGGATCGCAGGATGGTTTTGAGCCAGAACTTCGTGTCGGTAGTGTCATGACACGCGGGCGGAGATGACACGACGTCATGTAGGAACGGAGCTCGTGGATGACGAGATCCGAAAGTCGCATGGGCGCGAGCCGCCTTGTCTACAGTCGATACTTTGCGCACGATTTTCCAGAACGCGGTTCTTCACTCTTCGGTCCACCGTGAATCGCCCGCTCCCACTCCTGACGCCAGTCGCTGCGACAGGAACCGAGACATCGAAATTCCATCATGCTTGCTCCGCAGAGCGGACAGACCAAGTTACGTATCGTCGAGATCAAGCTCATGCTGTTGGTTCCAACTTCGACAAACGAAGCCATAACGGTCTCTCCCTTTGTTGCGGCGGTCTTCACCGCCGAATGCATAGAACCCTAGCGTGGGGCCGCAGGCGCGTTTTCGGGGGGGCGCCAGGTGGACAGGGGCTGCGGCCCCGCGCTTCGGATTCACACGTAAGTGCAACTCAGTTGCCAAATGCTTTGCTGGGCAGGTGTCGGCTTCGCACACCGTTCATCCAGTCAGCATGAAGGAGATCGGGTAGTGGTCCGATGCGTTGACCCTGCCGTGTACGTGGCCAGAACTCGCCCGCAGTGGACCGCGAACGAACGCCCAGTCAATCCGGCGCCCCCTTTCGAAAAGGCTGCGCGCGGGAGTGGTTGGAGCGTGCACGGCGTCCGCAGCATCTTGAAATCCAGCCCTCGCGATGGCGACGGCCACCGCATCTTTCGAAGCGTCCAAGTTGAGGTCACCTGCAACAACAACGGGCCGGTCTGCGTTGCAGCGGGCCGTATGCGACAAGACCTCGGCTAGCTGTGCTGCGCGCAGCTCATCGTTGCCACGGCTTTCCAAATGAAGGTTGTAAGTTATGATCTTTTTTCCAGCAACATTAATTTCCGCTACCAGTGCGATCCTCCCTCCGAGTCGCTCCTGAAAAGGCTCGATCCTCGGCAGAAACCAGTGGGGCTGCCAGAAGTGTGACTGTCGAGAGAATCGGATCAGGCGCGGCTTCGAAATAGGCCACTTCGAGAGGGTTGCCTGGCCGTGGTACGCCGGAGAGTCCTTGGATCCCTGGACTAACTCCTGAAACTCGCGTCCAAACACATAGTTCATTTCCAGCTTGCGAGCGATCGTCTCGGCAATATTCAGGTGGTGCGTGCGTCGCGCGTTGAGATCCACCTCCTGCAAGATCACAATGTCAGCGTTCACGCTATCGAGAAAGTTCATGACACCTTGCAACTGCTGGCCTCTGTTGATGTTCCAATTCACAATCCGCATCGACTTCGGAGCCGATACGATCCACCGGCGTGACGCGAAGTTACCGGTAATGATGTCGTGCATTTCCATATCTCCCCTGTGGCCGTTACAGCACGCGCTAGACACGCATTCTGGAGTTCGCCCTAACCGAGGGAGGTGGAGCTTTGCAGCGCTGTCGTTCGAGGCGGAGTGAAAGCAAGATAAGAATGCGGAGTGAAAGCAAGATAAGAATAAAGAGCGACGATCCAAACAATGTTCGCACCCACCGTCGCGGCAATCAAGAGGCAGTTCATGACGCCGAAGAGGGCAAAAAACAAAATGACATAAGGCAAGAAGCAGCGCCGGATGATGAACTCCGTATGCCTCCCGAGATACAGGAGCGGATTTGAACTCCGGCTGTCCGCTCTTTTGTGCCACTCCAGCAGATACCGTTCTGGCCGCTCGCGGGTCAGTTGGTGACGTTGGAGTCCGGTCATGAGAGCGCTGGCGATCACGCCGAGAAGCAACAGACCGCCCCATACCAGATAGCTCCGATTGCCTGAACTTCTCACCAGTCCGATCGTCAAGCCAGAGAAGGTGAACAAATAGTAAAGATTGTCGCAAACCGTCTCGAGCCAGCACCCGAAGGCGGATTCCTGCAATTTCAGCCGGGCAACCTCACCGTCGCATCCATCGAGTACGCTCGAAAACCAGGACAGGACTGCCCCTGTCAACATGTTCCAATATCCGCCAAGAGCAAGGAAGACACCCGCGGTGAGGCTCACGCCGAGAGTAAATAGGCTGACCATGTTAGGAGTAATCGGATACGGAATGATCCGGCGGCTAATCGGTATGGAGATTTTACGGTTTGCTCTGGCGAAAATGCCGTCAGTAGGCTTCACGAGCCAGCCATCTAACTTCCGTTCAGCCAGCCGACGTTGCTGCTCGTTGAGAACGCGTTGCCATTGCTCGTCCGCAACGTCCTCGCTCTGCACCGCGTGTGCCTTACTTATCCAGTGCTCAATGTCTTCGAGGGATCCCGCAGTGATGGGGTTGTGGATTGCGAGGTCGACCGACGCCTCCCAAGACAGCGAGCACAGGCCGACCACGTCACTGCCGGTCGCGAGTGTTAAGGCGTCCGCTCCTCCATCCCACTCTGCGGCTCGCTTATGCAATGATGGATGGTAGACCCTGTCTCCAGCGATCAGAACAATATGTCCATCAATCTCGGAAGCGAGCTGCCCGATCAGGGTCGGAACAGAATCCTCCCCGGAAGTTACCCCACTCCACTCAACATGATTGGGCACACGCCCGGTCTTCAGCAGTTCTTGCCGTACCTGTAAACCCTTCACACGATCAATAACAACTACGATTCGGGCAGCGCCGGCCTTTGCTGCTCCTAGGATGCTTCGAAGCAAAATCGGTACGGAGCCGACTTTGGGCAGCGAAGAGCCGAAGCCCGGGTCCTTGGCAAGAACAACGGCCAGGTGAGAGGGGCGGCGCTGCGATGCAAAAGTGCTCTGAAGTTCTTTTGAAGAAATCTGTTCCGTTGCAATCCTCATAGTGTCCTCGTTAGTTTCATTGATTTTTTCTCGCTTTGTACGGTTCGACAAGATGATCAGGCAGAGAATACCCACACCAGTCCAGAATAGAGCGCGCAGTCGACGAGCAAAAGCCAGCGTCAAACCCGCGGCGGCTGTGAGGCCGAACATTTTCGCAATAAGCATGGTCCCGCCCTCATAGGTTCCGATATTCCCTGGATTGAATGTGCCAGCAATGTTGACCAATTTGGTCAAGGCCTCAATCGCAAGTGCGCCGAACAAGGTGAGTTTGGTGCCCATAAGCCACACAATCAAATAGACCTCGACGATCGCGGCGGCGTGGCATGCAAGGTTCAGCAGGAGGCTTGCCCAAAACGCTTTGGGCGTACGGTGATAGAAGTCGAGAAGAATCTCCTCGACCGAGTGAATCAGTGCGCGCTTACAGTCGATCAACGGTTTAAGGTAGCGAATCCGACCTAAGACCTCACCAGTTCGTGAAAACAGCGGCCAGCGGTTTCTGATGGCAATCGCACTGAGAAGAACAAAGCCCAGAAGAAGGCACGCAAAGACAGTTGCATAGAGAATGAGCTCATGAGGCAGGGGCAACACCAGTAGGACCGCCGAGAGCCCGAGGAAGCTAACGACGGCAGCGCTGAGGACGAAGAACGCACGGTCAATCGTCACCGACGCAATACCATTTGAGAGCGGAATTGCCGGACCCAGCAGCGACACGCGCAGACCTTCGCCGAACAACTGTGCGAGGCCGCCAAACTGTCCGACCGCCTCAGAGCTGAGCCGCAACCCAAGCATGCGCGGGAACGAAACCTGATACTTCCCATCGAGCAGGGTTAGCCGCCAAGCCCAAGTCTTAAGAATGTGGGCGACCCCACCCCAGGCGACTACTAACGCCAGTCCCCAACCCAAAGCGACCATACTGGCAAGGAGCTTGGCGGGACCAGCCCGGTGTATCAGATGGAGGACAAGCAGAATGCCAAGGACGGCTCCGAGCATGCGGAAAGCGAGTCGGGCTCTTGCGACCCTAATCCTAGACACGGGCCACGCTCTCGTGACTCGGTTGGTGGTGGACATACGGGTCAAACACGGCTTCGGCGTGCGCCAGTGCTTCCGGCGTGTCCAGGTCCTGCCATCGTTCCTGCCCGATCTCAAGGGCGCGCAAGCGTCCTTCCGCAATCAGTTGCCGCATGCCGTCGGAAAGAGAGCAATTGCCATCCTTGGCTACGAATTCGAGCCGGTCAAACAAAGTCGGACTACAAAGGAACATCCCAGTATCCAAGGCGTCGTAGTGAGCGATCTCCTTGCCAATATCCACAATCCGGTCGCCGTTTCTGAGGACTTTGGTGGCATCGTCCAGATCAAAAACGCGATCGATGTTTGGATCTACCGCGAGAATGACTTCGCCAGACCCGAGTGGTTGTCGTATTAGTGACTCAGCCGTGGCGGGCTCAAAGAGATGATCCGCCATGAGCAGCAGGAAATTCTCGTGGATTACGATTCTCGCTTTCAGGGCGGAGATGCCGTTAGCTTTGTCGTAGTCCGGATTCTCCACAAATGTCACAGATACCCCGAGGGACCGGCCTTCAAACCAGTTGCGGATCAAGTCCGAGCGATATCCCACGACAATCACGAACTGCTCGATGCCCGCTCGCTGCGCGCGTTGGACGATGTGCTCGATGATCGGTTTGCCGCGAAACTCAACCAAAGGTTTGGGAAGAGCACCGGAGATCGTCCTGATTCGCGTCCCGTTACCGGCAGCGAGAATGAGACATTGGTTTACTTTTTTCATAGGACACCTTCACATGGAACATCGAGAGACCTGCGCGGTCCTCGAACTAAAATCCGAACACTAATTTTCCCCGGAGAGTACGGACAGCGCTGTTAAAGAAGTCACCGAACCGGTCGCTGTCCAGGTCGTTTTGAACGTCCCGCGGATTGGCGTGGTTGAACAGGTTGAACATGCTGAACCCGACCCTTACGCTGCGCTCCTTGCCGTGGAACGGCACTCTGAATTCCCTCAGCACCTGAAGGTCGAACGAATCAAACCGTGGGAATCGCTTATCGTTTCTTGGGCCGACAAACTCGCGCGCTTCGTTCACCAATGAGTAGGGGAACCCAGTGTGAATATCCAGGACCGGCATTAGCGTCACCTTCCACGGGGCGCTGAACTCACCCCATGCCAGGAAGCGATTCGGTGCATCGAAGGCCAGCGGGCCTCGAGCATTCGCACGGATCACCGCCTGCGGGGTGTTTCCGAAAACCTGATTGAAGTCGTTGAGATCGCCCGTGGCCTTCGACCTCACGTAGGAGGCGTTCAGCGTGTGACGTCCTATCTGATAACGACCGGTAATTTGAAACTCGCGATAGAAATCTCGTCCGTTGTTAGCCAGCGACAAGAAGTTGCCGTTTGCCGTAGTTTCAGGGTTGAGGACCAGATCATGGACGGTGTTCCTTTGTTGGTAGGCAACCCGAACCAGCAGTTTCTCGATCACCTGACGGTCCAGTTCAACGTTCCAGGTTTCGCTGCGTGGATTATTCAATCCGTCGGTGATGACGTTGGAATACGGAAGGGAAGAAGCCACTTCTCCTGTTGCATCGAAAGTTACAAGCGTGCGATCAGGGAATAGCGGGAACGCGCGAGCATTCAATGGAACGCGATCGTAAAACAATCCACCGCCAGCCTTCAGCAGAGTGCGGCGATCCTTCGTCAGTGCCAGCGTCAAGCCCATGCGGGGCGCGGCGTTGATCGAATCGGTGATCGAGTCACTATCAAAGCGCAAGCCGAGGCTGACCGTGAGACGAGGCCCCACCGCCCATTGATCTCCGCCAAACCATGCGAACTCGTTTTGGTGGACGACAAAGGTGGTCGGCGCACCGAATTCAATTCGCTGAAGTGTCGTTCCTGCCACACCAACAATGTCCACGGGGAGGAACTGCTGGCGGCCGTCGTAAGAGCTATGGGAGAAATCGAAGCCAACCTTCAGCTGATGGTCACCGTAAAAATGCTTCGGGCTGGACTGGTAGATCTCCTGCCATTGCACGCGATCCGTGTCGCGATTTTGGCGGTTGAAGAATCCGCCCTCCGTCGTCTCGACCAACAAACGGTAGGGATCTTGACTGTTTGGGAGAGTGTCCGCGTCGAACTCTTCGTATGCAAACCGCGAGGAAAGCAGGGCGCCTGATTTCCGAACGAAGCTGTGTTGAGCGGAAATCTGATATCCGCGCTGATGTAAGTCTGCGGTTGAAGGCTGCGGAGTGAAGGTATTCAACCCTAGGTAGTCAAACTTTTGTGGGAAGACAGCAACGGACAGGGTTGCACTCTGTCTGTCACTAATCTTCAAATCAAATTGGCTGAAGGAATCGAGGCTTTCGAGATTGGTGTCACGTTGCAGAGGAGGGAGACTCTCGACAGGCGTACGAACGAAGCGGTACTCCAAAGACTGCGTGAACGCGAGCCGATCCTTTATTAGCGGACCGGTGATGGTGGCGCGCGGAGTAAAAGCTCCGATTCCGACAATGGATCCATCGCGGTCTCTGGCACGCGGAACCAGGTTTTGGATGGAGAAGTGAAATTTGTCGAAGTTACTGGTACGGGTTTCAACGCTCGAGACCGCTCCAGTGAACTTTCCATACTCGGGATCATAGGGATTAGCAATCACCTGAACCGAAGAGACCACATCAATTGGAAGGTTGATCGCCTGGCCGCCGGTCGCCGGATCGGTGACGTTGGCAGAATTCACCAGCCAGCCGGCCTGCGTGGCCTGGGCGCCCTTGATATTGATTCGGCCGTCCGGCCCACGAACCACACCTGGGACCAGTGGAAGCAGGCTCTCGATCTTCTCTTCCTGGTTAGGGGCTTTCTCCACGACTGACAGGCTGATGGTGTTGTTCTGAGCGGACTCTTCGGCTAGTGCTGCGTCACTTGTAGTGACGTTGACAGTGCTGGTGACTGCTGCCACATTCAGTTCGACTGGGACGCTGGAAGATGTGCCGGACCTGACTTCCACCGCGAGTGCCGAAAACAAGCCGGGAGCATTCGCTTCGATCTGATAAGTGCCCGGGGGAAGGCCATCGACAGCGAATGCTCCCCTTGCGTCCGACTCGGTCTCCTTGGTTATGGGCCCGTGAAGGACGATGAGTACGCCGGGCAAAACGGCAGGTTCGCCGTTGGTGCCCTTCGTGAATACGTCACCTCTGATCGATCCAGATGCAGAGGAACCGCTCTGAGCAAAAGCAGGGAGCACGAACAGCAGGATCGATACAACATAAGCAACCCAGTCCCGCATCCCTGCATCTCCTCGTCACATGTAATGCAATACGGCGTCCAAACATGAGGCATGGGACGGGAATTGTTCCAACACATTGAGGAGACTAGATGTCGGATGTTTGAGCCCACAGTTGCGGCAGAGCGCAATGTGTCATTTGGGCGAGATGGACTTGACGCGTCAAGGGCTTGCCACATTTTGCGAGGGGAAATGTACGCAGGAGTGTTGCAGGAGTCCTTGTTGGCGCCAACTAGTTGGTCTGACTGACCGCAGTTTCCCTGACGGTGGACCGTGCATTTGTGCTCTGGCC
>Ga0137409_10007646_pt1 | contig 11086 bp, 18 predicted proteins | sample CZODoug1_16funga_FD_122059 | JGI IMG/M metagenome (GOLD analysis project Ga0137409, IMG submission 122059) | Vadose zone soil fungal communities from Angelo Coast Range Reserve, California, USA - CZODoug1_16fungal (Hybrid Assembly) | ecosystem: Environmental > Terrestrial > Soil > Vadose zone... | reverse complement strand
GTCGGGGCAGCTGGATTCGAACCAACGACCTGCAGTACCCAAAACTGCCGCGCTACCAGGCTGCGCTATACCCCGATCGTCTGGGAAACGACGTCGATACACGCTTAAAGCGCGGCCAGCAAGGCGGCTTCCGGCCCCTCAATGGCCGTTAAACAGGGGATGCCCGACGCGGTCTCCGGGGGCGATGCCATATTTTTTCGCCGTGCCCGCGATCACTTCCAGCACGCCTTTGGCGAGCCCGCCCGACGGGATGATCCTGGTGGATTGCGGTTCGGTATTCTCGGCAATCCGCAGGATCCGGCCGTCGGCCCGGATGAAGATCATGTCGAGGGAGATGAAGGTGTTTTTCATCCACATCGACACCTGCTGCTCCGGCGAGAAGTCGAACAGCATCCCCTTCCCGTCCGGCAATTCCTTCCGGTACATCAGCCCGGTGGTCTTTTCCTCTTCGGTGGTCGCCATCTCGTCCGAAAAAACCTGCACGCCGGATTTGGTGACGATCTCGAGCGGCTGGACGCTGGCCGCCCGCGCGCCGGAACCCGACAGCGCGCAAAGCGCGACGACGACAATGGCAGATATCCAAAGCCTCGCGCGGACGCGGTGCCGATAAATATCTCGATTAGAACTCATGGGACAACGCTCGCCGGAGAAAATTTCGCTGGCGGGACTCTAAAGCATGATGGGGAAAAGTGGAAACCGGTTTTCCCTCGGGACAAACGCAGAGCGTTTGCCAGGAGATCATGCTCAAACAAAAAGATAAGGTTCAAGTCTCATTCAACTCTGGTTGAATGAGACTTGAACCCAACGATCGTGGCAAATGCCGACCTTCGGCGGGGCCGCAAATGCAATTTCAATGCATTCTCGACGCCCGGCTGGCCGGTTCCGTTCGGTGACCAGCGAGAGCCAGCGCAATTAATGCGACGACAATCCCGGCGATCCGGTCTCCGGCTGAATCTCGGCAGCCATCATCCCCTTGGAGCCCGGCCCGAACCGCACCAGCACGTACTGGCCGGGGCGCAGCTCGGTCATTCCGAAGCGGCGCAAGGTCTCCATGTGGACGAAGATATCAGGAGTTCCCTCGCCACAGGTCAGGAAGCCGAATCCGCGCAGCCGGTTGAACCACTTGACCTGCGCGCGCTCCAGCCCGCTGGTCGGCGTCACGCTGACATGGGTGCGCGCCGGCAGCATTTGCGCCGGATGGATCGCCGTCGATTCATCCATCGAGAGAATCCGGAACGCCTGATAGCCCTTTGCCCGCTGCACGCATTCGCAGACCAGCCGCGCGCCCTCATAAGCGGTTTGATAGCCGTCGCGCCTAAGCACGGTAACGTGCAGAAGCACATCCGGCGCGCCATTGTCAGGAACGATGAAGCCGTAGCCCTTTGATGCATCGAACCATTTGATGACGCCGCTGATCTCGACAAGATTCGCGGCGCTCTCGCCTAGGCCCGAGATTGCATCGATCGCCGGGTCACGCTCCGCGCCACCCGAAAATTCGCTCGGCCCTAGCCTGTTGGTTACCGACCCGCCTGACACGGGGCCTCCAAGCTTTTTGGACTCAAAACCGTCCGACCCCATGACCCCGGACCCCACACCGAACACGCGCCCATCGATGCCAATTCATGATGCCGCCACGCGAATCTCTTAAGTCAAAGATAACACTCCTGCTCGTATCGCATAGAAAAAAAACATAATTGTCGGAAGCTATGAACAGTCTTGCGCAGTCGCGAATCAATTCGGCATCAGTTACCCACGAATGGTCCAAGCGTCTCGCCGATGTCGTGGCGAATGACGAGATCGGCAATATCATCCTGTTCGGTGGGCTCGTTGTTGATGATTACCAGTTTGGCGCCGCAGTTCTTCGCCATCAGCGGGAAACCTGCGGCCGGCCAGACCACCAGTGACGATCCGATCGCAATAAACAGATCGCAATGCTGCGCCAGCTCAGTAGCGCGGCGCATCTCATCTTCCGGCATCGCCTGCCCGAACGAGATGGTGGCGGTTTTCACCGGCTCATCGCAGACGGCGCAGTCCGGTGCTCCGCCCGTCGCGTCGAAGCGTTGCTTGACCCAGGCAAGATCGTAAGCCTTTCCGCAACCGACGCAGCGGGCGTAGGTGGTATTACCATGCAGTTCGACGACGTGATCGGGCGCGAAGCCCGATATCTGATGCAGATTGTCGATGTTCTGGGTGACGATGGCGGGAATCTTGCCGGCTTTATAGAGCGAGGCGAGCGCGCGATGGCCGCGTCCCGGCTTTGCCGCGGCGAAGGTCGGCTCCATCGCAAAGCGCCGCCGCCATGCCTCGTCCCGGGCATCCTGGCTAGCGACGAATTCATCGAACGGGATCGGACGGTTACGAGTCCACAATCCGCCGGGTGAGCGGAAATCTGGAATTCCGCATTCGGTCGAAATGCCCGCGCCGGTGAAAGGAACGATCGTGGACGACTCGGCGATCATATCGCCGAGTCGTTCCACGCCGCTGCGAAGATCCGATGCAATCATTGGGATTATCCGAAAGCTTGGCCGCGCTGACTATAGCACGGCCACTCGGATCGCCACCTCAATGCCCCCCGGTATTGTCCTGATGCCCCGAACCTTCTGCCCCAATTCAGGCCGCGTCTGCGACCTGATCCGTTGCGTCGCCGCTGGTTTCGCCGCCCGCTTCGTCGCTCTTCTTCTCGTCGCGCTTCTTGGTCTTTGCTGCCGGAGCGGCCGCCGGGGATTTTTTCGCCGACTTGCCGTACTGGGACAGTCTTTCCATTTCGGCTTCGAGCTCGGCATGCCGTGCCGCTACCTTTTCCGCCAGCTTCTCGATTGCCCTGTCGCGCAACGCCGCGAGTTCTTCGATGTTGAGTGAGTCCAGATCCAACTTTGCATCCACCTTTGCCATACACGCCTCCTGTTGTTCCTTTAGCTAACGGCAAGGCGCATGAGCCACAAGAACGTGGCGTTTCTTATCCACCGCCAACAACCACCGCGATTGATTTGGTTGATAAGCTATTCGATTTCGTTGACATCAGCGCGCATCGTGCTGCGTCGCCGGCGCGCATTCTGCGTCGCTAGCGCGCATCCTGCGTCGCGGGATGATCGCGCACGACTTGCACCGCAAGTGGGCAGCCACAATCCTGCAACGCGATTTCCGCATTGGCGCCCCAATCGCAAGCACCATTGGACGCGGATCACGAATCAGAGGGGTTGGCATGACCGAACGGCAAGAACGGCTCGCAAAGGAGCGCGAAGAAATCGCAATGCGCGTGGCGAACTTCAAAGCCACACAAGAGAGATTTGAACGCGAGCGCGAAGAATATTTCGTCACCACGCTGGAAAATGCCCGCAGCGGATTTGAACGGCGACCGATCTGGTCCTGACGCGAGCTCGGCCGCAGCAAAAAGCCCGGAGGCGTGCTCCGGGCTTTTTCGTTTTACCAGTAATGGCGCCAGTAGCGCTGCCGATAATAGTAGGGGCCGCCGGAATAGGCATAAGGTCCGCCATATCCGTAACCTCCGCCATATCCGTAACCGTAGTAAGCCGGCCGATAGTAGCGCGGGCCGTAATAACCATAGCCCGGCCCGTAGTAATACGGATACGCACTCGCCGCCGCGGCGCCTGCGAACAGTGCACCCGCCGCCAGGCCGAAGGCTAATCCGGGTCCAATGCCGCCGCGCGCTTCAGCCGGTGCGGGCGCCGTGACAGCGGCGGCGCCGACCGTGGCAACCGTAGCCAAGATGGCTAGTGTTTTTTTCATACGCATCTCCTCGCAGTAAGTACCCACGAGATAACGCAGACGTTTTTCGTTGGTTGCAGCGGAACCGATGTAATCGCTCGCCGCTATAAGCCCGCGAAACCATACAAATGAGCTGGCAATCGTCGAAACCACTTATTTGGGCGGCTCAAGCTCTTTGCTGGTGAGCCAGCCGTTCGGTTTCGGCGCGGGCTTCTGCGGTTTCTTGTCCGGCTTTTTCTCATCGGATTTGAACATGCGCTGACCTCTCTGGTTGCGCAAAAGCTACGCCTGAATCTCGCATAATTCAATTCATAACTAATTGATAATACTGTGATTTTTGGCTAAGTCGCGGCCAAATTAGATTTTGGCGGGAACCACCCGAACAGCGCTGAGTTAGTAAACCACTCAGCTTCCTCAATTTGAGCTTTTGGAGGTTCTGATGAACGGAATGCGCGAGGAACGGCTTCAAATCATGCTCTCGCCGCGGGAGATGTCAGTGGTCGACGATTTCCGGTTCGCGCACCGGATGCCGACCCGCGCCGCGGCGGTCCGAGAACTGCTAAAGCTGGGCCTGGCGTCGGCCGGCATGGTTCAGGCCGATGGCGCCAAGTCGAGCGATTACGGTGTGCTGGGTCGCGGCCCCACAAGTCATACCGACGGCAATAGTTCCTGAGGAACAAATAGGCATGCGCCGACTTACATTGAGTAAGTGGCATCCCTTACTCAATTGAGCGCCATATGAAGATCCTGCAGTTCTTTTTCAGACAGAGCGAAAAGCCGGCGCCGCGCCCTCCGCCGAACGAGGACAGGTCCAGCATGGCTGAACTTGTGCGCCTGCTCGAGGCTCACGCGCCGAAAAAAGAACAGCGCTGAAGGAACGGAACGCCCCGTCGCGCATTTTTATCAAGTGCAGCAACCTTGAAAGAGGTGAAAGCATGAAAGACCCCGTCGGTATCTTCGGATGCCGGCGGGGTTTTCAGTTTCGGGGCTGAGCCGGTCGTCTACTCTCCGAAATATTCCCGGATGATCTTGCGATCCGGCTCTTTCCGATGCGGGCTCTTGAGCAGCAGCCGCAGCTCCCCTTCAAATCTTTCACGAACCGGCGGCAGGTGAGTCATGACCACGCATTCGTGCTTGGCGAATTCCGCGTGGACGGCCCTCAGGATGCTCCAGTTCAGCGTGACCATCAGGACCTCCAACGGTCCTCCCTTCCATTGCGCGGCGATCGAATGTTCGAGGTCGGTGAGACCATCGACCAGGTGCCCGGTCACGAACGATCTTACCGGCAGCCTGACCTCGGCAGGCCACGCGCTCAGAGCCTCAGCATAGAGCTCGTTAAAATCCATCGCCATGCATGAACCATGGCACACAGGGTTGTTGATGTCTCTGTCTACGCGCAGCGGCCCACCGGCGACGTTTCCTGTGGCGTCCTAGGTGGTTCATTCGCCGACTTGTTTTGCGTTGTCGCAATATTCCGACCGCATCTTGGTACCGTCTCTTCGAAACCACTCCCAACAGCCGGTCAGCACATCATTGGGGGAAGGCTCGATTGGGGAAGGTTCAATTGGGAAGGCTCGGTCAGGTCCGGTCCCCGCGACAGCCGGACGGGACAGACCGCGTTTTGTTCACCGTGAACGAACAGAGTCCGGAATTTTTCGCCGGACAACCGGTTAAAGAATCGTCATTAACCCAACCTTTTTACAGACTCTAAACGGGCTCCTGACAAATTTAAGCGGTCCAGGAGGGCCCCATGAATATCTATCCCGTGCCTGCCGCAGTGACGCAGGCCAAAGTCCAGCTTGTCATCGACGAGACCGCAAAGGCGCCGGTTACGACCATCAGCAACGATGTACAGGCCGTCATCGACGCTCAAAGACAGGCCGAGCAGGAATTACTGCTCGACCGCAAGGCCTGAGAGCAGATTTTTTTTAAAGCCTGAAGGCGAGCTTTTTCGCCGCAGCAAGTCGCGCGAGAATTTTCGTCGCCTCCGCGCAAGCCCTTTGGGCCATTGAACCTTTTCCGAACCGCGGCGACATACTGGTACTGGGGAATTGCATATCCAGTTCTACGGCAGCGCCGCCGAGCGAACATACTCCGCTCAGGCGGCGTTGTTGCTTTGAACCTTTGCCTACGTCGACAGACATATTTGTGAGGCAGGTCGATCCCCCCAATCCTTGCTTCCCCAAGAAAGCCCCGCTTTCCCCAGGCGGGGCTTTCGCCTGTTTGGGGCAGCGCCGGGCCTCCACAGCGAGAACATTTTGTCGTGCGACCAGCAAAGAAGGGGTGGTAGTGGCCGCGATGAGCGAGTGGCAGCGTCAGTGCGTCTTCGTCATGATGGTATTGCCGCGCGTCCATCAATGAACCGCTTATATAGAAGCGGTCCGGCAACCGCAGAGAACGCGCGGCGCCGTTGGAGGAAAGCCGATGGGCAGATTCTTTATCGTGATCATCATCATCAGCATCGCCATGGTGGTTGGTATGGCCGTGCTCGTCACTCACTTCTAATTCTCAGGGATGTTGTCCCTCTTTCCGGCGCCAATGCCATGTGGCTCAAAAAGTACTCCCGATGACCCAGAGCCTTTTCCGCATGCTGGTCGATCGCCACGATGATGGCCTGGTCATGGCAGCAACAACCCTCCATAGATGCCGGACTTCGGCGAGAGCTTTTATCCACGGCGGGTTTTCGGCGTTGTGGTCGTACCGCCTGAGTTCATGAGGCGTTCCAACTCTCCCCGCTTTCGAGTGATGAGCAGTTGAGCCGAGGCGCTATCCAGACCGGCCTTCTGCAATTGCCGTATCGAGCTACCTAATTCCGCTATTTGGCCCCGAAGTTCGGCCAGCTTGAAAACCAGATCCGTGTCCATATGCCGCCTCGTGACGGCCAATTGGAACAAAATAAGAACACTTAAGCAAGCGGCTACAAGTTGGTGTTCTCTCCGTGGAACACCCTACGGCTGAGATGCTTGCCCTGCGCTGGCTTACCGCGGGCGGAGGAAACAGCATGAACGCATGGAGCGATTATTTAAGGGGCCAGGCGGTCATCGCCGACCGGTACTCGAAGACGATGACGACGGCGGAGGCCATCAAGGAGTTCACCGACATTGCCGAGAGCTTCCGCCATGACGCGGATGTTGAGGACGAGAACCCTACCTACAAACACTGATCGCCCCCCCCGAACGAAGCTATTCAAAAAACCCAGCCGACCCGATGGCTGTGTTCGACACCGCGTTTTTGAACGGATACGGGCGACGTCAAGCTTGTGCTTGGGGCCGTGACCCAGCGGACGATGGAGCGAAAAGCCTTCGGACGACTTGCCAATCGACTTCCATCCGAAAGCCCCGCTCATGCCCGTGCGGGGTTTTTGCTTGTTGGGAACGACTGGCATGCGGCGCCCCTGCCCTCATCCGCATTTTGCTGCTACTGAGTGCGCGGGAAACCAACCGCGACTTCTTCAATATCGCAGGGAGCAAGAAACATGCGTTATCTCCACACCATGCTGCGCGTGCGCAATCTCGATGCGGCGCTGAAATTCTACCAGGACGCCTTGGGGCTGAAAGAGGTTCGCCGCGTCGACAACGACAAGGCGAAATTCACGCTGGTGTTTCTGTGCGCCGCCGAGGACGAGGGCCTGCTGAAAGAATCCAAGGGGCGCGGCGCGCCGCTGGTCGAGCTCACCTATAATTGGGACGAGGAGAAATACGGCGAGGACCGTTATTTCGGCCACCTCGCCTATGAGGTCGACGACATCTACGCGACCTGCGATCGCCTGATGAAACTCGGTATCACCATCAACCGTCCGCCGCGCGACGGCCAGATGGCCTTTGTCCGCTCGCCGGATCTGCATTCGATCGAGCTTTTGCAGAAGGGCGACGCAAAACCGCCGGCGGAGCCGTGGACCTCAATGCCGAATACCGGACACTGGTAAGCGTTGTACAAATTCTTCGTCCATGTCCGGCATACCGACTACCGGCCGGTGACAAGAGCGGATGCGCCGTTTCCATCCGGCGCGTCCGAACACGACTGGCGGTTGACGGGTTGGCGCGAAACCGGCGACGTCAACGCCGAGGTTCGCGACGCCATCGATCGAACCGGCTACTCGCTTTTCAGAATCGGACTTTCGCTTTCCGAAATTCCGCAGCCATAGAATCGTTCCTTCGGGTGCAGCGGAAAAATCGAGACGCCGTTGCGTCGCGCGCGATGCTGAAATCCAGCTTTCGCTGCTGTCGGCGGAACCTGTCCTTCCCTGTCACGTTCTCTCTCCATACGAATGCATGGAGGCGATTATGGGACGAGGACTTCTGCTCTGGCTGCTTGGCGTGCCGATACCGGTGATCCTTCTGTTGTGGCTGTTCTTCGGCCGCTGAGGTCGGGCGACAACTGCGTTTTGCGTCAATCAGGCTCCGTCAAAACTTGGCGGAGCCTGATCTTTTGCTCGAACCGCCGTCATCAAACGCGCTTTTTTCCGAGAATTCCGATATGACCCGCGAGTGACGGATCATCGGGAGAAAAACGCGTGGCGGACAGCAATCAAAAACAACTCACGATCTGGGGCCGGGCCAATTCGGTCAACGTTCAAAAAGTGCTGTGGTGCCTGAGCGAACTCGACATCGCCTATCGGCGCATCGATGCCGGCATGGCGTTCGGCCAGAACGACGAGCCCGCTTATCTCGAGATGAATCCGAACGGCCGCGTGCCCACCCTGGTCGACGACGATTTCGTGCTGTGGGAATCAAACTCCGTCATGCGCTATCTCGTCCTCGCCTATGGACAGGGATCGCCGATCTATCCGCAGGCGCCGAAACAGCGCGCGAGCGTCGACCGGTGGCTGGACTGGACGCTCTCGACCTTGCAGCCGGTCGATCGTCCGGTGTTCTGGGCGCTGGTGCGAACCCCGGTCGAAAAACGGGACATGGTTGCGATCCAAAAGGATGCCGACGCCGAAGCCGTGCAATGGCGCATCGTCGATGCGCAACTGGCGACGCGGCGCTTTATCGAAGGCGATGATTTCACCATCGCCGACATCGCGCTCGGCGCTTATGCAAGGCGCTGGTTCGGCGTCGAAGGCATCAGCAAGCCGAACCTGGCGCATCTGACGCGCTGGTTCGCGCAACTCGCGAGCCGTCCGGGATTTCAACAATTCATCGCGCCGCCGATGTCGTAATTATGAGTTAGCGCGAGACATCAGGCCAAATTCCCGCGCGCTCGAAAAACACGATACAAAAAACCAGGATCAGGGTAACGACCGCCACCGCCAACAGCTTGGTCCAGCGCATGCCGCGGCTGAGCCACCACAGCAGCACGCAACTCATCAAGACGGGAACGATGATATCGAGTTGCAATGGCCTCGTCCTGTTGCCGCTCAGCGCGAACCGCTGGAGCCGCCAACTCCAACGCTGATCGCGCCGCCGATCTTCATGCAGGTCTCGGTGCCGTCGATCCTGACGAAACCCGGACCAAAGGCGGCGCAGGAATTGCCGGCGCCGGCGCCCTTCACCGGAAGCGACCTGCCCGAGGCGGCGGGCTTGGCCGGCTTTGGATGATTGGACGGCTCGGCCAACGCGAACGTCGCGGGCAGCATCGCAACAACGATCGCAAGCAGGATATTTCGCATCCCGCCTTTTATCGCCAGTCGCCCGTTTTTGCTACCTGACGAACTTGACGCCCACCGACTTGCCGCGTCGCCAGACCACTTCGCAGGCCCGGCCGGTTCTGGCGTCGCGCGAAAACGCCAACCGCAATTTGGCGGGCAGCGCGTTGGGGTCCTCGATCGTGATTTTGGCGCCGGTGGAAGACATGTTCTGCACCATGCACGGACGCGCCGCGAAGCCGCCATCGAGGGTGATCCAGCCGGGCTGGCTGAGCGATCTGCGCGCGTCGCGCTTTTTGGGTGCGGCGATCGTCTTGGACGTCCCCGCGCGTATTTTCTGCAAACGCATGCTTCGACCCGATCGGTGGATGGGGGTGCCCTTTTGCAGCCAACAGGCGCAAATTGACGCTTCATCCCTACCCCAATCAGCTTTAGAAACCATTGCACGCGTGAGAGAATCTGGGATGTTTCCGGCGCGGGAGCCACGTTTATTCCACCCCAAAAACGGGATTTCCAGTGGCTTGCCCGGCCGCGCAAACGCCACTATACGTTCGCGCGCCGCACCTCGATCCATCGGATCCCGGTTCGGCACGGCGCCATCGCAAGCTCAAAGCGTTGATGTGCCGGGTATAATTGCTTGCGAAACGGCAGTGCCGCGACCGGCTTGGTGGTGGCGAGGCCGGATTTTCGCTCCCTTCGTCTATCGGTTAGGACGCCACCCTTTCACGGTGGAGAGAGCGGTTCGATTCCGCTAGGGAGCGCCAACAAAATCAATCACTTAGCAAGCCACCCTCACCTCGCGTCCAACATCTGTCCAATAAATGGCTATGGACGGTGCTGGCCTTGGTTGTGATTGTTGGCGTGGCTGTCGCGATCATTTGGCCGCCGCAGTGCTCGACCAGCCCCAGCGCGTCAATCGGCCATTCGATCAGGATCGCAGGGTGCGACCGGCAAGATCGCTTCCGGTAGCGCCCGGGTAGCAGGAAGGCCACCCGCCGACGCTATCGGGTGCGGGCGGGCTCGTGGTCGATCGTGCGGGGAACGGGGACTCGGGTTCTGGCTTAGTCCTCGAACCGCGCTTGAGGCGCGACCGACGGCGCCGCGGTGCTGGAGACAATCCGCATGGCGGGGCGATCCCGCTCGCCGTCGGTCAGATCGATCACGTATCCGGCCCTGATCTCGAGATTGATGGCAACGGCCGGTGTGGTCGCGGGCGCGGGCCGGCGAGCCCCAAGACGAACGAGCTCGCGCGGTCCCTGACCATCTCATTCTGGCTGTCGAGCAGCTCGCCTTTGACGGCGCCGGCTCGGGCGGCCTGGATGGCGAGCGTTTTCAAGACCCGCTGGCGCAAATGTTCAGTGATGTGCGGCTTTGCCAATTCGCGGGTGAAGTGTTCGCGGCTGAGGCCGGCCTTTTCAGCGGCGTCCTGGATGGTCTTGGAGTCGCCGGTCACCATGGCCTCGATCCCGCGGCGGACCTTCGCGGAGATGCGGCGGGCGGGGAGCGGCTCGGCGGGCTTTGGGGTGTCGAGTACGGCGAGCGCGCGCTTGGCGGGGGCGATGTTTTCCATGTTCGCCACCTTCGGCGTCGCCGCCTGATGGGGCAACGCACCAAAACATCACGTTTCCAGATAGGCCGCCACTGAGGCGGCGCTTTGGTGGTGCCTCAGTTTCCCTTAGGCCATCTGCGAAACGCTATGATCCACAAGATCACAATCGTCCCGATCATCGGAACGAACGAAAGCAGCGACAACCACGGCGACAGACCAGTGCG
>Ga0137409_10004158_pt2 | contig 11088 bp, 10 predicted proteins | sample CZODoug1_16funga_FD_122059 | JGI IMG/M metagenome (GOLD analysis project Ga0137409, IMG submission 122059) | Vadose zone soil fungal communities from Angelo Coast Range Reserve, California, USA - CZODoug1_16fungal (Hybrid Assembly) | ecosystem: Environmental > Terrestrial > Soil > Vadose zone... | reverse complement strand
ACCGCCGACGAGGATGCGCAGCGCAAAATGACGATGAGGAAATAGGTTCGACCATGCGGCGGTGCGAAGGCTCGTGGATCGATTCCATGAAACTAGTCAGATCGGGCGGAAAAGGATCGGAACCCGCGGACCTCATCCTGAGGAGCCGTGCGCAGCACGGCGTCTCGAAGGATGGCCGCGGGCACGGCCTCGCTTGTGGCCGTCCTTCGAGACGCCGACCTTCGGTCGGCTCCTCAGGACGAGGGCTGAACCGCGCGGCGGCGGCGTGATGGATCTGACGCTGCAGCAACTGGTGCTGCGCCTTATTGCCTATGTGTTCATTGCGGCGGTCCATGGCTTCACGGTCGCGGCAGTGGCGGTCGCGCTGGGCGATCAAGGCCCACGCTATGACGGACGGCTGCGCGTCAGCCCGCTGGCGCACCTCGACATCATCGGTACGGCGGCCGGCGTGCTGTTTTCGGCGGGATGGATCAGGCCGATCGCCATCGATCCTTTTGAGCTGCGGCTTGGTCGCATCGGATTGGCGGTGGTGGTCGCGGCCGGCGCCGCCGCAACCTTGTTCAGTGCTGTGGCGCTCCGACTGGTCCGCCCGTTCCTGTTGCCCCTGCTGCCCGACACGGCTTCGGCGACGGCATTTGCATTGATCGAGGTTGTCGGAGAGCTCAGCGCATGGTTCGCGCTGATCAACATCTTGCCGCTGCCGCCGCTGACGGGCGCCCATTTGCTGGCCGCGGCGGCACCCGCGTACGGCAAAGTCATCGCCAAGATCGCGCCTTATTCGGGGGTCGCGCTCGCACTCGTGGCGGCCACCGGAGTAATCACGAATGTTTTAGGTCCGCCCTACCGCATCCTCGCCAATTCATTGTTACATTGATGAGTGTCAGCGAAGGTACCGGACATGACCCGATTTGCCATTGCGTCCTTGATGCTGGCCGGCAGCGCCCTGGCGACGCTCGATCCGGCCCATAGCCAGGGCGTCCAATACCAATTCACGCCCCCGCCGCCGATCAAGACGCTGCCGTCATCGTCGGCGCCGAGCTATCCGCCGATCCCCGACGTGGCGCCGCCGGTGCCGGCCCCGAGGCAGTCGCACCTCGCTCCCTACCGCGTGACACCGCCGCCGGGCCTGTCGGATTCTGGGTCGACACGAACCGTTCACACGGCGCGCGGACGGACGATTTTCGTGCCGTCCTCGCCGGGGGAGACGTTCGGTGACCGCGTTTCCAACTGCGCCCACGCAGGCGCATCCGCCGGACTGGGTCCCAACCAGCTGAGCGCCTTCATGGGCCGGTGTGCGAATTGACGGTACCTCTCCCCGCAAGCTGGGAGAGGGAGCAGAGCGGTTCCACGGCTTCCGCGCATGACGATATCCTCCAGGCCCCGCGGTCACGGACAGAATGTCCAAACATAATCCCCCGCCCGGCATGACCGAACTGCAGCGCCCCAACACTTACGTTGGAGCGCCGATCGAACGCGTGGAGGATTTGCGCTTCCTGCGCGGGCGCGGTTGCTATCTCGACGATCTCTCCCGCTCCGGCCAGTGGCACGCGGCGTTTGTCCGCAGCCCCTTCGCGCACGGCGCTATCCAACGCATCGACACCCGCAAGGCGCTCTCGATGGGCGGCGTGCAGGCCGTGATCACGGGCGTCGACATCGGTCCCGCCATACCTACGATCCCGTTCCGCCGGCCGAACCCGACCATCGCGCCCTATGCGCAGCCGGTCATCGCCACGAGGGTCGTGCGTTATGTCGGCGAACCTGTCGCCATGGTGCTGGCCGACGAGCCGGAGCTTGCCGAGGATGCGGCGCTCGCGGTCGAGCTCGATATCGCTCCCCTGCCGGTCATCGCCGATCGCAACGCCTCGATGGCGGGCAGCACCTTGCTGTTTGCCGGCACGGCGAGCAATTGCGCCACGACTTTCACGGCTGCGATCGGCGATGTCGAAACCGCGTTCCGCGACGCCCCCTGCATGCGGCGGGAGTCATTTCGGGTGCAACGCCAGACCGCCTTTCCGATGGAAACCCGGGGGCTCATCGCCGAATGGGATGGCGAACGCCTCACCATGTCGGGGGCTGCCAAACTGCCGTTCTTCAACCGCCGCGTCCTTGCGGCCATGATGGAGCTGCCGCAGACCGCGGTCGACTATGTCGAATACGACGTCGGCGGCGGGTTCGGGGCGCGGGGCGAATTTTATCCGGAGGATTTCCTCTGCGCATTCGCGGCGCGCCGGTTCGCACGCCCGATCAAATGGGTCGAGGATCGGCGCGAGCATTTCATGACCATCGCCCATGCGCGGGAAGCGGAAGCCGAAATCGAGATTGCGCTCGAACGCGACGGCACGATCCGCGGCATCCGCGGCGAAATCTTCGTCGACATCGGCGCTTATGTGCGGCCGAACGGCACCACGCCGGTCCGCAATGTGGCGCAGTTCCTGGCCGGCCCCTATCGCGTGCCGCACCTGCGGCTTGCGGCTCACGCCATGGTGAGCAACAAGACGCCGACCGGAACCTTCCGCGGGCCCGGCCGCTTCGAAGGCGCCTTCTTCTGCGAGCGGCTGCTCGACCTCGCGGCCCGGGACCTCGGCCTCGATCGGCTCGATATCCGCCGCCGCAATCTCCTCACGGCGCCCGAGATGCCGTACCGGCTCCCCCCGATCGTCCCCGACGACGGCCTCGGCAAAACCCAGTGCGACAGCGGCGACTACACGCGCACGTTCGACCGCTGCATCGCCGAGTTCGGCTGGGCCGAGAAGGTGCGCCTGAACGGACGATTGATCGATGGCCGTTACCACGGCGTTGGCGTCGCCTGCTTCATCGAAGGCGGCGGCTCGGGGCCGCGCGAGCACGCCCGCATGGCGGTGGAGGCGGACGGCGCGGTCACGGTCTATGTCGGGTCGTCCTCCGTCGGCCAGGGCGTCGAGACCATCATGGGGCAGATCGCCGCCGATGCGCTGCACGTGCCGACATCGCAGGTCAAGGTGCTGCACGCCTCCACGACTTATCTGCGCGACGGCGTCGGCTCCTTTGGCTCCCGCGCCACCGTGATGGGCGGCTCCGCCATCGTGGATGCGGCCAACAATCTGCTCGCCGTGCTGCGTGCGGCTGCCGCGACGCGGCTCAACGTTGCGCCGCAGGATCTCCGGCTCGGCGACGGCATCGTGGAGGCCGGCGATGGGCGCAAGGTGAGCTGGGCGGAGCTTGCGGGCGGCAAGCTCTGCGTCGAAGGCCTCTTCGAGAGCTCAAGGGCAACCTACACGTACGGCACCGCCGCCGTTCATGTGGCGGTTGATCCGCGCACGGGCCATGTGGAGATTCTCGATTATCTTGTCGTCGACGATGTCGGCCGCATCGTCAACCCGGGCACGCTCCATGGCCAGGTGATCGGCGCGGCGGTGCAGGGCTGCGGCACCGTGTTCGGCGAACATCTTGCCTATGACGCCGAGGGCCAGCTTCTGGTCGCATCGCTGGCGGATTACCTGGTGCCGCTCGCCACCGACTATCCGAACTTGCGCGCCGTAACGCTGGAAGAATATCCCTCGCCCAACAATCCGCTCGGCGTCAAGGGCGCCGGCGAAGGCGGCATCATCCCGGTGGGCGGCGTAATCGCCAACGCGGTCGCGGCAGCGCTCGCCGCGTTCGGGGTCGCGCCTCGTGAACTGCCGTTGTCGCCTCCGGCAGTGTGGCGGATGATTGAAGAAGGGCGTGCGCGAGGCGGTTCTGCGTCGCGATGAGGTCCGCGACCGTATTGCGATCGCGCTTGGCCGTGGGCTACAACCTTCCAATACGATTAAGAATCCTGGGAGGCGGACGCGCCATGAAAGTCTCTTGCGTTTGCGGCATCGGCGTTTCGTTCGCCGTGGCGCTCACTTCGGCAGCCGCCGCCGCACCCGATATTTCCGGAACCTATTGGGCGACGAGCTACAGCCCGGCGATCCAAGTCCTGGGCGGCGGCTCACCGCCGCTCAACGCGGCCGGCAAGGCCGCCTACGAGAAGATCCAGGCGGGCTTGAAGGACGGCTCGATCGTCGACAAGGCGCGCCGCGTCTGCGTGCCCGACGGCGTGCCGCGCGTGCTCGCCACGCCTTATCCGTTTGAGATCTTCCAGGTGCCGACGGGCCAGGTGACGTTTCTCTACGAGATGAACCACCAGGTGCGCGTGGTCGTCATGGACAAGCCCCTGCCGCCACGGCAAACCCTCATCGTCGATGCCAAATACAACGGCCATTCGGTCGGCCGCTGGGACGGCGATACGCTGGTGGTGGAATCGGCGGGTTTCAACGAGTGGACCTTCCTGGATGCGAGCGGCCTGCCTCATGGTGACGAAATGACGACCGTGGAACGCATCGTCAAGGTCGGCAATCAGCTCGAAGACGTGATCACGATCCACGATCCCGAAATGTATGAGAGGGATTGGCAGGCGCGTTTCGTCTATGACGAGCGCAACGACGTGAGGCTTGAGGATTACGCCTGCAACGACACCCATCGCGATCTTTCCGGCGTGAAGGGCGTGCGGCGTTGAGTTGCATTGCCGCCGTCCACAAAGGCGTTGCGGCTCGACACGAAGGGGAGCTGCCGATGACAAGTGGTCTGCCGCGCATGGGGCACGCGCTCGCCGGCGCGATTGTGCTCACCGCGCTCTGCGGCGCTGCCGGGCTTCTCCCAGTGCTCGCGGCGGAGGCGCCGCGAACCGGCGCGCCCCCGGGCCTCGATCTTTCGGCCCCTGGCGTTGCATGGGCCGGGTTCGTGGCGCCGAAAGAGCCAAATTACGCGGTCGCGCGCCTGTTCAACGACTTTGCCAGTCCGGCGACCGGCCTCGGCCCGGTCACCGACGGTCCCGACCATCCTTACGCCAACAACGAGGTGGCGCGGGAGATGCGCATTCCGCCGACTTATCGGGTGGCGGACCTCAACAACGCCGCCGGCAAGAACCTCAAGCCCTGGGTCCGGGAAGCGCTTGCCAGGCAGAACGAACTCGTGCTCCGCGGCCGCAACGGCGAGACGCGCGAAGCGCGATGCTGGGAGACCGGCGTTCCGGCCTTCCATCTCAACCCCGGCCTCATGCATATCATCCAGATGCCGCGCGAAGTCGTGCTGTTCCTCACCGGGCGCGCCCGCCACATCTGGCTCGACGTGCCGCATTCGGCCAATCCCAGGCCGTCCTGGTACGGCGAATCGGTTGGCCACTATGAGGGCGACACGCTGGTGGTCGATACGATCGGCTTCAATGACCGGACGTTCGTTGATTCCTACCGCACGCCGCATACCGACAAGCTGCACGTGGTCGAGCGCTTCCGGTTGATCGACGGCGGCAATACGCTCGAAGTCGCATTCACGGTCGACGACCCCGGCGCCTTCTACCAGCCCTGGTCGGGGACGCGAAACCGTCACCGTGTGGTCAATCCCAACGCAAGGCCGGTAGAATTCGATTGCCCGGCCTTCAACGACGACTATTTCAACATCGGCCTCGAACCGGTGCCGACTGCCGAGAAGCCTGATTTTTGATGTCCATTATGACGCTGAGTTAGGACGCGTCCGGAAGTAATTGCATCACTTACACGTCATCGCCCGCGAAAGCGGACGATCCAGTAACCACTTGATTCGCCAGGGGTTACTGGATGCCCCGCTGTCGCGGGGCATGACAAGTCTGCAATATCTGTGAGACGGGTTGCGTCCGGAACCGTACTTATTTTCCGGCGTTCTCCTCCGAGCATGTACGGAACACTCGTGAGTGTGGAGAACACAATGGACCGGGAACACATCAAAGGCGCCACCGATAAGGCCAAGGGCGCCATCAAGGAAACCGCTGGCAAGATGACGGGAGACGAGAAGCTGCGGGCTGAAGGCAAGATCGATAGAGCAAAGGGCGCCGCGCATAAGGCCGCAGGCGACATGAAGGAGGCCACGCACCGCGACCCGAGGGAGGCCCCGCAGCACAGCCCAGCGGCGCACCACGGCTCGAGGGAGGCCCCGCAGCACGGCCAGGCGACCGCACCCCGGCCCGACGAGGGAGGCCCCGCAGCACGGCCCAGCGACACACCACGGCCCGAAGACCACACACGAGTAGGCACGCTTCGCAATAACAACAGCTTGCCGCTCGCCGGACCTTTTTGAATCCGGGGCTGCCTCTCGTAAAGGCAAGGCCGCCCCGGGTTTCGCTTGCGCTCAACCCGGGCTACAGGTCTGTGTCCGCTCTTCCGCCAGGGGAGCGACGCCTGCCCTGCACGCGTTCCCGGGAAAACAACGACGCAATCGCCTAATGTGCCGGCGGCGGGGTCGCGGCGGGCGTTGACGTGGCCGGGCCTTCGCCGGCCATCAGCAACCACACTTCGGCGTCCTTGGCGCCGTCGTAATGAACTTCCTTGCCAAAATGGGTCGCGTAGCTTCCGGCTGGCAGCGGGACCGTGGAGTCGGGGTCAAATTTGTCGCCGGTGCCGACCCACCAGGTGCCCTTGAGCACCGTGATCATGCGATCATTGGGATGCCAGTGCGGCTGGCTCATGTTGCCGGGCAGCCATTTGAACATCAGCACATACGGACCGGGCTTCGCCGGGTCGCCGTACAGAACGGCCGTCTCGTTGGTGCCGGCGGCGTTGCGCTGCCACGGGATCTGATCGGGCAGCTTGATGGTGATCGCCTTCGGGTTGAGCTGCTGTTCGGCAGCGTTAATCGTGCTCAGCCCAGTGGCGGCGACCGATAGGGCGATCGCCGTCATCGTCAGCTTCACGTATTTCATGGTTTTCCTCCGGGATTGTCGCTAGCGACTGCACGAGTACACAAACTTTAGGGTGGGTTCGGGTCCGGTTGAAGGGCGCCGGCCTCGCTCCCCGGTCACGGCCGGGCTTGTCCCGGCCATCTCGGTAACACGCGCACTGTGCCCTGCCCCCACCCTACCCTCCCCCGCTCGCGGGAGGGTAGGGTGGGGGACGGGACGAGCCCTGCGATGACGCGCCGGCTGCGCCGATTTTGCACCTGTTACTTATGCTACACTGTCGGCCGCCGCACAACGAGTACCACGCAACACGGGGGGGCATGGCCATGACGGTCGATTACACGCGCCGCAAGCTATTGAGAACCGCAGCGACGGGTGGCGCCGCCCTGGCAGTCGCCGCGAACGCGGCGCCTTCGGCCGCGCAGGCGCCGGCGCGGCGGCCGAACATCGTCTTCATCCTTGCGGACGACATGGGTTATGCGGACATCTCCTGCTACGGGCGCCGCGACCTGGTGACGGCGAATATCGACCGCATCGCGGCTCAGGGTGCGAAATTCACGCAGGCCTACGCCAACTCCCCGGTCTGCACCGCCTCGCGCGTCGCGATCATCACCGGCCGCTACCAGATCCGGCTGGCGGTGGGCTTGGAGGAGCCGATCGGAGCCCGCACCGACCGGGGGATCGGCCTGCCGCCCGAGCACCCGACGCTGCCGTCGCTGCTGCGCAAGGCTGGTTATGGCACGACGCTGATCGGCAAATGGCACCTTGGCGCGCTGCCTCTCTTCAGCCCGCAGAAGAGCGGATACGACCATTTCTACGGCTATCGCGGCGGCACCCTGGACTATTATCTGCACACGGGCCGCGCCGGCGCTCCGGATTTCTGGGAGGAGGACAAGCCAGTCTCGCAGGAGGGATATAGCACCGACCTGTTTGGGGACCGTGCGGTGAAGGTCATCGGCGACTATGCGCGCGCCGACCGATCATTCCTGCTCAGCCTACATTTCAATGCGCCGCACTGGCCATGGGAAGCCCCGGGCGACCAAGCTGAAGCCGAACGTCTTCGCGGCCGCGATGCGATCCATTGGGACGGCGGTTCTCAGGAGACCTATCGCCGAATGATTGCTGCTTTGGATGTTCAAGTGGGCCGCGTCCTGCAGGCGCTCGCGGACAATGGGATTGCGCGCGACACCATCGTGATCTTCACGAGCGACAATGGCGGTGAGCGCTTTTCCGACACCTGGCCGTTCAGCGGCAAGAAAATGGAATTGCTGGAGGGCGGGCTGCGCATCCCGGCCATCATCTCCTGGCCCGGCCGCATTCCGGCCGCGCGCGTCAGCGAGCAGGTCACCGCGAACATGGATTGGCTGCCGACGTTGCTCGCCGCTGCCGGCACGGCGCCGGACCCGGCCTATCCGGCCGATGGGATGAATCTGCTGCCCCATCTGACCGAAGGCGCGGGGGTCGTGGAGCGCAAGCTGTTCTGGCGTTACAAGGCGCTGTGGCAGCGCGCGGCACGGATCGGCGACTGGAAATACCTCAAGATCCTGGACAACACGTTCCTGTTCAATGTGGTCGAGGATCCGCTGGAACGCGCCAACCTGAAGGAACGGCGCAAGGATATCTACGAGCGGCTCGTGGCCGAGTGGAATGCCTGGAACGCCACAATGCTCCCCGAAACCCCGACGAGCGCGACTGGCAACTTCACGGGCGCCGAGATGGCTGATCATCTCGGGATGAAGCCGGTGACGCTTGAGCCCGATCCTGGTCTGCGTTGAGGGAGCGGGGGCGTAAGAGCGCGTTCCGATGAGTTCGAATCACCTCTCCCGCGTCATGCCCGCGCTTGTCGCGGGCATCCACGTCTTGCTTGCGGGCTTTCAGCGAGAAAGACGTGGATGGCCGGGACAAGCCCGGCCATGACGCCGAATAACTGGTTCAACATGACCGGGACGCGCTCTGGCAAACCGCGATGGGCGTTTTCATGCGCTTGCCGGATGACCGCAACGATGCCACAACGCGACGCACAATTGGAGAGGGCCGCCCATGCGCACCATCGCGATCGAGGAGCATTTTACGGTTCCGGCGCTGACCAGCCGCATCGATGCGGCGGCCATCAGCCGCCGCGGATTCCGGAAGAGAACACTGCCCCCGAGCGGCCCCAATCCCCTTGAACTCCTTCCCGAGATTGGCGAGCGGCGTTTGCAGTCGATGGATGAGGCGGGCATTACGGTGCAGGTTCTCTCGAACACTGGCCCCGGCCCCGATCTTGTTCCTGGTCCCGAGGGTATCGCGATGAGCCGCGAGTTGAACGATCATCTCGCGGCAGCCGTCGCCCGCCGTCCCGATCGTTTCGCGGGTTTCGCCACGCTGCCGATGCTGGTCCCGGACGCGGCCGCGACCGAACTTGCGCGCGCCGTGAAAGAGCTGGGCTTCCGGGGTGCGCTCATCAACGGCACGACAGACGGGCGCTTCCTCGACCACCCGAGCTATGACGGTCTCTTGGCGGCGGCCGTCGAGCTCGACGTGCCGATCTATGTCCATCCGCACCTGCCGCCCGAGCCTGTGCGACAAGCCTATTTCTCCGATCTGCCGCCAGGTCCCGCGCGCGTTCTCGAGAGCGCCGGCTGGGGCTGGCATTCGGAGACCGCGATCCACCTCCTTCGCATGGTGGTCGCCGGAGCGCTCGATCGCCATCCGCGGCTCAAGCTGATTATCGGCCATATGGGCGAAATGCTGCCGATGATGCTGGCGCGCGCCGATGAGGTCTTCGCCCTCGACATCGACCACCTCAAGCGGCCGGTCAGTCGCGCCATCCTGGATCAAGTGTGGCTCACCACGAGCGGGATTTTCAGCGAACCGCCGTTCCTGGCCGCGCTCCAGACCTTCGGCATCGACCGCATCATGTTCTCCGTCGACTACCCTTATGCGGCGAACGCAAAGGGGCGCGCGTTCCTCGACCGCATCTCGCTGACGCCGGCCGACATGGCCAAGCTCACCCACGCAAACGCCGATGCGTTGCTGAGGCTGAAAGTCGGATCGAAGTGACCGCGCGTAGGGTCGGTTGAGCGCAGCGAAACCCACCCAGGCGTTGATGGGTTTCGCTGCGCTCAGCCCATCCTACGAACTGCGCAAAACGAACGTAGAGTGGGCAAAGGCGCGCTCTTGGAGGCCGCGCCAAAGGCGGTTACGCGGAGCCTGTCATCGGGCCTGCCCGATGGCAGGCTCCGGCCGGACCCGTTGGCCTTGCCCACCCTACGTGTGATTCCGCTCAATTGAAATCGGAGCTAATCCATAATTGTCCGGAGGCTGTATGGAGGGTGCAGATTCTCCGAACCCAGCATCCCAATCGGCTTCCTCCTGGGCGAGTTGCACCCATCCCCGCGCGATCTGAACCAAATCTCCTCGGTATTGCTTGTCGAGATGTTCCGCCATGTCGAGACACTTGGCCGCACGATCAAGGTAGAAGTCGCATTCCGATTTCATGTCTCACCTTCTGGTACCTGTGGCCTTAACCTCAAACTGGAATTCGGTTCGACCAACACCGAGGCTCCAAGTTCAAAGGTTCAAAGATGAATGGCCGCGCCGGTTGGCAAGGCCAAGCTTGGGCAGAAGCATCGACAACCTGTCGACCTTGCCTTTGGACATGAAATTCTCGGCGGAATTGCGTAAGCCATCCGCCCAAGGTCCGCCTCAATTAGCGGGTTGCGGAACCGGGCGGTTGTCGCATGTGCGTATAAGGCCAGAAGATCGATCCGACCGTTGGCGGTGCGATTTTCTGCCTCTATACGCCCTGCGTTCAGGGGTGCTTGCATCGCCGCACCGCAAAAGCCTTTAATCGGAGCTGCGGGGGCCCCGACCCTACCCCTCCCACCCGTTCCCCGCATGCCGGGAAGGTAGGGTGGGGGCCTCCGCCGCGCTCGAACGGCGCTTCAAATTGGCAATGCCTAACGGGAGGATTCTTTCATGTTCACAAAAGCCGGCTTGTTAGTGGCGGGCGCCATCGCGCTCGGGCCCTGCGCTGCGAACGCCCAGGTCCAGATGCAGCGCGACGTCACGTGGAAACTGGGCCTCGCCATCGCGGAGGGCGCCATCGAGGAATGCGCAAAGACAAATGTCGCCATCTCGGTTGCGGTGGTCGACCGCGCCGGCCGCGTGCGCATCTTCATTGCATCCGACAACCCCTCCCCGCACAATTTCGAGTTGGCCCGACGCAAGGCCTATACGGCGCGCACGTTCCGCCGGCCATCGCTCGAATGGGCGCAGCAGACCAAGGACGGGGCGGATCTCGCTGCGCAACGCCAGCTCGCCGACGTGATCGCGCTGGGCGGCGGTGTTCCGATCAACGTCGGCAACGACACCATCGGGGCCGTCGGCGTCAGCGG
>Ga0137409_10007642_pt1 | contig 11089 bp, 11 predicted proteins | sample CZODoug1_16funga_FD_122059 | JGI IMG/M metagenome (GOLD analysis project Ga0137409, IMG submission 122059) | Vadose zone soil fungal communities from Angelo Coast Range Reserve, California, USA - CZODoug1_16fungal (Hybrid Assembly) | ecosystem: Environmental > Terrestrial > Soil > Vadose zone... | reverse complement strand
GCGAGGAAAGACAGCGAGTCGGTCGAATAATGGCCTGCGATCAATTTGCATCGTTCTGTCCGTCTGACTCACAAGTGCTATTCCAGGAATAGCCCGACGGCCGCTATTATAGTTCCATCGACGATAGCTGCATCATTCAAGCGAACGATGGAAATCTGGCGTCCTCCTATCGGCTGACGAATTCGCAACTCTTGTTGAGCTAGATTGCGCCGACATGATGCGGGCGCAATGAAACTCACGATTCTCCCTTGAGATGATCGGTATCGCTTCGCTCCGCCCATCGCACGGCAGTTTGCAACAACCGCGTTCCTTGATTGAACCCGTCGCCAGTAGCGGGCGACTATGTTTGCGCGGGTTAGCCGCTGGCCGCAGCGGCGAAGGAGCACACATGGGCAAGAAATCTTATCGGTTGTTGAACATAAATGACGCCATGTCGTGGGACATGCGTTTGGCCCCGAGAAAGGGAGACGAAGATACTTATACGGTCAACGTCGACAACGGAATCGACGGGCTGCGCTCGAAGCTGAGCTGGATGATTAAGGAGGGCATGACATTTCAAAACGCTGCATTTACAACTCACGGCAACAGGGGCGCGATCCACTTCGGCGCTGAATATATAATCGCCGAGACGTGGTATGCCAAGTTCCATGGTTCTGGATATTCGCGGCTCTTTCCTTTCAAAGATACCAAGCTGTATTTCGCGGGATGCAACGTTGCGGACGGCAAGCAGGGGTGGCGCTTCCTGGAAGCTGCGGCGCGTACACTCCTGGCTACGTCGGGAGGCGTAGCGATCGGTTGGACTTCCCTAGGATTTGGTTCGCCCTTCTCCGGGCATATAAGACATCTTTGGGGAGAAACGAGGCAAGTCATGATTATCCCAGGGGGAGACGGCGCGGCTCTTCGTTTCTTTGAAGATTGGAAGCGTGTTGACGACGGCGTAAATCGTCCGTCATAAGGAGGTCGCGGCTCGCTTGTTTAGTGAATTGGAGAAGCCGCGGAATAGGCTTCGCTACCCTGTCCCGCGCGCCAGTCTGTCGCGCGCCATCAGGCGGGACGCAATATCTTCGATTCGTTCGAAGACCAAATCAGGCCCGAGTGCCCGCAGCGCTTCCGGCGCCGCGTATCCCCACGTCACAGCGCCGCAGGCGATGCCGATAGCGCGCGCGGCTTCGATGTCGCGGATTTCGTCGCCGATCGCGATGGCCTGCGCGGCGCCGACGGCGGAGCGTTTGAGGATGCGGCGGAATTTGGCGGCCTTGCCGAACAGCGAGGCGCCACACTCAAACCAGGAAAACAGCGCGGCGGCCTCACCGAGTTGCCGGCGCGCATTGGCCTCGTTGTCCGAACTGACAAGGGCCATGCGCACGCCGCCATCCGCGAGTGCCCGCAGCATGGTGTCGACGCCCTGGAAGAGTGCGATGCTTGCCAGATGCTCGGCCTTCAGCCGTCGCATGTGCCGCGCGATGCCAGGCAGTTTCCAGAGCGGGACTTCAAGACGGCCAAGGATTTCGCGAGAACCGAGGCCGCGCAGCACCTCGACGTCCTCTTCCGCGACACGGCGGAAACTGAACCGCTCGGCGATGCTATTCACGTTGCGCAGGAACCACGGAAGGCTGTCGGCGAGCGTGCCGTCGAGATCGAAAATGACAAGCGGGTAGGGCATTAGTTAAAGAGAACTCGTGGGGTGCTATGGCGAAACGCTTTGCGCCTGGTGAGTAAAACATAAGACGCGAAATACGCTGCGCTATTCCACTCTACGAGCTTGCGTTCTGAGGACTTCGCTGAACCGCCAATTTGAAATGTTTCCGAATGCTTCAAGTTCGCCCGAGTCAACTAAGTGTCGAAGCCGCTCATTGAATTTTTCGTTGCTAACAATTCGCCCTTCAGCTTTGCATTTTTCCCAAATACGAACGTGAAGCATTGCGACTTTCAGTTGCCTATGACCGGCTTGCGACAAAATAAGATCGTCGAGATATTCGTTAGACGCATTTTCCACGTCATTACTCCGGCGCCTCGCTCGCCCCGCTATTCCGCCCTACGAGCTCTGGGCCTTTAGGCGGAGATCGGCATCAATTCGAATACGCGGCCATACTTCGATGCTTCGGCAATGTCGCCTCGGCGCAAGGCCAATTTGACCGAGTCGAGTTTCCTTGCATCATCGAGGGATAGATAAGGCGACCATCCGCCCTCTTCTTCGATGAGTTCGACAGACACTTCAGCGGCGTATTTGCCCTCGCGGACTAGTTCGACTCTCGTTCGTGTCATGGCGTCCTGCGTTTCATGAAATCTGGCGACTATAGCAGCGGATCGGGGCGGTAGGCCGTCACAAGCACAGCCGGACCCTGACTACCTTTTCGAATACCCCACACCACGTGAACGGGGCGCGCTGCCACGTCCCTTTGTAGCACCAGAACCGTCGGTCCCCTGTTGGCGTCGAAATAGTCCTCGATCGTAACGGCTGAATCGAGGTTGCCGAGCAGATCGTCAAGCATAATACCATCTGCCGCCATCTCGCGAAAGCCATGCAAGGACAGACGAAGTTGGCCGTCTGCGACGAGAGCCTGAACCTGGGCAAGGGTATTGCTCAATTGTCTAGGCTCTCACGTCCGTCGGCTCACTCCGCCGCCTCGCTCGCCCCGCGCTTCCTCCTGCCGCTGTGCTTCGCCAGCACCGGGGCCAGGAATTTGCCGGTGTAGCTGCGCGGCGCCTTGACGATGTCTTCGGGCGGGCCCCAGGCCACGATCTCGCCGCCGCCGTCGCCGCCTTCGGGGCCGAGGTCGATCACCCAGTCCGCGGTTTTGATCACCTCGAGATTATGCTCGATCACGACCACGGTATTGCCCTGCGCCACCAGCTCGTGCAGCACCTCCAGCAGCTTCTTGACGTCGTGGAAATGCAGGCCGGTGGTCGGCTCGTCCAGGATGTAGAGCGTGCGGCCGGTGGCGCGCTTCGACAATTCCTTGGCGAGCTTCACGCGCTGGGCTTCGCCGCCGGACAGGGTCGTGGCCTGCTGGCCGACGTGAATGTAATCCAGGCCGACACGGTGCAACGTCTTAAAGGTCTCGCGCACCCGCGGCACCGCCTTGAAGAATTCGGCGGCTTCCTCGACCGTCATGTCGAGCACGTCGGCAATGCTCTTGCCCTTGAACAGGACTTCGAGCGTCTCGCGGTTGTAGCGCTTGCCCTTGCAGACATCGCAGGTGACGTAGACGTCCGGCAGGAAGTGCATCTCGATCTTGATGACGCCGTCGCCCTGGCAGGCCTCGCAGCGGCCGCCCTTGACGTTGAAGGAAAACCGCCCGGGCTCGTAGCCGCGCGCCTTGGCTTCGGGGAGCCCTGCGAACCATTCGCGGATCGGCGTGAACGCGCCGGTATAGGTCGCCGGGTTAGAGCGCGGGGTGCGCCCGATCGGCGACTGGTCGATGTCGATGATCTTGTCGATATGCTCAAGACCCTCGATGCGGTCGTGCGGCGCCGCGCCCTCGCTGGCGTTGTTGAGTTTTCGCGCGATCGCCTTGTACAGCGTGTCGATCAGCAGCGTCGACTTGCCGCCGCCGGAAACGCCGGTGACGCAGGTGAACAGCCCCAACGGAATTTCCGCCGAGACGTTTTTCAGATTGTTGCCGCGGGCGTTGATCACCTTGATGGTGCGGCGATGGTTCGGCGGCTTGCGCTCGGGGATTTCGACCGACAATTCACCGGTGAGATATTTTCCGGTCAGCGACTTCGGATTGCTCATGACGTCGGCCGGCGTGCCCTGCGCGACGATGTTGCCGCCATGGACGCCGGCGCCGGGGCCGACGTCGACCACATGGTCGGCGAGGCGGATGGCGTCCTCGTCGTGCTCGACCACGATCACGGTGTTGCCGAGGTCGCGCAGCCGCTTCAGGGTTTCCAAGAGCCGCGCATTGTCACGCTGGTGCAGGCCGATCGACGGCTCGTCCAGCACATAGAGCACGCCGGTCAGCCCGGAGCCGATCTGTGACGCCAGCCGGATGCGCTGGCTCTCGCCGCCGGAGAGGGTGCCGGAGGCGCGCGCCAGCGTCAGGTAGTTCAGGCCGACATCGAGCAGGAACGACAGCCGCTCGCGGATCTCCTTCAGCACCCGTGCGGCGATCTCGTTCTGCTGGGCGTTGAGCACCTTGGGCACGGTCTCGAACCATTCGCCGGCGCGGCGCACCGACAATTCGGAAATTTCGCCGATGTGCTTGCCGCCGATCTTGACGCACAGCGCCTCCGGCTTGAGCCGATAGCCGTGGCAGGCCTCGCAGGGAATATCGGAAAAATACTTGCCGAGCTCCTCGCGCGCCCACTCGCTCTCGGTCTCGCGGTAGCGGCGGTCGAGATTGGTGATGACACCTTCGAACGGCTTCCTGGTGTCGTAGGAGCGCACGCCGTCCTCATAGGAGAACTTGATCTCGTCCTCGCCGGAGCCGTGCAGGATCGCGTCCTTGGTCTTCTTCGGCAGATCCTTCCATTTGGTGTCGAGCGTGAATTTGTAGAACTTGGCCAGCGCGGTGAGGGTCTGGATGTAATAGGGCGACGACGATTTCGCCCACGGCGCGATCGCACCCTTGCGCAAGGTCAGTTCCTTGTCGGGAATAACCAGTTCTTCGTCGATATGCTGCTCGACGCCGAGGCCGCCGCAGGCAGGGCAAGCGCCGTAGGGATTGTTGAAGGAAAACAGCCGCGGCTCGATTTCCGGAATCGTGAAACCGGAAACCGGGCAGGCGAATTTTTCCGAAAACAGAATCCGCTCCGGCCCGCTCTTGTCGTGGATTTTTGCGACTTTCTTGGTCACGGCCTCATCCTTCGAGACGGCGCTTTGCGCCTCCTCAGGATGAGGGGAGAGGCCCCGCTTGGTTGCCTTCGATCGCCGCGCTCCGCCCTCATCCCCGGATGAGCGCGTTGCGCTCACCGAGGGAGCGCCCGCAGGGCGCGTCTCGAAGGATGATGGTTGCGAAGCCGGCGCATCGGCATATTCGATCACCGCCAGCCCTTCGGCGAGTTTCAGGGCGGTCTCAAAGCTCTCCGCCAGCCGCTGACCGATGTCCGATCGAACCACGATGCGGTCGACCACGACGTCGATGTCATGCGGGAATTTCTTGTCCAGCACCGGCGCTTCCGCCAGTTCGTAGAACGTGCCGTCGATCTTGACCCGCTGAAATCCCTTCTTGAGATATTCGGCGAGCTCCTTGCGGTACTCGCCCTTGCGGCCGCGCACCACCGGCGCCAGCAGATAGAGCCGGGTGCCCTCGGGCAGCGCCAGCACGCGATCGACCATCTGCGAGACGATCTGGCTCTCGATCGGCAGGCCGGTGGCGGGCGAATAGGGCACGCCGACCCGCGCCCACAACAGCCGCATGTAGTCGTAGATCTCGGTCACGGTGCCGACGGTCGAGCGCGGATTTTTCGAAGTTGTCTTTTGCTCGATGGAGATTGCCGGAGATAAGCCATCGATCTGGTCGACGTCCGGCTTCTGCATCATCTCCAGGAACTGGCGGGCGTAGGCCGACAGCGATTCGACGTAGCGCCGCTGTCCCTCGGCATAGATGGTGTCGAAGGCGAGCGATGATTTTCCCGAGCCGGACAGCCCGGTGAAGACCACCAGCCGGTCGCGCGGAATTTCCAGATCGACGTTCTTGAGATTGTGCTCGCGCGCGCCGCGAATCGTAATCGCGCGCATGGCGGACCCAGCGTTGTATTGGCGCTTCGCCTTGATCACTTCATCCATAACAGGCGTTCCAGGCGCGTTGTCCGCGCCGCGTTAGGGGCGCGCATCGCCGGGAAAACCGGGGACCGAACGCCAGTGTGGGTGCGCTCGGAACATAGGAAGAACGCGCGCCGATTTCCAGTGCTGCTTGCAAGCCATCAACGGTTTGTTGCGGGTGAGGTTGCAGGGCGCAGGCGCCGCGCGTGACGGGAACAGCCGAGCCAGCAAAAAGGCCGGCGCGAGGCCGGCCTTTCGCCCATCAAACCTGAGAATCCGGGTCAGTCGAGACGAGCCCTCCCCACCGACCTTGCTGCCTCAGTTGAAGTGATAGTTGATGCCACCCTTGACGCTGTGGGTGGTGAGACCGAGATCGACGCCCGGCGGCAGCAATGTGGCCAGATAGCGCTCGGAACCGTAGTCGGCATACATGTATTCAACCTTGGCCGACCAGTTCGGTGCGAACATGTATTCGCCACCGACACCAACCGTCCAGCCGGAGTGAACCTTGGACTCGTCGATGACAGTCGCGCCCAGCACCGTGGCCGAGAGGCGATTGTCAGCCCAGGCATAGCCGCCCTTGGCGTAGAACAGGGCTGCGCCCGCGGTCACGCCGACACGGCCAGTGACGCTGCCGAACGCGCGGATCTTGTCTTCCGCGGTCGCCACCGGAAGACCGCCGAAGAACGCGGTTGCCGAATCCTTGACGTCCGCGCCGGCGGCGTCGACCTCAAGACCCCAAACCCACATGCTGCCGGGCGCCTGCCAGTTGTAACCGACGGTGCCGCCGCCGAAGCCGCCCGTGAGGTCGTCGTTCCAAGCATAACCGCCCATGACGCCGACATAGAAGCCCGACCAGTTGATCCCAGGCGCGATCGGTGCAGCCTTGGTGTACGGGCGCGCGGCAAGATCAGCGGCGGAAGCCTGAGTCGCCATGCCGACAGCGGCCAAGGCAACGGTAGCGAGCAGAAGACTCTTCATCGAACTCTCCAATCCAATGTGCTTCGTTGATTTCGAAGCTTCATCGCCGGGCGTGAATCCCACGCCGTTTCAGGGTACCGTTTGTACGTAGTTTTACGGAGAAAGCAGTCACCCAAAAGCCACATCGGCGTACAAACAGCGGCGAAAATGAGGGTCGAAAATGAGGGCCGCAGCGCAGCAAGTTCGCCGCATGCGTGGGCTGGGGCGCGAGGGCGTAGCGTCGGGAGCTGGCGCAACAGCAAAAAGGCCGGCGCGAGGCCGGCCTTTTCTCAATTTGAAACTCTCAGCTCAGGCTGACATCAGTATTTCGAGATCACCGGGCCACCCCAGCGGTAGTTGATGCGCGCGGTGACCATATCGACGTCCTGACGGATGCTGTCGACGCGCGAATTTACGCCGATCGGGGGAAGAACGGACGTGAAGCTGACGTTACGAGTGCCCATGAACAGATGATCGTATTCGACGGCAGCCGACCAGTTCGGGGCGAATCCAAATTCAAGACCAGTTCCAACTGCACCGCCCCAGCGGGTTTCAGTGGCGCGGTCAAACACCACGCCGGGATTCAAACCCTCGTACTTGTCGTTGGTGACGGCGGCGCCGCCCTTCACATACCAAAGAACGTTGTTCCAGGCATAGCCGACCTGGCCCGTGAACAAGCCCAGCGCATCGATTTTGGATCGGTTAACAAACGGGGCTAAAAGAACCAGACTCGTATTCGATCCACGCAGATCAGCCCAGTCGCCCTGGGCTTCGACACCGAACACCCATCCACCGCTCTGCCAACGGTAACCAATCTGTCCGCCGACGATCCCGCCGGTTGCGTCGTGACAGCCTTCCGAGGCGTTCACAGCCGCAATCCCAAAGGCGGGGGCACTTAACGCAGTCCAGCAGTTGCGGCTCGACCCCCAGCCGCCGTTGGCGCCGATGTAGAATCCGCTCCAGTCATAGATCGCAGCGATCATCGGCGCCGCCTTGGTGTAAGGCCGGGCTGCGAGATCGGCGGCTGAAGCCTGAGTCGCGATACCGAAAGCGGCGAAGGCGACGCTAGCGAGCAGAAAACGCTTCATGACATTCCCCAATTCCAATGTGCTTCGTTGTCTTGCGGCAAACGCAGTCCCCAAAAAACGACATCGATGCACAAACGCAGGACACAAACGCAGGTGAAAAGTAGATCACCCAAGTTCCTCAACCGGCTTGGCGGCAGTGTGACCGACTGGGGGCCGTACGGTGGAATGCAAAAACAAAAAAGGCCGGCGCGAGGCCGGCCTTTTCTTGATTTGAATCGCTTCAGCTCAGATTGAGATCAGTACTTCGGCACGACCGGGCCACCCCAGCGGTAGTTGACGCGCGCCGTGACGAGATCGACGTCCTGACGTACGCGATCGGTTCCGGCAAACAAGCCACCCGGTGTGGTGGTGAAGGTAACGTTCTTGTCCTGCGAGAAGATGTGATCGTATTCAACGGCAGCCGACCAGTTCGGAGCGAAGCCGTATTCAACGCCGGCGCCAATGGTGCCGCCCCAACGGGTCTGATCCCCACTGGTCGCCGTGACGACGTTGGTGCCGGATACCGGAAGGTCGAGCACGGATTGCACCACGGGAAAATTGGCCGAGGTCACTTGATCCACGTCGGTCTCGCCGCTGATGTTCCATGTCGCGGCGCGAACCTGCTCAAGACGCTGCAACGCCAGCGAATGAGCAGCGAGTGACTGCGATGACCAGTCCGCGCGGTTGGTGGACAGGATGTATCCGTTAATGGTAGCGGAGATCACGATTGCCACGATCAACATGGAAACCAGCGTTTCCATCAGCGTCATGCCGGTCTGCCGGGAGGGGCCGGATAATCCGATTATTTTCATGTCGAAAAAGCGAGCGTCTGGCGATACACGATCTTTTCTTAAACCCCTTGGTGCTTGACTGTGCGCCGAGGAGTCCTGCGCTCATTAAAGCCAGGCGATCGTTTTAAGCACTCGCTTTGCCATGAAGTTTTTAACGCCAAACTGCTGGCCTACGAGGACAGACACAGAGCCGTCGGCGTGCTCCGCAGCGACCCAAACGTGGACAGTTTACTGTTTCACGAACACTTGCCGAAGCCCGCCAGATGTCTCCAGTTGGACAGTCGAAGATGATTTCTATGAAAACTCATCCATTTTCTGGACGGCGACAGGACAATGGTGCCCAATGCGCGGACGATCCCGAGCAATCTGGCAGTCTGGGTCGGCCCTGTTCTCCTAGTTCGCGCCCAGTCCATGGGAATGCGATTATTTTTTGAAGGCATCTTGCCTTTGGCGGCGGCTGGCATTCGGCTGGCTATGATGGCTTGCAAACCGGGTGAATTCCCGAAACCCTACGCCGTATGACTGAGCGCCGCCTTCCTTCAATGACCAAGTGGCCGTACTACATTGCCGACGTAGTTCTCGCCGTTCTCGCCATCTGGATCGTCAAACACTACACGCATCCACTGCCTTTCTGGCCGGCCACGCTGATGGTCGGTTGCGTGGTTGTCGCTGCCGTGCTTGGCATCTGGCCGCACCGAATGGAGTACCAGACGGCTGTTCAATTTGCCGAAGCCGACGGACTGGCCGACGCCGTCAAAGAAATTCGGAACGTGCAAACCGTGGCCGAGCAGATTCGCCAGGCCACCGGCCAGTGGCAGGGCGTGCAGGAACATTCCGCGAAAACGGTCGCGGCAGCCAAAGAGGTATCCGAACGAATCGCCGTCGAAGCCCAGGCATTCGCCGAATTCATGCAGAAAGCAAACGACTCCGAGAAGGCAACTTTGCGGCTCGAAGTTGAAAAACTTCGTCGCGGGGAAGGCCAGTGGCTACAGGTGCTCGTTCATCTTCTGGATCATGTTTTTGCACTCCACCAAGCCGGAGCACGTTCGGGCCAGCCAAACCTTGAGGCACAACTCGGCCGGTTCCAGGAGGCGTGCCGCGACGTCGTGCGCCGTGTTGGCCTCACGCCTTTCGAGGCCGCTTTGGACGAGCCGTTCGACGCCGAAAAGCCCCAGGTGCCTGAAGGCCAGCCTCAGCCCCCGCCCGAGTCTCGGATCGCTCAAACCCTTGCCGCCGGTTATACTTTCCAAGGCCAGATGGTGCGCCGCTCTCTCGTCACGCTCCAGCAGTCTCAAACTGAAGAGTCCGCGCCGGAGCAAACTTCCCTTTCTGCGGCGCATGGTTCCGGGCTCGACACAGAGTCGTTGACCGCCGCAGAGTTGGAGACTCCATCGCGTGCCTCGCTGACTGCCGATTCAATCTCTCCGGACGGTGAACTTACAGCTGAACAAAGTTTCCGGCTCGAGTCGGACTCGCCAGCCAACAGTGGTGACGAACTTCGTCAGGCCTGAGTCACCGTCGTGAAACCTCTTGAGTGAGCGTCTTAGGAGTATCCAGATTCAGACACTTCCTTTCCGGGAGTGCGGCGTTTCATTTAATCCCTCCGACTACCCTACCCATTGAAGCGCTGACGTCCGCGATTCGCGGCAAACCGCTTGCCCCCCGCCCGCTCGTTCGTTAAAAGATACGCGTTCGCGACATGACTCGAACAAGGCGTGTCGCAAAATGCGGCCAATGATATCGCGCTCAACTCAGACCGACTGACTTTCCAATTCACGCAATGCCCTTCAAAGACATCACTCCTCCCGCTGGCGGCAAAATCTCCGTTACCCACGGCAAGCTCACCGTACCCGAGAATCCAATCCTCCCTTTCATCCGCGGTGACGGCACGGGGCCGGACATCTGGGCCGCCAGTCAGCGTGTCTTCGATGCCGCTGTGCAGAAGGCTTACGGCGGCCAGCGCAAGGTGGCGTGGTTCGAAGTTTTTGCCGGTGAGGCGGCTTTCAAGAGGTTCAACAACTGGCTGCCTGACGACACCGTCGAAGCGTTCAAGGAATTCCTCGTCGGCATCAAGGGCCCGCTCACCACGCCTGTCGGCGGTGGCATCCGCTCGCTCAACGTCGCGCTGCGTCAGATGCTCGACCTTTACGTCTGCCTGCGCCCGGTGCAGTATTTCACTGGCGTGCCCTCGCCAGTGAAGCACCCGGAGAAGGTGGACATGGTCATCTTCCGAGAAAACACTGAAGATATCTACGCTGGCATAGAATTCGCCGGCGGAAGCCCCGAAGCTCAGCGCGTGCTCGACTTTCTCGCGCACGAGTTTCCCAAGGAATTTAATAAGATCCGCTTCGGCACCGCCGAAAAGGCGTTGGAATACATCAAACGAGCGGCGCCTGATCACTCCCCGAAGAGCGCTGAGGTGTGCGTCGGCATTGGCATCAAGCCCGTCAGCGTCATTGGCACCATCCGACTGATGAAAGCCGCGGTCGAATATGCAGTGCGCGAAAAGCGCAAGAGCGTGACCATTGTCCACAAGGGCAACATCATGAAGTTCACCGAGG
>Ga0137409_10007640_pt1 | contig 11093 bp, 9 predicted proteins | sample CZODoug1_16funga_FD_122059 | JGI IMG/M metagenome (GOLD analysis project Ga0137409, IMG submission 122059) | Vadose zone soil fungal communities from Angelo Coast Range Reserve, California, USA - CZODoug1_16fungal (Hybrid Assembly) | ecosystem: Environmental > Terrestrial > Soil > Vadose zone... | reverse complement strand
GAACCGTGGCCTCCCGGCCGGGCGCTCCCGGCGGCGTGCAGGGGTACTGCTCGCGTACCAATCTTCGGTCATATGGAAGCCGTGCGCGGCGCTCACGAAGCCCCTCACGCCGACTGCACTTGCGGCGTCTATGCGGCGAAGAACATCGGGCACCTGCGCACGACGGGATACTGGCAATATGGAATCCATGGTGAAGTAAACCTCTGGGGCACCGTGATGGAGCACAAACTTGGGTGGCGGGCTCAGTTCGCCTATCCGAAGAGTTTGTTCCTGCCGCCCAACGCAATCCCGTTCACGCTGGCCGGAATTCAAGCTCGCCTAAAAACGCTCACCGCTTACCGCATTGATGTCTTCATTGCCGATCGGAAGGGGGACATCCCGCTGTCGGCGAAGGATTCAGGCTTTGACCCTGCCGGGCTCGATTACATAATAAAGATGAGCAACGAGTATTACGACCGACGCCGAGAGGAACGAACGTTGAAGAAGGGAGACCGGGTAGCAGTGCTAGGTCGGGGAATCGCGGTGGTCGAGCAAACTGACGACAAAGAGGCTCTGGTCGTGCTGTCGAACAGGCTCGAACTGAAAATTGCCCGCAAGGACATCGTTTTGAATCAGCAGAACATGCGGTGGGAGTGCGAAGCTACCAAGGCCCGAGGTCAAGTATGCGAGTAGGAATCTATGCGAGAGTTAGCACGCTTATTGGACAGAGTCCGGAGATGCAGTTGGCCGAATTGCGGGAATACGCTTCCCGGCGCGGCTGGGAAATCCTTGGCGAATACGTTGACCACAGATTCTCCGAAGCAACACAATCTCGACCGGAATTAAATCGCCTCATGGCCGACGCTCACACGCGGCAGTTCGATGCGGTCCTCGTCTGGAAGATAGACCGCTTCGGCAGGTCGCTGAAGCACTTGGTCAACTCCCTCGCAGATTTGTCAGCCTACGGGGTTGCGTTTATCAGCTTGCGTGACAATCTGGACCTGAGCACGCCGTCGGGTCGGCTCATGTTTCAAATCATTGGCGCTATGGCTGAGTTTGAACGCTCGCTAATTCAGGAACGTGTGCGAGCCGGGCTGCGCAACGCGAAGCTCAAAGGGAAGATGCTAGGGCGTCCGCGTCGGATAGTCAATGGCGACCAGATGGCACGGCTGAGAGAAAAGGGGCAAGTTTTCGTCAGATAGCGAAGGCAGTAGGTGCATCCCCCGGCACCGTTCGCACTCGATTAAATGTCATCTTGATTTGAGGGGAGCGTAAGCGAAACCCGGCTGAATTATGCCCCCTTCCTTTTTCGTGACAGGCTGGATAAGCCGCCCTCAGTAGGTTCGATTCAGTCGTGGCGAATCGCGGATTCTTCGTCCCGCTTCTCACTTCCAAATCGGGCTCTGGTTCCAAATATCACCCTTGACCACTGCTGGCCTTGCGCTCCCGGAAAATAACGCAACTCTCGTAACGGGAATGGCGAGAACCATGGCGTTGCCCGGGACATCGTGATTCGGGAGGCAACGCAGCTGGCTCTCAGGTGCTGGAACAAAATGATTTCGTCAAGGACGGAATGGATTATTTTCTAGTTTTTGGCGCAAAATAGCGTTGAGCCAAAGATCGCTCAGGGACCAGACCGTCATGGCCGAATACGAGTACCCTAGTGCAAAGAACGCGGCGGTAGTCCATAACGCATCCAAGCAGCGTTTCGAAATCAATATAGATGGCCAGCTTTCCGTGCTCGAATATACATTCAAGAATCACCGACTATTTCTGACGCACACAGAAGTTCCGCCGGCACTCGAAAGCCAAGGCCTGGGCACGGCGTTAGCTCATGCTGCATTGGAATATGCACGCCAGAACGAGTTGAGTGTGGTTGCGATTTGCCCTTTTGTGCAGGAATACGTCGGTAGCCACCCAGAATACCAGTCGTTTGTGACCACTTCAGTTGCTTGAACCGGTTCTCTTGTTGTGACTATTAGTTAGGCGCCCCCCTTCCGAATAACATCCAGACCAGAAAGCGCCTAAAGGCAAGTGAGCACCTCAGGGGAGCAGAAAACTCGCAGACCAGTACAGGTGCGGCAGGAGATAAATTCCCATAAATTGCAGATTGAGGAGTGATCTTAGTCGCGAGAAGACAAACCCCGCCAGTCAGACGCGTGTCCGAACAGGCTCAGCTTGTTCTCTTGCTTTGTTTTGCGCGATCTACAGGCCCGATGCAGCACTATGCAACTCAAAGGAGATTGGGTAATGATCAGAACCTCTGACGGACCTGTGAACCTTGCCGGCGCCCACCTGCACCGGACCACGTACGAACGCCCAGTCGATGTGACGGCCGGCTTCGAGCAGATGGCGTGCGGGCGTAGTGGCCACACGAGAGGTCGGCACGACACCCCGAAATCCGACGCGGACCAGCGCGTCTGCTACAGGAGACTTGGAAGCATCCAGGTTCAGGTCACCCGCGACGACAACCAGCTGAGTGAAATCGTAAACGCCGGCGTCCTGCAAGACCTCGTTCAACTGTGCAAGGCGTAGTCCATCATTGAAGCGGCTCTCCAAGTGAAGGTTGTAGGAGACAATCGAAACGCCCTGGGTACTGATCTCGCAAGCCAGGGCGACCCTGCCCCCAAGCCGCTCCTGAAAGATTGACAGTGTGGGCTTGAACCAGCGAGGCTTCCAAAAGTCCGACTGCCGCTGAAAATGAATGATGCGCGGTTTCGAGATTTTCCACGGCGATAGCGTGGCTTGGCCGTGGAATGCAGGGTTGCTTCTGGAACCCTGGGTCAGCTCTACAAACTCGCGACCGAAAACATAGTTCAACCGCAGCTTTCGGGCAATCTCCTGGGCAATATTCAGATGATGAGTCCGCCGCGCATTAACGTCGACTTCCTGAAGAATAAAAACATCCGCGTTTGTATCGCCCAGAAATTCTACGATCGACTTTAGCTGCAGGCCACGGTCGATGTTCCAATCCACAATTCGAATGGAACTGCGCGGCCATGAAAGCCACTGGGCAGGCGCGAAATTCTCGGCGATGATTTCACTCGTCGGCACGTTCAGCCTACCGCGGTTGCAAGTTGCGGGAACACACTCTGCTGCGCGAACATCAGATCGACTGGATCATCGATTTCGGCCCAGGGCAAACCATCAGTGCTCGTACAGCCCACACGAACTCCCTCGTTGGCGAGTTCCTGCACAACGACATTGAAGAACTCGTTCACTCGGCCGGCTGTGATCAGGGCGTTCATCTTCTGGAAAAATCTGTCTTGTGTGGACTTGGAAAAAACGGTGATACCGATATAAGTGCCGCTGAACTCTTCCCGAGAGATTTTCTTGCTCATTCTAATTACGTGATCGTCGGCGATGATGACTTTCATCGTCTCATCCCGCCACAAAGGGTCCACGACCATTGAGATCGGCGCCTGTGGCCGTACGGCGAGGTGAAGAATTTCACGATCGAAGATGACGTCGGCATTAAGAACAAAGAAATTGTCGCCGCGCAGCCAATCGACGGCGAGCCAGAGCGAGTAAATATTGTTGGTGATCGCGAACGCCGGATTGTCGATGAAGCGAATCCTTTGCGTGAGAAGTTTCCTGGCATTTACATGCGCAATGATTTGTTCTTTCTCGTATCCGACAACAATCGCGACATCGTTGATTCCAACCATCGATAGAGCGTCGAGCTGATGATCCAGAATCGTAGTGTTTTCGACTTCAATCAGGCACTTGGGATGTTCTCCATGTACGGAGCGAATTCGCGTGCCCCTTCCTGCGGCCAAAATCACCGCTTTCATAACGCCTCCTTGAACGTGTTTACAGTTGGTTTCACGTCGGTTCGAGACCGCATGAAGAATCTACGGTTGAAATAGAGCGTCAAGATCCAGGTGAGATGGGCTCCGAGGGTGGCGAGGGCGAATACGAGGGGCAACAGCCCAAGAATGGTAAAGAGTACGATGTAATGGATTAAGATTCCTCTTCTTTGAAAAGCCTGAACCTCACGAACGACGCGGGAAATCCAGTTCTTGGAGTCTTGTTCGAGCAACCGGTAAAAAGTGCCAAGATACTCATTCGGCCGGTCGGGCGTGGTAGCCCGCTTGCGCTGCAACGTAGTAGTAACCAAAGCAAGAACGGCCCCTATGAGGAGTGCAATGCCCAGGAAGATCGCGATCCGGCCATAATGCCGGTACATGCCGATTGTCATGCCCGCGAAGAGCAGCAAATAGCTGAGTCCGTCGGCAAAACCCTCGAGATAAGTCCCGCATGGTGACTCCGCGAACTTGAGCCGGGCCAGCATGCCGTCCATCTCATCGAAGAGTCCGGCGAGGTAAAAAAGCAGGGCGCCCGGCACCGACCACCAGTACGTTCCCTGCGCAAATGCGATGGCCGAAACGAGGGAAATAGCAATTCCACCGAACGTAACGGCGTTCGGAGTGACTGAGGTATGAGAGAGCATTCTTACGAACGGACGACAAAGCCGGCGATTGAAAGATGTATGAATGCCGTCGAGTACCTTGCCCGAGTGAGCAACCAGAAACCGCTCGGCACTCACGGCGCTCTCTGGCGAGGTGACCGCGACGCCCTCAGGATTGGGAAGGGCAGTAGAGGCATTGTCGCGGCTCACCTCATGGAACGTCGTGTAGGCAGGTTTGGACCAATCGACGAAGTGGAACTGCGCAAGGGGCAGGTGCCCGAGGAACTGCTTGGTTGTAACCCAGTTCCACGGCACCCAGAGGAATTGCTGCTGCAGATGAGGTTTTAGGGCACACCATCCTGACGAAGAGCGCGAGTCGAAATCTGCCAATTGAATGACCCTGATATGAATCCCATACTGAACAGTGCTACCCACCTGTTGCTGCACGATCCGCTCGCTCAGTGCTGCCGGACAGACCAAGAGAATGTCGTCCGCTCCCGCGCGGGCCGCGGTGAGCACGGTTCTCGTTACGAGGGGAACACCTGCAATCGGACGGAGCAACAGTTCCGATACTTTTTCTTTGCTCATGAGGGCAAAGATTTCTGGAATGGCTATTACTGTCTGCATTCGACAATCTCCTCCAGGATGGTTCCTGTCACGCCACTTGAGTCCTTTTCTCGACCGCCTGCTACACGAGAATTCCAAGCAAACCAAAAGATGCCGATGAGCGCCCAGAGCAGATCGCGCACACGGCGGGTTAGCGCGAGGGACAGGCCGAGTAGTGGTGAAAGACCGGTCAGAGCAAATGCCGAAATGGCTCCGCCTTCGTCAGAGCCGATCCGCGCGGGGATCCAGCCACTCACCAGCTTCAACGCACGCGTGACTCCCTCAATGGCAACTACCGTGAAGAAGTGAATGGGGAGGCGAAGCGACAACAAAACCACGACGACCTCGGAAGCGATCAGTACCTGGCAGGCCACGTCGATCCAGAACATGCGACTGACCAGTGCAGGATGATGACCGCGATAGTGTCGAATGGACGATTCCAATTTCTCGGCGCGTGCAAGCCAGGATGGGGCGCGATTACCAAGTGCACGAACCAAAACGGAGAGGATTGAATTGCGGCGCATGATTACGAAGACCATGCCCGCAAGCGATAGAAGGGCCGGGATTGCGTGGTAGCGTGCGCCATGCACTGCTACGAAGGGAAGGCTCACCATTCCAAGGATTGAGAGCAGTGCCGAGGTGAACCAGTACACTCCGTTGTCGAGAAAAGTGGCGGTAATGGTTGGCTCAGCTGGTGTGCCAAGGAGCTTGATTTTCATCGGCTCGGAGATAACGGGACCGAAGACGGTGAGGTACCCCATGGACTGGGAGGCAAGCCGCACTCCCATCAACTTCGTCGTGTTGACCGATACATGTTCACTCTCAAGCGACGCCGACCAAGTGGTGCTCTGGAGTAACAGTCGGAGAACGCTCAGGCCCAGGACTATCGGCAAAGCAACACGCATCGCCTTCAGTTGCGCCAGCAGGGCCGAGAATCCAACATGAGCGATTACCCAGGCGAACAGCACCAGTGCAACCACGGCCGCAACGAGGTGGCCTTTCTTCATCGGACTAACCTCACCAGGTCATTGGATTGGGTCATGCGATCGGCAGGAGGGTTCAGGGTGTAATCAGAGTTGTCGATGGTTAACTGCGATTCGCCAAAAATCCGGATTTCGCTAGTGGTGTGAGTTGAGGATGCGAACCAGAATTGGCCTACTTTCTGATACGTGTGAACAAAGTGAACGCTGCGCACCCAGAAGGAGGGATTCTTCGCCGGCTGGCCTTCGATCCGAACGATGGAATAGTCGTTCGCATCTACCCAAATTCTTCCCTCGATCAGGTACTTGTTGGCTGTTTTCGGCGTGACCGACAGCACGTACGCCGGTCCAGTCTCGAGAATCTCCTGTCCGACCATCTGAAACTGGTAGTTGTCGGGAATCAGGCGCGTGCTGGTTCGAGTTCCCCGGCGGGACGCTTTAGTTTCTTCGCTCAGGAGTTTTTGGAAAACATGTTTGCGTAACGAACCCGAACCCTCTTCAGAAACAACCGTGAACTCTTTGGCACCCGAGTTATCGCATGAGACGCGCACTAGCATTTCTGCGTGCCGTTTCTTGTTCACGGCGGCGTAATGGCGAGTAGCCGTGTAACCCGTCAGTTCAGATTGCCGCTGGGCATCGAACTGCATCATCTTCGCGACCACGTCCCCTGCCGCCGGGAGTGGGGCAGCTTTTTGAGCTGATGCAAGGGTCACCAACAAAAGAAACGTCAGGCTAGAAAAGGCATACTTGATGGTCAGCTTCATAATCAAAACTCCAATACGAATTTGCCGTGAAAGGTCCGGCCTACGCCGTTGAAGAATTCGCCAGAGCGATAACTATCGAGATCGTTCTGGACGTCTCGATAATTCGGACGATTGAAGATGTTGAACACGCCGAATCCGACGCGCGCATGCTTTTCCTTGATAGGCAGTCGGATCTCTCGCAGGACCTGCAGATCAGTCGAGATAAACCGCGGAAACCGTGATTCGTTTCTCGGTCCAACAAACTCGCGATACTGATTAATCGTCGAGTACGGAAATCCTGTATGGACATCAACTACAGGCGCGAAGGTTAGTTTCCAGGGCGCAGCAATTTCGCCCCAGGCCAGGAACCGATTCGGCGCGTCGAAGCTCAGGCGACCGCGTTGATTCGGCTGTATCACAGCATAAGGATCATTTCCAAAAAACTGGTTGAAGTCGTTCAGGTCCCCATAGGCCCGGGAGCGAACGTAGGAAGCATTCAAGGTGCTGCGGTGAATTCGATACCGTCCCGTGACTTGGAATTCCTTGTAACAATCACTCCCGTCGTTGGACAACGAAAGAATGCCGGCAGACGCAATCGGGTTAAGAAAGACCTCGCGCACCGTGTTTCGCTGCTGATATGCAACTCGTAAGAGGAAGTCGCTGCTTACCTGGCGATCAACTTCAACGTTCCACACTTCGCTGCGAGGAATGCGAATTCCATTGGTGATCGCATTCGCGTACTCGGTCGAGGCAAGCACTGCGCCTGCGGGATCGAGCGTTTCGACGGTACGGTTCGGCAGATGGCGGAATGCTGGGATGTTCAACGGAACGCGATCATAGAAATAACCAGCTCCGCCCTTGAGCAACGTTTTACCGTCACCAGTGACCGCTAGAACAAAACCGGCGCGGGGCGCAGTGCTGACGGAATCTGTAACGGAGTCGCGATCGAAGCGGAGGCCCAAATCAAACGTTAGACGGTTCGTAACAGTCCACTTGTCACCAACGAACCAGGCGGTCTCGTTCTGATCGACAGAAAACTTCGCGGTTGGCCCAAATTGGATTCGCTCCAGCGGATAACCTGTTACACCGACAATTTCTACCGGGAGGAATTCCTGGCGACCGTCATACGAGCTGTGCGCGAAATCCACTCCAGCATCGAGTTCATGTGATCCAAAGAAGTGGTGTGGGTGGGAACGATAGATCTCCTCCCATTCCGTGCGATTGGTATTTCGATCTTGACGATTGAAGAATCCGCCTCGGGTGCTTTCGACGAGCAGTTCGTAAGGCTCGTCATTCTTCGGAAATAGGTCAGCATCGAATTTCCTAAAACTGACCTGTGAAGTCAGCAGATCGCCGGAATCGGTGATGTATCGGTCTTGCAGATCTGCTTGATATCCGCGCTCGTGCAAATCAGGCGTGCTCAGTTGCGGCGTAAATGTATTCAGCCCGTAGTACTCGAACTTTTGTGGAAAGATTGCGAACGATGCTGTCGCGGTGTGCTTCTGGCTGATGTTGAAGTCGAGCTGTGTGTACGAGTCGTAGGTCTCAGACTTCGTATCTCTTTGCAGGGAACGAAGGCTGTACACCGGATTCCGCTCGTAGCGATACTCCAGTGACTCCGTGAAAGCGACACGATCTTTAACGATTGGCCCTGAAAACGTAAAGCGCGGCGAGACCGCGGCAATGCCCATGATCGAACCATCTTCCCTGCGCAGGCGGGGAATCAGGTTCTGAGCAGACATTCGAAACTTATCGAAGTCTCCAGGCTTTGTCTCCACATTCGAGACTGCGCCGGTGAATTTCCCGTACTCCGGGTTGTACGGCGTAGAGAGCACCTGCACGGACTGAACCACGTCAATGGGGATGTTGATCGCAGTTTCGCCCGTCGCGGGGTCAGTTACGTCTGCACTGTTGACCAGCGCTCCCTTTTGTGAGGCCCGCGCTCCCTTCATGTTGATCCGGCCACTTGGACCGCGAACCACTCCCGGGACCAGAGGCAGCAAACTCTCGAAGTGCTCATTCCGATTTGGCATGTGTTCAACTGCTGATTCGCCAATCGTGTTCGTTCCCGACGACTGCTTTGTCTCCACCTGGTCTGTATTCGCGCTTACGGTGGTAGAGTCCGCGACCATCACCAGCCTCATTTCCAGCAACACTTCTGAGACATTTCCCGCAGTAACCGCGACAGTCTGAGTGGCGGCAAGACTGTGAGCTTCTGCTCTGAGTGTGTAGTCGCCGGCAACAACAGATGTAAACGCGAACTGTCCCTCGCCATCGCTTTCCACCTCGAGATGAGCGGAGCCGTCGAGAGAAATCTGTGTGCCGGGCACGACGGAGCGGGCGCCGTCTGGATCGATCGTGAACACCACGCCTTGAATCGCACCGGAGGTCTTTTCGCTGTTCTGGGACAGACCATTCGCACTCACCAGTCCCAGCAAAACGGCAATGATTATGAGCCTGCGCGTCGTCACTGGGTTCTCCTCTGCGCAGGCGGTGCTGCGTTCGAATTCTTGTGCATGCGGACGACTGTGCCGCCCTTCTCAAACTGGACTTCGTCCATGAACGCACGCATCAGGTAAATTCCGCGGCCGTGCGTGGCCAGCAGGTTGCCGCTTCCGGTCGGGTCCGGCAGTGCATAGGTGTCGAAGCCGTATCCTTCGTCGCGGACACTGATCCACACTTCTCCGTCGGTATTGCAGAGGCAGATAACCTGAACGCGCTTGCTTGCGTCCTCATGGTTACCGTGGATGACCGCGTTAGCTAACGCCTCACCAAGCGCCGTCTCAATACCGGCTTCGCTTCCATCTTTTTTGCGGGAGCTCGCGATAAAGCGCATCAGCTGGTCCACTAGGGTCGAAATCATTGTGACCTGACTGGAGATTGACTGCCGCAACTCATCAAAATGAGCCGAATGAAAAGTTCGCGGCACGAGAGATGTGGTCTCTGTGTTTGCCATAACTTCCGACTCCATTTGTGCATTCCGTCAACTCACATGGGGAGGGCAATAGTTGTGCCAAAGAGCCAGTTCAAGTAAGCCATTGAAATTCAATGTGTGATTGCGACAACGGAGGCGAGGTGCTGCGAGAAATGTCGAAAATGTTGAAACTGTCGAAGGTGACCGCGACAGCCACAATACAAAAGGACTTGGGTACTCAGGGCTGAAATCCTGGACGGTTTGAATACAGCCGGTCGTTGCTAAGTTTGACGAGGCGGACGAAGTCGGGACGGCATTATTCATCCGAGCTTTCGAAAATGCGCAAAGGGATGATCTGCTGAGCAGGCGCCAAACAGCCCAGGCTCGCTCCATTTCATCGGATTGCCACCCACAACTGCGCACTAAGGCACAAGAATTGCGAATGGTTTCCAGATCGCCCGTGACCCACCCGGAACGACAGAATCGCGCCAATTATCGAACCTAACCTACAGCGCGACTGTGTCGCTTAGGAACAGCTCCAACCTCCCGGCGGGCTTACGCGCGCCGCTTGCTCCGGACCCCAGATCCCGGGCGCATACTCATAAACCGGCGTGTTGCTCTTCAGCACGGGTTCTACAATGCGCCACGCCTGTTCAACGTAATCCTCGCGTGCAAACAACGTGCTGTCTCCGGCCATTGCTGCTCCTAGCACACGTTCGTATGCATCCATTTCGTCCGCAACTGGAGAGTGGCTGGCCACCATTTCGCCTGTCTGAAGCGCAAATCCTTCTGAGCTTGGAAGTAGGTTCATCATCCCCATCGCGATCGTAATGTCCGGACTCAATCGCAGCCGCAGATGATTTTCGACGAGCAGACTGTCGGGAACGAGAGTTGGAGGCTTGCGGAACTTACCGACAATTTCGGTACAAGTCGTGGGCAAACACTTGCCGGCACGAATATAGAACGGCACGCCCTTCCAGCGCCACGAATTAATTTCCAGCTTTAGGGCGGCGAAGGTTTCGGTCTGCGAGTCCTTGGCTACTCCATTTTCGTCGCGGTAGCCACGGAACTGACCCCGCACCAGATCCTCTTCTTCTATTGGGGGAATGGCTTTCAGCACTTTCACTTTCTCGTCGCGAATCGACTCGCTGTCGGATTGAACGGGGGGCTCCATGGACAGATTCGACAACACCTGAAATAAGTGGTTCTGAACTACGTCGCGGATGGCCCCGGTCTGATCGTAGAAGCCTCCGCGTCCTTGTACTCCGAAGTCCTCGGCCATCGTGATCTCGACACTCTCGATGTAGTTGCGGTTCCAGAAGGCTTCCACAAAAGTATTGGCGAAACGGAATGCGAGCACGTTGTTCACTGCGCGTTTTCCGAGGTAATGATCGATGCGCAATATGTCGGCTTCCTCGAAAACACCAAGCAGAACCTTATTCAACTCCTGCGCAGAGGCA
>Ga0137409_10007639_pt1 | contig 11093 bp, 10 predicted proteins | sample CZODoug1_16funga_FD_122059 | JGI IMG/M metagenome (GOLD analysis project Ga0137409, IMG submission 122059) | Vadose zone soil fungal communities from Angelo Coast Range Reserve, California, USA - CZODoug1_16fungal (Hybrid Assembly) | ecosystem: Environmental > Terrestrial > Soil > Vadose zone... | reverse complement strand
AAATACGGCGCTGGGAGCCGCCAGCGCCAGACATAAACCTGTTGCGATTAGATTCTTCAATCTTTTGAATTTACTGCACCGGAGCATAATAGCCAAGCCTCCAGGTCGCATGAAGAGGAGGCAGGCCACGCGGCTGCACCAGCTTGACCTGTACCCGGCGGTATTTGCCATCGCGTCCCTGATTGGTTGGCGTGTATCCGAGAAGGTACTGGTTGCGAAGCTCCATGCCAATCTTTGCCGCCACATCCGGCAGCTCGTTCAGGTTGTCCACCGGAAAGTGCCGGCCTCCCGTCTGTTCCGCCATCTCGCTCAGCAAGCTCGGGCCGGACATCTCTTCCGGCGTCCGCCCGCGATGCAAATACTCGTACAGGATGCTTTCAATTCCGATCCGCGTCCCTTTTAGCCGAATATCATCCGGCCGCAGGAAATCAAAATATTCTTCGAGGTTCATACTAATCGCTCTCTTTCAAGCTGATTCTACAATCGCGCCCTCTTCTTTCTCAATCAATGCAATGATCTCGCGCAAATCGTCCACGACCGCTTCGAGTTCCGTGATGGCTTCGCTTGCCAAATCCTGCGGCTCCGGCAATTCGTCGGCGTCTTCGAGCGATTCATCGCGCAACCAGGTGATGTCGAGTTTGTAATCGCGCTCCTTGATTTCGCTGATGTGGAATTTGCGGAAGCGGCCTTCCGGGCCGGTGTCGATTCGGCGGCTTTTGCCGTTCGGGTCCGCGCCGTAGCATTTCTCGAAGTCGGAGAAATGCTCGCTCGACAGCGGCCGCTCTTTTTTGGTGATGCCGGGCACGTTGGAGCGCGCGTCGTAAATCCAGACGTTTTCGGTCGGGAAACCTTTCTGCAAAAAGATGACGTTGGCTTTGACTCCCTGGCTGTAAGGGGAAAACGTGCCGCGCGGCAGCCGCAGAATCGTGTGCAGGTTCGCGTCCTTCATCACGATTTCAAAAACCTCTCCGGCTTTATTTTCAAACAGACAGTTGTCCGGCAATACGACAGCGGCGCGCCCGCCGGGTTTGAGGATAGTCAGGATGTGCTGAACGAAGTTGAGCTGCTTGCTTGAGGTTTCGATGGTGAAATCATCGCGGACGGGAGCCTGGTTCGCGCCCTTCGTGCCGAACGGCGGATTGGTTAGCACGCAATCGAAACGGCGGCCATCGAACGGGTCGTAGATCGAATCGCCAAGTCTGATTTCCGGTTCGAGTTCGTGTAGGTAAAGGTTCATCAGCGCCAGCCGACGCGGACGTTGCACGAGTTCCTGGCCGAAGTAGGTTGATTTTATGATGCGCCTGGCCACGTCACGATCCAGCGCGCCTTTGGTCTGTTGCATCAACCATTCGTATGCTTCGACCAGAAAGCCCCCGACCCCGCAGGCCGGATCGCAGATGGTGAAATCACGCTGCGCGCGCGGATCGGGTTTGATCGAGCGCACAATGGAGCGGATCAATTCGCGGGGAGTGAAATACTGCCCCGCGCCTTTCTTGCCTTCGTTGGCGGCGCGTTCCAGCAGCCCCTCGAATGCTTCAGCCTTAACGTGAACACCAAGCAACGTCCATTCTATCTCATCAATCAGGCCGATGAGTCTTTTCAGGTTGACGGGATTGTTGAAGCGCGATTGCGCCTCGGCAAAGATGTCGCCGAGGATGCCACGCTCGCGGCCCAGTTTGCGCAGCAGGTCAATGTAATGATCGGTAAGCTCCGTGCCACTCTTACTCTTCAGCGTTTGCCAGTCGCAGCCTTTCGGCAATTCGACGCCGCGCTCATCAGCCATTTTCAAAAAGAGCAGATAGGTGATCTGCTCGATATAATCGCCGTAATCAATGCCGTCGTGACGCAGGGTGTGACAGAAGCCCCAAAGTTTCTGAACAATATCGCTCATATCAGATCGGCGGAGCCTTTGGAGTGCGGGCGCTTCGAGACCGCTTTGGTAGTTCTCTCCGGCTTCTACAGAGTGCCGGGACAAGAGACGCGGTGGGATTCCTTGCCGCCACCGCCAGAGTATCGAAGTGGACTACCAAAGCGGTCTCGAAGCGCCCGCACTCCAAACGAACCTGATGCGCCTTTTGCAGATTCTGGATCGTGAAACGCTCGGTAGTGGCGGCCAGCTTTTGCCGTAATTCACTGAGCGCCTGTGTGCCCCAATCCTGCGGGCGGTCAAGCAGAATGCGAATGGCTTCGACCTGCGCTGGATTCTCTTTGACGAAACGAGAAAAGGCAACGAGGTAATCTTCCGGCTTGTATTCCTTGCCGTCCAACCCGCGCACCAGCCATTCGGAACTGACCGTGTCTTCGGCTTTGTATGCGACCATGAATGTTCGGGGAGCGCGAGGATAACTGACGAGCAGCTTCTGAAATTTTTCGTCCCGCAGCAGGCTCATCGCGCGCGTGAAATCGCTGCGCAGGTTGTCGGGGAGTTCGCCGGCGTAACGGCCCATATCGCCATCCGGGATGTAGGCGGCGAGCATCTCGCGCGCTTCGCCCGACATTTCCTTTTCGATGCGTTGCAGCCGTTTGACCAGGCAGCGGATGTTGTAATCACGGTCGCGGTTGGCCCAGATGTCATCAATGATCTGTTTGATCGTTCGGGTTTCGCGTTCGGGCGGCTCGGCGGTGATGGCCGTGGCTTTGCGGAAGTATTCGAGCAGAGTCCCGTCAAAACAATCGAAGACGACGAAATGCGATTTGTCAGAAAACTTCTCGCCTTTGCGCGTGCCGCGCCCCAGCATCTGCTCGAAGAGAATGCGCGATTGCACCGGGCGCAGAAAGACAATGAATTCCAGATCTGGGATGTCCACGCCAGTGGTGAGCATATCCACCGAAACGACCACGCCGGGTTCGGGGCGGTTGCGGAATTCCCGAATGCGTTGCAGCGGACCATCTACGCGACCGGTGATCTTCTGCACGAATGAATCGCCGCGCCCGAAAACATCGCGCGCAATATTCACAAGGTTGTCGGCGTGCGAAGTGTGCGGCAGATCGTTGACGGCGAAGATCAGCGTTTTGGGGAAACGCCCGTATTGTTGCTCATGCTCATCGCAATAGGCTCTGATCTCTTCAAGGATGCGGCGATTTGAATCCAGCGCTGTAATTTTCTTTTCGACTTCGGTTGCGTCGAATTGCCGTTCGTCTTCCAATTGATCAAGTTGTTCGGCGCCGGTTGCCGGGTCAATCATTCCGATCTGTTCGCCCTCTTTCAGAAAGACGCCTTTCATCCGCACGTCGGAACTGATCTTCACCACGTCGTAATCAACCAGGTAGCCTTCTCTAACAGCGCGTTCGTATTCGTAACGAAAGACGACGTCCTTGAAATAGGCTTTGGTGTGAGCGGCTGGCGTCGCCGTCAGGCCAATTTTGATTGCGTCGAAATGATCGAGCGTCTTGCGCCAGCCTGCGCCGCCAAAGCGCGACGATCCACCATAAAAAGGATGCGCTTGCCACCGCCGGATTTCATCAGCCGATAAACCTGATTCACCAACGTGAAGGTCTTTCCAGTTCCGGTCGCCATTGCCACCAGCATTTCGCGTTTGCGCATCGCGATGGCTTTTTCAATTTCCAGGTTGGCTTCTTTCTGGTACGGGCGCAAGCGAGTGTGGTCGTTCGGAGTTTGAGCAAGTAAATGGCAATCGGTTTCAAAGCTACGCGTGAATGTTTCGCGCAAGGCGTCAGGCGTGTGAAATTGGACGACTTTGCGCGATCTGTTCAATTGATGGCGAGCGCCCTGAAACCAGATCACCTCGCCATTGGTCGAGTAAAGAAATGGCGCGCAGTGGCCGTCGAAATTCATCGGACTGTTGACCAGGCCCCGTGAGTAGCGCTGCGCCTGTGTCAACACATTCTGCGGCCCGAGCGTAACTTTCTTGGCCTCGATAACTCCGAGAATGGCGCCGTCAACGCACAAGGCGTAATCCGCCGGCCCGTTGGCGGTCGGGAATTCTTCAATCGCGCAGTTTTGATACCAACTCAGAGGGCGGGCAGGATCGTAAGGGGCAATCGTCCATCCACGATCACGAAGTTGAGGGTCAATTCGCCGCTTGCGCGTTTGTTTTTCACTCTCGTAGTTCATGCGCCTTGCACCGCTCCTTCCAAACGCTGGCGATCAACCGATCATGCTTAACGGATGTCACTTCCCTTTGATCGCTTCACTCAAAATACGTCCGACGCAGTTGCTCGGAGTTTCGATCTTGAGCAGCGTCGCGAGGGTCGGGGCGATATCCGCCGGGCTGGTGTCGGAGTAATACATTCCGGGCGCGATTCCCGCGCCGTAAAAGATCACGGGCACGTGCGTGTCGTAAGTGTAAGGCGCGCCGTGTGTGGTCGTAATGCCTTCGCCGATGAAGAAGAAGGGTTGAGGCACTACGACGAGGTTGCCGTTGCGGCGGGCGTTGAAGCCGTTGCACACGCTGCGCGCTATCCTGGTCTGCGGCAATCGGCTTGAAAGAATCTGCGAGCGCGTGAAGCATTCGGCGACGCCTTCGATCTTCACGACGGCCAGGCTCGCCAGGCGCTCGACTTCTTCGACGTTGAGCTTGCGCCGCTCGATGGCGTCTTCATCGAAATAGACGTTGCCGTTGTAGAAATCCAGAATCCATTTCTCCTCGCCGAAGCTTTTGTTGAGCGCGTTCTGAACGGCTTCCGTTACCGACTTCGGCTCGACAATTCCGCCGAGGCCGTACTGCTGAGCGTGCGCCGGCACGGGGGCGACGCCGTGATCGGCGGTCAGCGCGATGACCACCCGGTCGAGGCCGATCTTCCGATCGAGGTAGTTGAAAAGCTCGGCCAGCGTGCGGTCCGTTCGGAGCGTGATGTCCTGCACTTCCTGGCTGTAAGGGCCGTAGGCGTGCCCTATCAGATCATTCGACGAAAAACTCAAGGTCAGCAGATCGGTCGTGTCGTCCGCGCCAAGTTGTTCGCCCTCGATCGCGGCTTTGGCGAAATCGACCAGGTAATCGTTGGCGAATGGCGTGTATTGAAATTGCGTGTAGAACCGCGGCCCCGGAACCTCTTCGCCGCCGTTGATCAAGTAGGGAAATTTGTTTCCCGCGGAGAATTTTTCATAAGGCATATCATCAGCGGTCGAGCGTTGATATGCCGATTCGGGCAGGAGTTTTTCCCACCGCTTGCCAAAGAAACGGTCGGGCCGCATTTCCTTGTTGAATTTCTTCACCCACTCCGGCAGATCGCTGAAATAGTACGTGCTCGAAACCAGATTGCCGGTGTTCAGATCGTACCAATACGCTCCGTTCGGATGTTTGCCCGAGGGCAGGATGGCCGAGCGGTCTTTGAGAGAAATGCCGATGACCTTGGACTGTCCACCGCTCGCCAATTTCAATTCGTCCCCGATCGTCGAGCCGAGCATTCTTGAAGGAGACATGCCTGCGGCGCCGTCGCGCCCGCCGAGCAGTTTGACTTTGCCGTCAGTGACACTCGTGATGCGCTTCCCCGATTCGCGGTCGTACCATTCGTTGCCGATGATGCCGTTCATCGACGGAGTCGCGCCGCTCATAAACGTGGCGTGGCCGCAGGCGGTGTAGGTCGGCACATGAATGTAATTGGCGTTCGTAAACACCGCCCCGCCGCTAAACAATCGTTTGAACCCGCCCTCGCCGAACTGATCCTGGAATCGCATCAGGTAATCATAGCGGAATTGGTCTATCACTATGCCGACGACCAGACGGACCGGTTTCGCCGCGGCCGGCGGCGCTTTGGCGGCGCGTTGGCGCTGTTGCGCGGCGGCGGAAGTTGAAAAGATGTTCGCGAACGCGAGAATAAAACAGAGCGCGGGAGCAAAGCGCGAGCGATTCAGCAAAGCTATCGGCATGTTCTCTCCTTGAATGTGTTGTTTAAGCGATGGCGCATTAACCCAGGCAAGCATAATCGCGGCAAGAATGGATGACAAGACGCCGGTCTGTTCGAATGCGTTGCCTGCGCCTTAATTTTACGTTACGGATTCAGAGGATCATTTGTGTTCATTCGGGGCTGAAATACCTTCTGCAATCTCGAAACAGGCCAGGAATTCGCGGTTGCCGTCCGCTCCCAGTATCGGAGAGTCGATGACGCCCAGCGCGCGCATTCCCAGGCCGGCTGCGAACGACGTGATCTCTTCGACGACACGCCGTTGCGCCGTTTCGTCGCGCACTATGCCGCCCTTCCCGACCTCTCCGCGCCCGACCTCGAACTGAGGTTTGATGAGCGTGATCACGAAGGCAGGCGCGCGAAGGAGCGGCGGGACGACCGGAAGGATTTTTTTCAGGGAGATGAATGAGACGTCGGCCGTGACGACGTCGAAGCGGTCGGCGAAATCATCCGGCGCCAGGTAACGCGCGTTGACGCCCTCGCGCAATTCGACGCGGCCGTCCTGTCGCAATTTCCAATCCAACTGGCCGCGCCCGACGTCGACGTCTACGACGCGCGCCGCGCCGCGCTGCAGCAGGCAATCGGTAAACCCGCCCGTCGAAGCGCCGATGTCGAGACAGATTTTGCCGGCCACTTCGATACCGAAGTGGTCAAGCGCGGCGGCCAGCTTCAAACCGCCCCGGCTGACGAAAGGCATTGGCTCGCGGATCGTCAGTTCGACGTCAATCGGAACCAGTTGGCCGGCCTTGTCCAATCGTTGTTGACCGCTGAAGACCTGTCCCGCAAGGATCAACGACTGCGCCTTCGCGCGGGTCTCGGCCAGCCCGCGCGTCACGAGCAGCTTGTCCAGGCGTTCTTTGCTGGTCTTCGGTTTCACTGCAATCATCACCTCAAGAAAAAGAATATCAGCCACGAATGAACACGAATGTTCACGAATGGAGGCAAATGAGAAGACAAATAGATCATCGAAATCGAGAAAAAGATTCGTGAACATTCGTGTTCATTCGTGGCCGATATCCTCACGATCTCCTTTCACGATCTTCTTTCAATTATAAAACGCGCTATCGAGTCCAGTATTGACGCGTCCCGATGCGCGCGGCGGGCCGCGCTGATGGCTTCGCGGCAGAGGCGATGGGCCATCTGTCTGGCGCCCTCGATTCCATAAAGGGCGGTGTAGGTGGCTTTTTGACTTGCGGCGTCCTTGCCGGCGGTCTTGCCCAATTCCTCGCTGGTGGCGGTTTCGTCCAGCAGGTCGTCGGCGACCTGAAAAGCCAATCCGGCCTTCTCTCCGTATTCGGTTATCGCGTTCAATTCGTCCTCGCTCGCGCCGCCGATGATCGCGCCGATGCGAACCGCGCAGCGGATCAAGGCTCCGGTCTTGGCGCGATGAATCTCTTCGAGTTGCGCGCCGGTGACCGGTTTGCCTTCAGATTGAATGTCCAACACCTGGCCGCCGATCAAGGCTCCCGTCGTCGCGGACGCGTGGGCCACTTCTGAAATCACGCGCGCTTTGGTCTCGGAGCTTTGCGCTTCGTAATCGGCGAGCGTCAGGAAGGCCTGGGTCAGCAGCGCGTCTCCGGCGAGGATCGCCATGGCTTCGCCGAATTTGACGTGGCAGGTGGGCAGCCCCCGGCGCAAATCGTCGTTGTCCATCGCCGGCAGATCGTCGTGAATCAACGAGTATGTGTGAATCATTTCGAGAGCGCAGGCCGCGGGCAGCAGCGACTGCTCGCCGGCGCCGAAGACTTCGCCCGCCGCAATGGTCAGGATCGGGCGCAATCGCTTGCCGCCGGCGAAGACGCTGTACCGCATCGCCTGGTGAATGATCGAAGGACCTTCCGATTCGGATGGGAGTAGACGATCAAGCCACTGATCGACCCGCGCGGCCTTTTGCAGGAAATATTCGGTGATGTTCACGACTGGTTCGCTTTTACTGAATTTAGAAGGGGACTGAATCATCGGCTCTGCTTTCGTCTCGGGGCGTTTCTCCTGATTGAGTTTGTGAATTGCCCGATTGGATTTGTGAATTGATTGAAGTGACGCTGGCCGCTGAAAGAGCCTGGGTGGTCTCGGCGGGGCCAGCCGGCGCGTCTTTTGAGGCCTCGAAGGGCACGACTTTGATTTCGCCACGCTCCCTCAAGAGCATCTCGACTTTGCGTTCGGCGTCTCCCAATTGAGTCTGGCAGCGGCGAGCGAGCGCCACGCCTTCCTCGAAAAGCTCCAGCGCGCGTTCGAGCGGCAAGTCGCCCGATTCGAGATTCGCGACTATTCGCTCCAATGAGGCCAACGAGGATTCAAAGCTCTGTTCCTGTCCTTTATTTTTGTTCATAAGTTTTTCCGTTTTTAGCCACAGAGGCACAGAGCCACGGAGAAAAGAGAGGGGGAAAGAGAGATAGAGAGAAAACTGCACCTGGCTCTTCCGTCTCTCCATCTCTATTTCGCTCGATCTCTGTGTCTCTGTGTCTCTGTGGCCTTAGTAAATCAATCCGCCTGGCAGGCGACCTCGCCGTCCTCAAAACGCAGCGCCAGCTTCTGTCCGATCTTGACCATTGCCGCGCGCGAAATCAAATTGCCGGCCTCATCCTTCACCAGCGCGTATCCGCGCCCCAACACGGCCAGTGGCGAGAGCATATCCAGTTTGCTTGCGGCCACGGCCAGGTTGTGCCGTTTGGCTTCCAATCTCCGCTGAGCCGCGCGACTCAAGCGCTGATCGAGCGCGTCCAACCGCCCGGATTTGACCGCGATCATGGCGCGGAAATCGGTCGCTTCGAGGCGGCGCTTCACCACTTGAAACTTCGAGCCGGAATCCCTCATGCGCGCCCGGAGGGCCTCGACCGAGCGTCTTTCAAGCTCGCGGCATTTCGCCGAAAGCGATAAGACCGTCTGCGCCGTCTCCGCGAATCCGCGACTCTCGATCAGGTCGCGCAACCGCGTTTTGCGCATGAGCAGAGAGTGATTCATCGCGCGCGCCAACGAGTTTTGCAGATACTCAATCCGCGCCGCCAGGTCGCTCGATTCCGCCGCGACTATCTCGGCGGCCGCCGAAGGCGTCGGGGCGCGATAGTCGGCGACAAAGTCCGCAATTGTGTAATCGGTTTCGTGGCCGACGGCGGAGACCACGGGGATTTCGGATTCATATATCGCGCGAGCGACCGGCTCTTCATTGAATGCCCACAGGTCTTCGATCGAGCCGCCGCCGCGCCCGACGATGATCACGTCAACCTCATTGCCGGGCTTCTTCGCGTGTTTGTTGAGCAAACGGATCGCGTCCACGATTTCGCGGGCCGCGGTCGCCCCCTGCACTCTGACGGGCGTGATTATGACGTCGATCCCTCGGTTGCGCCGATCGAGTACCTGGAGCATGTCGCGCAGCGCGGCGCCGACCGGCGAGGTCACGATCCCTACGCGTCGCGGCAACAGCGGCAGCTTTCTCTTGCGCGCCTCGTCGAAGAGTCCCTCGGCGGCGAGCCTCCTGACCTGCTGCTCGAACGCGAGTTGCATCGCGCCGACGCCGAGAGGCTCCATGACTTCGACTATGAGCTGGTATTCGCCGCGGGGCTCGTAAACGCTCAGCCGGCCTCGCAATCGGACTTCAAGCCCGTTCTCAGGCTCGAATCGCATCAGCCGGTTCCATTGCCTGTAGAAGACCGCCCGCAATTGCGAATGCGAATCCTTCAGCGTGAAATACCAGTGGCCCGATTGATGCCGCTTGTAGTTCGAGACCTCCCCCTGCGTGTGCAGGGCGAAAAATTCCGACTCCAGCGCGTCTTTGATCTGCTCGGTCATCTCGGTTACGGTGAGCACACGCCGCTCGGCAAAGAGCGCGGCAAGCAATTTGGAACTGGAATCACTCATACACAAAACTCTAGCATTCGGGGAAAAGAATTTCAGCCACGAATAAACACGAATCTTTTCTTGGCCTCGATACCTGATTGTTTGGCGCCTCTTTGTTCTTATTCGTGAATATTCGTGTTCATTCGTGGCTGAAATTCTTTTTTTTGAAATTTATCGCTCGATTTCGCCATCAGAGGCCGCATGCTATATTTGCCCGTCCCGTAAACCGAGACGGCAACCCGAGATATTTGCTATGCCTCATTTATCAATTGTCATACCGGCGTATAACGAAGAGAATCGCATCGGCCGGACTCTCACCGAAACATTCGATTATTTAGATAGACAGAATTATTCGGGCGAAGTAATTGTAGTCAATGACGGTTCAACAGACCATACTGTCGATGAGGTTCGCAAATTCGAGGGTCGAGGAGGCGGCAGGCTGCGATTGGTCGAGAATCCCGGGAATCGGGGTAAAGGCTATTCCGTGCGGAACGGAATGCTCAAAGCCGAGGGCGAGATCGTTCTCTTTTTCGACGCCGATCTGGCGACCCCGACCAGCGAAATCGTTAAAGTGGTGGCGCCCGTAGCCGAGGGCCGTTACGACGTCGTCTTCGGATCGCGCGCGCTCGATCGAAGTCTGATCGGAACGCGTCAATCGCGTTTTCGTGAAATCCTCGGGCGGGCCGGCAATCTGATTCAGTTCGCGTTCACCGGCTTGCGGTTCAAAGACACACAGTGCGGGTTCAAAGCGTTCCGAAGAGAGGCCGCGCAATCGGTCTTCAGGTTGCAGCGGATTGACGGGTTCGGTTTCGATCCTGAAATACTCTTCGTCGCCCAAAAGCAGGGCTGGCGGCTGCTGGAAACTTCCGTCCTTTGGAACCACATCGAAGGCTCGAAGTTGAACCCGATGACCGCGTATATCAAGGCGCTGATGGAAGTCTCGATCATCAGGTGGAATAATCTCCGTGGCAAATACGATGAGCAGACTGAACGTCAACATTGATCACATAGCGACCATCCGCCAGGCTCGCCGGACCAACGAGCCGAACCCGGTCTCCGCCGCCGTGATTTGCGAACTGGCGGGGGCCGACGGGATCACGACCCACCTTCGCAGTGACCGGCGCCACATTCAGGATTACGATCTGATCGCGCTCAAACAGGTCGTCATCACGCACCTCAACGTTGAGATGGCCGCGACCGACGAGATGGTTGAGATCGCCACGCGCCTCAAACCGGACGTCGTGACCCTGGTGCCGGAACGCCCGCAGGAGGTTACCACCGAGGGCGGGCTCGACGTCGCGTCGAACCAGAAGGCGATCCGCCAGGCCGTCAGGAAATTGAACGACGCCGGCGTCTTCGTCGGTCTTTTCATAGATCCTGACGCCGAGCAGATC
>Ga0137409_10007638_pt1 | contig 11094 bp, 7 predicted proteins | sample CZODoug1_16funga_FD_122059 | JGI IMG/M metagenome (GOLD analysis project Ga0137409, IMG submission 122059) | Vadose zone soil fungal communities from Angelo Coast Range Reserve, California, USA - CZODoug1_16fungal (Hybrid Assembly) | ecosystem: Environmental > Terrestrial > Soil > Vadose zone... | reverse complement strand
AACGATTCGATCGTCGGTCTGATCGGCGACGTACAGCCAGCCGCGATGCGGACCGCTCGCCGCGTAGGCGAGACGCGACGGCGCGCCGAACGCATCGCGTCCTTCGTCGCTCAGATCGCGAATGATGCCGTCTGGGCCGACCGCGCGGACGTGACCGTTGTAGAAGTCGGCGATGAAGACCGTCACCTTGTTGTTCGGCTCGGGCATCAGCGAGATGCCGGCCGGGCCCGACAACATCGCATTGGTCGCCGGCCCATCGTCTCCGCCGGTGCCCCACTTGCCGTTGCCGGCGACGGTGGTGATGATGTGCGTCTTCGCGTCGACCTTGCGGACGCGGTTGTGATGCATGTCGGCGATGTAGATCGCGACGACCGTACGGTTACGGGTCTCGAGCGAGACGTCGCTCGGCATGTTCAGGTGCGCGCTGGTCGCCGGTCCGCCGTCGCCGACGTTCTGCGCGTCGCCGGGCGATCCGTCGCCCGCTACGGTGTGGATGAGGCCGGTCTTCGCATCGACCATCCGGATCCGGTAGTTGAGCGTGTCGGCGATGTAGATGTCGCCATTCGGCGCCGCCGCCACGGCGCTCGGCGTGTTCAGCGCGGCGTCGGTCGCCGGCTTCTCGTCGCCGTCGTAGCCGTTCTCGCCCGATCCCGCGATCGTCGTGATGATCTTCGTCGGCTTGTCGACGCGTCGGATGCGGTCGTTGTGCGAATCGGCGACGATCAGGTCGTCGTCGGGAGCGATGGCGACGCCGTCGGGCGTGTCGAGCTGCGCGACGATCGCCGGCCCGTTGTCGCCGGAGAAGCCGGTGCCCAGGTCGTGGTTGCCGGCGACCGGTTCCTTGTACGACGTACGCGGATCGATGCGCCTGATGACGTCGTTGTTCGAGTCGGCGAAATAGATGTCTCCGTTCCGCGCAATGGCAATGCCCATGGGCGCATCGAGCCACGCCTCCATCGTCGACTCGTAATCGCCGGCGTATCCTTTCGTGCCGCCGATCACCGGCCCGACCGCCGCCTCGCGCAGCATGAACGTGCTCGCGCCGAGCGCCATGATCATCACGACAAAAATGATCGCGCTGCGAAGGCCGTAACTCCGCAGCAGCGACGGGGCGACGAGCGGCGCGCGGATCGGGCTCGATGGCATCGCGACCATCCCGGAGCCCAGCGTCACGCGCGCGATGCCCCGGCGCACGATCGCCGTCGTCCGCGCCGTGCGCCACGCGCCGACGAAGATCAGCAGCACGGTCAGCCCCGCGACGGCGGTGCCGACGAGCGGATAGCGGAGCGCGACGCCGAAGACCGCGCCGACGAGCAGCGCCGCGCCGAGCGCGACGGCCGCGACGACGCCGAAGGTGGTCGGCCTCAGATGGGTGCTGATGCGAACCAGCGACTTCCCGCCGCCGTGCTCTTCCACGAGCGCGCGCACGTCGAGCCAGGCCCAGCGGCCGACGAACGCGCTGACATCGCGGTCGTCCGACCAGCCTTCGTCGATCTCGATCGTGCGCACGGCGCGCGACCGGCGGAGCCAGTCGGTGAGCTGAGCCAGCACGCGGTCCGCCGACGTCCAGGTCTCGCTCCAGAAGCGATCTTCGGTGACGTTGCCGGAAATCAGGAGCAGCGCGCGCCACGCCTCGGCGCGCGACGGCCGCGGGCCGCCGCTCGCCTGCGGCTCCACCGGCGGCAGCGCCACCTCGGGCGGCGACAGGACGCCGCGAATCTGCCCGCGTAGCCGCGCGAACGGCTGCAGGAAATGCAGGTAGGCCACCGTCGCGCGGTACCAGAGCGTGCTGCCGTCGAGCATGTCGACCTGCGACCGCAGGGCATACGCGATGTTCTTCGCAATCGTCGCCGCCACGCCGACCAGGCCCGTGCCGAGCAGCAGGAACGCGGCCCACCGATGTTCGCCGGAGGCCGTGGTGACGATCGCCCCGCATATCGTGAGCCCGAACGAAATCGCCTGCCACTTGATCGAATGCGGCAGGAACGCGAATGGATGCACGTCCGCGCGGTACACCGACGGGAATGCAGCGGTCCCCCAGACGCCCGCGTTGATCCGCGTGCCCCACATCGACCGCACGAACGGCAAAGGGCTGTAGATGCGCCCGCGCCACAGCATGTGACCGTCGAGGAATTTTTCCGGGTGGTGCGCCATCAGCCACGTCTCGCCTTCGCCGTAGCCGACCTGCTGGTTCCAGTAGGCCTTCACCGAGGCGCGATGGTGATGCCAGACGAGCGCCGCCGACGCGAACCCGATCTTCCAGCCGCGCGCCTGCAGCCGCCAGCACACGTCCACATCGTCGCCGGCCCGGAGGTAGATCGGGTTGAAGCCGCCGATCGCGAGCAGCGCGTCGCGGCGGAACGCCATGTTGCATCCGGGCACGTGCTCCGCGACCCGATCGTCCAGCAGCACGTGCGTCGGCCCGCCCGGCGCGCGCGCGATGCACTGCGCCGTCGGCGGATCGTCGGGCGGCACCACGTTCGGCCCGCCGGAGCCGACGACGTCGCGGGTCAGGAACGGCTGCACGAGAAACGTGAGCCAGTCGCGATCGACCCGCGTGTCGGCGTCGGTGTACGCCACGATCTCGCCGGTCGCTTCCGCCAGGCCGACGTTGCGCGCCGCGCTCAAGCCGGCGTTCGGCGTGTCGATGACGCGGACCTTCGTGAAGCGCCGCGCAATCTCGCCGGTGCGATCCCGGGAGCCGTCGTTGACGAGGATGATCTCGTAGTCGGGATATGTGAGCTGCTCGAGCGAGCGCAGGTTGTCTGCGAGCGTCTCGGCGGCGTTGTAGGCGCAGACCACCACCGAGACCTTCGGCCAGTCGCGCCGCCGCTCGCGCGAGAACGGCGCGTCGTCGAACGCCGATGCAACGGCCGCGGCGGCCGGCTTGGGGAGCCGCTCGCGATCGACGAGGCCGAACTTCCAGTCCTCGACCGGATGGCCGCCCCGCCACCATTCGTCGGTCCACGCAAACGCGATCGCGCCGCACGCGCCCTCCTCGAAGGCCGCGCGGACGTGCATCGAGGTGATGGCCGCCTGGCCGTCGTCGCCTTCACGGAAGCTGTCGGCGCCGGCCTCGGCGAGGAGCAGCGGTTTCTGGCCGGCGATGTGCTGCAGGCGCGCGAGGTACGCGCGCAGCTCGGCTTCGCGATGCAGATAGACGTTGAAGGCGCAGATGTCGAAGAAGGACAGATCGAGAAACTCGGTCGGCGGGAAGTTGACATACGTGAAGAGGCTCGCCGGCGACGCGGCCTTGGCGTCGTTGTAGAGGCCGCGAAGGAAGCGCTCGACGCGCATGCGTCCATGCCAGCGGACCACGCCTGCCGGAATTTCATTGCCGAGCGCAAATGCCAGCACCGCCGGATGATCGCCAAGCTCGGCCACTCGGGCGGTGGCCTCGCGGCGGATCGCGCGCTTGAGCCGGCGGTCGTCGAGAAAGGCGACGTGCTGCGACCACGGCAGTCCGACCATGACGCGGAGCCCTTCGCGCGCGGCAGCGTCGAGCATGTCGCGGCGCGGCGTCGTGTAGGTCCGGACCGTGTTGACGCCGAGCCTCGCCATCTGGCGGAAGTCTTCGGCGACTCGTTGTGGAGCGGGGAACTGGCAGCCCTCGGCGTCAGGCGCAAAAGTACCGTATGTGACACCCTTGACGAGGAAGCGCTCGTCTCCGGCGCACAGAAACTTTCCGTCCGTCGCGATTCGCACGGCTGACGCCGCCCGCGAACTTCGGCGGATCTCCTCGGTTTGAACGGCGCTGCTCACAATAGGTCGAGACCCGTGATGGGCAACTTCCTATTGTATCAGGGGTTAACGGTCGATCTTGACGCTTCCGCTGAAGGTCTTGAACCTGAGCGTCCCGCCGTCACCGCCTCCGAGCTCGGCCTTGAATGACCGCCGGCTGCTGCTGTGCAGCGTCAGCGGCAGCTCCGAGTTCAGCTGACCGCTGAACGAGTTGAACGACACGGTCCCGCGGGCGTTTTCGGGCATGTGCAGCTCGATACTCCCGCTGAACGTGTCGACGTCGACCGTCTGGTTGGGCTCCCAGGCCTTCGCGCGAATCGAGACCGGGCCGCTGAAAGTATGGGCACGAATCGAGCCCGTCACATCCACCAGGCTCAGCCGGGACGAGAAGCTGTTCACTTTGTGGGAGCCTTCGACGCCGTCCACGCTGACCGGCGCACTGAATACAGAGAGGTCCAGGTTCGTCCGGCGCGGCACCTTGATGTCGAAATCGGTCTCGACGACGTTGTTGCCGGCGAAGGTGTACCACGATCGCTGGCGGTGGTTCGCGTCGACGACGACAGCATTCGAGCCGTCGGTGTGGATGTCGAGCGTGATGCGATTGAGCCGGTCGCGTGGGGCGCGACGCACGGCGTCGATGACGACCTCGGACCCCTCCGAGGCGGTGATCGTCACACGGCCCGAAAAGCTTCTGAGCCGAAGCGTGCCGCCCGGGTCCAGCCTGATCGTCCGGGAGACATGTTCCGTCTCGTCGTACCTGGAGCTCGCGTCAGCAACCGGGGCGGCGAGCGCACAAACAGCAAAGGCGAGAACATAGTTCCGCATAGGACCTTTGACGAAGCCGGTGTAGAAACGTTCACGTCGGCTGGCCCCCGGCTCCCAGCTCCGAGCCCCCATCCCCTGGCCACTAGCCCTGCGTGGCGTCCGGATCCAACGCCCCCGTGTAGATCGCCATGCCGACCACCGCGTCAATGCCGAGGGCGTGAAGGTCGTCGACTTCCTTCTGAGACGTGATGCCGCCGGCCGCGGTGACGCGGCACGTCGTCGCCGCGGCCACCGCGCGGATGGCGTCCAGGTTCGTGCCGCGCATCAGCCCTTCCGTGTCGACGTGGGTGTAGAGGAACTCGCCGCAGAAGGGCTCGAGCGCGCGCACCGCGTCGGGAGCAGTGAGCGGGAGCGTTGTTTTCCACCCGTGAATAACGACCTGACCGTTCCTGCTGTCGACGGCGGCGATCACGCGCCCGCGGCCGACCGCGTCGCTGAGTGTCCGCGCGAACGCCAGGTCCGGCTTGCCATCCTTGAACAGCGCGGAGCCGGCGATGATCTGCCGGGCGCCGGCGCCGAGCACGTCCTGGGCGCGCTCCACGCTTCGAATGCCGCCGCCCACGCGGCAGGGGAGCGCCCCGGCGATCTGCCGGACGAGCGCCAGGTTGTCGCCGCTGCCCATCGCCGCGTCGAGATCGATCACCTGCACTTTCGGGAAGCGCGCGAACCGCCGCACCCACCGAAACACGTCGTCGTCTATGAGGGCGAGGCGCTCGCCCTGCACGAGCTGCACGACCGCGCCGCCTCTGAGATCGATCGAGGGGATCAGCATCTTCCGGAGCGACGCCTCATCACTTCCTCTTCTTCTTTTCGAGGTACGCCGCTCGCAACGCGTCGATCAGCCGCGCATCAACGAGCCCGGCGGCATTGCCTTGATAGTTGATGTCGCGCGCCGCGCGGAATTTGTCGACCGCGGCAATCGTTTCCTCGTCGTACTGCGCGTAGTCGCGCGTATAGTCGGCGTTCGCTCGGCGCGAGTCGGCCATCAGCTTGTCGTACTGCGCGGGGTCGCTCTTTTGAAGCTCCCGCATCCTGGGCGTGTTGGTGGACGGCGGTACGTCGGGAAACGCCGCCAGCGTCGGGCGCCAATAGCCAACCGTGTGGAGCATGCGCTTCAGCTCGATCACATCAGGGCCATCGATCTTCGAGAAAGTGCGGTATCCGAGACGCCGGCCGGTCGTGTAGTAAATCCGCTTCAGCTCCGCAAGGGGCTCGGGGTGCTCGCCGACCTCGATCGCGAGCGCGATGTAGTCGCCTCCGCGGCCTGGATCGTTTGGATCCGCAATCTTGATCGCCGCCGACTGCAGGTTGCCCCATCGACGATCGCCGCCCTTCGCATGCCCCGCCTCCATCGCGAGGATCATCCGCTCCGCGAGCGGCATGCCGGTGCCCTCGGTTGACTCGAACGTGGTCGCGACCGCCTCGACGACTTCCGGACCGACCATGATGTTGGCCTGCACGGTGTAGTTGCGGCCCTGACGGCTGCCCGCCCAGTTGCCGTTTTGCTTGCCGGTGTGCGCCGCGGCGCGCCCCTTCATATCGATCACGCCGACCTGGCGCGACTCGCGCTGCTGGTCGTCCGCCAGCAGCTGCGCGAGCACCGCCTGCGGGTCGACGCCTTTGGCGAGCAGGTCGAGGCCGCGCGGGCCGTATTCGACGACGGTGGAGGCCTGCGTGCAGACGGCGCCGACGCCCGCGCGGACGTGCGGCACGGCGCGTCCGACGAACGGCACGCGCGTCGTGACGCTGGCGCCGGACTGGCCGGTGGCCGGGTCGATGGCACAAAGGGAGAACGTGGAGTACTGCGGCAGCCCTTCATCGTTGATGACGACTCCGTCTGCGGCGCGCTGCTGCGCGGAAGCGAGCGAGGAGAGGACCACGGCCGCGAGCGCGATGGTTCCCGCTAGGAGCTGACGTTTGGTCATGGTGCCTCCTGAAACGCTCATTCTACAGGCGCTCGAAGTCGACCTCTCTTTCGCGGCCTTTCGTGCTTTCGTGGTCTCGTAGTCCCGTGTCCATCGTTGCTACAGGCGAACGGGGATGCCGTGGCCGCGCAGATGCTGCTTCAACATCCGGACGCTGGTCTCCGCGTAGTGGAAGATCGACGCGGCCAGCGCGGCGTCGGCTCGGCCCGTGGTGAAGACGTCGACGAAATGGTCGAGGCCGCCGGCGCCGCCGGATGCGATCACCGGGATCGAGACCGCAGACGACACGGCGGCGGTCAGTGCGCAGTCGAACCCCGCCTTGGTCCCGTCGCGATCGATCGATGTCAGCAGGATCTCTCCGGCGCCACGCGATTCCGCCTCGCGGGCCCACTCGACGGCGCCACGGCGCGCGTCGGCCTGCCCGCTGCGCGCGAAGACAGAAAATCGGTCCCCACGCGGCGTCGCGCGCTTCGCGTCGATCGCGACGACGACCGCCTGGCTGCCATAACGCTCGGCGATGGCGGTGATGAGCGCCGGTTGCTCGAGCGCCGCGGTGTTCAGGCTGACTTTGTCCGCGCCCGCCTCGACCGCCGCAGCAGCGTCCGCTTCAGTGCGGATGCCGCCGCCGACCGCCAGCGGAATGAAGAGCTCGCGCGCGACCGCGCGGATCGTGTCCGCAAGTGCGCGCCGCGCTTCGAGGGTCGCCGTGATGTCGAGGATCACGAGCTCGTCGATGCCCTCGGCGTTGTACCGCCGCGCGAGCGCCGCGGGATCGCCGGCCGATCGCAGCTCCTCGAAGTTCACGCCCTTGACCACCTGGCCGCTTCGGACGTCGAGGCAGGCGATGATGCGTTTAGAGAGCATCGGCCTGGAGCACACAGAGTGGAGGGAAGACGCCACAGAGACACGGAGGCACAGGGAAAACCTTCGCTCTGTGTCTCTGTGTCTCCGTGGCTGATACTCTCGGTGTTCTCCGCAACTTCTGTGTGCTCATCCCACGAGCTCCAGGAAGTTGCGCAGGATGCGAAGGCCGACGTCGCCGGATTTCTCCGGATGAAATTGCACGCCGGCGACGTGGCCACGCTGCACGATGGCGGCGAACGACTCCCCGTGATCGGTGACGGCGACGGTGTCGCCGTCGATGGGCGCGGCGTAGCTGTGCGTGAAGTACACCTGCGCGCCGGCCGGGACGCCCTCCACAATCGACGTGGCCTGCCTCAATGTCAGGCTGTTCCAACCGACGTGCGGCACCTTGAAGTCGCAACCATCGTACGTAGCGTCCGGCGTCAGCCGGACCGTGATCTCATCACCATCGTCGGCAGTGTCGGGCTTCTGCCGGAGCGTGCCGAGTCGGTAACAGCGTCCGCTGAGCAGGCCGAGCCCCTGGCAATCCGGCGCTTCGTCGCTGCCTTCGAACAGCCACTGCATGCCGAGACAGATGCCGAGCAGCGGCCGTCCTTCGCCGACCCGGGCCAGGATCGCCTCGATCCACGGGTCATCGAGCGCGCGCGTCGCGCCGAAGTGGCCAACGCCCGGCACGATGATCCCGGAAGCGTCGGCGAGATCCCGGGGCGCGCCGGGCACGAACACGTCCGCGCCGATCGTGGCGAGCGCTTTCTTCACCGACGTCAGGTTGCCCGCTCTGTAGTCGAGGAGCGCGATCACAGCAGGCCCTTGGTGCTCGGCAGCATCTTTGCGAGCTGCCGATCCTTCGCGCAGGCGACGCGCAGCGCTCGCCCGAACGCCTTGAAGACGGCTTCGATCTTGTGGTGGCTGGAGCGGCCGTAGAGCACCTTGACGTGCACGTTCGCGCGCGCGCCGATCGCGAACCCCTCGAAGAAGTCGTGCACCAGCTCGGTCTGCAGATCGCCGACGTGCGCCGCCTTCACCTGCAGATCGACGACCGCGTGCGGGCGGCCGCCGAGATCGATGGCGACGACGGCCAGCGTCTCGTCCATCGGCATGACGAAGTAACCCGCGCGATTGATCCCTTTCCGGTTGCCGAGCGCTTTCGAGACGCCCTCGCCGAGCGCGATGCCGAGATCCTCGACGGTATGGTGCTGGTCAACGTCGAGATCGCCGGTCGCATCGATCTGCAGATCGAACGCGCCGTGGCGCGCGACGAGATCGAGCATGTGATCGAGGAAGCGGATCCCCGTCCGGACGCGATACCGCCCCTTGCCGTCGAGCCCGATCGCAAGCGCGATCTCGGTTTCGGTCGTGCGCCGATCGATCATCGCGCGGCGCACAGGATCTCTTCCATCACCGCGATGGCGCGGCGCGTGTGCTCGACGATGCCGGTGGCGATGCGGAGGCAGCCGGCGCAGCCCGGCTCGGTGGACCGGTCGCGCAGGTACACGCCCTTCGCGAGGGCGCCTTTGACGAGCGCGTCGGTGCGATCGCCCGCACAGACGAGCACGAAGTTCGACCGGCTCGTCACGTACGTCAGGCCCAGCCGATCGCAGGCGGCATAGAGCAGGGCCTTCGATTCCGCGACCTGCCGCATGTAGTCGCGCAGGTAATCGTGATCCTGCAGCGCCGCCTGAATGGCGACGACCGCCGCCACGTTCACGCTGTAGACCGGCACGGCCTGGCGGATCGGGTCGGCTGTGGCCGGCGCGCCGACCAGACACCCGATCCGCAGCCCGGCCAGTCCAAACGCCTTTGAAAACGTGCGGCCGACGATCACGTTCGGGAAGTCGTCGAGCTCGGGGATGAAGCTCTCGCCCGCGAACTCGGCATATGCCTCGTCGACGAACACGATGCCTCCCGGCGGCATGCGGCGCGCGATCGTGCGGATGGCCTCGAGTGGCATCCCGACGCCGGTCGGGTTGTTCGGGTTCGTGAGAAACACGACGCGCGTGTTCGGCGTGATCGCCGCGATCACCTCGTCGATCGGGAAGCTGAAGTCGGCGTGCGGCATCACCTGCACGAGTCGGCCGCCGGCGACGGCGGTGTCGAACCGGAAAATCTCGAACGCGGGCTCCGGCACGATCGCCTCGAGTTGCGGGCCGCCGATCGCCGCGCGCAGACAGGCCACCGCCAGCGCCATGATCCCTTCGTCCAGCCCGTTGGTCATCGTGATGCGATCGGCCGCGACGCCCAGATACGTCGCGACCGCGTCGGTCGCGGCCGCGTAGGGCGGGTAGAACCCGATCTCGTCCGCCCGCAATCGCGCAAGGGCGTCGAGCACCCGCGGCGAACAGCCGCCCGTATTTTCATTCTGATGGAGACGGAGCCCGTCATAGAGCTCCGGAGGCTTCTCGTAATGACTCATGGCTGAATACCCATCGCCGACTAGGGACTAGGGACTAGGGATTAGGGATTAGTTTAGGGACTAGCGACTAGCGCCTACGTACTATCGACTATCGCCTATCGACTATTTGAGTCTGATCTCGATGGACTCGGCGTGCGCGTCGAGCCCTTCCTCGCGCGCCAGCGCGAGGATCGTCGGCGCCAGACGCGCGAGCCCCGCGCGAGACACGCGCTGCACGGACATCACGCGCATGAAGTCCGCAGCCGATAGGCCCCCGCGGAAACGGGCTGCGCCAGACGTCGGCAGCACATGGTTCGATCCGGTGGCGTAGTCGCCCGCCGCCTGCGCCGCGTACGGCCCGATGAACACCGCGCCGGCCGTCAGCGGCCGCCTCACGAGCGCTTCACGATCGACGACGAGATGCTCGGGCGCCAGCCGATTGGCGAGGACGATCGCTTCGTCGGCCGTTCGGGTGACGACCACGGCGCCGTTGGCGCCGAGCGAGCGCCTCACGATGCCGCGGCCTGCGCTCTGCCGCGCCACCGCCTTCGCTACACGATTGGCGAGCGGCCGGCTCCACGTAATCAGAATGGCGCGCGCATCGGGATCGTGCTCCGCCTGCGCGATCAGATCTCCGGCAATCCAGGCCGCCTGACCCCTGCCGGCGACGATGACGATCTCGGTCGGCCCGGCATAGAAGTCGATGGCGCAGTCACGCGCCACAATCGCCTTGGCCGCGGCGACGTACCGGTTGCCTGGCCCCACGATTTTGTCCACCCGCGGCACCGTTTTGGTGCCGTAGGCCAGCGCGGCCACCGCGTGCGCGCCGCCCACGCGAAACAGTCGCGTGACGCCAGCTTCGAGCGCCGCCGCCATGACCGCCGGCTCGGGCCGCGGACAGGCGACCACGATGTCGCGGACGCCGGCAACGCGCGCCGGCACGGCGGTCATCAGCAGGGAAGACGGCAGCGGGTGGCGTCCGCCCGGGACGTAGCAGCCGACGCGCGCCAGCGGCTCGACGCGCTGCTCGACCGACACGCCGGGTGCGATGTCGACGTCGAAGTGCTGCGGGATCTGCCGAAACGCGACCCGCGCGATGTTGCGGGCGGCCTGTGCGATCGCGCGGCGAACCTCGGGGCTCACGCGCGCGGCGCCGGCTCGCATCTCGTCGGCGGAGACTTCGAGCGGCGGAATCGCACCGTCGAACTGACGCGCGAAGCGCGTCAGTGCGCGGTCGCCGCCCGTGCGCACGCCGTTGACGATTGCCGCGACGCGCCGTTCGAACGCCCGGTCGTCACCCCGCACCGGCGCGAGCAGGCGGGCGACCGCGCGCGCGTCGCGCGCGTC
>Ga0137409_10007637_pt1 | contig 11094 bp, 8 predicted proteins | sample CZODoug1_16funga_FD_122059 | JGI IMG/M metagenome (GOLD analysis project Ga0137409, IMG submission 122059) | Vadose zone soil fungal communities from Angelo Coast Range Reserve, California, USA - CZODoug1_16fungal (Hybrid Assembly) | ecosystem: Environmental > Terrestrial > Soil > Vadose zone... | reverse complement strand
CCCGCAGCTCCATCAGCTTGGCCGGGATCAACGCCGGCACGTACGCCACCGGCATCACAGTGTCGTTCGGGGGCGATCCCGGACATCACGCCAGCAGCGGCTCCAATACGCTGACGGTCGCAAAGGCGCCCCAGATCATCTCCTTCGCGCCCCTCGCGGACAAGGTCGCCACGGACGCTGCGTTCGCGCTCAGCGCGACGGGCGGCGCATCGGGCAATCCAGTGGTCTTCTCGACCGGCTCGACCGCGTGCAGCGTGGCCGCCAGTACCGTCACTATGCTCAAGGGCGGCACCTGCGCCATCAATGCCGACGAGGAGGGCAATGCGAACTTCGCGGCTGCGCCCAGGGTCACCCAGACTTTCCAAATCGCGCGGGCCTCGCAGAGCATTGCGTTCCCGGCCGTGAGCTCGTTCTCCTGGAGCGGCGGATCCGCTACGCTCGCGGCGAGTGCCAACTCGGGGCTCGGCATCACGTACACGGTCGTCTCGGGTCCTTGCACCGTTACGGACAACCTGCTGAGGGCGACCGCGGCGGGCACCTGCCTGGTCGCCGCCGATCAGGGCGGCAACGACCGCTACGCGCCTGCTTCTCGCGTGACGATGCAGGTGGTCATCGCGGACGCCCCGCGGTCTTCGTCCGGATGCGGCTGCCATGCGACCCAGACCTCCGGCGCTGCATTCGAGGTGGCGCTCACGGTTCTTGCGGGGCTCGCGATGAGACAGCGTCGACGCAAGCCTCGGCGACTCACCTGAGAGCATCAAAACGCACTCGCCCAGCGCAGCACGCGGAGCGCCCGAAGGGTGTTCCAGCGGCTCGGCTCGCCGGCGCGGCCTTCCATCTCGAAGTGCACCGGACCCGGATGCGGATTCTCGAGCGGCCATCGCCCGTTCTCGTCACGCTTCTTCGCCACCAGATCGACCGCCTCGGCGATGCGCTCGTCTGGCGCGAAGCCCGCTCTGCGCAGGTAGTCGAGCCCCCACAGGATGTCGTAGTGCCAGCGCGTGGGAAACGAACACTGCGTCCACGCGGCGGGCCTCCGGAGTTTCCGATCGAAGTTGACAATCTGTCCAGTCGATCGCGATCTGAACAGGCGGCGCTCGAGGAGATATTCCTGTCCGCGAAGGCGAGCGCCGGTGACGTCAGGCACCGGACCCTTCGCCCTCTCGTACTCCAGCAATCCTTCGAGCACGCAGATCGTCGTATGGAATGACGACCGCTGGCTGCGCGGGGCGTCGCAGTTCCAGCCGCCGTCGCTCAACTGCTCCTGAAGCAGTCGGTCGACGAGACGATCGCTTGCCTCGCCGAAATACGCACCGATCGCAAGCACCCGTCCGTTGATACAGGGCTCGACCTCGCCTTCGAAGAACGGCGAGTCGCCGAACTCCTCGCCCCAGGTGCAGCGCTCGCGCACCTGGCCGATGGCCCTTCGCACCCGATCGCTCGTCGGGTCCACACCGAGATCTCGCAACAGCTGGAGCGTGTCCTTGGTGGAGATCCAGGCGTGCGGTACGAACGCCGCGCCGCCCCAATGGCCATCCGATCCTTGAAGGTCCAGCAGGCGAGCCCCCCAACCCTCCGCGGCCACACGCGATCGCTCACGCGCAACGGTCGCGTCCGACCCGGCGATCAGGTCGCGCATGACCTGCCACCGAATCGACGGATCCGAGTCGAGCAACCACTCGATGACGGTCATCCGCATACTTTAGTCTTAGGCTAACTAACATGGCTTCCAGCGAGGAGGTGAGTCACGGCTCGCCTACTCGTTCGCTATAGAGAACTATCCATGAGCCGCGGTTTGGGTTTGGCTTTGGGACATCTCGGCGCGCATCTTCTTCATACGTTCGCGCATCTCGGCCACGCGCTTGCGGCCGTCCGGCGTCGCATCCACCAGTTTTTCAAGGTTATCCAGGAATTGAGCGCCAAAGGCGGCCCGGATCTCTCCGAGAAATGGTTCCATTTTGGTGAAAACACCAAGATGTTCGCCATTTGTATCGTTGAAAAGCTTGATGTCAATGGCGCCATGGTTGACGAGCGCTGCGGCCATATCCCAATAACTCATTACCATACGGATATGCCCGCTATGCTCGCCCATTAGAACGTTGCCGAAGTCCGCCATCGATTCCGGATTAAAGTCACGGAAGAAGTAGTCACGAGCAATCCGCATGGTTGGTTCCCGGCGCAGGTCATAAAGTTTCAGAATGAGATCGGCTTCTTCATGTTTTGACATTGGTATTTTTCCTCTCCTGTTTGATCCGGCTTCTGCAGAGATTCGCCGGAGTTTTCCGTTCAAATTAGCAGGTCCCGCTATAATTCTGCTCCAATCCGCGTTGGATTGCCTGCTTGTTGTTGCGACGCATACTAACCCAAACAAAGCGATGCGGACTTTCGTCTATGGGATGCGTCGATTGTCGTGTACCATCTCTGCAACTAATCGAAAAAAATCCGGAATCTCGATCTGTTAGTTGTTGCAGGCGGAGGGCAGCAAAGGCAGCTCCTCGAAGCCAGCCTTCGCAGCATCCGCAGGGGCCGAACTGACTGCCGCTTTCTAAGTCGCAACGGCGTTTCGCAGCGCCGCCGATTGCTGCTGCCGTTCGGAATTAACTAAGGGAGTCTTCGGTTAGGGAGGGTGCAGGATAGGTTCCATGCCGACCTGGCACTTACGCAACTTCTGGAGGTCTAAAATGAGAACTCTCGCATCAGTTGGTAAAATCGTGGTCCTTGGCATCAGCCTTGGTGTCCTCGGATGGGCGCAGGCAGTTTCCACCTCTCAGATCAATGGCACCGTTCAGGATGCAAGCGGCGCAGTGTTGCCGGGCGCGGAGATCACCGCGACGCAAACCGATACGGGCGCCGTCCGTAAGACAATAAGCAACGAGACAGGTGCGTATGTTTTGCCGAATCTGCCGGTCGGTCGATACAGGCTCGAAGTGTCCCTTCCGGGATTTCGGACATTCGTTCAGTCCGGAATTATTTTGCAAGTCAACAGCAGTCCTGTTGTGAATGCCGTGCTCGCCGTCGGACAGGTTTCAGAAACAGTCGAGGTCCAGGCAAACGCGGCGATGGTCGAGACACGGTCGGCCGGCATCGGCCAGGTGATCGAGAACGCCCGCATTTTGGAACTGCCGCTCATCGGACGCCAGGTCACGGACCTGGTCGTGCTCTCCGGGGCGGCCTTTAACGCGGGCACCGCACCAGTAGGCAACCGGCAGACTTATCCCAATGTCAGCAGCTTTTCCATAGCGGGCGGTCTCTCCGCAGGGAACATATTCACGCTGGATGGGGGCTTTCATAATGATGTGACCGCCGGCATGGGCTTGCCGCTGCCCTTCCCGGACGCTCTGCAGGAGTTCAAGGTGGAGACCAGTTCGCTGCCGGCCCAGTACGGATACCACTCCGGCGGGGCGATCACTGCGGTGACCAAGTCCGGCACCAACGAGTGGCACGGCTCCTTGTTCGAATTCGTACGAAACTACGCCCTGAACGCCCGCAACTTCTTCGCGACCTCCCAGGACGGCCTGAAGCGGAATCAGTGGGGCGGAACCGTCGGCGCTCCGATCAAGAAAAACAAACTGTTTTTCTTTGCTGGTTTTCAGGGGACCAATACCCGCCAGACCCCGTCCAACTCTATCGCGTTCGTTCCCACCCAGGCGATGCTGAGCGGCGACTTTACCGCCATCACGTTGCCCGCCTGCAACTCCGGCCGGCAAATCATCCTGAGGGCCCCGTTTGTGGGCAACCGCATCTCGCCGTCGCAGCTCAGTGTCCCGGCAGTCAATATAAGCAAGCTCCTTCCGGCCCCGACCGATCAGTGCGGGCAGGTCAACTACGGCCGTCCCGTCAGTTCCGACGAATTCTTCGGCATAGGGAAGGTGGACTATCAAATCAAACCCACGCACACCGTGTTCATGCGCTATCTGGGCACCGAGTTCGACCAGAAAGTTCCTTACAGCATCACGAAGAACGCGCTGGCTTCGACCTTGCCGGGCGCCAACGATCTGGTTCAATCCGTGACGTTGGGCGACACGTATCTGTTCGGATCGAGCGTCGTCAACTCGTTCCGCGCGACATTCAATCGAGGCGCCTTCCTGAGAGTACCCGCCGAGTACTTTGGCCCGGAGGACGTGGGAATAAATGTTTTTAACTACGTTCCCCATTTTCTCCAGGTGGCGATAACGGGCGGATTCAATCTGGGAGGCGGTTCGGCAGGTCGTAACCATGGCAAAAACGTCGTTGGGCAGTTAGGCGACGATGTCGGGCTTACCCGGGGGAACCATCAGATGGCGTTCGGAGGGAACCTGATGGGCTTTCAACAGGTCAGCCACGGAACGACGTACGCCCCGCCCCTCTTCACCATTACCGGGTCAGCGACTGGTTTAGCGCTGGCCGACTTCATGACCGGCCAAACCGCCAGCCTCACCCAGGGCGCTCCCACTCACACCAAGCTTGAAGGGTATTACCTTGGCTTGTACGCGCAGGATAGCTGGAGAGTAAGGCCAGGACTGACCGTGAGCTATGGCTTGCGCTGGGAGCCATACTTCCCGGCGCAGCAAGGAGTCTTGGGGCCATCCGGGGAAAATGAACATTTCGACATGAACGGGTTCTTGCAAGGGATCAGGAGCAAAGTATTTGTGAAGGCGCCTCCGGGTTTATATTTTCCCGGCGACGCCTTGTACGGCCCCAATGGCAGCTCCGGCATCAACAAGAGTTGGAATCATTTTGCGCCGCGGGTGGGAATCGTTTGGGACCCCACGAAGGGTGACAATACGGTGATTCGAGTCGGCTATGGGATCTTCTTTGAGCAAATTCCCACGCTGGAGTTTGGAGTCACATCGCAATCGCCACCGTGGGGCGGCAAGGCCAACCTGTTGAGCGTTCCAGGCGGTCTGGCAAATCCGTATGCAGGTCAACCCGATGGAAATCCGTTCCCGTTCGTGCTGGACAGCAATACCCCTTTTCCGCCCTACGGCACGTTCGACACATTTAACGCAAACACACAGATTCCCTATGTGCAGCAATGGAACTTCGGAATCCAAAGGCAGATTGGGAACGACTGGCTGGTGTCGGTGAGCTACATAGGGAACGAAGTGACGCACTTGTACGGAATGAGAGAACTGAATCCGGCCATCTTTGTTCCTGGAAACTGTAGTGCGGGACAGTACGGCCTCACAGCGCCTGGTCTCTGCTCCACCACGGCCAACACCAATGAGCGCCGCCTGCTCACCCAGCTGAATCCAACCGAGGGAACCAAGTACGGCTTTGTGGATGCGTGGGACGACGGGGGCACGAGAACCTACCACGGCCTGCTGCTTGACACACAAAAGCGTATCAGCCGCGGCTTTACGTTCACGGCGAACTACGCGTGGTCACACTGCATCAGCGATTTGATCAACTCCTTCCCTCAGACGGGCGCTGGCGGAAGCGGGCTTTACTTCGCTCCGACGCGGAAAGGTGACCGAGGCAATTGCACCGTTTCGGGGAGCGACGTGAATAATGGCGGCGGGACTGACCGTACGCATATAGCCAATATGAGTGGCATTGCCACCATGCCGACTTTTTCGAACAAGACCCTACGGATGATTGCGAGCGACTGGAGACCGTCGGCGACGGTCAGCATATATAGTGGAGGTCCTTTTGTCGTCGTCACGGGCACCGATGATGCGCGAAACGGGATCAATGCTGTCACTCAATATGCAAATCAGGTCCTCCCGAACGTCTATGGCAACGGTCTGCCTGGATCGGGGGCGAACGCCCACTGGTTGAATCCTGCGGCATTTGCGAAACCAGCCCCCGGCACCCAGGCAAATATGGCGCCGGGTTCGGTTCGCGGCCCAGGGGCCCTCATCATCAACGCGGGCTTGTCGAGACTGTTTCCGATCAGAGAGCGGCAGAGCCTGGAACTCCGAGCTGAAGCACAAAACGTGCTCAATCGTGCCAATTTTTCGGATCCCACTGCGAACCTTAGCAGCAACACTTTCGGGCAAATCATAAGCACCGGTCCGGCAAGAATCATGCAGTTCGCACTGAAGTACAGCTTCTGAGCTCCGGCGAGACAAGAACGGCAAGGCAGCCTTGAACGTCGGTACAGTTATTGGGCAGAAGTTTCGTTTTTCAAAACGACGTCCTGTGCAGCTCAGATTTTCAGCGCCGCACGCGTCCGCTCTACTAAAGGATTGTCGCGGTCGCCACTGCCCTTGAGATTGAAAGCGCTTGTCGCCAGGAAATGGCCGCGCCACGCCGGGCTGACGTTAAAATAATCCTCCAGGACAGCGGCGCTGAACTTGTAATCGTGGGCATTCTGTCCTTTTAAGAAGATCAACCGTCTGGCAGCGTTCATCAGATCCTGCACCTTGCCGCCATCATTCAGGTACTGGTGAATCTTCCTGGCGGCATTCATCCGATTGGTACTGACATCGCTCAAGATCTCCTGGATTGCTCCCGATGGGTTTCCGAGCGCCAGCGGTTTCACGTCATCGATTCTGAGGTCGGCGACCTTGCCCGTCATCATGGCGCGGAACATGGGTACGAACGCGCAGTTCTGCAAAAGCAGAAGTTTCCTGGTGCCTTCATCGCTGGTGGCCTGGAAGTTATAACGCAGCGCGTTGGTGGAGTCGACAGAGTGCACCATGACGATGTTCGGCTGCCGCATCAGAAGTTCCCCGGCACTGACAAAAAGCGCATCCCAAATAGACTGGGGCGAAACGCCTCGCCCGATCAGATCCACAGCCTTGTCGCACGCGTCGTTGTTGGATCCAGCTCGGAGCACGTCCAGCATTTCACGAGTGGCGCCATCGTCGACTTTTCCGCTCATCCATCGCTGTCCGATCCTGGCCGCCAGCTCCTGATTTCGCCGCCAGGGCCGGTCTGCCTCATCGTCGCTGCGTGCGGGCGTGGTGTCCTTGAGGTCGTGATGCAAAAGAGCAAAGGCCAGCGAGCGCAGGACCGGTTCCGCATGTTGCCAGCCGATGAACTGCAATGTCCGCCAGCTGTTCGCCACGAAGATGGCTTTGTGACCGATGTCGCGGAAATCGCGCGCCCCGAAGCGGTAGAAAAGTTCGTAGATCTCATTGGCTCCCGCTGATCTCACCAGTCCGGCCACGGCTGCGTCCGCCTTCTTTTCATCCCAGCTCTCCATGGCTTCGATGAAGGCTTGCTTCGCCCTGGGCGCCGGAGGAACGGTGTTCTCGTCCACGGGCGCCATTCGCCAGCCGCTGTCGCGCTGCTCTTGCGCCTGCGAAGTCTTGAACTCATCGAGTGCCCAGAATATAGGAAGCCAACGATCACCTTCCGGAGAGGAGAGGCTTGTCATGTGCGCCGCGTTCACTACCATAACCGCATGGAACTTGAACCCCACGCTGGGGCGTGGTTGCACGTTGCGGATGGCTGCAAGAAACAAGGCAGCCACCACTTGCTGATAGCTCGCTCCCTGGTGAATTCTTTGAGCCACTTTTTCCAGAAGATCCGATTGAGGAGTTTCCTCGATCAGGCGCACCAGCGGTTCGATTCCCGCGTCGAGCCTGACCAACCGCGGGCTCAATCGCGCTTCCTGGGCGGATACAGCGGGCAAGCTGGCTAGAAATGCCAGATCCCCGACACCCAGTGCGGTTCCACTCACTCCCGCATACTTCAGAAATTGTCGGCGCGTGGTTTTGCCAGCCATGGCTTCCTCCAAAGGTTTAGGATTATTTTGCCTGACTTAGATACCCCAGTATGTTGGCCTGGCAAATTTTTTGCAACGTACAGGATCATTGCGTGGGGGCAATGACAAGTAGCGTCGTTCATAATCACTGTCGAATGACACTTACAACCGACGAGAATTCGTCCGGTCAGGGGCATCTGGCATGGACGTGGCCACCGAACCCTCTGTGTTACAAGTAGCCCCGAAGCAGAATCGCTTCGCATTGACGGGCTGCTTCTGCGGCCTTCGTCCGAAGCGTTGTGTGGTCGTTATTCGCGATGGGATGTGCGATAACCGCGAACGCGAACTCTGGCATCCCCGAAACTCTGGAAATAGCGCGGGCAGTCTGGACGAACCCGTCGGTCATGATCCCCGTTGCCGGGATTCCGGCCTTCTCGATGGTGACTGCGTCGTGCAAACTGCACGATGAACAGCTCCCTCAGTCGCCGACCCCGGAAATGACCGCATCGCACCGACTCGCAGCCGCGATCATCTCAGCCGGCGCTGGCCGGCTGGCATCCGGTTTCTTGAAGCGCAGAATGTTCGTCACGCCGTACTGTGAGCGCAGGATCTGCTCTATGTGGTCGAAGAATTCGCGGCCTTTTGGTTTGCCGTTGTCCAACAACCCAATCGAAGATCCGGTGAGAGATGTCAGACGTTTCGACGTGACGACTGTCGAGATAGCTTCTTCGAACGTCGGATCAAGAACACGTATTGTCATTGCAACTCGTTCCTACCGTCGATATCTATGGCTCTTGTAACGGCGCGTCCCTTGGAGCCTAACCAGGGCGGAATGACGGCACCAAACCCACCAGCCGGCCCGCCGGCCGCCACGATCAGCAGGTCACTCGGCTCCTTGATAGCGGTGAACTCCTGCGTTGGTCCACCACCCCGATCGACGATGTTCGTCTTGCCGACTTTCGCCCAGTCGCCGCGGAGAACGCGCGCCGAACGGAATATGTATTCCTGAATGTCGTGCTTCTGCCAACCGGCTGCGACCAGCAAGTCGCGAAGCTGTTTGGGAATGACTAGAAAGTAGTTTCCAGGCCAGACGGAGTACGTCAACATGTTGTGGCGCATTTCCGCCGCGAACGTCTCAAGGATCTCTTCCGGATCGTGGGTCCACTCGTTCATTACCTGCCGGGGCGCACCAGCTGCCAAAACGGTCACCGCCGATTCTCCATCGGGGATGTCCCTTTCCTGCGCCAGGGGAGCCCACGGGCTGTTTTCTTCATCCTCGGCAATGCAGAACGTAAACTTCCCGGGATGCCCAAGCGTGGAGCGGTCGATTTCACCGGGGATCACGCCGAGCAGGTTGATCAACGCCAGACGGATCGCGCGACCGATCGTAGCATTCGGTCGGTTGCCGTTAGCCAGGACGTTATGGGTGGCATTCATGCCGATCAGCATCCGAACTGGACCATTGACAACAATGAACGGCGCTGTTCCACCAGTGCTTGCAGAGGTCCCATGGAGGTTGTATTTCTCGTCGCACATCGCACGCAGAACTGCAACAACCACCGGCATGTAGGCAGGCAAGCAGCCCGCAAGCACAGCATTGATGGCCGCCTTCTCCGCGGTAATCGGCCGCTGGCGGACGCGTTCGATGCCGATGATGTCACCGGGCGCAAGACCGGCGACATCTAAGCATTCAGTGACGCGCTCTTCGGTAGGCGGGACAATAGGAAGGCCGTCAGTCCATCCCTTCGCCTGATAGAACTCGTTCGCCGCGAAAGCGTCGATTAGATCGTACTTTTTCGACCGGAGAGATTCGCTAATAGACATTTCAGGAGTTTATACTGCTAATTTTCCCCGAGCACAAAAATGCCCATACCCAATGGCACGACGTCCGTAGCCGAACTGAAGGATTCACTCGAAGTGCTGACGTTTGATCTGTATGGAACCGTCGTCGATATGCAGAAGGGCCTTACAGAATTCGTTACGCCTTACCTTAAGAATAAGAGATGGACCGGAAACCCCAATTCGTTCGTAACATGGTGGCGACGTACTCACTTCGAGAATTCGATGATCGATGCCCTTCTCGATCGTGGCCACACCCCGTACCGGGAAATCGGTCGCCGCGCCGTTACCCTCACTCTGGAGCGCGCCGGGATTGCGCATACGCAGGACGAGGTGACGAACCTTGTTTCACAAATCGAGAAGCTTCGTCCTTTTGATGACGTCATCGAAAGTCTCGGAAGGCTTCACAAACGCTACAGGCTCGTGATCTTGTCGAATGGCGACTCCGATATGCTCGCCAATGCCAAGCCATACATCGGCTACGAATTCGACGAATATATTTCAGTCGCAACCTTTGGCTATTTCAAGCCGCATGCGGCGACATACCGCAAAGCGGCGGAAATTCTCGAGACGGAGATCCATCGGATCATGCATGTCGCCAACCATGCATTCGATTGCATCGGCGCCCAGGCTCAAGGAATGCGCGGGGCATACATCAATCGGCGTGGCCGCCCCTACGAGGACACTCCTTATCAGCCCGATCTTGTCGTCAACAATTTTCTGGACAGGACTTTCAGACAGAACGTCGTTCTAATTAACGGAGAGCCAGTGTCAAAGGTTCTCCCGATGAAGTCTGGAATCGGAGTACTCCGGTCCTTGTCTGAGATGGTGGCGGATTCAGCAGAATGAATTGCGTGGAGTAACCGCCACCAACGGCGAGATGTGGAATCAACGACGGCGTTGTCGCGGGAACATCCGCTTCGTCGAACGGGCTCGTGGTTGTGATCAGAAAATCGCCGCGCTCGTTATAACGGGCGCGCAGGCCGGTAATCGAAACGGCGGACGAACTGCTGAAGACGCGCAGCACACCCTGAAACGCCTCTGGCAGATTCTGCAAACCCGCTATCTGGTTGAGGAACATCGCAACCTGGCCATTCGCCGGAACGCGCACGTTGGCCGAACCCAGCAAGGAACCCGCCAGACTCCGGACCTCAGCTTGCACACTCACGGCGTCCGGTGACGCATTCGCGATAGCGATACCCGACTGTATCGACCCCGCTTCACTCGCGTTGAATTTTCCGGAGGATTCCACATACATCCGAAACGCGCGACCCGCTGGAACGACGGGTATTCCTGCCTCGGAGACCGTGATTGCTCCAGGTTTGTAGGAGAACACGTTGCACACCGATGGCGCGCCCAATCCAGCCGCCGGCACAATGCGCACAGAACCGCTCGTGATACTGCTTCCGCCGCCGGCAGTGACGATCCGGCGGGACGATCTCGCCGGAATGGAATACACGAAGCTTGCCGCCGCCTGGCCGGCGACGCGAACGCTCACGGGCAGTCCCGACGTCGTGTCCGAACCGCGATCGAAGAACTGAATCGTTCCGTTGACCGGCGCGTCGGATGGATTGACAAGCAGGATCTGAGTTGTCCAGCCGGCGCCATCTGCAAAATAG
>Ga0137409_10007636_pt1 | contig 11094 bp, 11 predicted proteins | sample CZODoug1_16funga_FD_122059 | JGI IMG/M metagenome (GOLD analysis project Ga0137409, IMG submission 122059) | Vadose zone soil fungal communities from Angelo Coast Range Reserve, California, USA - CZODoug1_16fungal (Hybrid Assembly) | ecosystem: Environmental > Terrestrial > Soil > Vadose zone... | reverse complement strand
CTCTGGTTCGAGCCTTTTTTCCTTACGGGTCTCGAACAACCCCACGTGGTCCCGTCGCGGTAGACGAACTCAGCTCTCACCCGTTTCGCCAGAGCGTCGACGCCAATGGAGAGATTCGTGAGCGTGCTGGATCTATCGCACTCACAGTTGGCCCAAGTTGCCTTGCCCCAGAATTGGCGCGGTGGCCTAACCCCACGGTGGAAGGGGACGCGCGCAAGAGCGGCGCGCGCCCCTCACCGTGAACGTTAGACCCCACTATGAGTTTCACTCGCCGCTTGCTCCTGTCCGAACTACATGCACAGGTGGCACTCATCATCTGTACGGTCGTAGTACCGGCTGGGCTCGTAGCGTGGTCGTATCTTTCGCCAGAGAAGCTTGGTTGGTCGCCGTCCGCAGATGATGCGTACTTTCCGCTGGGGTTGTCGGCCTTCACATATCTATACGGTTTGCTTCCGGTCGCGCTCTATGGGGCACCGCTATATGCCATAGCGAGTCATTTGGGGCGGTCTACTTGGGCTGTTGTCGTCGCAATTGGGTTGCTGCCGGGGGCAATTCTCCTACTACTGACGGTCGCACCCTCACTGAAGAACTCGGACATCAACCCCGCTTCCGCCACCATTGTTCTGGGTTGCGGTCTGCTTGTATCGTCGCTTACTCATGCAATGCACCGCAGATCTCGGAGTACGACTGGTGGGGTCTAACCGGCCCATTGAGGCGGACCTTCGCAAGCGGGCTTCGCCCGCCTGCTCGGCCGCTCATGGGCGACGTTAGCTGGCATTTATGAAGAACACCGCTCTTCTCGCGCTAGCCGCATTCGCAAGTGGCGCGTTCGCCCAATCGTCGCCGCTGCGCGACGGAGACATCGTTTTTCAAACATCACAATCTGCGCAAAGCGTGGCGGTACAGAAGGCCACGGGTTCACGGTATAGCCACATGGGCCTGGTCTTGCTGCGTGAGGGTAAGCCATTTGTTTTTGAGGCTGCAGGTGTCGTTCAATACACGCCGTTGGATCGATGGGTCGCTCGGGGAATCGGGGGGCACTTTGTGGCCAAGCGGCTGCGGGACGCTTCGGAGGTATTGACGCCTTCTGGAATCGAGCGCCTACATCGAGCATCTAAGAAGTATCAAGGCCGACGATACGACCTCACGTTCGAGTGGTCTGACGATCGGATGTACTGTTCTGAGCTAGTCTGGAAAATCTATCAACGTGAGCTGGGCATCCGCATTGGAGAGCTTCAGAAGATCAAGGAGTTCAACCTGACGGATCCAGTTGTAAGGAAGAAAATGCAGGAGCGTTACGGGACACATGTTCCGCTCGAAGAGCCAGTCATCTCTCCTGTTGCGATGTTCGAGTCGCCACGTTTGATTACTGTATTGGAGCAGTAGGCCAATGCCAGCTAACATTTCGTTCCACGGGACGGCCTTCGGCCGCCCGTGAACTCAGACGTTAGAGCGCATATCTCTACGCACAATGCTGAAAAAAGGCTGCCGACTCCTTATCCTTGTTTTCGTTGGTGGCTGCGCTTTTTCTGACGGTCCATACGACCTTGTATCGGGGAATCCTATGTCCGCCGACTTGTTAAGCCAGATGGAGGCGCAACACGCCTCACTCGAGCGCGTCCGCCGAGAGATAGGGAAACCCGATGAAATCGTCCGGGATGGTCGAAGCGAAAAATGGCTTTTTGCAAACCAGTACCGTGCCACTTCCAGTAATAGGATATTCCTTAGCGAAAGGATAAGTTGTCACTTCTCAAGAAACACCTACACCGTGACCTTTGAAGATGGCCGCGTCGTGAAGGTGGACACAAAGTCCAATGCGTGGGTGGCGCAAGATCGTGATTGCACGAAATAACAGGTCCGCACGAAGCCAAATGCGCTCTAACAGCGCGGCCCACACGGACGCGCGTGGAGCATCGCAGGTTTCGCTACCATCGCAGTCGCGCGCCGGTGGCCGCGAACGTTAGGCGCCATGTCGAAACAGAAACCGAGCTTGCGCTTCCAGGTCTTCATTAACGGCCGGCGCATGTGCATCTCGGGCTTGGATGGCGATGGGGTCCTCAGCATTGTCCTTTCTCGGGTAAAGCGCAGCCCCGACGCCTATCCTGGAAAGAACAAGCACCCGCTTAAGATGAGCAAGGCCGCGTGGTCTAAAGAGCGCACTGACGTTTCGGTTGGCGGCTTAGATTTGGCGACCGACGAGCACTTACACTGGTTGAGGCGCGATCTCCGTGTTGGCGACAAGATCTCAATAAAGCTATTGCCTTCGGGAGAGTACGACACGCCCAAAGGAAGTCGCCGGCGCCTAACAGCACGGTCGAGCGGGACGGGCCGCAAGCGGCCCGCCCCTCACCGTGGACGTTAGGCGTCATTAAGGAGCTGCCACCAATGGCTAGCGTAATGAGTCAGCTTCGTGCGCGTGAGCTAGCAGAGTCATGGATAGCCGCATGGAACAACCGAGATCTTGAGGCGCTTATGTCTCACTACTCCGATGAGGTCGTATTCATCTCGCCAACGGTTCTCACTCGAGATGATCAGCCTTCTGGTGTCATTCGTGGGCAGAAAGCGTTGCGCGAGCACTTCAGTGAGGGACTCAAGAAGTTCGGCGCGAACGTGAGGTTCACCTTGCTTGACGTTTGCGCCGGTGTGAACGGATTTGCAATCTACTACTCGCGCGAAACTGGCGCTAAGGGTATTGGTGCGAAGCTAGTGGATGCGTCCGGAAAAATTGTCGAGGTGCGTGTGCACTATCATGCCGCCCAACAACGCCTTGCAGAGGACGCGCCGCAAGCGGCGCGCTCCTGAAGGCGGACGTTAGGAGTCCAATGGAACCGAGCAAAAATAGCGCCATCGAAGAAGCCTGCCAGTTGATCGGCGAATACGAAAAGCAAACTAAGCAACTCTTTTTCGCCTATCTAGTGATGGCTGTCCTGAGTGTAGTTGTGCTCGGCGTGTTTGCCTATGGGCAGATCAAAGCCAATGAAATCGAGAGAAGGAGCGCTGCTATTATGGACGGCGAGCATCAGAGCGATGCTTTCATGGAGGTGAACCGAATGATCAATGTCAAAATTGATCTTCTTCGCGCCGAAATGCATGTACGACAAAATCCTGCTGAGGTCATAGGTGCTGCTGTCTTGGGGATCGCTATAGGGGGCCTGCTGAATCGCAAGAAACGCATACGACAAGCGCGCGTTTTGAGAGGCATGGTCAGCCTTGTCAACAAAGACTCCTAACAGCACGCTCCACCGGACGCGCGTGAAGCATCGCGCCCTGAACGACAATCGCAGTCGCGCGCTCGGTGAGCGTGAACGTTAGAACGCACATGTCGGCTCACTACGAGTTTCGGAAAATAAGCTTGCGTCGTAAGGCGGCCATGGTGGTCGCGATGCTTTGCCTTGCTATTTTTGTTGCGTTAATCCTCCCTGAATGGACGCGCAGGCCGTTTCAAACGCTGCCACCTACCGCAGTACTTTTGACCACTTGCCTGTCGGCAATATCATCCGCAATCGCCATAGTGGAGATTGCTCGTGCGACGCTACCTTCAACCTCGGGGTGGTCAGATGAGAGGCATTTTCGATTTGTGACATTGACGTTTGGGGTCCTTCTTGTAATCCAGTTCACGGGGTTTCTGTTTGCACTATCGAGTAACAGATGACGTGCGTTCTAACACTTCGCTCCAGAGCGGACGCGCGCAAGCGCGCGCCCGGTGAGCTTGAACGTTAGGCGGTGATGCGACGTCAATTGCTCCGTGTATTTGCGACAGTCACGCTCTTCGCTATGTTTGTGCCGATCGCTTTGGGAGACGGCTATTCGCGCGATCCAAGACTAGTAGGTCGCTGGATTTACAAAGGCAGCGATTACACTGCGGACGTGACATTCGCGAAGGATGGAACGTGGTTCGCAACATATACTCGATCGGGCGAAGCTGATGCCCAATTTGAAGGGAAGTGGCTAACTGACAAGCAACACCTGTATTGGCTTTACACCAAGTCAACCAGTCCCAAAGTGAAGCCGGGCGCACGAGACAAAGACACGCTGGTCGAGATCGCTGAGGACTTTCTTGTGCTGCATACGCGCACCAATCGCCGCGTAAAGTATGTCCGGGTCAAGTAATGCGTCACACGCCTAACCCTTCAATCCAGAGCGGACGGGCCGCGAGTCGCCGTGCCACAAAAGTATTGCGTGGGCGGCCCGCCGCTGATTTCAGACGTTGGGCGTCCGAAACGGGGCGAGAGAAGGAGGGAAGATTGAAACAAATATCGGGTCTCATGTTTGGTCTATTGGCGCTGCTCATCGAGGGGATTCCAGCCGCGCAGACGACTTACCCCGAAAAGTCGATCCGCGTGGTCGTCGGTGTCCCGCCCGGCAGTCAGCCGGACACTGTCGCGCGCTTGCTCGGCCAAAAATTCGCCGAGGCGTGGGGAAAGCCAGTCGTGATCGACAACGTTACCGGCGCCGCCGGCAATATTGCAGCAGACCGCGTTGCGAAGGCGGCGCCGGATGGCTACACGCTGGGACAACTGAGCCAGACGCAGCTCGTCATCAACCCCAGCCTGTACAAGCTGGCGTATGACCCGGTGAACGATTTCGCACCGGTCTCGCAGGTCTATATGTATGCGACCATCCTGGTCGTCCACAACGCTGTGCCGGCGAAGAGCGTCAAGGAGTTGGTTGCTTTGGCCAAAGCGCAGCCTGGCGGGCTCACGTTCGCCTCCGCCGGCAGCGGTAGCCCCCATCACATGACTGCGGAGTTGTTCAAGTCCATGGCAGGCCTCGACATCCGGCACATTCCCTACAAAGGCGGGGTCGCCGCGATGCCAGACCTGCTAGGCGGGCGTGTCACGATGATGTTCAGCCCCATAGGGGCGGTCTTGCCCGTGGTGCGCGAAGGGAAGCTGCGCGCCCTCGCGGTGACCTCATCGAGGCGCTTATCGGCGGTCCCGGAGTTGCCGACCATCGCCGAGTCCGGCTATCCGGGCTTCGAATCTACAAGCTGGAACGGATTGCTCGCGCCGGCAAGGACCCCGGCGACGATCGTCCGCAAGCTCCATCTCGAAACCGTCAAGGCGCTCGCGCTACCTGACCTGCGCACCAAACTCGCCGATCTTGGTCTGCAAGGAATCGGCAATTCGCCCGATCAGTTCGCCGCGGTCATCAAGTCCGAAATCCCGAAGTGGACGAAGGTGATCAAGGAGTCGGGCATCAAGCCGGATTAGTGCATTCTTCGGCGCGTGTTTGCGTTTACAAGAAGGGTCAGATGGTCACAGCCATTCACCAATTGACTTCTACCCCACCCCCGGTCTACTACTGAAAGGCGAGCCATGAGATCACTCTGCGTTTTCACTTTTGTCCTCTCGGTTTCAATCCTGGCCGGGAGCGGATGCGCCACAGATCCGGCCATCGCCCTGCCGGACATACCCGCGGCCTTGCGTCCTCCTGCTGGACAGGTTGTCTACCTCGAGGCACTCGCATCCGGAGTTCAAATCTACGAGTGCGTATCCAAGTCCGCCGAACCTTCAGCGTACGAATGGGCCTTCCGTGCGCCCGAGGCCGCGCTCGCGGATCGTTCGGGCCGGTCGCTCGGGAAGCACTACGCCGGGCCGACCTGGGAGTCCGTAGACGGAAGTACGGTGGTTGGAGAGGTCAAGGCACGTGATCCAGGCCCAAACCCATCTGCCATTCCCTGGCTCCTCCTCGGCGCCAAGACGACCACGGGTGGGGGCACGTTTGGTCAGGCCAAGAGCATCCAGCGCGTGCAAACGGTAGGCGGGGTTGCACCTTCGGGACCCTGCAACGCCACAACCGCCAAGCAGGTGGCCCGAGTTCCGTACACGGCGACCTACTACTTCTATCGCGCAGTTCCGTAGTCGGCCGGCCGATGCCCGGGAGAATGGACTCACAACGTGCGGGTGTGCGCCTTACGGTGAAGGCTTGGCTCCAACAGGCAACTACATGGTCGCCGTTGGGCGGGAGGCTCTTTGCTTGATACCATAAATTTGTGAGGAAGTAGCGGCGGCCCGGAGCAAACACATGTACACGAAGACGCTTTATGCGGGTTGGGCCGATATGGACTTCAACTCCCACATGAGGAACACGGCATACCTCGACAAGGCTGCCGACGTGCGTCAGATGTTCCTGATCGAGAATGGCTTTCCCATGGAAGAGTTCTTGCGGCTCAGGATCGGACCGGTGGTCATGAAGGACGAGCTCGAGTATTTCAAGGAAGTGCGGCTGCAGGAGCAAATCACGGTGACTTATGCGCTCGCGGGCCACGCACTGGACGGCAGCCGCTTCCTCCTTCGGCACGAGGTCTTCCGTTCGGATGGAAACCTCAGCGCCCGAGTCACGAGCGCCGGAGGATGGCTGAATCTCGCCGAGCGCAGGCTCGTCGCGCCGCCACCGGCGCTCCTCTCAGCCATGAATTCACTGGAGAGAACCAGCGACTTCACGGTCCTGCCCTCGAGCATCAAGGCGCGTGCCTGACCATTGAAAGTCCTGGCCATCTCTGGCAGTCTGCGGGCCGCGTCGATCAACTCCGCGCTACTCCGTGCCGCGGCGCGCCTGTCCCCGCCGGAAGTCGAGGTGCGTCTGTTTCGCACCGCTGGCGAGTTGCCTTTGTTCAATCCCGATCTCGAGGCGCGTCTGCCTCCCCAGGTCGCTTTGCTGCATGCGGAGCTCTCCGCCGCGGACGCACTGTTGATCGCAAGTCCCGAGTACGCGCACGGCGTCACCGGCACCATCAAGAACGCGCTCGATTGGCTGGTGAGCTTCGAACCCTTCGCCAACAAGCCGGTCGCCGTGTTCAACGCCTCACCGCGCGCTCACCACGCCGATATGGCGCTACGCGAAACGCTGAAGACCATGTCTGCAGTGATCGTCGAGGAAGCATCGATCAGCATTCCGTTGCTCGGGGCACACCTCACCGAAGACGGAATGGTCGCGGATCCCGCGGTCTCGCGGGTCATCAGCAGCTCGCTTGTTGCCCTTCACTCTGCCGTCGTCCTTCACCAGCATGGGCAGGGCCCGTCTTTCCCGTTGTCGTAGCTCGTCGAGAATCCATGGCGATTCGAATAGTCCGGCTGGGTACCGAGAGGGCTCCGAACGAAGGGTTGCGAATCGGCACCGTGAGGCGTCCGCCGCGCGGCGTTGCGAAATCGAAATTCTCATCGGGCAACTGGTACGACGTCTGGTTTCCGAACCTGGCGCCTTCGCCAAAGACGGTCAAGCTGGCCCTGGCCTCCAAAACGCAACGTCAGTGGGACGGCTTTGCGAAGCGGTATCGTGCCGAGATGGCGAGTGCCGAAAACAGCCGGATTCTCGATGTGCTGGCCGCCCTATCACATGCGGCGAATTTCTCGATGGGCTGCTATTGCGAAGACGAGCGGCGCTGCCATAGGTCCGTTCTCCGGCAGCTGCTGCTCGAGCGCGGAGCGAAAGTGGTGCTTACCGGTACCGAAAACTGAGGAGACCCGCCAATGGCGATCGAGCTCGATCACGTCATCGTGTCCGCGAAAAACCAGCGGGCCTCGGCCAAGCTTCTCGCCGACCTTCTGGGCGTACGCTGGGCGGAAAGCGGAGCCGGACCTTTCTCTCCCGTGTACGTCAACGACGGCCTGACCCTCGATTTCATCGATGACGGCGGGCCGTTTCCCGTCGAGCACTTCTGCTTCCGCGTCGGCGAGGAAGAGTTCGATGCGATCCTCCGGCGCATCAGGGCGGCCGGAATCAAGTACCGCAGCGCAGTGCGTGGCCCCGAGGACATGCAAGTCAACACGGAATACGGAGGCCGGATGGTGTACTGGAACGAGCCCGACGGGCATCAGTGGGAGATGCTGACGGTGAGCTACGTACGCCCGGCGCGCCAAGCCTCGACCGGCTAAAAATACACCCGAGTCCTTCCCGGCTCGCGCGACACCTCGTACAGCGCCGTGCGGCCGACGTTCGCCACCTTGCGCACGCCCGCGAGCGACAGCAAGGTCTCGTTCGCGTAGTCGCCTTCCTCGTCGCACACGATCCGCAGGTCGACGACCGACAGGCTTGCCGCAACCGCCTGCCGCAGGATGCGGTCGTTGAAGATCGCCAGGGCCGCAGCGGCAGCGCGCTGGCGTGACGGGTCCCCATGGCGCGCCGGAACGAGCGTGCACACCACCGTCGGCAGGCCGGTCTCGAGCGCGGCCGCGACGAGCTTGGTGTAGATCTCCTCGAACTGGTCGGCCGCCGTCGCGAGGGCTTGCAGCGCGTCGCTCACCGACTGCGCCCTTTGCCGCAACAGACCGCTCGCCTCGATCGCCCAGCCGCCGTCCACGCAGATCCCGATGTGGGTTGCGTCCAGCGGAATCACGCGTGCCCATCCCCGCTCGAGTACCTGCGGAGGCTCGAGCACGGTGAGCTTCCAGGGATTGCGCGGCCGGGGAACGAGCACGGCCTCGGCCTGCTCGACCCCCATGTCGATGTTCTCGAGCGCGTCCCCGAGCAGCACCAAATGGCGAATGACGTCGGGCGCGCTCCCGCCTTCCTCAAAGGAATCGGGTTGCACTGGATCCTCCTTGTCACGACCGGGGTTTCTGGACTGCAGGAGCGCTGCCGGGAGGCCTTCCAGACGGAGGCTCAGTGCGCTTTTTCCCAATTCTGTCCCGAACCGACGTCCACGACAAGTGGGACCTTGAGCTCCGCCACACCGCTCATCAGCAAGGGCACTTCGGCCTTCACTTGCGCCAGTTCCGCGTCCGGCACCTCGAGCACCAGCTCGTCGTGCACCTGCATGATGAGCTTGGCGGCGAGCTTCTCGCGCTCCAGCCACCCCTGCACAGCGATCATCGCGAGCTTGATCAGGTCCGCCGCCGTACCCTGCATGGGGGCGTTGATCGCCGCACGCTCGGCGCCGGCGCGGCGCGCCGGGTTGGCGCTCTTGATCTCCGGGAGCCACAGGCGCCGCCCGAGCACGGTCTCGACGTAGCCCCGGTCGCGCGCGGACTTGCGCGTGTCCTCCATATACCTCGCCACCCCCGGATAGCGGGTGAAGTAGCTCGCGATGTAGGCCTGCGCGGTGGCGCGCTCCAGGCCGAGCTGCTGCGCCAGGCCGAACGCCGACATGCCGTAGATGAGGCCGAAGTTGATAACCTTGGCGTAGCGGCGCTCCTCCGAGGACACCTCGGCGAGCGAGCGGCCGAAGACCTCGGCGGCGGTGGCGCGGTGGATGTCCTCGCCCGCCGCAAAAGCGCGCAGCAGGTTCTCGTCGCCCGAGATGTGCGCCATGATGCGCAGCTCTACCTGAGAGTAGTCGGCGCTGACGATGACGCAGCCCTGCGGCGCGACAAAGGCCTCCCGGATGCGCCGCCCCTCGGGCGTTCTCACCGGGATGTTCTGCAGGTTGGGGTCGTTCGAGGCGAGGCGCCCGGTGACCGCGATCGCCTGGCCGTAGGTGGTGTGCACCCGGCCCGTCCGCGGGTTCACCATCCTGGGCAGCTTGTCGGTGTAGGTGGACTTGAGCTTCGAGATCTCGCGGTGATCGAGCAGCATCTTCGCGAGCGGATGATCGAGTGCCAATTTTTCGAGGACCTCCTCGTCGGTCGAGGGCGCGCCCGAGGGCGTCTTCCTCACGACGGGGATGCCTTTCTTCTCGAAAAAGATCTCGGCGATCTGCTTGGGCGAGCCGAGGTTGAACGGTTGCCCCGCCTCCCTGTGCGCCTTGCCTTCCAGGTCGAGCATTTTCTGTCCCAGCTCGTGGCTCATCGCCTCGAGCTGGCGCGCGTCGATCAGCACGCCCGCCCTTTCCATCTTGAAAAGGACCTCGCGCACCGGCATCTCGATCTCGCCGTATATGCGCGCGAGTTTTTCTTCGGCCGCGATCTTCGGGTGCAGCACTGCGTGCAACTGCAACGTGACGTCCGCGTCCTCGGCGGCGTACTCCGACGCGCGCGCCACCTCCACCTGCTCGAAAGGGATGCGCTGCGCGCCGGTGCCGGTCACCTCGTCGATCGAGAGCGGCTTCGCCCCGAGGTGCCGCGCAGCGAGGCTTTCCACGTCGTGGCGCGCGCTGCTTTCGATCACGTAGGACTCGAGCAGGGCGTCGTGCGCGATGCCGCGCAGGCCGACGCCGTGGTTGGCGAGCACGTGCTGGTGGTACTTGATGTTGTGGCCGAGCTTTCTGTGCTGGTCGCTTTCGAGCCACGGTCTGAGCAGCGCGAGCGCCTTCTCCAGCTCGACCTGGCCCGGCGCGCCGGCGTAGCGGTGCGCGAGCGGCAGGTACGCCGCGCGGCCCGCCGATGTCGCAAACGACAGGCCCACCAATTGCGCCTGCAGCGGCTCCTCGCTCGTGGTCTCGGTTCCGAGGGAAACGAGTCCGGCGGCCTCGAGATTCTTCAGCCAGCGCGAGAGCTCGGCTTCGGTGGACAGAGTTTCGTGGCGGCGTTCGATCTCGGCGCGCGTCGGGCTCGCGGGAGCCGTCTGCACCTCGCTGGTGGCCGGCGACTCCTTCAGCCACGACTTGAACCCGAAGCGCGACAGGAGATCGGAAAGGCGCTGGTCGTCGCGCGGCGCGAGCTTCAGCTCCTCCAGGTCGAACGGCAGCTTCACGTCGCATTTCACCTCGAGGAGCTGCCGTCCCTTGGGGAGCCACTCGAGCGACTTGCGCAGGTTCTCGCCGACGGCTCCGCCGATTTCGCCCGCGTGCCGCATCACTTCCTCGAGCGAGCCGTATTGCGACACCCACTTCGCGGCGGTCTTCGGTCCGACTTTCTCGACGCCGGGAACGTTGTCGACGGCGTCGCCGACGAGAGTCATGTAATCGAGAATGCGCTCGGGCGGAACGCCGAACTTCGCTTTCACGCCGCCGGGATCGAGGCGTTCGTTCGACATGGTGTTCACGAGGGTCACGCGTTCGGTGACCAGCTGCGCGAGGTCCTTATCGCCGGTCGAGATCACGCAGCGCAGGCCGCGCCGGTCGGCCTCGCGCGCGAGCGTGCCGATGACGTCGTCCGCCTCGACGCCCTCGATCTGCAGGAGAGGCCAGCCCCAGGCGCGGATCGCCTCGAGCAGCGGCCCGACCTGCGAGCCGAGATCGTCGGGCATGGGCGGACGGTTCGCCTTGTACTTGTC
>Ga0137409_10007634_pt1 | contig 11096 bp, 11 predicted proteins | sample CZODoug1_16funga_FD_122059 | JGI IMG/M metagenome (GOLD analysis project Ga0137409, IMG submission 122059) | Vadose zone soil fungal communities from Angelo Coast Range Reserve, California, USA - CZODoug1_16fungal (Hybrid Assembly) | ecosystem: Environmental > Terrestrial > Soil > Vadose zone... | reverse complement strand
GGCCGGTGGCGCTGCGGCGGTCGGCGGATTGGTGCTGAGGAACGGGACGCTCGGGCTCGGATCGGGCAATGCTGCCGAACATCCTGCCGCCGTCGTGCGGTAGTACAGCTTGTACTCGGTGGCGATATTGCACTGTGCATCGAGCGCTGCGGTGGTGAGGCCGCTGGCGTTGGTCGCGGGTGAAGTCGCCGTGGCGGCCTGCGGCACCGGAGTGGCGCAGAAGAACGGCGTGATCTGCGCACCGGAGAGCACCGGGCCGCCGATGGGATGATTGGTAATGCGCAAGTGCGCGCGTTCGTCGTGACCGCGCCCGTGTTCGTCGATTTCGGCGACGAAACTGTTGTCACCATCGACCAGCGTCGTCACCAGGCCACGCAAGGTGCGCGCGGATTTGTTCGCGGTGAAAAGCCGGGTGACGTCGTGTCCGTTGAGTTTCAACCGCACCTTGTCGAGCGCCACGTTCCCGGGCACGCGCACTTCGATCAACGCGTCGCCGCCGCTGACAAGATCGGCCCGGTTCGACAGCGTGACGATCTCGAGGTCGTCGTCCTTGTTGTTGTGCGCTTGTGCGGGAAGCAGAACCGCTGCCAGCAGGCCGCTCAGAGCAAGAGCGAAAACGCGGCCACGTATCACCATGGTCTCCTCCTTGTAATCGTTATCGAGTGCAACGCTGCGTAGCGTAGGCGCACTTCGCGACGACTGACAACGATCTCGCGAGAGATCGATGTGGCGGTGCAGGATCGCGGCGCTCAGGCCGCGGCGCGAAACTCCATCGCCGGGTCGTCAAGGGTTGCGAAGCGCAGCAAGAGCAAGTCGCGGAGATAGTTCTGGTTGAACCGCCACGGCGCGTGCAATCCTTGTTTGGGAAAACGTGCCAGTGCGCGCTGGAAGTAGCCGGAAGAAAAGTCGATCCACGGTGCAGCGCCAGGCGCTGCTTCGGGATTGCGCGGTGTGCACCGCACGAACCCGTGGCGCTGCATGTGATTGAGCAGCCGGCACACATGGATGCAGGCCAGGTCGGCCTTGAGCGTCCACGATGCGGCTGCGTACCCGAAGCACGATGCGAAGTTCGGCACGCCGTTGAACATCAGTCCCTTGTAGGTAAGAGCCGCGGCGGGATCGATGTGCTGTCCGTCCACATCGAGCGCGACGCCGCCGAAAACCTGCAACTCGAGCCCGGTCGCGGTGACGACCAGATCCGCGGCGATTTTCCCGCCCGCGCGCAGCAGCAGGCCAGTCTCGGTGAACGACTCAATCTCATCTGTGAGGATCGACGCGCGCCCGGCCTGGATGGCGCGGAAGAGATCGCCGTCCGGCAGCAGGCAAAGACGCTGCTCCCACGGGTTGTAGCGTGGCAGGAAGTGCGGCGCGAGCCTGGCGTGCGCGGCCTTGCCTAGGCCGGCCTGAACGCCGGCGAGGAGCAACTTCCTGGCCCGCTCGGGGTCGCGCCGGCACAGGTTGAAGAAGTAGACGCTCAGCAGCACCTGCTTCCAACGCACTATCGCGTGCGCCAGACGCTGCGGGAGCAATCCGCGCAACCAGCGCGCCAATGGATCCTCGGATGGCCGCGCGACGACCCACGTCGGCGAGCGTTGCACCATCGTCACGTGCTCCGCGTCCTGCGCGAGAGCGGGCACCAGCGTCATGGCGGTCGCGCCGCTGCCGATGACGATGACGCGCTTGCCCTTCCAGTCGACACGCTCGGGCCACAGTTGCGGATGCACGATGCGGCCGCCGAAACGCTCGATGCCCTCGAAGCGCGGCGTGAAACCGGCGTCATAACGGTAATAACCGGCGCACAGGAACAGAAAGTTGCAGCTCATCTGCAGCGGCTCGGCGCCCGGCCCGCGTTCGATCTGCAGCGTCCAGCGCGTGTGCTCGGACGACCAGGAGGCCCGCCTGACCTTGTGCTCGTAGCGGATGGCGCGATCCACGCCGTGTTCCTGCGCGGTGTCGCGCAGGTATTGCAGGATGGCCGCGCCTTCGGCGATCGCCTTGCGTTGCCGCCACGGCCGGAACGCATAACCGAGCGTGTACATGTCGGAATCGGAGCGCACGCCCGGGTAGCGGAAAAGATCCCAGGTTCCCCCCGAACGGTCGCGACTCTCGAGGATCGCAAAGGTTCGACCCGGGCAGCGCTGGCGCATATGGCAGCCGGCGCCGATCCCCGACAGACCCGCGCCGACGACCAGCAGATCGAAGTGTTCCATCGCGCCGCGAATGTACGACAAGCACGCGCGTCGAATGTGGGATCTTGTTGTCGCCTTTGCGAGCGTTTTTCCGATGTTTCCTAGGTTGGAGCTCGCACTACGCATTCCCGCTGCATGGAGAGGAAATGGCCGTAAGCATCCGATCGGTTTCGCACGCAGACCTCGAAGCGCTGGTTCCCGCATTGGTCGATGTACTTGCCGACGCGGTCAATGCCGGTGCGGGGCTCGGTTTCCTTGCGCCGCTCGACCCGGAACTGGCGCGCGACTACTGGCTGTCGCTGCGTCCCGAGCTGAAAGCCGGGTCACGGCTGCTGATGGTCGCTTTCTCCGAAGGGCGTCTGGTCGGATCGGGGCAACTGGCGATTCCGCGTTGGGCGACGGCGCGGCACCGGGTCGAGTTGCAGAAGTTGTTCGTGGCCCGCACGTTGCGCGGACGCCGCATCGGCGCTGCGCTGGTGACAGCGCTGCACGACTGGGCCTGGCAGCGCGGGCGTTCGCTGGTGATGCTCAACGCCCGCCGCGGCAGTCCGGCGGAGGGGTTCTACCGGGCGCTCGGGTATCGCGAAGCGGGCGTGGTTCCCGGTTACTCCGTGGGATCGGCCGGTGAGCGGTACGACACCCTGCATCTCTACCAGGAGCTCTGGCTTCCCCAGTTGCTCGCCTCTTGATGGCCTGAACGGGCACCTCGTCAGGCCGCATACCGCGGAAAGGTGAGCGGTCCGCCTGCCGCGGGCCTGCATCCGATTCGCGCACTGTGACGTACGTATTCGGTCTCGGCCGTAGCCGCGGCCGACCGCTGCCGCTGGAAAAATCGATGACGCAAATTCTGTTGACCGGTCCGTCGATCGGAGTCGATGCGCTTTTCACCACGCTTTATGGCGAGTTGCGCCGCCTGGCGCGGCGCGAGATCTGGCGCAACGGCGTGCGTGACGTCGTCGGCACCACGACGCTGGTGCACGAGGCCTGGTTGCAGATCAGCGCGAAACCGGCGCTCGACTTCGAGGATTCCGGCCGCTTTCTCGCCTATGCGGCGCGGGCGATGCGCGGGCTGGTGATCGATCGGATTCGCGCGCGGCAGGCGCAGAAACGCGGCGGGGACGTGGTCGTCACTTCGCTCGACACCGACGTCGCCGCGGTGGTCGAAGAGCCGGAGCACCTGCAACAGATCAGCGATGCGCTGGACGAACTCGAGACGGTCGACCCTGAACTGGCCAGGGTCGTCGACCTGAAATTCTTCTGCGGCTTCACGCTCGCCGAGGTGGCGGACATGCACGGCGTCACCGAGCGCACCGTTCAGCGCCAGTGGAAACGTGCGCGCCTGCTGCTGTACCAGTCGATTAATCACGGCTGACCGCGGTGTCGGCTTGTTGGCGACGTTTGCGATTAGTCGAGAGCCGGCCCCGTGCGGCCTCAATTCGACTCAACCAGTCGCTGGAAAAAATGAAACGAACCGTCGTCCTGTCGTCGTTGCTCTTGGTCCTCGCCGCCTGCATCAGCGGTGGCAACCACCTGGCCGCGGTCCAGCCGGTACCCGATAGCCTCAAGCCGGCGGCGGGTGAAGCGCTGGTCGGCAGCGTCGCGGCGCGCGGCGTGCAAATCTACCAATGCCGGGTGAAAACGGATCAATCGACCGCGATGGAATGGGCCTTCGTTGCCCCCGAGGCCGACCTCTTCGATGCGCAAGGCAAAGTTGTAGGCAAGCATTTCGCGGGCCCGAGTTGGGAAAACCTCGACGGCAGCAAGATCGCCGGCAGCGTTCGCGCACGTGCCGATGCGCCGCAGGCCAACGCGATTCCGTGGCTGCTGCTGGCGACCAAATCGGTCGGCCCCGACGGCGCCTTCGCGAAGGTGACGAGCGTTCAACGCATCAACACTCAAGGGGGCGTTGCGCCGAACGTGGCCGACTGCACGCCGGAATGGCCGGGCCGAATCGCGCGCATCGCGTACAGCGCCGATTACGTGATGTTCGGCAGCAACTGACTTCCTTCAGCTATCCCGGTCGAGTGCGGTCGCCCAGCGGTCGGCCCAGCGACCGAGCGGCACCAGCATCGCAAGCAGCTGCGCACCCAACGCGGTCAGCAGGTATCCCTCGGCGCCGAGCTCGATCAGCCGGGCCGCGCGCAGGTCCTTCAGGCGCGCGTTGAGGATGGAGGGCGATACATCGTCCAGGTCGGCGCGCAACGCGCGAAAAGTCGCAACGCGCGCATCGCGCAACTCCCACAGCAGACGTAACGCCCAGCGGCGGCTGAGCAGATCGAGCAGCGCCATGACCGGTCGCCCGGTGCGCGAGCCGCGCACCGCCTTGCCCGGCAACGGCGTGGCGGATTTCCGGCTTTTCGCCTGGGCCATCCGGCGTCGTCCTCCACTTGCGCTACGGAAAGAGTAGCACTAGCATGGGCGCTACGGTTTCAGTAGCACCTTTGCAGGAGGTCCCGATGTTCGTCGATCGCTCACCCGCTGCCGCCGGCGCGCCGCGCATCGTGCCGCTGGAACCGCCGTTCGATCCACCGACACAACAGCGCCTGGAGCGCCTGACGCCGCCCGGCGCCCCCAACATCCTGGCGCTGTTTCGCGTGCTGGCGATCAATCCGACCCTTGCGGAGCGTATGGCCGGCTGGGGCGGATACCTGCTTGGGCGCCAGGCCACCCTGTCACTGCGCGACCGCGAAGTGGTGATCGATCGTGTCTGCGCGCGTTGCGGTGCCGAATACGAATGGGGCGTGCACGTCGCCGCGTTTGCCGCGCCGGCAGGATTCACTCCGCAACAGACCGCGGCGATCGCCGGCGTTGATGCGGACCGGTCGCCGCTTACCGCCCGTGATCGGTTGCTGGTGGGTCTGGTCGATGAACTGCACGACACCTGCGATGTCACCGACGCGTTGTGGGGCGAACTCGCGCAGCAGTGGACGCCACCGCAATTGATCGAGTTGCTGCTGCTCGCCGGCTGGTACCGCGCGATTGCGTACGTGTGCCGGGTGGCACGTGTGCCTCTGGAAGACTGGCAGGCACGCTTCGACGCGGTCTGACGCGAGGCCTATTTCGCGAGCGCCTGGTGAATCAACGCAAGGTCTTCGACGAACCGCGCAAACGCCTCCTCGCGCTCGGTCCCGTCACGCAGCCGCAACAGCGCCGATGGATGCAAAGTGGCGAACACGAACGGTGCGTGCGGACTGTCGATGAACGTGCCACGCATGACCGAGACGCGGAACGCCGCGCCTAACAACGCACGCGCCGCGGTCGCGCCCAGGCACACGATCACCTGCGGGCGCACGGCTTCGATCTCGCGTTCGAGCCACTGGTAACAGGCCTCGATCTCGCGCTGCGCCGGGGTCTTGTGCAGGCGGCGCCGCCCGCGAGGTTCCCACTTGAAGTGCTTGACCGCGTTGGTGACATAAAGCGCCTTGCGATCGATGCCCGCCGCTTCGAGTGCGCGGTCGAGCAGGCGTCCGGCCGGCCCGACGAAGGGGAGCCCCTGCAAGTCTTCTTCGTCGCCCGGCTGTTCGCCGACCAGCATTACCTTTGCCTGCGGATCGCCGTTGCCGAACACCGTCTGGGTGGCGTGCGCGAAGAGCAGGCACGCGCGACACGAGCGCGCCTTTTCCCGCAGCTCGTTGATCGAAACTTCCGGCCTGTCTTCGTTCATCGGTCCGGCGCAGCAATCCTTGTGCCCGTTCGGATCCTTCCTCGGTAAGCTTCGACGACGGACTGATCCGAGATGAACGCACCAAAAAAACTGCTGCGTCAGCGCGGCCACGAAGAAGCGCGTGTCGGCATGGTCGAACTGTTCTTCGACCTGGTGTTCGTCTTCGCGGTAACGCAGTTGTCGCACTCGCTGGTCGCGCATCTCGACGTCGCGGGCGCCGTGCATGTGACGCTGTTGTTGTTGGCGGTCTGGTGGGTGTGGATCTACACGTCATGGGTAACCAACTTCCTCGACCCCGAGCGCATCCCCGTGCGGGTGTGCCTGTTCGTGCTGATGCTCGCCGGCCTGCTGCTGTCGTCCTCGATTCCGGAAGCTTTCGGCAAACGCGGACTGGTTTTTGCCGGCGCCTACGTTTTCATGCAGGTTGGCCGCACCTTGTTTTTCCTCTGGGCGATCCGCGCACAGCCGCGCCCTGCCGTGCGCAACTTCCAACGTGTGCTGGCCTGGTTGCTGTTGTCGAGCGTGTTCTGGATCAGCGGTGGTTTTGCCGCCGGGCACGCGCGACTCGGGCTGTGGACGCTGGCGCTGCTGCTTGAACTCGTATCGCCCGTCGTGTATTTCTGGGTGCCGGGCCTCGGCCGCTCCACCACGGCCGACTGGAATGTCGAAGGCGGGCATCTTGCCGAACGCTGCGCGTTGTTCGTGATCATTGCGCTCGGCGAATCGCTGCTGGTGACCGGCGCCACCTTCGCGGCGCTCGAGTGGAACGCGGTCGCGGTCGCGGGCTTCGTCGTCGCGCTGGTCGGCAGCGTGGCGATGTGGTGGGTTTACTTCGATACCGGTGCCGAACGTGCCAGCCTCCGCATCCGGCACTCGACCGATCCGGGACGCCAGGCGCGTACCGCCTACACGTACTTGCACGCGCCGATCGTCGGCGGCGTGATCGTCGGCGCGGTCGGCGATGAATTGTTGCTGTCACACCCGGAACACCTTACGGGCGCCGGCGTTGCGGCAGTCATCGGTGGCCCGGCGCTCTACCTGGCCGGCAATGCGCTGTTCAAATGGGTCACCAACGATCGGCGCGCGCCGCCGCTATCGCACACGGTGGGCCTGGTGCTGCTGCTTGCCCTGCTCCCGGCAGCTCTCGGACACTACGTTTCGGCGCTGGCCCTCGGCGCGCTGGCGACCGCCGTGCTGGTCATGGTCGCTGCCTGGGAGACCGCTGCGCTGCGCCGGCCGGGCAAAATCCAAACGCCTTGATGGCACGTATCACCTCTCAGGGGAGGTACCGGCAAATGCTGATGTTCCAGGGTGGCGCTAGAAGTCCGGCAAACGGCACTGCCGAAACCAGCACAGCACAACCCGCCGACGGGAGGCGATCCTCCGGCAGCCTGCTCACCCTGTTGCGCGTGGGCTGGCAGCGTCACGTGCAGGAGCGTTCCTGCGCCTGGTCGCGCGCGCAACTGCAAGCGCACCAGGCAAAACGACTGAAAACGTTGCGCAAGTTGGTGGACGCGCGTTCGCCTTTTTACCAGCGCTTCCATCACGGCCTCGAGCAGCGGCCATTGCAGGAGTTGCCGATACTCACCAAAGCCACGCTGATGGAGAACTTCGACAGCCTGGTCACCGATCGCCAGATCCGGCTCGAGCAGGCCGAGCGTTATTTGAGCGAACCACCGACGGCGCGCCTGTTCCTCGACAGGTACGTCGTGCTGTCCACTTCGGGCACAACCGGGCGGCGCGGGGTGTTCCTGTTCAACGAACACGAGTGGATTGCGGCGATCGCGGCCATTACGCGGCCGATCGCGTGGAGCGGGGCGGCCGGCAACCTGCGCAATCCGCCGAAGTCGGCATTGATCGCGTCAGCGACGCCGTGGCACTACTCCGCGCGCATCGGCAAGTCGCTGTCGACGCGCCTGTTGCCCACGCTGCGGCTCGACGCAGGCGAACCGCTGCCGGTCCTGGTGCAGCGCCTGAACGAGTGGCAACCGACCGCGCTCGCCGTTTATCCCTCGGTGCTGACGCAGCTGGCGGACGAGCAGGTAGCGGGCCGGTTGCGCATCGCATTGAAGAATGTCGCCACCAGCGCCGAGGTGTTGACCGCCGAAACGCGCCGGCGCGTCGAGCAGGCGTGGGGAATCCGCGTGTTCGATACCTACGGCGCGACCGAGTACGCACCGATCGCCGCCGAATGCACGTTCGGCAACAAACACCTGTTCGAAGATCGCGCGATCATCGAAGTGGTCGATGAGTCGGGACGGGCGATGCCGCCCGGCGAGCGTGGCGACCGCCTGCTGCTGACGCTGCTCGAACGGCGCACCCAGCCGTTGATCCGCTACGAGATCAGCGACATGGTGCGGGAACTGCCGGGCGAATGCGCATGCGGGCGCAAGTTCCGCGTGATCGAGAGCATCGAGGGTCGCATCGAGGACGTGCTTCATTTCCCGCGCAGCGACCACACCAGCGCGCGCGTGACGATCCACCCCAATCTGTTTCACGCCGTTCTCGAGACCGTGCCTGCAACCGGCTGGCAGGTCGAGCAGAACGAGCAGGGGCTTACGGTCTACCTGACCGGCGCCGTGGACGAGACGGTGCGCGAGGCGCTGCGAGCGCAAGTGCGTCGGCTGCTTGATCAGCAACGCGCGCACGCACCGGTGATCGAGGTGCGGATGACCGCGCAACTGCGGCGCGGTGCAACCGGCAAGGCGCCGCTGATCGTGTCCCGGCTCGCGCAGCGATAGCCGTGACTGCACGAACCCGGGCGGCCTGGTCATGGCCACTGATCGCTGCGCTGTTGCTCGTGTTGGCTGGGTATTTGTTCTGGCCCCGTGCAGCGCATCTGCGCACCTTCGACGCCGACCGCGTCGCGATGCTCGAGACACGCATGTGGCGCAGTTACTACCAGCAGCACTTCGTCGCACTGCTGAGGGACCTGTACGTCCTCAGTCGCGACGAATACGGCTTCTCACCCGCCGACAGCATCACGATCGCCTGGTATGCCAGCCGCGCCGCGCACGCCTTCCAGCCCACGCGCAGTCGCGAAGAGGCGCAAAAGGCATTGCCGCTGCTGGAGAAGTATTTCGCCGCGCTGCGCGGGCACAGCGGCGAGACGTTCGACGTCAATCAGGCCGCGCGCATCGAACTCGACTGGTGGCAGCTGCGCCGCGAAAAGTCGCCGCCGGCGGAATATGGCGCGGTGATCGCCAAAACGACGACCGTCGTCTTTCAGGCCGACAACCCCGATGTCCACCGCGCCGGTCTGTTGCGGGCGGAGATGATGACCTACCGCGACGAGCGGCGTGACGGCAGAATGCAGGCCGCCGACTGGATGTTCATCGAACAGAACCTCGCACGCTCCTACAAGGCGCTGCTGGCGGGTATCGCGCGGCAGTGACGGGTGGTGTACGAAATCCTGCCGATTGTCATTGCGCTACCGCCGGCTCCCGCTTCAAACGCATCGAGAACCGAAACCGCTCGGACGCGGCGCTTGAAGACGGCAACCTGCTGCCCGAGGACATGGACGAGTCCAATCCGCATCCGACCGGAATCGCGCTCGACAAGCCGGCACCTGCGCACTGACCCGCTCGCACCAAGCTCGCTGGCTGCTCCGCCGCGAACCGCGCCCCGCTACATCGGGCGCGGTGCTCGTGGCGCCGGCCGTGCGGCGCGTTTTAATCCACCACTGTCACGCTTTCCGGAATCGGCTCGCTGCGCAGGTGCGCGAACTGCGCCAAGGCAACACCAAGCAGCGTGATCGCCGCGCCGCCGAGCTTGATCCACGTGTAGCCCTCGCCGGTTGCCAGCCACGCGACGCACCCCGCAACCGGCGGCATCAGGTACATCAGCGGCGCGGTGCGCGCGACACCGCGCACAGCGTTGATCCAGCCCCAGACGATCCAGCCGACGAATGCGGAGAGAACCACGGAATACGCAAGGCCGGCCCAGATCGCGACCGGTACCGCGAGCCAATCGACCTTGATGCCGGCGGGCAGACTCATCAGCACCAGCGGCACGCTGCCAAGCAAAGTCGTGTACGCCATCACCAGCACGCCGCCGTGCCGCTCGAACAGCGGCTTGGCGGCAACCGTGTAAGCAGAAAAAAACGCGGCGGCGACCAGCAGCACCAGGTCTCCGCTGCCGGCCTGCCACTGCGCGCCGAGCAATTTGTCGGAAAGAAAGATCAGTACGCCCACACACGCAACCGCCACGCCGGCGATCTGCGGGCGCGTCAGGTGTTCCAGGCCAGCCCAGCGCAGGAACAGCAGGGTGAAAACCGGGCCGCAGGCGAGGATCAACGAACTGGAAAAGGCGGTCGACCAGTGGATGCCGAAGGTGACCATGCCCACGTGCAGTACGTGGCCAAGCAGTGCCAGGCGCGCGATCTTCCACCATTCTTCACGCGGCAGCCGCGGCCAGCGCAGTCCGTAGCGTTGCCAGAGCAGCAGCACCGCGCATACCGGCATGATCAGGTAACGCGCGAAGAGAAAACCGCCGGGCGTCAGCGCACTGAACACCGCTTTTTGCACGCTGAAGTTGGAGCCCCAGATCAATATCAGCGCCAGGGCAAACAGCAGCGCCGCGCGCTGGCGTGGATCTACGATCGCGGTCGTTTCGAGCGTCGCCGCGGTAGCAGGGGTTGAATCCGGCATGGGAGAAGGAGTGCGCAAGAAGATGCAAGTCTGCCATTGGCTCGCTCGATGGATCTGACCGCATTGCTCATCGTGGCAGCGGCGGTGGCGATTGCCGCGTTCGTGCAGGGAACCAGCGGATTGGGGTTCGCGCTGATCGTCGCGCCGGTCATGGGGTTGTTTGCTCCGGCGCTGCTGCCGGCCTGCGTGTTGCTGCTGATGCTGCCGCTCAATGCATATGTCGTCTGGCGCGAGCGCACGGCAATCGATCGCGGCGGCGCGACCTGGATCACCTTCGGCCGGTTGGCCGGCACCTTCGGCGGTTTGTGGATCGTGCTGGCGCTGTCAGCGCACGATCTGAACATCCTGGTTGGGGTGGTGACGATCCTGGCAGCGTTCACCACGCTGCTGTTGCCCGCGTTTCGTGCGGGTCGTTCCGCGTTCGTTGGCGCAGGGCTCGTCACCGGCATCACCGAAACCGCGACCGGCATCGGAGGCCCGCCGCTCGCGCTCGTCTATCAGCACCACCCGCCGCCGGTGCTGCGCGCGACGATCGCGCTCTGTTTCCTTGTCGGCCAGCTGATCTCGCTTGCGCTGCTGGCGATCGCGCACAAG
>Ga0137409_10007632_pt1 | contig 11098 bp, 14 predicted proteins | sample CZODoug1_16funga_FD_122059 | JGI IMG/M metagenome (GOLD analysis project Ga0137409, IMG submission 122059) | Vadose zone soil fungal communities from Angelo Coast Range Reserve, California, USA - CZODoug1_16fungal (Hybrid Assembly) | ecosystem: Environmental > Terrestrial > Soil > Vadose zone... | reverse complement strand
CGCAGAGCTTGTAGCAACTAGGCGAATCATACTGGGCCAGCTGGCTGTAGGAGAGTAGTGAGAGCTTTCTCAGCGAGGATACGTTGTTGGCTAGACCTATACGTATGGACTCGTTGAGCATCCTCCTGAACACTTCCAGTAGTCCCAGCACGTCCATTGTTGGAGCATAGTGCTGCCAGACAGACTTGACAGCCAACAACGAACAACAAGAACCAGAACACGCCCTATACGTCAGAGAGGCATCCAACGATAAGTTGACAGAACTAAACCAGTTAATGCTTAAATTGCCATTTTGACAATTCTATTGCCATCGTTCCTTGACGACCACGATTAGCCTCTCAGTCCTTGATGAGTTCGGAGGCAGCAAGCTTCTCACCCAGGACAAGATACGATACGTCCAAGCCACCCCGCTGGCGAGCAAGCCAGCGGACCTAGCCTTCAGGGAGGCCCTCGCATCTCCAACAGGAGCTCGGCCTTTCGAGAGAGAGAAAGGCTGGAGTCCCGCAATAATCCTCACCGATTCTACTCGCAAACAATCACCATTCATCAAGAAACTCATCGGTCTGATCGAGCCGAAAACTGACGACATCAAGTTCATTTTCGCATGCGGAACCCACGTCCCCGCCGATCAATCATTCATCCGGAAGGTCCTAGGGGACGACATCTACAAGCGCTACGAGAAAAGCATCAAAGTAAGCTCTACGCAGAACCCCGGAAGCAAATACGAGTGGATAGGCCTCACAGGTCGAGGAACACCCGTTGAGCTGAACAAGGAACTTTTCGATCGGGATCTCCTGGTTTCGACCCTGAACGTTCAGCCCCACTACTTCGCGGGCTATGAAGGCGGAGCCAAGGCTCTTCTCCCGGGATGCTCTGGACTAAAGACAATTACGACAAATCATGGCTATGTGATAGGAAACCCGAGCTGCCGCGAGCTTGTGGTGAAAGGCAACCCGATGCGCGAGGACATGAACGAGGTCCCGAACATTCTCAAAGAATACATGAAGATCGAGCATCGAATACTAGACTTTGTCTTCAACCAGGATGGAAGTCTAGTCAAAGCGGCCTATGGTGATCCGAACCTTGCTCATCAACAACTAGCTGAGAATTTCTCTAGGCGAGCTCACACCATCCAGTCTCGCCCTTCGCCCCTAGTCATGACGAGAGCGGATGGGCCGATGGGACAAAACCTCTACCAGGCATTGAAGGCGTCTACCTTCGCCACCGGTCTTGTCCCGTTTGCTCACTCACCTAAGCCGGTCGTCGTGCTCCTAGCTTCACTTGAGAATGGTATCGGCAGTGATGCATTCAAGGCTGAGATGGAGACCTATGGTAAGATGGAACCTGCGAAGGTTCTTGAGGATCTAAAGAAGAGGGCAAAAGCTGGAAAGGTTACAGAAGCGTCACAGAAGCCCAACCGGTTCGCTCTCGATGACGGGAAGACAGAATATGCGGTCGTTTCGCCCAAGGCACCCGCGGCAGTTGAGGACTTCCTAAGCAAGACCCGGATAAGATTCTACAGGACCATCGACGATGCATTGAGATCAATGGACTCGAAATTGTACGAGCGAGATGTCGCTGTGATCCCGTACGGATCATCCACAGTCCCTGTCGTTGCCTGAGCGTGAACGAGATTTCAAGAAAGATTTCTCGAATGCTTCCAGCAGGGAGGTTGTAGAACACGCTATACAAGAAACTGGGCTCGGGCTTCGTACTCCGCCTAGAACAAGGCGATGATATTCTCAAGACATTACGAGAATTCGCGAACGCACAACGACTACACGCCTCTTTCTTTGAGGGAATAGGTTCGTTGTACAAGGCCGTGCTAGGCCACTACGACTTCAAAGACACGAAGACCTACAAGTACGAAACATTCGACGAAGACTTGGAGATACTCACCTTATCCGGAAACGTTTCGACGATGAATCAGAAAGCGTTGCCTCATGCTCACGTCACCTTGGGACGCCGGGATTTCTCCGTCATCGGAGGACACCTCGAAGAAGGCTCTCTCGCCAACATGGTTGAGGTCAATCTCACTAAGCTTCCAGGGAAGCTATTGAAGGAGAAGGACGAGAACTTCGGGCTGAACCTTCTCCAGTTGCCCCGCAAATTCTAGCGGCCCGAGCGTAGGTACCGCAGGACCAATGGTCCGTTCCCTTCCCAAACCTCTCTCTGGACCATCTAGCCTATTACGAGAAGAAGCCGCCATGCCAAGTTGTCCCCCCGGATGCTGCCATGCCCAAGAAGATCGGCGCGCGGATGATTCTTTACCTCTACTTGGCAGTATTCCTAACCCGCATAGGATTCGGCTCCGTCACCATACTATTCCCCCTGTACCTACCCGCTGCCGCCTTTCAAGTTGGACTGATCCTCGCGCTCTATCCCATCGCTGAGGCTTGTTCCGCCATGCCAGTCGGTCGACTAGCAGATCGGATCAGCAGGAAGAAGCTTCACTTAACAGGAATGATACTCATCACGATTCTCACGGCAGCAATAGGTTTCACACGGAATCTGCTGGATGTCTCTGTACTCCACGCTTTGATGGGTGTGTCTGCGGCAATGGCCGCGGTGACATCTCTCACCCTACTGGGTGATGCCACCAAGCAGACTAATCGAGGGAAGAAGATGGGAGGCTTCGACTTGGCGAACCTAGGTGGGTATGGGCTGGGTTTCGGAGTTGGTTCAGTTCTTGTCACGGAGTTTGCGTCTCGACTGTCTTACGCTTTCTGGGTGACCTCAGGAATATTCTTGTTCACATCTATTCTTGCAACAAAGTTCCTAGTAGAACCTGTGAGGAGTGATGAGCTGAATCAGCCTGGGATGCGTCGGCGTCGGATTGGATCAAAGATTCGTCCTGTCCTGCCGGTATGGCTTGGTCAGACAATTATTCTAGGAATGTATTTCCTCTTGCCAAAGGCATTCAGGGACGCGAACATTACTGTCAGCGGAGAATTGCTCGCCTTTCTCGGCGCGATTGGAGGCTTGTTTGCGATCGGCGCCATAGTCTTCGGTCACATATCCGACAAAGTCGGTCGAACAAAGATCATGGTGCTCGGTGCTGTAGGCGAGTTCGGCTTTCTGGTCCTGTTCGGCTTGTCCTTTCCATATTTCCTAACACACAACTTTCTAGTATACGCCTCCGTTCTCGCTTCGCTATTCTTTTTAGCATCAGCAATCGCTCCTGCGATTCTCAGCTACGTCAGTGACATTTCCGGAAAGGCGAGGCGTGGCTCAGCCAACGGCCTGTATAGCGTGGTGCTCAGCATCGGGATGGCGATTGGCAACATTCTTGGCGGCTTTGTATCCGAGTTTGGAGTGCAGTGGATCTTTTTTGCAGGCGCGGGGATTCTGTTTCCGTCGATAATAGTCTCGTCCTCACTGTTGAGGAAAAAGTAGAACTGGTCCGTTCTCTGATTTCGAGAAATACCCTAATGGCTCGATTCTGGAACTACGGGGCTAGAGACTGTTTTAGGGTCACGCAGACCCGAACCACCTCTTCTTCTGTCAGTGTCGGGAAGATTGGCAGGCTCAAGACTTGATTCGAGAGCGACTCGCTTAGTGGGAATGCTCCCTCCGTGTATCCATACATCTGCCGATAAGGTGCTTGTAGATGGATTGGTCTGGGATAGTGTATTCCCGTCTCTATCCCATTGTCGGACAGACGCTTTTTCACTTGATCCCGCAGCTTTGTCCTGATTACGAACAGGTGGTAAACGGATTTCTCGTTATTTCTCTCTAAGGGTGGGAGGATAACGTCTCGCACGTTTTCAAGCTCTTTTCTGTATCTTTCTGATAGCCATCTTCTTGCCTGAGTCCAAGCCTCCAGCCTTTTCAGCTGGACTCTTCCAATGGCTGCGTTGACCGTGTTGAGCCTTGAGGTGAAACCGATTCGACCATGATAGTACTTGCTGTTCTTGTCTCGGCCACAGTCCCTTATGCTCCGTGCAGCGTCGGCCAGTTCCTCGTTGTTTGTGGTTATCATACCGCCGTCACCGCCTACGGTCATGTTCTTCGCAGGGTAGAAGGAGAAGCATCCGGCGTCACCGATGGAGCCGACCCTTCTGCCTCTGAATTCAGCTCCATGTGCTTGGCACGCGTCTTCGATTAGGCTTAGGCCCTTCTCCGCTGCGATATCATGGAATTCGTCGATTCGAGATGGATGTCCGTAAAGGTGCACGGGGATTATCGCTCGAGTCTTGGGGCCAATCTTTGCCAGGGTCTTACTGGGACTCAGGTTTATCCCTGAGTCTTCGACATCAGCAAAAATGGGATCTGCGCCTGCGTGTACAATTGAGTTTGCTGTTGCGATAAAGGAGAATGGGGTCGTGATGACTTCGCTACCATGTCCGATGTTCAGGGCCTGCATTGTAATCGAGAGAGCTGCGGTCCCGGAGGCAGTCGAGACCGCATATCTTGTGCCACAGTATTGCGCGAATTCTTCTTCAAACTTGATGACGCTTTCGCCCATGACCATCATTTCGTTTTCGAGGGCGGAGAGGGCTGCTGCCTTCATCTCAGCGTCGATGATTGGGGATGCTAAGTGTATCCTTTTTCGTGGCTCACCGCGAGTTCGACTTTCGGACTCGACTGATGTGGGTGTTTGCAATGGAGCGTTCTCTGTCACTATACTACTCAGCGTCCTTCTTGGAAAGGGTTTCGAAGGTCCGACTGATTAATCCTTTCCCACCGAAGAGGCATTCCTAGATATTCTGCAAGACAATGATATCTGGAGATTGACGATGTGTATTCCGATTTATTCTCCCAAACCGCGCCTTCAAGTCAGCCCTTGGGTTTACCCATAGTTTAATCCCGGTTCACGTTTTGAAGAGCGGGTTTAGCATAATCATGACACTCGTCTACGCGTGCATCGCCCCCCACGGCGGAGAGGTTATCCCAGAACTAGCATCCGAGTCCATGTTGCACAGATTCAAGGAAACTCGCGAAGCGATGCAGGTTCTGGCCAAGAATCTCTCGGAAACCCATCCTCAGACCATCGTTATTGCTAGCCCTCACAATCTCAGGCTGGTATCGAGAATCGCGGTTGTGGTTTCCGAGAATTCCTCGGGAATCTTGAAGGGCTTTGCAAATCGATCGGTTTTTCTTCGCGCCCGTTGCGACAACGATTTTGGAAAGATCGTACTGAGAGAATCTGAGAAAGCGAGGCTACCAGTAGTCGGAGCTAACTACGGGACGGCGGCCGGATCTTCCTCTGATATGCAGATGGATTGGGGGACCCTTGTCCCGTTATGGTTTGTCCTGAAAGAGAAGAGGTTGAAGTCTAGGATTTTGATAGTCGCTCCGTCTCGTGAGATCCCTCTTCGAATGAATTTTGATTTTGGCAGGCTGCTGGGCCGACTGATGAACGGGGACAGGAAAAGGAAGTTTGCTTTTATCGCTAGCGCCGACCAAGCACACACTCATTCTCGTTCAGGACCCTATGGCTTCAGCCCAGCCGCCGCTAAGTATGATGATTTTGTGCTAAACGCGATACGAGATAACGACCTCAAGCGAATCCTGAGATTGACCCCGAGATTCGTTGAAGAGGCAAAGCCAGACAGCCTTTGGCAGATGGTCATGCTAGCGGGGATAAACGAGGTCGTTCCATTAAGATCTCAACTATTATCGTACCAAGTCCCCAGCTACTACGGAATGGCCTGCGCGGGATTCGAACCCTCATAGGTTTTCGTACCGCTCAACAGATGGTGTTGAACGTCACTCGTGAGCGTGAAACGGCCTCTAGAATCTTCGGGATCGTAATGCACGTTCGATTAGCTGGAACGCTTCTGGGCCCAAATCGCCATTCACCAGGGAACTATGAAACGCTTTGGTCTTCAATAGTTTCTGAATGGCGAGACCAGTTACAAACTTTCCATGAAACCATTGTTGTAAAGAGGGCGAGTACTTTGAGATAAGGGCGTCCGCAATCTCTCGGACCTTTGACAAGGATCTAGCTGCCTTGGCTTCAACTTCAATCTCAAAGAGTCCTACAGTGATGTCGGCGAAATCGTAGGTCACGTGATCAATCGCGAGCTCTGCCAAGATTGAAACTGGGACCTTGTCTCTGATGACAATGTCTCTCGGCTCTCTGTGCGTTCGTCTTTCTTGGATGACTTCCAAGCCCATAGTGCCGAGTGCTCTAGAGGCTGGGAGGCTCTGGAACTTCGAACTTGACATTATTGGGAAGTTCAGCTTGAGATTTCTTGCCAGCACGCGAAATGAGTTGTAAGACCACGGTCGTTCCATTTCTCTCCTCTGAATGATGTCCCCTGTAATTCTTCTAATGTCTGATTTTGTCGAGAGCAACAGCGTGTCATCCATTCTCCTGATGCGGAGAGAGATGCGTTTTTCTCTCAGAAATCTTTCTCTCGTATCAAAGTAGGTGTCCTGAATAACTTGAGACGGTTTTGGCTTGAGGTCATACCCTGACACACGTTGGGCTCGAGAGAGCTCGTTCGTGATACGGTCCGAATTGTTTTTGATGATTAGTGCAATTTCGGACTCGAACCCTCTGGACGAGATGCTTCCTTTGGTGGGCAATGTCTAGTTCACTCTGACCAGGTATCGTGAGATTTCAGGTCTCTTGAGTACCTCTCAAAGAATTTGTATCAGCGCTCCAATTCTGATGCCCATCAAGCGTTTCCTCATCGTTTCCTATCGACGATTACTCACAAAATACCCCTCCGGGCTGGCCGAATTGTTAAATGAGAGGCTGGGCTCGGCCTGCTTGAAATTAGCGAGTCTCCCCGCTTATGAGCTTCCGAGACGCAAAGCCAACTGTCGAGGTTGAAGATCTACACAGAGAGTTCAAGGGCAAAGAAGGCACAGTACTCGCCCTTGACGGTGTCGATCTAAAGGTCAGAGAAGGAGAGGTTTTCGGTGTTCTCGGCCCGAACGGGGCCGGCAAGACTACTATGATCAGAATTCTCTCGACCCTACTCCTGCCTTCTTCTGGGTCTGCTCGGGTGATGGGCTGGGATGTTGCCAAACGGCCGGAGAAAGTGAGACCGCTGATCAGTACGGCTAGTGGGGCTGAGAGGGCGGGATATGACTACATTACAGCCCGTGGAAATCTCTGGTTTTTCTCCCAACTCTATGGGCTCTCCTCAAAGCTTGCTCACGAAAGGATCAATGAGTTCTCGGAGATGCTAGGCCTCACGGATTATCTTGACAGAAAATTCTACACTCTTTCCACCGGCTACCGTCAGAGGGTCACGGTCGTGAGAGCTTTCATCAACGATCCTAAGGTGGTGTTCCTTGACGAGCCTACGATCGGGTTGGATGTGATGACTGCGTTGAAGATTCGGGAATTTCTATTGAAGCAAGCGAAAGAGTCCGGACGCACAATACTGTTGGCGACTCACAATATGGCCGAAGTCGATGCCATCTGCAACAGAGTCGGAATAATTGACAAGGGGAAGATCCTAGCCTGTGACACTCCGATGGCGCTGAAAAGGTCTCTCGGAGCTCCGGCCCTCGTGATGGAAATGACGCCTCCTCCAGACTCGGCCAGTCTCGAACCGCTGAGCAAGGTTGATGGCGTGAAAGGCTTCACTTCGTCGATCGATGAGGAGCGAGGCGTCGGTAGGGTCCAGGTCGTAGTGGATAGCGACGAGTCTGCGCAAGGAGCAATAGATTTTGCCCGGAAATCAGGAATGAATCTGATATCAAACTGGAGGCAACAGACCACATTAGAAGAGGTCTTTGTCGCGCTGGTGGGGCGAGGATTTAGGGAGAGGGAGCATGAATCCCCGAGCTAGCATATGGCTAAAGACGGTGTACGCCCGCACGTGGGTTCGCACCAAGAGCATCTATGGAGAACCACTATGGGTCGCCGTCAATGTTGGCTTTCCCTTCTTCACTTCTTTGGCCCTATCCCTTCTCTATAGTAGTGCTGGTCTCAAATCAGGAATAGGATTTGCATTTCTAGGCGGAGTCATGGTGTCTTTCTGGGGAAACGTTCTCTGGTCGATGGCATCCCAGTTTAACTGGGACAAACAGCAGGGCCTCTTCGAACTCTACATCACTTCGCCCGCGCCAATCTCGGCCATCCTCATCGGAATGTCGCTTGGTGGCATCTTAGGAACCGCGCCCTCAGCAATCACGCTCGCCATTGTTGGCTGGATTCTTTTCGCGCCCCCGGCCAACCCTTTGTGGCCCCTTGTCGCTGTCACATTCGCTCTGACTCTTGCATCCTTGTACGCTATGGGAATGGCGCTATCCTCACTCTATCTAGTGTATGGACGCGAGGCAGATTCAGTTAACGAGGCTTTGCATGAACCCGTTTCATTTCTGTCGGGAGTGTATTTCCCCGCGAGTCTGGCATTTCCGGCCGTTTTGCAGGCAATCGCTCTTGTGATTCCTCTGGCGGTAGGAATGGATGCGCTTCAACGTACATTGTTCAGTTTGAACTCAACTGGAGTAGCGGATCTAACTCTGGTCTATCGCGATATCTTGCTGCTGGCGATAATGGGAATCACGCTTTTGTTCGCAGCTTCTAAGGCTTTGAAGATTTTGGAAGAGAAAGGCCGCAGAGCGGGGACTATTGCCGTGAGGCTCAGATGAGCTACGTCCGATCACTAGTGGCATCCATACGCGTAGGATGGTCTCGAGACTTTGGCTGGACGAACCCAATTCTCGGGTTCTCTCTCAAGACAATTGCTCCAATCGCAAGTACAATGACTGCGCTCACTATTCTCTATATAGGATTCAAAAACGGAGCCTCCATCGCATCCGCCCAATTTCCATTTCTGCTTGGGTACATCGTCATTGGGGCAACTCTCTACGCGCACATCTCCGCCTACTCTTGGGTACCAACACTAGCTATAGCGGAGGGAAAATGGACATTTGTCTTTCCCCAAGTCTACGTATCAACAAGATCGTCTCCGCCATACCTTGCTGGTAGATGTCTCGCATCTTTTTTCTCGTCGACAGTCACGTCCATGGCATCACTTGTAGTAGCCGTTGTGATCTCATTGTATCTGTTCGGCGTGGCAATCCCTCTCGTCATCACGCCACTCTCGCTCTTCCTTTTCGGCATCGCTCTTGTTGTGAACATCTTCGCTTCGATGGGACTGGGATTCCTGCTGGGAGCATACGCGATTTTCGCGTCAAAATTCGAGTGGGCACTTCCCACTTACGTTTCGGGTCTTCTGATGGTTTTCTCGGAGGCGCTCTTCCCAGTTACTAGTCTGCCTCATCCATTTTCAGATATAGGAAACGTACTTCCTTTCACAGAGTTTATCCGGGCTTCACGCGCCGTCCTCCTTCAAGGAAGCGTCGGTTCTTACGTGTACTATCTTGGTCTGAGTTTCATCGGAGGGATCATGCTTCTTGTCCTCGGGCTGCTCGCCTTCAAGTATGCCGAAAGGAGAGCGAGAAGATTGGGAGTGCTGGACCGTAAAGTAGTGTAAGGTTTCTGAACTAGCCCCGAAGACCGTTGTTGTAAATCAATCGTCATTCGCTTGAATTCGGAGCTCGTGGAGCTCACCGTCGGATTTCATGACAGTGACGACAACGAGTTTGCGCTCGATGTCTACTTTGAGAATCCGGCCGCATTGTAAGACGTGTCTCGCTGCTCTGGGAAGCTTTGGCTCTTGCTTGAGCTTAGGGTTCGACTGATTATCCAGTATTTTTTTTATACCGTCATAAAGGCTTATGACGGCTTCGTTGTCAGTGTCAAGCTCCTTTGGTTCGTCCCAGGCGGCGGCCATGACAGCTCCCTTAAACCGTACAATTCTCCATTGAATCGGCTAGAACGAACGCGTGAGAAATTGGCGCTTCCTCCCGATGGACCCCATAATCCTCGGAACGGGTAGGCAAATTACAGGTCGTTACCACTGAGCCTGTCGTGAAGTGACTCGTCCCTGGACCGTACAAGCCTCGGAAAGACGGCCGTATGCCTTCGTCGTGTAGCGCCTAGTCTCATTCCTCCAGCGCTGGGATTACAGTTACATAACGTCCGTAATGCGCGTTCTCAGAACATTCTGACCTTGAATGTTGATTTCGTGTCCTTGAAGTCGCATGTATCAGATTTGAAGAGGCCCTTGAGAAGCCAGGAGTGTCTGGAATGACCATCGTCGACCTTTTGATCTCTCTTGGAAGCGCAGGGCTCGCTGTTTTTAGCTTGCCGACGGTACTTAACAAGGCTTCTCAAGTCCCAAGAAGAACCGCGAGCATTCCTACGGCCGCTATCCTGACCTACTTCGTTCCACTCTTCGCGCTGAGTGGGCTTGTCCTGACTTCCCTAACAATTGCAGGTCAGGCTTTCGTGTGGTGGCTAATCGTCGCATTTAGGCCTGTCAGGAAGTCGAAGTAGCCTTGTGCACATAGTGAACCCGAACGCTAGTTGGCTCTACGCACTTCGCGATCTTTAGGCTTTAGGGAGAGCCGCGGCTCCAATTTTGGTCTTGGGTTGATGAAGGCTTGGCGTGTCTCGATTTGCTCTGGGGTGCTTTGATAATCATGATTGCTACTGTTGCGATCGCAGCGGCTATCCCAGCTGCTACCAATATGTAAGTTAACGTGCTGACGGATGTCAGCGAAGTCGTAGGGGACACGTTGTAAGAGAAATAGCTTCCGTTGTTGTTGTTCAAGTTACTGTTGCCTGAATTGTCAAATGCAACGATGTAATATTCGACGCTGCCGCCTGAAGCAAGCGCTGGTATTTTGCCAGTCGCAGTTGTAGTGGTTGCATTGTAGGATGCGACTATTGTAGTGTTTGTGGATTTCCAGTTGTCAATGGTATATGTGATGGTCACATTCTGGATGGTGGAGCGGGCGCTAGTTACATTGACAGAGACTGTAACAATATTGCTGGACGTTGGAGATATCGGGCTAATGATAGGTGTGCCTATCACTGGTGGCTGTGAAGGAGGCGGAGCGTGAACTAGGGAAACGGTGCCGACAGCCAATGCAAGTGCCAAGAACAGTACTGATAAGCTTCGCATGGATGTCATGCTTGACGTAGTAATACGCGAGGGAGGGCTTGATTTGGGTGCTGTTACCGTCAATTCTTGAAGAGCGTTAGTCGTGTTTCCGGGAGGGAACCATACCCCGTTGGTAGCGTTGAGAGCTGAAAAACGGGATTAGCGGCAGGCGA
>Ga0137409_10007630_pt1 | contig 11099 bp, 8 predicted proteins | sample CZODoug1_16funga_FD_122059 | JGI IMG/M metagenome (GOLD analysis project Ga0137409, IMG submission 122059) | Vadose zone soil fungal communities from Angelo Coast Range Reserve, California, USA - CZODoug1_16fungal (Hybrid Assembly) | ecosystem: Environmental > Terrestrial > Soil > Vadose zone... | reverse complement strand
TCACGCCCTCGATGAGATAGTTCATCTGCTCGAGCACGGGGTCGGTCTGCTTTTGCGCGGCACCGGCGGGGATGACCTCCTTGCCGGTGTTGTCCTTCAGCGGTCCCTTGAAGATGACGTAATCGCCCTTCATCATCTGCGCCTTGATGCCGTCGGCCTTGGTCTTGGCCGCCGCGGGGACCGCGGGACCGTAAGGCGACATCTTCACGAAGCCTTCCTTCAGCCCGCCGCGCACGAAGTTCTTGAACGGCGCGCCCGACATCGCGTCCTTCACGTGCATGTCGTAGACGGTGAGCCAGTTCCACTCGGCCCCGGTGAGATAGCCCTTGGGCGCGAGCGCCGACTGATCGGCGTGGTAGCCGCAGGAATAGATGCCGCGCTTCTCGGCGGTCTCGACCACGACCTTGGGACTGTCGACGTGGCAGGTGAGGACGTCCACGCCCTGGTCGACCAAGCTGTTGGTGGCCTCGGCCTCTTTCACCGGCAGCGCCCAATCGCCCGTGATGATGAGCTGGCAGGTGATCTTCGGATCGACGCTTTTCGCGCCTAGCGTGAAGGCGTTGATGTTGCGCAGCACCTGCGGGATGGGCTTGGCGGCGATGAAGCCGATCTTCTTCGACTTGCTGACGTGGCCCGCGACGATGCCGTTCAGGTACTGGCACTCGTCGATGTAGCCGAAGTAGCTGCCGGTGTTCTTCGGGTGCTTGCCCTCGGTCCACATCCCGCCGCAGTGGGCGAAGCGCACGTTCGGATATTTTTCCGCCACGCGCAGCATGTGCGGATCGAAATAGCCGAAAGAAGTGGGGAAGACGAGCTTCGCGCCGTCCTGCTCGACCATCGAGCCCATGACCTTCTGCACGTCGGTGGTCTCGGGCACTTTCTCCTGCTCGAGTACCGTTAGCCCGGGTATTTTCTTGATGGCCGCGGCCGCCTGCGCCTGCGCTTGGTTGTAGCCGTAGTCGTCCTTGGGCCCGACGTAGATCACGCCCACGACGAGCTTGCCCGACTGGGCGAAGGCTGGAATCCATTTGCCGAGCGCGCCAGCGGCGATGGCCGCGGCGCCTCCCTTGATCAGGTCACGGCGGGAAAGTTCGGTACGGCGCGCGCTCATAAGGCCCCCACGGTTTTCGACTCGACTAAGCATGAGCAAGAGCGGTGCCAACTGGTATGCGAACTTGCATGCAACCAGTGCATACCCTTGTTGGAGCGAAGGGAGTCGGCTGGAGAGCCGGGTTTAGGCGCTGTCTTTCCCGCGCGCCGCGGCGGCTCCGGAGGTGCGCCGCTGCCAGTTATTGGTGCTATCGGCGCGGCAGGCGCACCGGGAATGCGCGTCGATGCGGACCGGCGGCGAAGTCAGCGATGCCAGAAACCTGCGTGCGCCGCCGCGGCTTCCTCTTCCAGCGCCGGCCCGATCACCTCGATGTGTCGCTGCCCGCGGGCGAAGACCTCGCGACAGGGAAGCGAAAGCGTCGGGTTTTCCGGATGGCTGCCCGTGAGAGCGAGCAGCCGGGCTTCCGAAAGCGCATAGGCCAGCCGGCCGATGCCGGACCAGTAGAGGGCGCCCGCGCACATCGCGCAGGGCTCGGCGCTCGAGTAAAGCGTGGCGCCGTTTAGCCGCCCGGGTGCCACGCCGGCGAGGAGCCGGAGCGCGTTCATCTCCGCGTGCCCCGTGAGGTCGGAGGCTGACGCGTTGAAGGCATGCGCGAGCTGCTCGCCTTCCGCGTCGACGACGAGGGCGGCGAAGGGATGATGGCCTTGCTTGCGCGACTGCACCGAGAGAGCGATCACGTGACGCAGCAGCGCTTCGTCGCTCCAGGCGCGGAACGAGGGCTCCATGGCTCAGACCAGCCCGCCGCGCTCGAGCAGGCCGCGCGCGAGAGCGTTGTGCCGCGCCACGAGCTGCGGGAGATCGACGCCGTTCAGTCTTCCTTCCTCGACCAGCACGCGCCCGTTGACCACGGACAGCCAGGCTCGCACCGGCGTGCAGGTGAGGAGCGCCGCCACCGCGTCGCCTTGCGCCCCGGCATGCTCGATCCCGTCGATTCTGAACGCCGCGATGTCCGCCGCCTTGCCCGGCTCGAGGCTGCCGATGTCCTCGCGCCCGAGCACCTTCGCTCCGCCTCGCGTGGCGAGCTCCAGCGCCCGCCTTGCCGGAAAATGGTCCGCGCGCGATTCGAATCCCGGCCAGCCGACCCGCTGCAGCAGCATCGCCTGGCGCGCTTCGCCGAGGAGATGGTTGCCATCGTTGCTGGCCGAGCCGTCCGCGCCCAGCCCGACGGGCACGCCCCGGTCGAGCATCGTCCTCACCGGAGCGATGCCCGAGGCGAGAATCATGTTGCTGCTCGGGCAATGGCAGACGCCCGTACCGGTATCCGCGAGCCTGCCGATGCCGGCGCCCGAAGGGTGGACCATGTGCGCGAACCACACGTCCTCGCCGAGCCAGTCCAGGTCTTCCGCGTACTCGAGCGGCCGCCGCCCGAAGAGCGACAGGCAATAGCGCTCCTCCTCCAGCGTCTCGGCGAGATGGGTGTGCAGGCGGACCGACGGGTGAGAGCGCGCGAGGCGCGCGCTCTCCTGCATCAGGGTCTTGCTCACGCTGAACGGCGAGCACGGCGCGAGTCCGATGCGCAGCATCGAAAAAGGCCCGGGATCGTGGAAGGCCCCGATCACGCGCCCGCATTCCTCGAGGATCGCATCTTCCGCTTCGACCAGCTGGTCGGGCGGGAGGCCGCCCCGGTTTTCGCCGACGCTCATGCTGCCGCGGGTCGGATGAAAGCGTACGCCCAGCTCCCGGGCCGCGGCGATCTCGTCGTCCAGGCGCACGCCGTTCGGAAACAGGTAAAGATGATCGGCCACGGTGGTCGCGCCGGTCAGGATCAGCTCGCACAGCGCGAGCTTGGCGCTGACGTATACGGCTTCCGGGTCGAGGCCGGCCCAGACCGGGTAGAGCCGTTTCAGCCAGTCGAAGAGGGCGAGGCCGCCGCCCGTCCCGACCGCGCGCGTGAGCGACTGGAACAGGTGGTGGTGGCAGTTCACCAGCCCCGGCATCACGACGCAGCCGCGCGCATCGACCGTGCGCGACGGCGTGCGCCGTGCCGGATCCACGGCTATCCAAGCCTCGACCTCGGCGTGCGTCCCTACCGCCTCGATCGCCGCGTCGCGCGCAAGCATGCTGCCGCCGCGGATCTCGCGCCGCGCGGCGTCCATGGTGACGAGGACCTCCGCGTCGCGGATCAGCAGCGTGCTCACTCGAGGAGCACGCCGTGGCGCAGCCCGCGTTCGCGGAGGTACTTGCGGTAGGCGAGCGACATCCGGTCGGCGCGCACCGCCAGCTCGGCGCGCGCCGCGAGCGGCAGCCTCCTGGGCACCTGGTTCTCGAGGATGGGCTTGTCCTGCAGGAAGATGCGGTCCTGGAAAGCGCGCAGCTCCGCGTCGGACTGCTCGAAGTTGGTCATCGCCAGGATCATCCAGACCGCGCTGCTCTCCTCGCCGAGCGGCTGCACGTGCAGGCTGATCGCTTCGCGGAAGCCGGTCTGGGCTTGCGGCATTTTCGTCAGGATCGCCGTCAGGGGACGCACGATGCGATAGCTGTATTCGACTTCACTGCCGCCGTGGGCGAGGCTGTTGGTCTGCGGCTGCCAGAAAAAGCAGCCCTTCGCGAGGACGCCGCCCGCCCCGCTGCCGTCGTCGAAGGGCTCGACCTCGTAGTCGCGCACTTCGGTGCGCGACGGCTCGCCGAGTATGCCCGTGTGCACGAAGGGAAAGTGCGCCATGTCGAGAAAATTCTCGACGATTCGCGGCCCGCTGGTCTCGACCGCGTAGGGCCCGCACAGCACCTTGCGCAGCCGCGGCTCGTCGTACTCGGGAAAGGGGAGCACGTCGCGCGCGGGCTCCCCCATGCAGGCCCACACCAGGCCGTACCTTTCGCTTGCCCGATAGGTGCGCGCGCGGAAGTGCTCCGGCGGAACCAGCTCTGGGTGCGCCGGCACGGCGGCGCAGCGGCCCTCGGTATCGTAGCGCCAGCCGTGGTAGGCGCAGACGACCTGGTCATGCTCGATGCGGCCACAGGAAAGACGGGTGCCGCGGTGAGGACAGCGGTCTTCCCATGCGCGCACCGCGCCGTCGTCGCCGCGCCAGAGGGCCAGCTCCCGGCCCAGCAGCGCCGCCTTGCGGATCGAGCCGCTCTCCACCTCGGCCGCGGCCATCACCGGATGCCAGTCGTCGAGCAGCAGCGGATCGTCCATCGCGCAGGGCGTTTCAGGCGTGCTCCGCGGCGTAGGCGTCGATGCGCGACAGCCATCCGCGTTTTGCGTCCGCCCCGAGGAAGGACGCCTCGATGGAATTGCGCGCCAGGCGCGCGATGTCGCCGCGCGCGAGCCCGAGCGCGCACGCGGCGCCGAGATAGTTCTCGGCGACGTAGCCGCCGAAATAGGCCGGATCGTCGGAATTCACGGTGACGACCAGGCCGCGGTCGAGCAGCCGCTTCAGATTGTGCTCGGCCATCGAGCCGAACACCGCGAGCTTGACGTTGGAGAGCGGGCACACCGTCAGCGGCACGCGCTCGCGCGCGAGGCGCTCGCACAGCTCGGCGTCCTGCTCGCAGCGCACGCCGTGGTCGATGCGCTTCACTTTCAGCAGGTCCAGGGCCTCGTAGATATAGGCGGGCGGCCCTTCCTCCCCGGCGTGCGCGACGGCGAGAAAACCCTCGGCTCGCGCCCGTTCGAACACGCGCGCGAATTTCGACGGCGGGTGCCCCTTCTCCGAGGAGTCGAGCCCCACCGCCGCGATCTCGTCGCGGTGCGCCAGCGACTGCTCGAGCGTCGCGAACGCAGCCTCCTCCGTAAGATGCCGCAGAAAGCACAGGATCAGCCGCGAAGTCAGGCCGTGGTCCCGCTCGGCCTCGGCGAGCGCCCGGTGTATTCCGGCGACGACCGTGCCGAAGGCGATGCCGCGGGCGGTGTGCGTCTGCGGATCGAAGAAAATCTCGGCGTGCACCACGCCGTCGGCGCGCGCGCGGGAGAGGTAGGCGGAGGTGAGCCGGTAGAAGTCCTCCTCGTCGCGCAACACGTCCGCGCCCTCGTAGTAGACGTCGAGGAAGGACTGCAGGTCGCTGAAGCGGTAGGCGCGGCGCAGCGCTTCCACAGTTTCGTGCTTCAGCCTCGCGCCGTGCCTCGCGGCCAGCTCGAACACCATCTCGGGCTCGAGCGAGCCCTCGATGTGCAGGTGCAGCTCGGCCTTGGGGATGCCGCGCACGAAGGTCTCGAGCGCGGCATCTTTTGGTTCACTCATGCGGCTGCCATCGTACCGCGCGAGCTCACTTCCCGGGCAGCTGTCCCTCCACGCCCTCGGCGTACCAGTTGATGCTGTCGATCTCCTTGTCGGAGAGGGTCGTTCCCGCCGGCACCTTGATCGAGCCGTCCTGGCCCTTGATCGGCCCGGTGAAGACGTTGAACTTGCCCGCCTTGATCGCCGCCTTCTTCTCTTCGACCGCCTTCCTGGCGGCCTCGGGAATGATGGGATTCACGCTCACCAGGTCGTTCATCCCTTCCTTGATGCCGCCCCAGACCGTCTTCTTGAGGGGCTTGCCGGACAGGGCCGCTTCGGCGACGCTGGTGTAGTAGCCGCCCCAGACCTCGATTGCCGAGGCGAGGTGCGCCTTCGGCGCGTAGGCAGTCATGTCGGAGTCCCAGCCGAAAGCGTAGACGCCCTTGTCCTGCGCGGTCTGCAGCACGGCGGAGGAGTCGGTATTCTGCAGCAGCACGTCGGCGCCCTGGCCGATCAGCGTCTCCGCCGCCTGGCGCTCCTTGCTCGGGTCGAACCAGCTGCTGATCCAAACCACCTTCGTCGTGATCTTCGGGTTGACCGTGCGCGCGCCCATGGTGAAGACGTTGATGTTGCGCAAGACTTCGGGAATCGGAAACGATGCGACGAAGCCGAGCATACCTTTCTTGCTCATGTGGCCGGCGATGATTCCCGCGAGATAGGCCGGCTCGTACATGCGCGAGTTGTAGATGGTCACGTTCGGCGCGGACTTGAAGCCGGTGGCGTGGTAGAACTCCGTCTTCGGAAAGGACTTCGCCACCTTCAGCGTCTGCTCCATGTAGCCGAACGAGGTCGTGAACACGATCGTGTTGCCCTTGGCCGCGAGATCGCGGATGACGCGCTCGGCGTCCGCTCCTTCCGGAACGTTCTCGACGAAGCTCGTCTGCACCTTCGCACCGAGCGCCTTCTCGACCGCCTTGCGGCCCTGATCGTGGGCGAAAGTCCAGCCCCCGTCTCCGGGCGGTCCGACATAGACCCATGCCATCTTCAGCGGATCTGCGGCGCTCGCCGCGCACGCCAGCACCAGCATTCCCAGACCGCCCACCAGCTTGCTCCAGAGTTTCATTTGCTCTCTCCCAAAAAGGACTGCGTAGAAAGTGTCAGTCGCCATCGAAAAACGGCTTGCCGAGCGACGCCGGCGAATTGCGCCGCAGCGCCTGCTGGTTCGACGAGATGAAGACCAGCACGAGGATGGTCGCGAGATAAGGCAGGCTGGCGAGCGCGAAGGTGGACACGTGGACGCCGACCGTCTGCAGATACAGCCCCAGCGCGGTGATGCCTCCGAACAACAGGGCGCCCACCGCCACGCGCAACGGTCTCCAGGTCGCGAAGACCACGAGCGCCAGCGCGATCCAGCCGTTGCCCGAGGTCAATCCCTCCTGCCACATCTTGAACTGCGCCACTGCGTAATAGCACCCGGCGAGGCCCGCCATGGCGCCGCCGAACAGCACCGCCAGGTAGCGCACCCGGCTGACGCGCAGCCCGAGCGAACGCGCCACCGCGGGCGACTCGCCGACGCTGCGCACGATCAGCCCCACTCTGGTGCGGAACAGGAACCAGGCGACGCCGACGAGCAGCGCGACCGCGACGTAGCCGAGGAGGTTCAGGGAAAACAGCGGGCCGACCAGCGGGATGGCGCTCAGCCCCGGAACCGGCAGCTCCTTGAAGCTGGCCGCGGCCGGGAAGCCCACGTATTGCCGGCCGAGGAACGCCGAGATGCCGGAGCCGAGGATGGTGAGCGCAAGCCCGGTCGCCACCTGGCTGGCTTGGAGCGTCACCGTCAGCACCCCGAACACGAGCGCCGCCAGCGCGCCGGCGGCCATGCCCGCGGCGACGGCAAGACCCAGGCCGCCGCCGTGCGCGACGGCGGCAAAAGCGGCGAGGGCGCCCAGCAGCATCATTCCTTCCAGGCCGAGGTTCAGCACCCCGGAGCGTTCGACGACGAGCTCGCCCAGCGCGGCGAACACCAGCGGCACCGCCGCCGCAATGGCGCTCGCGACGAGGGGCGTGAGCGATTCCATCCCTAGCCCGCCGCCGCGCGCCGCTGCACGCGGAAATTCACCAGCACCTCGCAGCCCAGGAGAATCATGAGCAGCAGCCCCTGGAACACCAGGCTGATCGCCTTGGGCAATTGCAGGGCGATCTGCACCGCCTCGCCGCCGAGAACGAGGAGCGCCATCAGCAGCGCGGCAAACGGAATGCCGAGCGGGTTCAGCCGTCCCAGCGCCGCGACGATGATCGCGGTGAAGCCGTAGCCCGGCGTCCAGCGATCGTTCAGCTGGCCGATCGGTCCGGCCACCTCGCTCACGCCGGCGAGGCCCGCGGCGGCGCCGCCGATGAGCAGCGCGATCCAGATCGCCGCGCGTTCGGAGTAGCCGGCGTAGCGCGCCGCGTTGGGCGCGAGGCCGGCGACGTTCAGCTGGAAGCCGACGAACGTCTTTTGCACGAACAGCCAGGCGAGCGGGATGGCGAGCAGCGTGACCGCCAGCGAGGTGTTGAGCCGGGTTCCCTCCAGCCACTTCCAGCCGTAGGACGCAAGCAGCGAGAATTGCGCGTCGTCGTTGAACGATACCGTGATGGGAAAGTTGTTGGCGCCCGGATCCTGCCAGGGACCGTAGACGAGGTACTTCACCAGAAGGTCGGCGACGTAGGTCAGCATCAGGCTCACCAGGATCTCGTTCGCGTGCAGCTGCGCGCGCAGGAACGCGGTGATGGACGCCCACAGCATGCCCCCCAGGGCCGCGGCCAGGACCATGGCGGGAAGCATCAGCCCGCCCCAGTCTTTCTGGAAATGGATGGCGAGGCCCGTCGCGAAAATCCCGCCCAGGTACATCTGGCCTTCCGCGCCGATGTTCCAGACGTTGCTGCGGTAGCCGATCGCGAGGCCCAGGCCCATCAGGCACAGCGGCGACGCCTTGAGCAGCAGCTCGCTCAGGCCGTTGGCGTCGCTCACCGGGTCGAGGAAGAAGACCCGGAACGCGCGCACCGGGTCCTGTCCGAGCGCGGCGAACATCGCCATGCCCAGCACCAGCGTGAGCCCCACGGCCAGCACGGGCGACCAGAACAGCATCGGGCGGGAAGGCTCGGCTCGCCGCGCCAGATGCCAGGGCGTCATGCCGTCGCCTCGCGTCCATCCGGTGCCTCGCCGGGAAAGCCGCCCGCCATCCAGCGTCCGATCTCTTCCGCGCTGGTCTCCGAAACGTTCCGCGCGGGCGACAGGCGGCCGCCCGCCATCACCGCGACCCGGTCGCACACTTCCAGGATCTCGCCGAGGTCTTCGGACACCACCAGGGTGGCGACGCCCTGGGCGGCAAGGTCGATGATCTGCTGACGGATGAGGGCCGATGCCGCGACGTCCACGCCCCAGGTCGGCTGCGCCACGATCATGACCCTGGGACTCTGGCCGATTTCGCGCCCGACGATGAACTTCTGCAAGTTGCCTCCGGAGAGGCTCTGCGCCGCGGAGCCCGGACCGCTGCAACGGACGTCGAAGCCGCGGATGCTGCGTTCGGCGTCACCGGTTGCGGCGCGCGCGTCGACCAGACCGCGCCGGACCATGCCGTGGCCGTACCCGGTCAGCAGGGAATTCTGCGCGAGGCTCATGCCCGGTACGGCACCGCGGCCGAGCCGCTCCTCCGGTACGTAGACGAGCCCGAGCGCGCGGCGTTGCGCGGGATCGTGCCGGCCCACCGGTGCGCCGCGAAGCCAGATCGCCTGCGTATCGGCGACCGGCGCCTCCCCGGACAGCGCGGCGAGAAACTCCGCCTGACCGTTGCCCGAGATGCCCGCGATACCGAACACTTCGCCCGCGTGCAGGCGCAGGCTGAGCGAACGCAGCGGCGTGCCGAACGGCCCGTCTCCCGGGACCGAGAGCCCGATGATTTCCAGGGCCACCTCGCCGCTCCCGTGCGCGCGCTTCTGCGTGCGCGGGAAGGTGCGCCCGATCATCAGCTCGGCGAGGGAGGCTTCACTTTCGCGGCGGGGATCGACCTGCGAGATGTATTTGCCGCCCCTGAGGATGGTGGCCCGGTCGCACAATCGGCGGATCTCGTCGAGCTTGTGGCTGACGTAGATGATGGCCGTACCCTCGCGCGCGAGCGCGCGCAGCGTATCGAACAGCTGCTCGACCGCCTGGGGCGCGAGCACCGAAGTCGGCTCGTCCATGATGAGCAGGCGCGGCGATTGCAGCAGGCAGCGCACGATCTCGACGCGCTGGCGCTCGCCGACCGACAGGTCGTGCACGTGGCGCCACGGGTTGACCGGCAGGCCGTAGCGCAGCGACACCTCCGCGACCTTCGCGGCCAGTTCCTTGAGCGGCAGGCGCGGCGGCAGCGCGAGCGCGATGTTCTCCACCACCGTGACCGACTCGAACAGCGCGAAATGCTGGAAAACCATGGCGATGCCCAGAGCACGCGCCTCGGTCGGGCTGGAGATGCGCACCGGCTTTCCCCGCCATTCGAACTCTCCGCGATCCGGCTGCACCGCGCCGTAGATGACCTTCATCAGCGTGCTCTTGCCGGCGCCGTTCTCGCCCAGCACGGCGTGGATCTCGCCCGCGGCGACGTCGAGGTCGATGCCACCGAGCGCCTTGACGGCCGGATAGGTCTTCTCGATCCCGCGCAACCGGAGAAGGACTTCAGCGCTCATGTGCGCAGCTCGCGCGAGACCGACAGGCGTGCAGATCGGAGGTGGGCATCCTGCTTGTCACTGCATACGTTGTGCCAGGCGCCGCCGGCGCGTCCCGTCCGTGCCGCATCGCCCGGCTCTGCCTTGTGCAAACCGTCGCGGAGTTCGCGTAGTCCCCGATCGACCGCGTAGTGCAAAACGCTCGTTCTCTGTGCATGTCACCCGGATGCTGCACACCAACGGTGCGACTTGAGCGGCCGGCCCGCATCCCGCCGTCTGGTATACCAGACGCCATGCAACAGCGTATACCAGAAGCAAATGCAGCGAGCGAAGTCATTCCGGGCGCGGCCGGCCCGCGTGCGAAAGCCCGCGAGTCGTTTGCATTTTCCGCGCACCTCCGGCTGTTCCCTTTGCGCCTGAAATCCCGCTCTGGTATCCCAGCTGGAATCGCCGGCGGCCGGGGGATCCGCGATCCCGGCAATCCGACACGGCACGCTTTTCGCTTTTTACAATTTCGTGAAGGGCTGGATGCGCGCGAACAAGCGTTCGTGAGGGTCGCGCCGTGACTGCTTCAGCCACTCATAGACGATGGTTAACCAGAAAACCAAAGGGGAACAACAGATGAAGCCAGCCAGCAGGATTCTCAAATCGGTCGCAACCGGAGGCGCGCTTGCGGGCTCGCTCCTGGTCTGCGGAAGCACATGGGCCGCGGAATGGAGCGATACGGCGCTCAGCTGGCGTTACGGCACCAAGTTTGCGGAACCGTTCAACCCGGAGGACATCAAGAAGAACATCCTGGGGCTGACCCATGCGAGCGGTTACAAGTACGGGATCAACTTCTTCAACGTCGATATGCTCATGTCCGACGCCAAGGATCCCGCGAACGCCGGCACGTCGACCGTTGGGGCGCAGGAAACCTATGTGGTGTACCGGAACACGGTCGACGCCGCCAAGGTCACCGGCGGCGACTACAAGCTCGGGATCATGCGCAGCTGGGGCGGGACGTTCGGCTTCGACTATAACGCCAAGACCGACGCCGGCTACAACTCGAAGAAGCGCATGCTGGTCCTCGGCCCGACCGTGATGTTCGACGTGCCGGGCTTCCTCAATGTCAGCGTGCTGGCCTTGTGGGAAAGCAACGCTCCCTGCAA
>Ga0137409_10007629_pt1 | contig 11101 bp, 9 predicted proteins | sample CZODoug1_16funga_FD_122059 | JGI IMG/M metagenome (GOLD analysis project Ga0137409, IMG submission 122059) | Vadose zone soil fungal communities from Angelo Coast Range Reserve, California, USA - CZODoug1_16fungal (Hybrid Assembly) | ecosystem: Environmental > Terrestrial > Soil > Vadose zone... | reverse complement strand
CACCGCCCACTGGTAGAGGACGGCCTTCACGCCGACCCCGAGCAGCGGCGCCTGCTTGAGATAGGGCGCGAAGGCGACCGGATTCGCGGGCTGGCTGAGCCACTCCGCGCGGTCGAAGTAGGCCTGGATGTCGAGCGCGCCCGCGGCCGGCTCGCGCACCGGCGCCTCGCCGGGCAGCGGGATCGATTCGGTGAAGTCCTGCTCGCCGTTCATCAACGGGGGCTGCCGGCGTTTGAGCTGATCCACTACCAGCCCGCGGAAGGCCGGGGACTGGCGCGCGATCTCCACGATCGGCCCGCCCGCCACGTTGAGCACGCCCACGCGCACCAGCGGATCCACCGCCATCAGGAGCGTGCCGTAGATGCCGCCGAACGACTGGCCGACGTAGACGATCCGCTCGCGGTCCAGATCCACGTGGCCGTCGCCGTCCACGTCCACGCCGCGGCGGATCGCGCGGACGAGCTGCATGAGGTCCGCGGTGGTCTGACGCAGCCCATCGCGGCTACTGATCAGCGAGAGTGGCGTGCCCGCCTGCGTCCCGACGCCCTCCGTATTGCCGATGCGCCCGTCGCCGTCCTGGTCCACGCCGCGTCCGCCCGCGGGCAGGGTGACCGGATCCTGGCCGGTGCGGAGCACGGTGAGCGTGCCCTCGGGCCCGCCGCCGTGGCCCACCACGTTGATCGCCACGGTGGCGAAGCCGAAGCGCGCCAGGGTGCCGGCCACCGTCATGGGGACGAAGTGCCGGTCGTTGCCGAAGCCGTGGCCGAAGATCGCCACCGGCCAGCCGCCGGTCGGCCGGGTGCCGGCTGGCAGGTAAACGGTGACGTCCACATCCTCGCTGCGCTGGACCGCGGGCGCCTCGTCCCGGGTCGCGGTGGCGGGGATGACGCGGTCCGGAGTGAGGAAGGACCGCGCGCTGAACCGGCCGACCGCGATGCTGCGGATGTCGGTGGGCGGGACCAGGGCCAGCGGCAGCTTCACCGGCTCCTCCAGGCCCGCGGCCGCATCGGTGGCGACCTGCCGGCGCAGCTCGAGGCCGTCCAGCTCCACCCGCGCGTAGGTCGAGCGGGCTCCGCCCGGGCCCAGCGTGAAGCGCAGCTCGGGCGCGGGACCGGCCTCGATCACCGCGCGCATCTGCTCGAGCCCGGCCGTCACGCTCTGGGTGGTGAAGACGGTGACGGCGGCGACCTCGCGCCGCGTGATGCCGAGCGGCTTGAGCCGCTGGAAGACCACCCCCTGGGCGGAGATCCCGTAGGCGGCCTCAGCCACGATCGGAGCGTTCAGCGCCGGCGCGAGCGGCTGCCCGCCATCGTCCAGGATCCGCGTGGTCAGCACGAGCGCGTAGCGGCGCGCCTGGAGCAAGGCGCGGGCGGGGCGGGCGTAGAGCGTGTGGCTCGCGCCGTCCCAGACGAGCTGGGCGAGCCCGATGGGCGAGGACAGCGGCTCGGGCACGAGCGGGAGGATGAAGGCGCTGGCTTTCGTGACGCTGTCGAGCGCCACGGGACCGGAGAAGTGCATGGCCAGGCGCGGGTTGACGCTCCAGCCATCCAGCTCGTTGACGAGGCGGATCTCGTCGCAGCCCGCGGGATCGACGCCGCAATCGGGCTGCGCGAGCGCCACGCGGCGCCCGGTGGACTGCCGCGGATCGGGTACCGTCTGCCGGTCCGAGGGGAAGAGCGCCTGCACCTCGGCCGCGGCCGCCCCCGACGGCGGGAAACTGATCGCGAGCGAGAGGCCGAGCGCGAAGCTACCCGCGAAGCGTCCGACGCGGCCCACCGTCCTCAGCGAGGCGGCTGGGGCGACGGCTGGCGTGGGCTGGGCGCGGGGACAACGCGCCGCGGGACACGCGGTGCGGCCTGGTAGGCCCCCACCGTCACCGCGACCTGGGTCTCCTTGCCCTCCCGCATGAGCGAGATCTTGACGCTCTGGCCGACCGGCGTGCTCGAGATGATCCGCTGCAGGTCTCGCGGGCCTTCGACCGCGGCGCCGTCGACGGAGACCACGACGTCATTGGCCTTGATCCCGCCCTGGTCGGCCGGCTGGCCGGCCACGACCTGACGGATCAGCACGCCCTTGGCCTCCTTGAGCCCGAACTTGGCGGCCTCCTCGTCCGGCACCTCGGCGATGCTGACGCCGAGCCATCCCCACTCGACCTTGCCCTTCTCGGCGAGCTGGGGCAGCAGCGCCTTCACCAGGTTCACCGGAATGGCAAAGCCGATGGTGCCGTTGACCGCCGCCATGCTGTTGACGCCCACCACCTCGCCCGCCATGTTGACGAGCGGGCCGCCCGAGTTGCCCGGGTTCACCGCGGCGTCCGTCTGGATGAACTCGAAGGTGCCCACGGCGCCCTGGATCGGGGCGCCCTTGCGGCTCACGATCCCGAAGGAGACCGTCTGCTCGAGGCCGAAGGGATGCCCCAGCGCCAGCACGAACTCGCCGACGCGGGCGCGGTTGGAGTCGCCGAGCGGGGCCACCGGCAGCCCCTGGGCGTCGATCTTGACCAGGGCCAGGTCCACCCGCTCGTCCAGGCCGACCACCCGGCCCTCGAACCGGCGGCCGTCGACCAGGCGAACCTGGATGCGGTCGGCGTCGCCCACCACGTGCGCGTTCGTCACCAGGTAGCCGTCCTCGCGGATGATGAAGCCCGAGCCCTGGCTCCGCCGCTCGTCCGGCGCATTGGGCTGCTGCTCCTGCCCTTCCGCCGGGGGATCGGCCGCCCGGCGCACCTGGATCTGCACCAGCGGCGGCTTCAGGCGCTCCGCCAGGCCGTGCATGAAGTCGTTCAGGCGCGCGATGTCGGGCGGCACCGCGGCCCCCTGGCTCTCCTTCCACAGCGGCTCCGCGGGCCGGGCCTGGGCCGCGGCCACGGCCGGCACCACGAGAGATAACGCGAGCGCGAGGGAGAGGGTTGAACGACGCATCTGCAAGCCTCCTGGAGTGGGTGGTGCTTGGGGACCGGACTCGATTATACCGCCATCCGATATCCGCGCTGCGTCTACCGCCGCACCTCGCGGAGGACGTGCCCGAGCTCGGGGAGGATGAGCTTCTCGAGCGCGAGCCGGCAGGCGTTGGGCGAGCCGGGCAGCGAGAAGAGCGCCCGCCCCCGTACGACCCCGCCCTGGGCGCGCGAGAGCATGGCGGCGGCGCCGACCTCCTCGTAGGAGAGCATGCGGAAGAGCTCGCCGAAGCCGGTGAGGCGCTTGTCGAGGAGGGCCTCGACCGCCTCGAAGGTGGAATCGCGCGAGGTGACGCCGGTACCGCCGGTGAGGATGAAGGCCTCGACCGCGGGATCGTCGCAGCCCGTGCGGATCACCGCGGTGACCTGCGTGGGCTCGTCGCGCACGATCGCGTGGCCGACCACGGTGTGGCCGGCCTGGGTGAGCCGCTCGCGGATGAGGGCGCCGCTCGTGTCCGTTTCCGGCGTCTTCGAGTCCGAGATCGTGAGCACGAAGCAGCCGATCGAGCGCGGCGCGTTCGCCTTGTGGTCTTTCGGGACTGCGTCGGCTGGCGGGACTGCGTCGGCTGGTGGCACCGCGTCGGGCCGGCTCACTCGGCTTCCTCCAGGTACACCGCCCCGTCTTCGACGGTGGCGGTGTAGCGCGGGACGCTCTCGCCCGGCACCGTCATGCAGGCGCCGGTGCGCATGTCGAACTCCCAGCCGTGGAGCGGGCAGATCACGATCTCGCCCTCGACCCAGCCGTCGCAGAGGCTGCCGCCCTGGTGCGGACAGTCGTCGCCGATGGCCAGGACCTCCTCGCCGCGCCGGTAGATGCCCACATTGTGGCCGTTCACGCCGACGAGCACTCCTTTGCTGCTCGGCAGCTCCGACAGCGGCAGGACCTTCACGCGGGCCACGGCTACTTGCCCCGGTAGGCCTGGTCGAGGAGCTCGACGATGTGGAGCACCTGGATCGGCGAGCCCTTCGCGCGCAGCCCCTGCACGATCTGGATGATGCAGCCCGGGTTCGCGGTCACCACCGCGTCGGCGCCGGTGGCCCGCACGTGCGCGATCTTCCGGTCCTGGAGCCGCGTGGCCATCTCGGGCTGGGTCAGGTTGTAGGTGCCGGCGGAGCCGCAGCACCAGTCGGCCTCCGGGAGCTCGACCACGCGGAGGCCCGGGATCTGGGCCAGCAACGCCCGCGGCTGCGTGCGGATCTTCTGTCCGTGGGCCACGTGACAGGGATCGTGGTAGGTGACGGTCCGCTTCACCTCGCGCAACGGCCCGCGCAGCGGCTCGGCGGCCAGGAACTCGGAGATGTCGCGCACGCTCGCCGCGAACCGCTCGGCGCGTCCGCGCCAGGCCGGATCGCCCGCGAGCAGCGTGCCGTAGGCCTTCATGTGCGCGCCGCAGCCGGAGGTGTTCACGATGACGTGCTCCACGCCGGCCGCCTCGAAGGTCTCGATGGTGCGCCGGGCCAGGGCGAGCGCGGTGTCGTGCTCGCCCGCGTGGGCGTGGAGCGCGCCGCAGCAGGCCTGCGTCCGCGGCGCGATCACCTCGACTCCGTTCCGGGCGAGGACACGCGCGGTCGCCTGGTTCTGGGGGCCGAAGGCCACTTGCTGGATGCACCCGGTGAGCAGGCCCACCCGGGCGCGCCGGACGCCGGTGGCCGGCGTCACCTCGGCCAGCGGCGCGCGGTCGGCGCCGGACGGCAGGTCCGGCAGCAGGGGCTCCCAGTGGCGCAGCGGCTCGGGCAGGAACCGCAGCAGCCCGGAGGCCCGAACCAGGCGCCGCAGGCCGCTGGCCTGGTAGAAGCGAAGCCCGGCGGCGGCCAGGCGCAGGAGCGAGGGGTTCGGCAGCAGCAGTGAGAAGTTGATCCACCGGAACGCGCGACGCAGGAATCCGCCCGGCCGCTGCCGCTCGATCTCGGCGCGCGCGGCCTCGATGAGCTGGCCGTACGGCACGCCGGACGGGCAGACCGTCTCGCAGGCGCGGCAGCCCAGGCAGAGATCCAGGTGGGCGACGGTGGAATCGGTCAGGTTGATACGCCCCTCGGCGAGCGACTTGATCAGCAAGATCCGGCCGCGCGGCGAGTCCATCTCCGTCCCGAGCTCGGAGAAGGTCGGGCAGTAGGCGAGGCAGAGCCCGCAGTGCACGCAGCGGTCCACTCCGTCGACGTTCAGCCCGTGGAGGGTGAGCGGCTGCCCTGGCTTCGCCTCGGTCACGGGCGGGTGCGCCATCGCCTCAGATGTCTCCCACGAAGCGGCCCGGGTTGAGGATGCCGCGCGGATCGAGACGCTCCTTGATGCCTTTCATCAGGCGCAGCGTGGGGCCCGCCGCGTCCCACACCGCCACCCGCTCCTTCACCGCGAGCGGGGCCCACTCGATCATCGCGCGCCCGTCCACCTGGTTGACCAGGGCGCGCCATTCGGTGAGCGTGGACACCACCGCGTTCGGATTGGTGCCGCCCGCCAGCACCGCGGTGACGATGCCGACCCCGGCGTGCGCGGTGAACGCGCCCACGAGGCCGTTACGCTGCGCGGCCGCCGCGCCCGCCTCCATCAGCTCGGCGATCTGGGTGGGCAGCACCGCCCACTTCATCACCGCCGCGACCCGCTCGTGGCCCGGCCGGCCGAGGCCGGCCAGCGCGCGCCAGGTATCATCTCGCGCCGCACTGTCGAGCACCGTGGTCTCCCCGAGCCCGATCGGGCCGAGCAGGCGCTGGATCTCGGCCACCTCCCAGTCCACCTGCTCGGCGAGCCCGTCGAGACCGACGAGGAGCGCGGCGGCGCCGCCCAGGCCCAGGCGCCGCAGCGCCTCGCCATCCGCCAGCTCGAGCGCCGAGGGGATGAGGTCCGAGCCCAGCACCGCGCGCGCGGCGGCGCCCGCGGCCTTGAGCCGATCGAAGCGCGCGACCACCAGCCGGTCGACGTCCACGCGTGGCCGGAGCTTCAACGTCGCCTCCACCAGCACGCCGAGCGTGCCGAAGGAGCCGATGTAGAGCTTCGGGAGATCGTAGCCGGCCACGTTCTTGACCACCTTGCCGCCGCCCCGCACGAGGCTGCCGTCGGCCATGACCACGGTGAGGCCGATCACCAGATCGCGCGCGGTGCCGTAGAGATGCCGGCGCGGGCCCGAGGCGTCGCTGGCGAGCATGCCGCCCACGGTGGCCCGCACGGACGCGCCCGCGTCGAGCGAGAGCCACTGCCCGCGCTTGCCCAGCTCGGCCTGCAGGGTCTCGAAGGGTAGCCCGGCCTCGACGGTGACCGTGAGATCGCCCGGCTCATGCTCGAGGATGCGGTTGAGCCGCTTGAGCCCCAGCACCAGGCCGATGCGGTTGGGCGACGAGCCGATCGCCATCTTGGTACCGCCGCCCCAGGGGGTGACCGGCAGGCCCGCCTCGCCGGCCGCCCGCAGTACCGCGGCGATCTCCTCCTTCGTGCCCGGAAAGACCGCCGCCTCCGGCGCGCGGCCCTCCACCACGTAGGGCGAGCAGTCCACCCCGGTGAGCACGTGGGGGGCCCCGACGATGCTGCGTAGCTGGTCCGGCAGGGTTGACGACACGCGGAGTTCCGGATTTCCGCGCTAGAACCGCTGAGCGAGGCCCTTCTCTTCGATCGGATGCGGGCGGTAGGCCGGGCCGACCTCGACGCAGGCCTTGTTGCTGGGGAAGATCTTGCCGGGATTGCAGAGGCCGGTCGGATTGAACGCGTCTTTCACCTGGTGCATGCAGGCCAGATCCGCCTCCGAGAAGATGAACGGCATGTAGTCCGCCTTCTCGAGCCCGATGCCGTGCTCGCCCGAGATGGAGCCGCCCACCTCGGCGCAGACCTTCAGGATCTCCGCGCCCGCCGCCACCACCCGCGCCTCCTCGCCCGGCTTGCGGGGATCGTAGAGGATGTTCGGGTGGAGATTGCCGTCGCCCGCGTGGAACACGTTGCCGACGCGCAGGCCGTGGGCGGCCACGATCGCGTTCACGCGCCCGAGGACGTAGGGGAGCTTGGTGCGCGGGATCACGCCGTCCATCACCATGTAGGCGGGCGAGATGCGGCCGAAGGCGCCGAACGCGGACTTGCGGCCTTTCCAGAGCAGCTGGCGCTCCGCCTCGTCGCGCGCGGCGCGCACGTCGCGGGCGCCGCAATCGCGGCAGGCCTGCAGCACGCGCTCGGCCTGCGCCTCCATCCCGGCCGCGAGGCCGTCCAGCTCGATCAGGAGCGCGGCCGCCGCGTCGCGCGGGTAGCCGCAGCCGAACGCGTCCTCCACCGCCTCGATCGTGAGCTGGTCGATCATCTCCATCGCGGCGGGCACGAGGCCGCGCGCGATGATGGCGGACACCGCCTCCGAGGCCTGGTCCACCTGATCGAACACGGCCAACACTGTTTTCACCGCCTGGGGTTTCTTGAGGATGCGGACGACGATCTTGGTCGCGATGCCGAAGGTGCCCTCGGAGCCGACGAAGAGACCGACCAGATCGTAGCCCTGCGCGTCGCGCGTCTTGCCGCCGAGCCACATCAGCTCGCCGTCGGGCAGCACGACCTCGAGGCCGAGCACGTGATTGGTCGTCACCCCGTACTTGAGCGTATGCGGGCCACCCGAGTTGTTCGCGATATTGCCGCCGATGGTGCAGGCCTGCTGGCTCGAGGGATCGGGCGCATAGTAGAAGCCCTGCGGGCCCACCGCCCACGAGAGGTGGAGATTCACCAGCCCCGGCTCCACCACCGCGAGCTGGTTGTCGTAGTCCACCTCGAGGACGCGATTCATCCGCATCAGCGAGATGACGAGGCCGCCCTCGGACGGCAGGCAGCCGCCGGACAGCCCGGTACCCGCGCCACGCGCCACGAAGGGGATGTCTTCCCGGCTCGCGAGCTTGACCAGGGCCGCCACCTGCTCCGCGCTCCGCGGGAACACCACGAAGTCGGCGAGGGCGCGGAAGAGGGTGAGGCCGTCGGACTCGTAGACCAGCAGCTCTTCCGGATCGGAGAGCACGCCGCCCGGACCGAGCAGGGCCTCCATCTCGCGACGGAGAAGCGTCTTCCGGGCGGGGCTCAGGGGGGTCACGGGGCGATTATAGCATCGGGGTCTTGGCCGGGAGGGGTGGCTCCCCGAGCAGGACTCGAACCTGCAACCCTCCGGTTAACAGCCGGATGCTCTACCATTGAGCTATCGGGGAATCAGGGAGGGAACCGTCGGGTCAGTTTTATCACACGCCCCGACCGTCGCCAAGCCTCCCTACCCCATCTCGCGCCGCCCCTCCATGGCCTTGGATAGCGTCACCTCGTCGGCGTACTCGAGGTCGCCGCCCACCGGCAGCCCGCGGGCGATGCGGGTGATCCGCATGCCGAGCGGCTTGAGCAGCTTGGCCAGGTAGATCGCGGTGGCCTCGCCCTCCACGCTCGGGTTGGTGGCCAGGATCACTTCCTCGACGTGGTCGTTGTCGAGCCGCGCCAGCAGCTCACGCACCCGGAGATCCTCGGGGCCGATGCCGTCGAGGGGGGAGAGCGCGCCCAGCAACACGTGGTAGCGGCCGCGGAACTCGCCGGTGCGCTCGAGCGCGAGCAGGTCGTTGGGCTCCTCCACCACGCAGAGCGTCCGCTGGTCGCGCTGGGGATCCTCGCAGATGCGGCAGGGATCCAGCTCGGTGACGTTGAAGCACACCGAGCAGTGCACGATGAGCTGCTTGAGCTGGGTCAGCGCCTCCCCGAGCGCGGCGACCTCGGGGGCCGGGCGCTTGAGGAGGAAGAAGGTGAGCCGCTGGGCCGTCTTGGGCCCGATGCCGGGCAGGCGCTGAAGCGCATCGATGAGCCGCGCCACCGGCTCCGGGTAGTAGGCCATTACATCCCGAGGCCGGGGATCTTGAGCCCGGCCGTGATCTTGCTCATCTCGCCCTGGACCATCTCCTTCGACTTGCGCAGCGCCTCGTTGCTGGCCGCCAGCACCAGATCCTCGAGCATCTGCGCGTCCTCGGGGTTGATGACCTCACGGTCGATCTTGATGGACACGATCTCCTGCTTGCCGTTGGCCACTACCGTGACCATGCCCCCGCCCGCGGTGGCCTCCACCGTCTTCTTGGCCGCCTCCGCCTGGAGCTGCTCCATCTGGGCCTGGAGCTTCTGCGCCTCCTTCATGATGTTGCCGAAGCCTTTCACCGTGACTCTCCTTCCTCCGGGGTCCGGGGCCGCACCGCGACCACCTCTCCCTGGAATGCGCTGAGCGCGGCCTGCACGGCCGGGTGGTTCCGGGCCCCGCCGCCGGCGGCCGGCGCGACGCCATTGGGATCGAGCTCGAACCGGCGCGCCGACGCCACGTGGCGCTGCACCGCTTCGTTGATCAGCTCCTTGTTGCCGCGATCGTTCAGCATCTCGCGGTGGAAGCCGCTCGCCTGGAGCGCGAGCGTGAGCACGCCGTCCTCCACGCGGAGCGGCGTCGCGTGCTGCAGCACCGAGCCGAGCAGGGCCTTGCGCTTCATCACGTCGGTGACCACGCGCTCCCACGCCGTGTCGAGGCTGCTCGCGGAGACCGGTATCGCCGCGGCCGCCTCGATGTCGGCCGCGGCGGTCTCGACCAGGGGCTCGTCCTCGGGCGGCCGGGAGCTGCGGGCCGGCGCGGCGGGCACGGGGGCGGCCGCGGGCGGCGGCGCGGTCGCGGCGCGGGGCGGCGGGCTCGCGCCGGGAGCCGGCCGGGCGTCGAGCAGCGTCGTCTGCACCACCACCGGGCGGGCGGGCGCGGAGCCGCCCGTCGACGTGGGCATCTGCCGCAGCCGCGCCTCCGCCTCCTCGAGCTTGGTGATCAGCGTCTCGATGGCCTGCGGCTGCGGGCGCCGCGTCGCGCGCACCGCCGCGATCTCGAGCTCGACCCGCGGATGGGGCGAGCGGCGCATCTCCCCGTCGGCGTCGAGGAACGCGCGCAGCACGTAGATCAGCTCGTCGGCGCTCACCGGCTCCGCGGCGGCCCGCAGCTCGGCGGCCTCGGCGGGAGTCAGATCGGCGAAGGGCGCGCCGGTGGCGACCTTCAGCACCAGGAGCCGGCGGGCCATCTCGATGGCCTCGCGGCAGAGCGCGCCCAGGTCCTCGCCGCCGGTGGCCGCGCGATCGATCGCCTCCAGGGCGGCGGCGCCGTCGCGGGAGAGCAGCGCGGCCACGAAGCCGCGCACGTGCACCGGCGAGGAGGAGCCGAGCAGGCGGGCCACGCCCGCCTCGTCGAGCTTCCCCTCGCCGTAGGCGATCGCGGTGTCGAGCAGCGAGAGCGCATCGCGCAGGCTCCCCTCGGCGGCCCGGATCAGCACCGGCAGCGCGCCCGGCTCGAAGGGCACGCCCTCCTGCTCGAGGATGCGGGTGAGGCTCAGGGTGAGCTGCTCGGGGGCGATCGGCCGGAAGTCGAAGCGCTGGCAGCGCGACAGCACGGTGGCCGGGATCTTCTTCGGATCCGTCGTGGCCAGGATGAACACCACGTGGGCAGGCGGCTCTTCCAGGGTCTTCAGGAAGGCGTTGAACGCCGCCCCGGAGAGCATGTGCACCTCGTCCACGATGTAGACCTTGAAGCGGCCTCGAGCGGGCGCGTACTTCACGTTCTCGCGGAGCGTCCGGATGTCGTCCACGCTCGTGTTGGAGGCCGCGTCGATCTCCATCACGTCGACCGGCGCCCCCGAGACGAAGTCCTGGCAGGGGGGGCACGCGCCGCATGCCTCGGGCCCGGTGCGCGCGGTGCAGGCGAGCGCCTTGGCGAGCAACCGCGCGGTGGTGGTCTTGCCGACGCCGCGCGGGCCGGTGAAGAGGTAGGCGTGGGCCACCCGGCCCGAGCTGAGCGCGTTGCGGAGCGTGCGAGTGACCGGGTCTTGCCCCACGACCGCGTCGAACTCCTGCGGCCGCCACTTCCGCGCCAGGACCTGATACGTCAAAGACCGTGCACCCTCAATCGAACCGCCCGTCCCGCGATCGCCGCACGAAACCTGCTCCGGTCAGGTACTCCCACGGCACACGAGAGGAGCGCCTTACCGTTGCTCCCTTCCGGGCCTGGCGGGGTTCGACGCATCCCGTTGCGTGGGGCCCAACCCTCAACGCCGTCCCGTACGGCTCATTCGACACGACCGGCCCTCGAGAGGGAATTCAACCCCGCTATAGCGGATTGCGGGTTACAGGGCACCGCTACCTCCCCGTCTAGCACGGCC
>Ga0137409_10007627_pt1 | contig 11102 bp, 9 predicted proteins | sample CZODoug1_16funga_FD_122059 | JGI IMG/M metagenome (GOLD analysis project Ga0137409, IMG submission 122059) | Vadose zone soil fungal communities from Angelo Coast Range Reserve, California, USA - CZODoug1_16fungal (Hybrid Assembly) | ecosystem: Environmental > Terrestrial > Soil > Vadose zone... | reverse complement strand
ATCGACTCGTCCGCGATCTGGCGACGCTCTACCGCGAACTGATCGGCTAGCGGCCCGTGGTGAAAGTCTGGCGTCGCAACGAGACGGGCGAGGCGCCCCGATGGCAAGGCGCGACGACCGAGAATACCGGGAGTATTTGAGCGAGGAGCAACGCCGCCATCGGGGATGCATCGCCCGTCGAATGCAGCCAGACTTTCGCCAGGGGCTGCTAGGATCGGCGAGTGTCGCGCCGTTTCTCGCGCCTGCTGATCGTGTCGGTATCGAGCGCGCACGCGGCCGGATTCATCGCATACCAGCGACCCGACTGGGATACGCAATGGACCGACCAGAACGGGTACATGCATCTGGGACAGGTCCTCGCCGAGACCGGCCGGTTCACGCGGTACCCCGACTACCCGCACTTCGTGCCGGAAGCGCTTCGCACGCCGGGATACCCGGCGTTTCTCGCCGCCCTCGACGTCGCGTTCGGCCAGAGCCATCTGGTCATCGCGCTGGCTCAGGCCGTCCTGTTCGCGATCATCTGCCTGCTCGTCTACGCGATGGGCCGTGCGGTAACCAGCGAGCGAACCGCCGTCTCTGCCGGTCTTCTCACCGCGCTGTACCCGCCGCTGCCGTATTTCGGCGCGCTCGCGTTGACCGAGCTCTTCACGACGTTTCTGGTCACCGCCAGCATGGCGCTGTGGCTGCGCGCGCTCCGCCGCGGATCGGTGGGATCCTTCACCATCAGCGGTCTGGCGCTCGCGTCGGTTGCCCTGACGCGGCCGGCGTTCCTCTACCTTCCGCTGTTCCTTCTCGTCGCCGGTGTGCTCGCGACGCGCGAGGATCGGCCGCGCCGCCGGCGCGGCGGCCTGGTCATGCTGGCAGCCTTTGTCGCCGCCCTGTTGCCCTGGCTCGCCTACAACGCGGTGTATTTCAGGACGTTGACGTTCACACCCGCGGGAGGAGTCGGACGGGTGCTGTTCGAAGGCACGTGGCAGGCGGAACTGCCCGGCCGCATCGAAGCGGAGCTGACCGCGATCGCCGATGCAACATCTGACCGGACGGCACTCGACGACAAGGTCCGCGCGCTCGCGTCCAGGTCGCAGATGGCGGCCGAGCCGATGCTGCGATACGTCCATCAGTGGCAGGACATCCGGCGAATCTGGACCGAACCCCAGGATCCGTGGGAACGGACGTTGGCGCGCATCGCCGCGGACCACGAGTACCTGCGCGTCGGGCTGGAGAATGTCCGCCGCGATCCATGGCGGCACCTCTGGCGGCGCGCCATCCGTGGCACGCTCATTCTCTGGGTGGCGGAGATTCCGGTGCGGTACTCCGACATCAACCGACTGTCCCCGCTGGCGATCCGCGCCATCTGGCTGCTGCAGGTCGCATTGATGGTCCTGGCGGCGTGGGGCTCGGTCGTGCTCGCGCGGAACGGCGCACGCAGCGAGGCCTTCGCGATCGCGGCGCTGGTCGTCTATGTCACCGCCGTCCACACGCTCTTGTACGCCGAAGCGCGATACGCCCTGCCGGCCAAGCCGCTGATTCTTCTTCTCGCCACCATCGCCGTCGCTGACCTGAGCGAGCGGTACCGCCTGCGTTCGGAGTCGGCCTGGCACATGGCGACCCGCTGAGTGCACCGGAATCTCAAGCGATCCCGAGCCTCCGTCCGCCGCGCGAGCGTGGGTTCGAGCCGTCTGAAGGGATATGCGCCGCAGGCTACCGCCCTCTCAGTCACAGACGCGAGACTGCGGAATCTGCCGTGCGAATGGGTGCGGCGGGTGCGAGCGGGAGCCGCTGGGATGGGTCCGGCCGTTCGCGTTCACATATTGAACGCCTACGTACACCGCCTTGTCAAGCGCGCAAATTCCGCGTCGGGGTTGGCGCGCTCCGCGGATTGTGCCACACTCTTTTCCGCCGTCGCGAACCGGCAACCCCATGCACATGCCGCCCGACAGGCGCTGCCGATCGCTGGTGGCTATCCCGGCATACAACGAGGCGGCCACCATTCGCGGCGTCGTCGATCGCGTCCGCGCGGATCTGCCGGACTGCGACGTTCTGGTCGTAAACGATGGATCGGATGACGAAACGGCGGCGGCGCTCCCCGGCAGCGGCGCGATTGTCGCCGGCCACCTGTGCAATCTGGGATACGGCCGCGCCATTCAAACCGCCGTGCTGTACGCGGCGCGCGAAGGATACGACCGTCTCATCACGATCGACGCCGACGGCCAGCACGATCCGGCGCAGGTTCGCGCGCTCCTGGGCGAGTTCGACACCGGGCGCTGGGACATCCTCATCGGGTCGCGCTATCTGGTCGGTCGGAGGTACGACGGCGTCCCTCTCGGTCGCCGGCTGGGAATGCATCTGTTCTCGACGCTGGTCGAATTGATGGCGGGCCGCCGGATTTACGACACGACCTCCGGCCTGAAGGTCATCGGGCGCCAGACGTTCGCGCCGCTGACGCGCTGGCACTTCATCGATTTTCACGCGGAAGCCATCGTGTACCTCATGCGCCTGGGATATCGGATCGGTGAGTTTCCCATCACCGTCGCGGAGCGGCGTCACGGGCAATCGATGTACTCGGCGCTCAGTCACATCAAGTACCCGCTCAAGACGATGCTGATGGTGGTTTTGGGCGTCGTGCAGGCGGATCTCACGCGAAAGCGGCCATCATGACGATCGCCGGCGTCGTCCTGGGCATCGCGATCGGGATCGTGCTGCTTGCGTGGGTTGTGACCCTCATCCGTCGCGGCCGGCTCTATGTCGGCTACGGCGTCATCTTCGTGTTCGGCACGCTGGTGGCCATGACGATATTGATCGTTCCGTCGCTGCTCGGCGCCGTCACGCGAGCCAGCGTGGCCCTGCTGCCTGTTCCGTCGCTCATCATCGTCGCGCTGGTGATTTTCACGTTCCTGATGGTGTACGTGTTCACGCAAATCACCATCCTGTCGAACCGCGTGATGCGCCTGACGCAGGAGCTGGCGATTCGGAATGCCAAGCAGGAGGGCGACGTCGCGCCCCGCGCGGTCGAACACCCGTGATGGAGCACACAGAGGCACTCCGGATCGTGTACGACACGATCGACGTCATGAACCGGCAATTGCCGGCGGCCAGGCGGCTGCTCAAGTCGCCGGACACCGTCATCGTCGGCGCCGACGGATTGCTCGATTCGCTCGGCATCGTCAACTTCGTCATCACGCTCGAAGAAAAGGTCGGGGAGGCGGTCGGCGCGACCGTACAGCTGCTCGACGACGAGATGCTGGTCGAGGGCAGCCCATTCCAGACCGTCGGCGCGCTGACCGACTATATCGCGACGCGCGGTGCGTGATTCCGTGAGCCCGTCAGAGCGGTTGTATTTCATCGCGGACTTCAACGTCGAGACGTTGGCGCGATACATGGCACACACGACGCTGCCGGGCGCCCGGACGGATGTGGCGCCGTTTGGACCGGTCTTGCCCGCTCTGGCGGCCGGGCCGCCGGGATCCGATTGGTCGGCCGTCGTCTGGACCCGGCCCGAGACGGTCAGCGACGCCTTCCGCCGCGCGCTGATGTTCGAGGAAGTCGCGTTTGACGAAGCGCTCGCTGAGGTGAGGGTTCATGCCGCGGCGATCGCTCAATTCGCCGGCCGCGCCCGCTCGGTATTCGTGCCGACCTGGGTGCTGCCGCCATTTGAACGCGGCCGGGGCATGCTCGACTATCGCCCGGGGACAGGAGTCGCGCACCTGCTCGCGCGAATGAACCTTGCGCTGGCGGATGGGCTGCGCGATCAGCCGTCCGTGTTTCTCCTCGACGCGAGCCGCTGGTTTGCATCGGTCGGATCGCGCGGCTGGTCGCAGAAACTCTGGTACGCGACGAAATCTCACGTGACGCCCGCTGTGATTGAGCAGGCCGCCGCAGACATCGGCGCTGCGCTCGATGGAGTCGCGGGACGCGCCCGGCGGATTGTGCTGTTGGATCTCGACAACCTCTTGTGGGGCGGCGTCGTCGGCGAGGTTGGCTGGACCGGCCTCAATCTCGGCGGTCACGATCACGTGGGCGAGGCGTTTGCCGATTTTCAACACAGCCTGAAAGTGCTGGCATCGCGCGGCGTTCAACTGGCGCTCGTGAGCCGGAACGACGAGGCGACGGCGCTCGAGGCGATCGACCGGCATCCGGAGATGCGGCTTCGTCGCCAGGACTTCGCCGGGTGGCGAATCAACTGGGACGACAAAGCGCAGAACGTCGTCGATCTCCTCGCGGAGTTGAACCTCGGCGCCGAATCGGCGGTGTTCGTCGACGACAGCGCGATCGAGCGCGCGCGCGTACGTGCAGGCGTCCCTGGCATCCTGGTCCCCGACTGGCCGGACGATCCCGCCAGGTTCCGTGAAGCGCTCGGTTCGCTGCGCTGCTTCGATTCGCCCTTCCTGACCGCGGAAGATCGGACGCGAACCAGCATGTACGCGGCGGAACGCTCGCGGCGATGCGGTCTTGCCGCATCGGTGAATCTCGACGAGTGGCTGCAAACGCTGGAGATCGGGGTCACCGTCGAGGCGCTCGCCGGCGAGAACCTCGATCGCGCCGCGCAATTGTTCAACAAGACGAGCCAGATGAACCTGGCGACGCGCCGGCTGTCGAAGCTCGAGATCGAGGCCTGGGCAGGGTGGCCCGAAAACTGCCTCCTGACGTTTCGCGTCCGCGATCGCTTCGGAGATTCCGGGCTGACGGGGATCGTCGGACTGCATTTCGAAGGCAACGAGGCCCATCTCGCCGATTTTCTACTGAGTTGTCGCGTCATGGGACGGAACATCGAAGAAACGATGCTCCATGTCGCCGTCGCGCATTGCCGCGCGCGACAGGCCGCGACGCTGCTGGCAGAGCACCGGCCAGGTCCGCGGAACCGGCCTTGCCTCGAGTTCTTCCGGCGATCCGGCCTGCGCCCCGCGGCGTCGAACCGGTTCATCTGGGACGCGTCCGCGCCGTACGCGTGCCCCCGGTGGGTCACTGTGGTGGACCGCGCCGCCGTGGTCACGACGGTCGAACCGTAGCAGGCCGTGGTGAAAGTGGACACGGCCTGCGAGCCATCGAGGAACATGGCCACAGAGACTCAGAGACACCGGGAAAAACCGACGATTCTCCGTGTCTCGGCGTCTCCGTCGCCCATTCCGTCTCTCGCAGCCCGTGAAACGACTCTCGCCACAGGCTCGTAGCCGATGGGTGCGACGATCGGTCGCTTCGGCGACCAACGTGAGACTGTGGTTCTCCATCAGCGGCGGCGAGCCTGTGCTGTTCAAAGGCCACGCCGATCGGGATCTGCCGGGCGCCGTGCCGGACGTGCCACGATGACCTCCCGCACGACGATCCGCTTCACGTCTGCCGATCAGCGACGGTTCGCCACGCTGTCAGGCGATGTCAACCCGGTTCATCTCGATGCAGTTGCCTCGCGTCGGGTGGCGGCCGGCGAGCCGATCGTCCACGGAATGCATCTGCTGCTCCGCGCGCTCGAGATTCATTTCGCTCGCGCGTCGGCGCCGCCGCGGGTGACCCTCGAAGCCACGTTTCTGCGGCCGGCGTTCCTCAACGAGCCGATCCGCGTGGAGTCCATGGCCGACGGTACCGTGGCGGTGCAGGCCGACGGCGACGTCGCGCTGGCGGTCGCGAAGATCGGAACGGGTTCCGGACAGCCGCATCCACCGCCGGCGCCACTCGAGCGCCGGACGCGCAGGAAACCCGCGGACGCGCGCCGGGTTCCGGCGGTCCGTACTCTGGCAGACGTCGCGGGCGCAGCCGGCGTCATCGATCTGCCGGGCATCGCGTCGGTTCGCCGCGCTTTTCCACGCGTGACGCGGATGCTGGGAGCCCACAGCGTCGCAGCGCTGGCGGGAATCTCGAGGCTGGCCGGGATGGAGTGTCCGGGCCGTGATTCGCTGCTGTCCTCCCTTCGCGTCGATCTGAGGCCGCGCGCGCGGGCGGAGCGATTCCTCTGGCGTGTTGCCCGCGTGGATCGGCGCTTCGGCCTGGTTCGGATCGATATCTGGAGTGAGAGCATCAACGGAACGGTGGACGCTTTTCTCCGCCCTGCGCCGCCCGCGCCGCCGTCCATCGCCGCCGCCGCGACTCGTCTGACTGCCACTGAGTTTGCGGGGCAACGAGCGCTGATCATCGGAGGATCGCGAGGGCTTGGAGCGGCGACCGCGATGCTCCTGGCGGCCGGAGGCGGTCTCCCGGTGATCACCTATGCCGCCGGCGTGGATGAAGCCGTGGCGCTCCAGCGCGATGCGCAGGCGGCGAGCCGAAGGCTCGAGATGCTTCGCTTCGACATCCGCCACGACGACGCCGCGACGATCCTTCAGGATGCCGCCGCGCGTTTCGGGATCACGCACCTGTACTACTTCGCCACACCGAGAATCTTCGCGCGCAGGCGCGAGCCATTCGACGATCGGCTGTTCGAACGGTTCACGGCGTTCTATGTGGCCGGATTCGCCCGGGTCTGCGCCGCGCTCGGCTCGGCCATCCCGGCGCTCGACGTGTTCTACCCGTCGTCGGCTGCGGTCGAGGAGCGCGTATCGGAGCTGACGGAGTACGCCGCGGCGAAGGCGGCAGGCGAATGTCTGTGCCGCCTGCTGGATCGTCCGGCCGGCGGACTGCGGATTCTCGTCCGGCGGCTGCCGCGCGTCAGCACCGATCAGACAGCGTCGATCGTCTCCGCCCGCGCGATCGACGCTCTCGACGCAGTGCTGCCAATCGTGCGCGAGATGCAGCGGCGGGTCCAGGCCAGCGATTGATGAAGCCTGAACTGGTTCAGAAAGAGCACTACGACCGCATCGCGTCGGACTACGAGGCCCACTATGACGACGAGGCGAGCCAGCGGTTTCGAGATGCGTTCATCTATCCGCACCTGCTCGGCGGCATCGAGTTCGCCGGCACGCGGGTGCTCGAGGCCATGTGCGGCAGCGGTCAGGTCACGCGGCAGCTGCTCGGCCGCGGCGCCGTTGTCGTCGGGCTCGACGTCTCGCAGGCGCAGCTCCAGCTGTTCAGGCGGAAATACCCGCAGTGCGACGCGGTGTGCGCATCGGTCACCGACCTCGGGTTCGACGCTGCGTCCTTCGATCACGTCGTCGTGATGGGCGGCCTGCATCATACGCATCCCAGACTCGAGGAGACGATTGTCGAGATCCACCGCGTGCTGAAGCCCGAAGGTTATCTCTGCTTTTCCGAACCGCATTCGGGATCGCTGCCGGATGCGGCCCGAAAATTGTGGTACCGCGTCGACCCGTTGTTTCTCTCGAATGAGGCGTCGCTGGATTTCAAGAGACTGAAGCGCACATTCGCGGATCGATTCACCTTCGGTCCCGATCACTACCTGGGCAGCATCGGGTACCTGCTGATCTTCAACTCGCTCGTGCTCCGCGTGCCGCTCTGGCTCAAACGCGCGTACGCGCCTGCGTTCATGCGGGTCGAACGCGCGCTGAGCGCGCTGCACGGCAAACGGACGTCGTGCTTCATGGTGTCCCAGTGGCGGAAGCGTTGAGCGGCCACGCGCGGGCGGTGGCGACCATCGTCACGTACCACTTCGTGCAGCCTGCGATGGCCGGGCCGCTCGCGGGCCTGAAGCGCCTGGATCTCGCGGCTTTTCGCGAGCAGCTGACCTACATTCGCCGTCACTACACGCCGGTTTCCGTATTCGATCTCGTGCGGGCGGCCGGGGACGCGTCGGCCCTGCCGCCGCGTCCGATTGTCCTGTCCTTTGACGACGGGTACAGGGGCCATTTTCATCATGTGCTTCCGCTCCTGGACTCGTTGTCGATACCGGCCGTCTTCTTTCCGGTCGCGTCGCCGCTGCTCGACCGACGCGTGCTCGATGTCAACAAGATCCAGTGTGTGCTCGCCGCGGCCGACGACGTAGGACGCCTCGTTGCCGCAATCGAAACGGCGATCGGGCGACACCGGCACCAGGCCGGTCTGCCGGCACCGGCCGAGTACCGGGAGAAGTGGTGGAGGCCTTCGCGGTGGGATCCTCCGGCCGTCGTGTACGTGAAGCGTCTCCTCCAGCACGCGCTGCCGGAACCGATTCGCCGGCCGCTCCTCGACGGCCTGTTCCGCGAGCTGGTGTCAGACGATGAGGCCGCATTCGCGGACGAGTTCTACATGAGCGTGGGCGAGGCGCGCGGGCTGCGCGCTGCAGGCATGACGGTGGGGGCACACGGCGACCGGCACCTCCGGCTGCCGACTCTGTCGAGAGAGGATCAGGCGAGCGAAATCGACGGCGCCCTCCGCGTCCTGGACGCAGTGGAAGTCCCGCGGCAACGCTTCGTGTACTGTTACGCCAACGGCGAATACGACAACGACAGCGTGGATCTGTTGCGGGCGCGCGGCTGCAGCGTCGCGTTCACGACCCGGCCGGATCTCGCACACATTGCCGTGGACGACATGCTGACTCTTCCTCGAATCGACGCGAACGATCTGCCGGTACGGTCCGACGCCGAGCCCAACGAATGGACGCGCCGCGCCGCCGCTCTGTCAGACGCGGGGGCCGGTTCGACTTCCGATCCATAATCGATCGCGATGCGCTTCACGGTCATCGGGCACGCCTGCCTGTTCATCGACACCGGATCGGAACGCATTCTGGTCGATCCATGGCTGTCGGGATCCTGCTACTGGCGCTCGTGGTGGCACTTTCCACCGAACACGCCGATTCGTCAGGAATTTCTCGAGCCCGACTACGTCTACCTGACGCATCACCATTTCGATCACTTCCACTATCCGTCGTTGCGCCGGATCTCGAAGAGGGCACGCGTGTTGATTCCCCGCTTCGGCGTGGACGTGATGCGCCACGAGCTCGATCAGCTCGGGTTCAAGGATGTGACCGAGATGGCGCACGGCAAGCCTATGCAGGTGTCGGGTGGCACGCGTGTCGCGTCGTATCAATACGGGCCTGACGACAGCGCGTTCCTCGTCGAGCGGGACGGCGTCGTGCTGGCGGATCTGAACGACTGCAAGATCAAGGGCCCGGCGGCCAGGCCGATGCTGAAGGCCTTCGGCCCGCCGACATTCGTCTTCAAGAGCCACTCGTTCGCGCAGGCGTACCCGGCGTGCTACGACATCAAGGCTCCCGCCGACGCGAAGCTGATGACGCGGGAAGATTTTCTCGAGACCTTCATCGATGCGATTCGCGAGCTGCGGCCGACCTATGCCGTGCCGTTTGCGAGCATGGTCGCGTTTCTGCATCCGGAGAGCCGCCAGTGCAACGGCTACGCGGTCCGGCCGCCGGAGGTCGCGGCCGCCGCGGCGACATCCGATGTGGCGGCGACCACGGACACCGTCCTGATGGTGCCCGGCGATACATGGAGCTCGGACGCCGGGTTCACACTCCAGCCGAACGACTACTACGAAAAGCAGGACGAGTGGATCGAGCGTCTGGTCGAGGCGTCCGGTCCCAAGATCCAGGAGGAAGAGGACCAGGAGCGCGGTAAGACGCTCGCGTTCGAGCAGTTCGACGCGCATTTCGGCGGCTTCCTGAAGTCGCTGCCACCGATGATCCGGCTCGCGCTGAAGCGGCCGATGGTGTTCCATGCGCCTTCTGACGCGGCCACCCCGTACTGGGTGCTCGACTTCAAGCGGCGAACGGTCGGACGCGCATCAGCGCCGCCCGCAGACTACGCCGGCATCGTGAAGATCCGCGAGGCGGTCCTCGCCGACGCGATCGAGAAGAACGTGGTCGCGTTCGCGCACATCTCGATGCGCGTCAGGATCGATTTGGCGCCCGGCGGCGTCCAGACCGATTTTCTGTTCTGGGGGCTGCTGTCGCTGCGCGAGCTCGGATACTTCCCGTTGCACAAGATGGCGACGCCGCGCGCGGCGCGCGTGCTCTGGAGACGGCGAGCCGAGGTGTGGGGATTCCTCCGCTCGATGCTCGGCATGCAGTCGCTCGACGAGAAGGTGAGGGCCAGCCTCGCGAGCCGGCGCTCCGGTACAGCGAGCTGACCTCCCTGCCAACGCATTCGCGTGGCGCCACGCAAACGGCCTTGCCATGGGAACGCTGATGAGCCGCCGCCAGCGCAATCGCGCTAACGTCGCTTACAGCCGGAAAATCGTCGGTGCGTCGCGGCCCTTCAGCGCGTTCCTCGTATCCACGATCAGCGTGCCACTGGCCACGAGCGCCTCGTAGTCGAACGTCGTGTGGTCGGTGCAGATGACGGTGCAGTCGGGCCGCTGGGCCAACGCGTCCGCGACGTCGATCGACGTCATGGTGTGCCCGTCGTGCCGCAGCTCCGACACGTACGGGTCGGAGTAGCTCAGCGTCGCACCACGCTTCGCCAGCAGCTCCAGCACGTCGAGCGCGGGCGATTCGCGCATGTCGCCAACGTCACGTTTGTACGCCACACCGAGCAGGTGCACCCGCGATCCGTTGATCGGCTTGCGCGCCGCGTTCAGCGCGTCGGCGATCCGCTCGACGACGTACGCCGGCATCGCGGAGTTGATGTGTCCCGCGAGCTCGATGAAGCGGCACTCGAACCCGTTCTGCCGCGCTTTCCACGACAGGTAGAACGGATCGATCGGGATGCAGTGGCCGCCGAGGCCCGGACCCGGATAAAACGGCATGAAGCCGAACGGCTTGGTCTTCGCCGCATCGATCACTTCCCAGACGCCGATGTCCATCTTGTGGCACATCAGCGCGATTTCGTTCACCAGGCCGATGTTCACCGCGCGGAAGGTATTCTCGAGCAGCTTGACCATCTCGGCCACGCGCGTCGAGCTGACTGACACGACACGATCGACCGTCGTCCCGTACAGGGCGCTGGCGGCCTCGGTGCTCGCCTGGCCCACTCCGCCCACGATTTTCGGGATGTTCCGCGTGTTGTAATTCTGATTGCCCGGATCCACCCGTTCCGGAGAGAACGCGAGGAAGAAGTCGACATCCGCTTTCAGCCCTTTGGCCTCGAGCATCGGCTGGACGACCTCGTCGGTCGTTCCAGGATACGTCGTCGACTCGAGGATGATGAGCTGGCCGCGCCGGAGCGTCGCGGCGACCGCCTCGACGGCCAGGATGATGTATGAAAGGTCGGGGTCTCTGGTTTTTCTGAGCGGCGTCGGCACGCAGATGTCGATCGCGTCCATCTCGCCGAGCTGACTCATGTCGAGGG
>Ga0137409_10007626_pt1 | contig 11102 bp, 11 predicted proteins | sample CZODoug1_16funga_FD_122059 | JGI IMG/M metagenome (GOLD analysis project Ga0137409, IMG submission 122059) | Vadose zone soil fungal communities from Angelo Coast Range Reserve, California, USA - CZODoug1_16fungal (Hybrid Assembly) | ecosystem: Environmental > Terrestrial > Soil > Vadose zone... | reverse complement strand
GAAAGTCGGCGTACTGGTGGTCTGGCCCATGACCACGATGCAGGTAGATTGGCAGGATCCTCAAGATCGCTGCTCGCTTCGACTCGAGCGTCGGGAAGAGGTCGGGCCGCACGAGGATGTCGTCGAAGTTGTCGTGCAGCATGTGCAGGTTGTCGAAGATCGTCGCCGCCTCCGGGAAGTCCCGAGCAAAGTTGGGCGCGGCCTCGGGCATCATCGGCATGAACTGCCATTCGACCGGCGGCCGGCGGAGGTAACCGTGGTAGAACGCGATGACCTTTGGCATCAGCTCCTGCTGTCGCTTCGCGTCGCCGAGAAGCTGGACGTCGTAGATCGCCGCCTGCAGCCAGTGGTAAGCCCAGATCTGGGTGTTGAACTTCCCGAACTTGTCCCGGAACGACTTGGACTCCACGAAGCTCCAGAGCGCGCCGTGATGATCGAGGCGGTGCGGCGTGATTGCCTCCGGCTTTTCGAGGTAGTCCGCGAGGAGCTTGCGGTACGCAGCCTGTTTGTCTTTCACCGTGTCACTCGTAAACAGGTCGTAGAGGCTGCGATGGAAGATGTGCGCCCAGTCGAACGTCTTCGTCACCTCCCACACCAGACGGTTGATCGTCGGGGCGATCTGTTCCTCGTCCGGAGGGACGGCGGGTGAGCTGAAGATGAAGTCCAGGACTTCGAGGCGCGCCCGTTCGATTCGTTGAGTGTCCTGAGTCTTCAGCAGCGTTTCAGCCAGGTGGGCGTGACCGAAGTCGATCCCGTTGAGCTCACGGTAGAGCTGCGGCAGCTGGCGCCTCACCTCGTCCTTCCAAGGACCCCGAGGCTGCCAGCGGTGGTCTCGCGTCACCCACTGGCTTCCGAATTTCAGACCGCGAGGCTCCGGATGCGCACGCGGAGCGCCCTGCATCTCGGGGTGCTCTGACGGACCGTGCGCGCCGGCATGGCCGCTGAGCGAATGCTGGAATGCGATCACCGCCCAGCGGTCCTCCGCGGACAGGTCATTTTTGTAGGCCGGCATCGCGGAGCCGTTCGATTTGTATGGCTCGACGGCTCCCCCTTCGCTCACACGCCAGAACCAATACGCGGGCGTCATCTCGGCGACCATGGCTTTGTCCCGGAAGGACGCGGGCTTCATGATCAGTCCGCCGGCCGCTGGCCCGTCGCCACCACCCTGCCGGCCGTGGCAGACTGCGCACTTGGTTTCATAGATCGCTTGGCCACGCGCGAGGATGGCCCGATCGGTCCAGATCTCAGGCGGCGCGATCTGAGCAGCGTAGCCAGGTGGGACGGGCGCGTGGATGTGCCCAGCCCCGCTTCCATGCTCGTGTTTGTGGCCGGGTTCCTGGTCCTTTCCGTCCGCGAACGTCCCCGCGGCGAAAGCCCCGGCGCCGACGGCGATGGTCGCCAACGACAGCAAGCAGACATGGAACAGCGATCTACGAATCATCTCTTCCTCCACGCAAGGAACGTTCAACGGCGCGCCGAGGCAGACGCTCGGCGTCGTCTGAAAGGAGGCGGCGGAGAGAGCGGCTAAATCAGCAGCGCGGCGTGAAGCAAGAACAGCGGCGGCGAATGGACGGAAAGCGGAGTGGAGAAGACGTGGAAGGTGCCCGAACGATCGTCAATGGGGCGCTCGACGAGCGGCGCCGCTTCGACGATGGGGTGCCACGTCAACGACGGCGTGGAACGGAGGACTTCGCACGAGGCTCCATGGACGGAGTCCCCAGCATCGTGATGTTCTTCAGTCGCGGCATGGCCGTGAAGCGGCAGCGCGCAGACGTGTCCGACGAGCGTCAACGCCAGGATAGCCAGCACTGTGACCGACAGTAGGTGTCGCGACCGCGGCGCGCGCGTCATGATCGGCAGGCTACAGCGTCAGCCATGTCCTGTCCAACTCGATCTCGATGGCATTGCCGCTGCACCCGCCCGTGGCCCACCATGATGGGTCCGGCATGAGCGGAATGATGTTGCTGATGGCCATCGGCTGGCTCGTGGTCATCGGGGCGGTCGCGGCGGGCATGTGGTGGCTGCTGAAACATCGGCGGCGCGCTGGGGATCCGGCGCTCGATGCCCTCCGTGAGCGGTATGCCCGCGGCGAGATCAGTAGGGAGGAATTCGAGAACAGGCGTCGCGACCTCGCTGCCTGAGAGATCGCATCGGTGCCGTTTGCAGTCCATCGCCCGCCCGATCAGTCGCAGCACGTCCGCCCGCGAACCGCCTCCCAGCCTTCCCAGGCGATGAGCGGCACCATGAGCAGCCCCGCCGCCGGATCAGCCCACCACCAGCCGAGCCATGCGTTGAGCCCGAGACCAGCCAGGAGGATCGCGGAGAGGTACGCGTAGATTCTCGTTTGGCGTGCCTCCGCCTCCAGTGCGCCGCTCCCGAGACGGCTCGTCTCGCGAGCTGGCCGGGTGGCGCTGCCACCCCGCCACGCATTCAGATCGTCGTCAGCTGTCCGGATCGGATCAGACTGACGAGAACGTTCCACTCCTGAGCCTTGAGCACGGTGAGGTTACCGTCCTCTCCGATTCGCACCTCGTCGCCGACGATCTCGACTTCGGGGCATGCGGTGCACGCCGGGCACAGTGACATCTTCGCGTGTTTCTCCATTGCTCCCTACCTCCCTCGCTGATTGTGAGCCGTTGAAGCTCTCGATGTGACGACATACTGCCGCCGGGCCACGCTGCAGAGACGGCCATGAACGAAGGAGTCCGAGCAGCGTCTTTCGGACTTCGCTCAGCTCGACGAGCGCCCGTTCGACATCCGCAGCCTTCCGCCGCACAAGCTCGTGCACATGCCGGCAAGGCCGCGCCGGCCAGGAGTCCCGCCGCCTCGTAGAGGCGAAGCGCTTTCCTGGTCGTCCCGGCCTTGCGCGCCAACTCACCCACGAGCCATCCGTCATGCGCCATATCTAGAAGCATAGAGGGTGGCCCCAAGGGCCGGGTCAATCCCCGGTCCGGGTGCGGGCGCGCCTGATCTCGAAGGACTGCGAACGGCGCGATGACCCGGTCACGCCCTTCGCAGTCCTTCACCCGGACGCTCGGCTAGGCCTTAGCCGGCGTTCGCCGCAGTCGTCCCACGGCAGTCCACGCCAGCACGATCAAGCTTCCGATGAGCCCGAGTCCGAAGAGCCAGCCCGCTCCCATGAGAGCGATCATGAGCGGTCCGCAGCTCTCGTTCATCATATGCATCATTTCTGTCCTCCTTTTCAGCTGGCCGAATCGACAGCAAGCCACTGCTCGATGCGGGCGTTGACCGTCGCGATATCGGCCGTGTTCAGGGTGGTCGGGTCGAAGGTGAAAACGAACTCGGTGCAACCGTGCGCTGTCCTACCGTCGGGCAACTGTACCGGGTCGAGCGTATGGGTGAACAGCCGCACGCGGTCCCGGTCCGTCTTGAGATTCAGCACGACCATTCGCGTACCCTGGGTGAGCGCCACGCTGCCCGGCTCGGCAGAGACGCGCCCCCGCTCATCGATTGCGACGCGCGCGTAGTCATGCACGGGAAAGCGCGGAGACTTCGTATTGAGCTGCGTCGTCCGCAGCACTCCGGCCGGGATCCGGTCGGCCGTCAGGCGCAGAACGGTCCCTTTCGTGACGACGTGCCCTTCATCTGATCCGGTGGCCATTTCCATCCGGGAAGGCCGGAAGCGCTCGCTCAGTGCGTCCCGCATCGAGGACGCGGCGTGTCCAGTGCCGACCAATGCGGCGAGCGTCATCGAGGTACTGACGATGAGAAGCATGAACCGATGCATGGAATCCCCCTTCGCGGCAGCGGGCGGCAGCCCGGCGCTGTCCTCTCAGAGGACAGACATCAGCCGCGGTCAACGATCGTGTTCTTTAACGACGCTTTGAAGCGACGCCGAGCGGAAGGGGAATTTTAGGAGGGGGCTCGAACGCTGCGAAGACGTTCCTGTGATGATGGACCTCGGGAACGATGGAAGCGACCGCACTCGGCGCGGGCGAGAGCGAGGCCACAGGCGAGACCGCGGCGCAGGACACTCCGCACGGCCCGAAGCACACCGTACCCATCATGGGGCAGCCTGCATACGCCATTGCAATCGGGGCCACCAGCACCGACGCGATCACCACCAGCGCGACAACGATGCTTCGCCACCTCATAAAGCCATTCTCAGTATAGAGACGCTGAGAGTCGCGTCAAGGATTCGATCGTGTTCGCGCGGCTTCGGCGCGGAGGAAGAAGCTTCCATCCGTCACCACCTTGTCCCCTGGCTTGAGCCCGTCCAGGACGGGCACGAACTCGCCGGCCGGTGGCCCGAGCTTCACCGCACGCTCGACGAACTTGCCTTCCTCGCCTTCCGCCGGCACGTAGACGACCGAGCGCTCGCCGATTATCTGCACGGCGGCGCGCGGCACGACGGTGGTTCGTTCGCTCGCGCCCGTCTCGAACGTCATGGTGACGAACATACCGAGGCGGAGATCGCCGGCGCGGTTCGGCACCTCGACGCGCACCTTCGCCGTCCGCGTCGCCACATCGACCCTCGGGTCGATGTAGGCCACGCGACCCCGCAGCGTACGGTCGGGCATAGACGCAAGCGTGATCGTGGCGGGAGCACCCACCCGGACGCGCGAGAAGTCCCGCTCGTAGAGATCACCAATGACCCAGACCGTGCTCAGGTCTGTCACGACGAAGAATTCCTGCCCCGCGTTGATGACCTGGCCAGGGTTCACCGAGCGTGCGATGACGAGGCCATCCGCTGGGGACGCCACGGTGACTTCCGAGACGACCTGCGGCGCGGTCTCGAGCTTGGCGACGCGCTCGGTCGAGAGGCCGAGCAGCAAGAGCCGCTGCCGCGCAGCGGCCACCTCGGTCTCGTGGCCGGTGTGGACGGCAGTCACCTCTTCGAGCTCCTGGCGGCTGGCCGCGCCGAGCGCCACCAGCTTCTGCGTCCGCTCGAGCTTCTGGTGGTCAGCCTCGAGCATCGCCCGCATCGATAGATACTTCGTTTGCGCCTCGGCGAGCTCGGAGCTGAAAATCACGGCCAGCGGCGCGCCTCGGCGAACGTCCGCGCCGAGCTCCACCATGACCTGGCGCACGATGCCGCCCACGAGCGCGTTCACCTTTGTATCGCGATAGGCGTTGGAGGTGACGGTCCCGGGCACGGTTACTCCCGAGACCGACGACTGAGCCCTTGCTTCGGCGATCTTGATCCCCGCGCGTTCGACGGCCTCCGGCGTCAACGAGACCTCGACGGCCTCTTCGGTCTTGGCCGCTGCCGCCTGTCCCGCCGGCGTCGACATACCGGACATTCCGGGCATAGATCTGCCACCCGGCGATGCGGCCGGCGTTTGAGCATCACGGTTTGGTGCGGCTGGTCGCGCGCGCATACCGCCGTGTCGCTCGCTCCAGAGGACGCCTCCCGCGGCCCCGAGGATCAGCAGGGCGACGGCGCCGGCGACCACACCGACGTATTGGCGGACGTGTCCACGCCGGTCCCGAGCGGCTGGCCGGTCGATCACATCGTCATCGCGCTCCATTGATCATCTCCCCGCCGTGGACGTCATCGTCCCGGTGACCCGGTCGATCTCGACCCGCGCGTCGTACACCTGCCTCAGCGCATCCGTATACCCGTTCTCGATGTCGATGTAGCGCCGCTGCTCGGCGATCACGTCGAGGAGCGAGCCACGCCCCAGCGCGTACGTCTGGCGAACCACGCTGAGGTTGCGGGTGGCCACGTCACGCACGCCGCGCTCGTAGATGTCGAACGACCGCCGCGCGGCCTCGTACTGCGCGAGCGCTGCGGCGACCTCCTGGCGCACCGTCAGCTCTGCGAACTGAAGTCGCCGCTCGGCCGCCTGCGCCTCCGCCGCTGCCGCAGCGATGTTGCCCTGATTGCGGTTGCGCACCGGCAGCACGATGCTCACACCGGCGCCGAAGTAATGGAAGACGTCCTGGATCGGACGGGTCGCGCCCGTGCTCGTGACACCATTCAGGTCGAAACCGAAGTCCTGGCGTTGATAGCCGACGTTGACGCTGGCGTCCCATCGGCCTTCGGCCCGCTCCTTGCGAATCTTCGCGGCGCCCATCGCGACATCCGCGCGAGCGACGTCGAGATCGGGCCGGCTCGCCAGGGCCTGATGCGCCGCCTCGTCGGCGGGCGGTGGCGACATGGCGGAGGCCAGGTCGCCGCGCAGAACGAGCACCGCGTCGGGCGCCATCCCGGCGAGCGCTCTCAACTGGAGCGACGCGATTTCGACGCGACTCGCGAGCATCTGTCGCGTGGCATCGAGGCGATTCACCTCGACCAGCATCAGGTTTTCCTCGAGCGCCGGCGTCGCGCCCTGACGCACGCGATCCTGAACGAGACGGAGTGCGTCGCGGTTCACCGTCAACAGATCGTCGGTGACGGCCAGGCCGCGTCGGGTCGCGAGCAGCTCGCCGGCCTTCATCCGGACGTCGGCGGCCAGGCGCCGCTCCCGGTCACGGACCTGGGCCCGCTTCATTTGCAATTCGCGCTCCGCGACGCCGACACGACCTTCCTTTCGGCCGTTGAGATCGAGCGGAACGGTGAGGCCGATCGTGACGTTGTTGTCGGGGCTCAGTGCCTTCTGGCCGCCCAGCTCGAGCATCGGGTTCGGACGCAGGCCCGCTTGCTGCAGGCGCCCGACGGCCGCCTCGATCTCTGCACGCGCGGCGCGGAGATCGGGGCTGTCGGCGAGCGCGCGGGCGACGAGCTCGTCGACGGTGACCTCGGCGCCGGGCTGGGCCTGAGCGATGCCGGTGGCGGCAAGGGCCGCCACAACGACGAACAGCGCAAGTTCTCCGCGTAGCCCAGGCATGGCGCTAGCGGACCGGAACCGAAAACTTCGTCGAGCCTTTGCCGGCCGGCCCATCCCAGGCGACCGTCACCTGGCGCGCGCCGGTGTCGGGGAACTCGATCGTCCCCAGGTAGCGGCCGGGCGTCTTGTCGGGCTTGAGGGTGGCGCCGGCGATCATCGGCGCCATCCCCGACATCGTCATGCTGGTGTTCAGCGTCACCTTGCCGACATCCACCGGCTGCTTGTCCTTGGCCGACGCGAACTCCAGGGCGAAGTCGTTCTTGCCCTGCTTCCATGGGCCGGTCTCGCTCTTCAGCGTGACGACGATGTCCTTGGTCTTCTGCGTGGCGAACGTCTTCTCTGCCGCCCAGCTTGCGGCGCCGACTCCGAACACGAACGCGAACGCTGTCACCAGTACGCTCAGACGCTTCATCGGTTGTGTCCTCCTGTGATGTTCTCGCGTTACTCGTTCGACTCCAGCGCGGGCCGCTCGCCGATTCGGCGTGCCGCGCGCTCCGCTGTCTCGGCGCGTCGCAGCTCTCGCTCTCGCAGCCAGTAGAAGATGACCGGGGTCACGATCAGGACGAGGCCGAGCGAGCTGACCATGCCGCCGAGCACCGGCGTGGCGAGCGGCTTCATGACCTCGGCGCCCGTCGAATGGCTCCACATGATCGGCAGCAGGCTCGCCACGATCGTGGAGACCGTCATGACTTTCGGCCTGAGCCGTAGCAGCGCGCCTTCCTTCACGGCGTCCATCAGCGCCTCGCGAGTCAGTCGTCCACCGAGGTCCTCGCGCTTCTGAGCGACGGCCTCTTCGAGATAGATGACCATCACCACCGCCGTTTGCACGGCCGTGCCGAACAGCGCGATGAATCCGACCCAGACGGCGACGGAGAAGTTGTAGTGAAGCGCGTAGAGCAGGTAGATACCGCCGGCGAGCCCGAACGGCACGGCGAGCAGGACCTGAGCGGCGTCCAGGAGCGAGCGATACGTCAGGTAGAGCAGTACGAAGATCACGATCAGAACGAGGGGGATCACGACCTGCAAGCGCTCTCGTGCCCGGCGCTCGTTCTCGTACTGCCCGCTCCACTCGACATACGAGCCCTGAGGCAGGGCGACGCGCTCGGCGACGGCCCGGCGCGCCTCCTGCACGAAGCTGCCGACGTCGCGGCCGCGGACGTTCAGCAGCACACTGACCACGAGCAGGCCGTTCTCGCTCGAGATCATCGAGGGGCCGGAGACGGATCGAATGTCGGCGACCTGGCCGAGCGGCACCTGGGTACCGTTCGGCCCGGTCACCAGCACGCCGGCCAGCGCGGCCGGATCGGCCCGGTACTCCGGCGCATAGCGGACCCGCACCGGAAAACGCTGGCGTCCCTCGATCGTGAGCGTGAGGTTCGTCTCGCCCACCGCGGTCTCGATGACGTCCTGCACCGCCCCCACCGTGATGCCGTAGCGGGCGGCGGCCTCGCGCTTCACGCGGATGTCGAGATAGGGCGCCCCCGTCACCTGCTCGGGGTATACGTCGGCCGCTCCCGGGATGGGCCGCAGAACATCGGCGATGGCGCGCGCCCGCTCCTGCAAAGCGTTGAGGTCGTTGCCGAAGACCTTGACGCCTACCTCCGAGCGGATGCCGGTCGTCAGCATGTTGATGCGGTTGATGATCGGCTGCGTCCAGATGTTCGATACGCCGGGCAGCGTGGTGGCCTCATCCAGCTCGCCGATGAGCTTCTCGCGCGTCATCCCCGGGCGCCATTCCCGCTCGGGCTTGAGGCTCACGACCGTCTCCGTCATGTTGACTGGCGCCGGGTCCGTCGACGTGTCGGCGCGGGCGACCTTCGCCACGACCGACGCGACCTCGGGGAACTTCTGGATCGCTTGGTTCTGCTTGCGCGTGATCTCGATCGCCTGACCGAGCCCGATGGCAGGGTCGGTCACGGGCATGAACATGAGGTCGCCCTCGTTCAGCGGCGGCATGAACTCCGTGCCGATGCGGGGAACCAGCGCGGCGGCGCCGGCGACGACGAGGATGGCCACCCCAAGCGTCGCGACGCGGTGCCGCAACGCGAAGTCGAGCACGGGCCGGTAGAGCCACACCAGCGGGCGCATGACGGGGTTGTGCTCCTCGCCCCGCACCCGACCGCCGATGAGCAGGCTGCAGAGCACCGGCACCAGCGTCACCGACAGGATCGTCGCGCCGATCATCGAGAACGTCTTCGTGTAGGCCAGTGGGTGGAAGAGCTTGCCCTCCTGTCCGGTGAGCGCGAACACCGGCAGGAAGGCCAGGATGATGATCGCCAGCGAGAAGAAGATCGGCCGGCCGACCAGGCGCGTCGCCTCGAGCACGGTCTCCGCCACGCGGCGCCGATTGCGAGTGTTCACCCCGCGCTTCTCGATGAACCGGAACGCGTTCTCCGTCACCACGATCCCGGCGTCCACGAGGACGCCGATCGCGATCGCGATGCCCGCCAGCGACATGATGTTGGAGCTCATCCCGAGGTAGCGCATGAAGAGGAAGGCGGTGAGGACGGCGAGCGGCAGCGGGATGGTCACGATCAACACCGAGCGAAGATGCAGGAGGAAGACGATGTTGACGATGGTGACGACGATCGTCTCTTCGATCAGCGCCCGCTCGAGTGTCGAGACGGCCCGCTCGATGAGCGCCGATCGGTCGTAGAACGACACAATCCTGACCCCCGCCGGCAGGCCGGCCTGCAGCGCGGCGATCTTCCCCTTCACGCGGTTGATCACATCGACGGTGCTGACGCCGTAGCGGGCCACGACCACGCCGCCGACGGCCTCGTCCGTTCCCTTGATCAGCGCCGCCGCTCGGAAGGCGTCTCCAATCTTCACCTGGGCCACCTGCTTGATGAAGATCGGCACGCCGCCCTCGGCGCCGACGACGATGTCCTCGACGTCACGGACGTTCTCGATGAGACCCAGGCCGCGCACGACCGACCAGCTGCCGCTCGCCTCCACGACGTTGCCGCCGACGTTCCGGTTGCTGCGCAGGACCGCGTCGACGACGGCCGAGAGCGGGATCTTGTAGGCGCGCAGGCGGGTGGGATCGACGTCGATCTGGTACTGCCGCACCGTGCCGCCGATGCTGGCGACTTCGGCGACGCCGGGCACCGAGTTGAGCTGGTACCGGATGAACCAATCCTGTAGCGATCGCAAATCTCGCAGCGAGTAGCCCTTGCCCTCGACGGTGTACCAGAACACGTGACCGACGCCGGTCGCATCGGGCCCGAGCGTCGGGACGACGCCGGCCGGCAGCGCCTTGGTCAACAGATTCAGCCGCTCCAGCACCCGCGAGCGCGCGAAGTAGAGATCGACCGAGTCCTCGAAGATGACGTTGATCATCGAGAACCCGAAGGCGGACGACGAGCGCACGACGCGCACGCCGGGCAGGCCCTGCAGGCTCACCGTCAGCGGATACGTGATCTGGTCCTCTACCTCCTGCGGTGACCGTCCCGTCCAGTCGGTGAAGACGATCACCTGGTTGTCGGAGAGATCCGGGATCGCGTCGATCGGCGTGGTGAGCAGGGCCCAGTAACCCCAGCCGCCCACGAACAGGAAAAACGCCACGACGAGAAATCGGTTCCTCAGCGACAACTCGATGAGCCAGTCGATCACGCACGCTCCTCCGCGGCATCGCGAACGCGCAGACTAGCGCGCGAGGCACGACGCCTATAGTGACAACGCGACGAACGTCAGGACGCTACGCGGAGAGGAGCGCGAACTTGGGCGGCGGTGTGAGGGGCCGGACGCTGGGAACCGTGGGCTGTTCCTCGAACGACAATCCGAGGTAAGCGAGCGGAGACCTGACGCCGAGGTCGGGGGCCCCCGGCGCCACGATATAGGGCAGAACGCCGCAGGGCGCCTCGCACATCGCGCTCATCATGGCGCACCCGTCGAATGCCATGCCGATCGGGCCGGCGACGATCCAGAGCGCCAGGGTGATCGCGATGAGCAGCGGGCGAAAGACACAACGCATTATTGGCATCTTAGCATGCGCGCCGAATGGACCGGAGCTCAGTCGCAGCACGTCTCGTCTGCGCTCTGCGGTGGTACCGCACCGCCACCGCGCGTCGTCCTCTACAGAAACTTCTTGATCATCGCGGCGACGGCCGCGTCGCACGCGCGAAAGCCGTCCTGGGCTCCGCAGTTGGCGGCCGCGAGAAACGCGGCGTCGCGCGTGGGCGCGATCCAGACGACCGCGTACCAGCGCCGGTTGCTGCCGGCGGGCGCGCGCTGACGGACACCGGCAGCAACCGGCGCTGGTACGCGGGCGTCTGGATCGCGCCCACGCGCGGCGCCGCGTCTCTC
>Ga0137409_10007625_pt1 | contig 11103 bp, 14 predicted proteins | sample CZODoug1_16funga_FD_122059 | JGI IMG/M metagenome (GOLD analysis project Ga0137409, IMG submission 122059) | Vadose zone soil fungal communities from Angelo Coast Range Reserve, California, USA - CZODoug1_16fungal (Hybrid Assembly) | ecosystem: Environmental > Terrestrial > Soil > Vadose zone... | reverse complement strand
CGATACGCGCGCCAGGCTGCATTGTCCGCAGCAACCGCCAGAACGGCGCGGCAATCGTCTCGACGCTGCCGACGCATGGCTGTACAAACCACGTCTTCACGTCTTCCAACGAGCGGCAATGCCGCAGCTCGTCATGCGCGCAAATCCATGGCCCATAGGTCAGGAACTTGGAAAGCCACATGGTTCGTGAGCGAGGCAGCGCGAAGATGACGAACGATGGTGGCAATCACCACTCCTGCGCCATGAACGCCTGGCTGGTCGTCGCGCCGAAGATCGAATGCAGCGATGTCTGCACTCCAGTCGGGTCACAGCGATACTTAGCCCCCGGCGGCACCTTCACGCTCGGCTGCGTCGCGGCGGCCGTGCCGCCGGCGTTGATCCACAGATCGCCCGTGCTTTGGTTCTGAAGCACGCACCCGCGGCGCTGCGTGTTGGCCGCCATCAGCGTCTGCGCCACACCGCCTGACGTGATGGTGCCGCTCCGGTCAGTGTGAGATGCCTGGAAGCCCTGATCGGCGAGCGCCACGCCTGGCAGCAATAGTGCAAATGTCAGGAATATGGTGTATATATGCGGGCTGGCAGCGCGTTTGCACCGCACGGCCAGCCCTAACCACAACCGCTCGGCAAGGAGCCTGTTATGGCTACCCCTAAATACACCACCGCCCCCCACGACAAAACCTGCGCTGTTTGCGACGGGACGTTCACGACGGTTCAGCGGAGGCATCAAACATGTTCCTTGACTTGTCAGTTTAGACATCTGTCTGGCCCTATCCCGGATGATTTAGGTCCATGCTGGCTATGGCCTCACAAAGCGCAAAGAAGAGGATACGCGAGCGCGCACTATTCTTGGAAAACCAAAGCCGCCCATCGCATCTCTTTCGAACTATTTGTCGGTCAAATCCCAGAAGGCATGATCGTCAGACACACGTGCCACACACGGAACTGCATAAATCCAAAGCATCTGATTCTAGGGACCCACAAAGACAATATGGCAGACATGAGAGAAGCTGGCCGCGCTGCATCTGGTACCGCCAACGGCGGCTGTAAACTCACCGAAGATGAAGTCAGAGAAATCCTTCAATCCTCTCTGTCTCAAACTGCCCTCGCAAAAGTCTACGGTGTCAGCCAAGTCCAAATAGGACGGATCAAAAACGGGGTAAGCTGGCGTTCACACCCCCGCGATTGCTAGCCATGTTCCCGCGCCCCGGCTCACATAGAGCGTCGTTCCAACGCCACCCGTCGTGTTGCTGTAGAGACTACCGACAGGCTTTACCGCTATCGGCACCCCGGCTCCGCTTGTCCATTCAGGATTTGCCGTAGCACCGCCGGCATACGTTCCCTGCACCCACGACGTACCATTCCAGACGCTGACAACCCCGGTATCCGTGGCGATGTAGACGACAAGTGCGCCAGTTGGCGGCACTGGCGCGACGGGTCGAGATGCCGCTACTCCCGCGCCAAGATAGTCGGTGATGAGCGTAATCGTCATAGGTCACACCGGGACATAGATCGGGGTTCCATCCGGATTGCACATGATGCCCACCGGCACATCGCCATTGACCAGCAACGCGAGTTGCCGGATTGCCGCGATGTCGGCCGCCAGCACCGCATCGCCGATGATCCGCGCCGCCTGCTCCGACGCAATCGCACCGTTAAGGTTCGATGTGCCGTTCGAGGCTGCCACTGCATCGGCGGCCATGCGCTTTGCCGCCTCGTCCACAATCTGGCTGGAGAGCAGCGTATCGGCCGATGCCCGCGTGGCAGTTTCGTTCGTGAGCGCCGTCGTGAGCCCCGCGTCACCCGCAATGCGCGCGCCGATCTCTGCCGTCAGTGCCACCGTGAGATCAGGTCCAGCCGCGACACCGGGAGCCCCGCCCGTGCGCGTGTAGAGCGACTGAAAGAACGCGCGCCATTCCAGCGCCAGATTGCCGTCAGGGTCGATCGGCAGGGAGTTAGGGAAGCCGGAGGCGAGCGGGTTCTGCGCCATGCCTCAATACCCGATCGCGTACCAGCGCATCGAACCGGACAGCGGCGTGAACATGTTGTCGAGCAGAACGCCGACCGCGCCGCTCGTGGTGTGTGACGTGATGTGCGGAAAGCTCACCGGGTTGGCCGGGCTGCCGCTGGTCGGCTCGCCCACGCCTGGGGGAAAGCCTACCCAGATTTGCGCCACCTCCGTTGTGAACGCCGGGGTGAACGTCAGGGTGAAGTCGCCCGTGAGGCTCACCGTTACCGCGCCGGCCCGGATAGACGAGGTTGGCGCTGCCACCAGCGCATCAATTTCCGCCTGCAAGACGGCATCCGCCGCGGTCCGGTTGGTTGTCTCGAGTGTTATGTCGTTGAACAGGATGGTGTCCTGTGCGGCCCGCGTCGTGGCCTCCGCGGCGTCTCCCGCCGCGCGCGCCGTCGCCTCCGCGCTGTCCGCCGCAATCCGTGCCGCAGCCTCTGCCGCGAGCTGCGCACCCAGCGTTGGATCGATCCCGAGCAGCGTCTGCGCGTTGGCGATCGAGCCGTTGACCACCGGCTGCATCGCCACCGAGATCAGTGTGGAAGCCGTCTGATCCCAGATCGGATTGGACTGCGCGTCGAGCAGCACCATCCGATAGTCGCCATCGCCATAGATCAGCGCGCGCCCGGCCGCGTCCAGGATAATCGGGTTGGTGTTGGCAGCCGTGCCACCGATGTCGCTCCACGTTAGCTTCGGCGTCGTGGTCGCGGGGATGTAGGTGAAAATCTGCCCCCCGGCATACGGATGCCCGTCCGCGTCGCAGAATTGTTGGACTGGTGCTTCTAATAGGACGGCCATCTTAGTAGTCCGCGAACACGACAACCGCGCGATGCGTCGTCACCGCGGCTCCGGCGCTGGTCACTATCTGCACACACACTGCATCGGAAGGTGCGATCGCCACGCCAGACACGCCGGTGCTAGAGAACAGCGCACCGGAGGTCGTTGCCACGAGGCTGGACGCAACATTGTTGACCATCAGCGTATAGGTGAATGTCTGCCCGACCGCTGGCGCCAAGTTCGACTCGGCGATGATCTGTACCGCCGAGCATCGTCGCCCAGTTGGCACCTCGACCACCGAAGCTCCCCCACCGGCAGCCGCGCCAACTGGGCCAATGAAGTCGGTTGTCGCCGCGGCGATCGTGCTCTTGCTGTTCGCCGCAAGGGCGAAATCTGCGTTGAACGCCTGCTGCGAGAGCGAGGAGTCGATGAAGTAGGGCGCCGTTGCAAAGTTCGTCGACTGGTTTCCGCGCACCGTCAGGTTCGCACAGCCGGCGCCGAACGAATAGGCGAATGCCGCCTGGCTGGCACCGGTAAAGTCGAACGCCTGGTTTCCTGAGACGATCAGGTTCGTCATCCCCAGGAAGGACGCCTGGGCCACCGACGCGGTATGCGACTCGTTGTTCGTGTGGATCGTGTTGCCGGAAAAGATCGTCTGATTGCCGGATTCCAGCAGCGCACCTTGGACGCGAGACTCCTCAAAGCGGTTCATCTCAATGCGATTGTAGTGTGAGTTGATCTCGAAAAACCCTAAGTTGTTGTTCCAATGGTAGTTCTGCGTGTAGGTGCCGGCGCTGGAGTTATCGAGGTAGCAGCCGAACGCCGGAACCGGGCTTCCGGTCGTGATCCCATATTGATTGCCGCTGATCCAGAAGTCGTTGGACCACAAAAAGTGCAGCTGCTTGCCGGCATTCTGAACGAAGATGTTGTCGATGACCTTATGCCCGCTCAGAGGTGCGAGCGACGTGCCAGTGAATTGCAGCCCATCCGTGTCGAACGCCGTAAACTGGCACTGACGCACCGTGCAGACGCCGCTGCCGGCTGCGAAGTTCACACCCGAGAGAGATGTGCCCTGACTGCCGAGAAAGGCAAGGTTCTCCAGCACCAGGTCCTGGCAGTTGTTGAACGTCCAGCCGACGCCGGAGCCGGTGAAGGTAATCTGTGATGCATATGGCCCGGCGCCCAGCAGCGTGGCATGGCTGATCGCCGTGAACGCGGTCGGCGAGCAGCGATAGGTACCGGGCGGGAAGTACACGACGCCGCCGGCGGTTGTCATTGCGGTTATCGCCGCAGTGATTGCCGCTGTATCATCCGCAAAGCCGTCGCCGATCGCGCCATAGGCCAGGACATTCGCCCACCCGCCTTGCAGCGAAGTGGCCAGCAGCTTGATGTTCTGAAATCCGACGCCAAGCGAGGTATCGACGCCGGGAATGTAGATGCCGGCCTTGAACGCGACAGTGGCGTCCTGCGAAATCTTGCCCGACATCAGCTCACCCCTGCCTTCGCGTCCACCCATGCCCCTTGCAGGGCTCGAAATCCGGCAATGCTCCACGACAGCTCAAACACCCTGTCACGGGCCATTCCTAGCCGCTGCCATTGGAGGCTGGTGAGATAGGCCCCCGTGGCGCCCGCCAGCTGCGTCACGGGGTTGCCGTAGGTGTGCCCCCTATCATCCGACCACCGCAGGCTCAGCAGCCCGCTAGAGGCTCCCGCCTCGCGTAGCAGCGGCGTGCCGTCCTCGCGCATAAAGAACGTGCTGTCCTCACGCAGCAGATCGTCCGCCGGGATCGCCGTGAAGCTGTCGCCGCCTGTATTGCCCGCCTCGATGTCCGCCAGGAACTGCCGGTAGAACACGCGCTTGCCGTCGTTCAGCAGGTGTGGATACGCCCGCACGCGCTTGATCGGCTGCCCCTCGTCGGTGAATACCGCTAGGTCGAACGCATAAAGCTTGCCGTTCTGCCAGTCGCCACACAGCACCTCACCATAGGCCAGTGCCGCGCAATTCGCCCGGTGCCGATGCTCAGCGCCATTGCTGTCGATCCACGCCAGCTCGTGCCAGAGCCCCGTCGAGCGATCATATGCCCATGTCTTGTCGGCACTCGGGAACGCCAGGACGTACCACATGTGACCGCCAAGCTGGTACGTGTAGCCGACCGCATCAGCGATCGTGGCATACCTCGCCAACTCGGCCTCGATCGCAAAGGTGCTGATGCGCTTGGCCTGGTAGCCGGCGCCCTCGATGACGATGCCCTGCCCCTCGCGCGTTGCGCTGAGCCAGTAGACCGCATTGTCGATGGTCGCGACGCTGTATTTCGCCGCGCAGCCGTGCTGGATGAAAACCGCACTCATCTGCTGAAACGGGAAGTCAGCCGCGCCGGTATTATACCAAACCTCGGTGGTTTGCTGCCCTATCAGCCAGATTTCACGCTTTGCCACGCACAGCGTCACCAACAGGTCGCTGTAGCTCTCCTTGTTGGCGAACCACAGCGGGTCGAACGTCAGGGCGAGGCTGTCGCTGCTCTGGAACTGCGGCGTGCCTGGCACATTGAACAGCAGGAAGGTGTCGAGGTAATCTACCCGATCGCCACCGCGGAATACCGGATCGGTGATCTGCGAGAACGCATTGGTCGCGAGGACCACTGTCCAGCCAACACCGGTGCCGTCCACGATCACCAGGTTAAGGCCATTCTCAGCCATGCTGACGGGCGTGGTGCGGCCAATGGTGATGGTGCCAAGCAACGTGAACGAAAAGTTGGCACTCACCGCGTAGACGTTCGACCCGGCCACCACATACAGCGTGCCGTTGCTGCACAGCTTGGCGCCGCGAACGCCCGCGTTGTTCGGCGCGGTGCCGCGCAGCCGCAGGCCGGGCGTCGGGTAGTAGGCGAACGCCGCTGGCTCGCCCTGAATGGACGGAACCTGTTCAGCGAACAGATTCAAGGACCTTTGGGCACTCGAAATTACACTATGTGCGGTGTATGCGCCTCCCGTTAGCTGTATTCGCGCCATCAGCCTTCCTCGCCCTCGCCGCAGCATGATATGCGGCAGCAGCTTCTTCCTTGGTCTTGAAGCTGCCTAGCCGCTTTTGAATGCCATTCATGCATATTGCGGCTATCCATCCGCCGTCTCGACGATTCGGAGATACCCCACGAATGCCGGATATATTTGTTGAAATTGGCGCATCCTTTAGGCTCCATTGATTGCCTGAACGCCGATTCCGGCTCTGTTCCGACTTGGCAATCCACCGACAATTGGCTGGCTCATAATTCCCGTCGTTATCGATCCGATCAATCGTGAGACCCGGGGCATACAACGCGCCCATGTCCTCGTTGAATTTGGCAAAGTCAGCCCACCGATCGCAAACTCGGATGCCACGACCACCATAGTTCTTAAACCCAGCATAGTTTGGGTTTCGACAACGGGTGAATATCCCTTTCCAGATCGAGAACAACGGCGTTCTCGTCATGCCATGCGTTATTGGTCGAGATATCTGAAGTTCTTTGTTCAGACATCCGCAAGACTTGCTGTGTCCGCAGCGAAGCGACCCAATGGACGTTGTAATCTCTTGTCCGCAATCGCAGCGACAGCGCCAATAGCGACGCTGGGCTTTGCTTTCCACAAATTCGAGCGCCACGAGACGGCCGAAGCGGTGCCCGCTGATGTCGATTGGTGCCATGTCCGTAACATAGCACAAAACCCTTAGGCGGATGCAATGCCATATTCACCACATCCCCCCGGAATTGAAGCCTGGGCTCGATCCCGCCGATTGGCCACCGTTGCCAAAGCGCCGGAACGTCGGCACCAGAAGCTGTGGCACCTGCACATTCGCCATGCGGATGACGCTCAACGCCTGGTTCATCGCCGCGACGTGCGAAGGCTGCGGGGGATTGCCGAACAGGATGCTGAACCGCACCGCGCACGACCAGATCAGCGCCTCCAGATACTCCGGCGGCAGGTTCAGCGGGTCCGTGAGAGTCGTGTAGACCGGCAGCGATGCCTTGCACGCAATGTGCAGCTCGAACTCCCCCGAGGTCGGCACCGGCCAGAAGAACACGCTGGCGAGCGGGAATGCCGAGTCGTAGAACAACGCTCCTGGGAAGGTCGCCAAGCCCTTGAGCGTGATGTTGTTGTAGTCCTCGCGCGCCTTGATGATGGCCAGCGGGTAGTCGATGAACAGCGGCGCGGTCTGATTGGTGCCACCTGGGATGCGAGCGAGAATGCCCCCGTCATTCCAATACGCACCCGGTTGCAGCCCCACCGGAGAGGAAGGCAGCGGCGAGTTCGCAGGCAGCAGGATCAGCCCGCCATCCGTTCCTATCGTCTGTATCCCCGCGCTAGGCAGCAGGCGCGCGAACGCGCTGTCGATCTTGTCTGGCCGGGGGATGTTGAAGTCTCCCCCGACGCCGACCGTGTAGGACAGCGCACCCGTCGAGATGACCGACGTGTCCGCCAAGTCCCACACCAGCCAGCGCCGACGCTGCCACCCCGCCATGAGCGTTTGCAGCAGCGTCAGGCCGTCTGTGATGTCCTGCGCCCCAGGCGTCTGGCCGACGCCAGAAACATTCGCGAGTTTGAGACAAAATGTTATTAGATCGCCCGTCGTCTGAAGGTTCATACGACGTTTCTCCAACTGCGCCGCTTTTTGATGTCACAGATAGTCGTCTGGGTGACACCATAGCGATTTGCCAGATCGACACCTTGATCTCTGCTGTCCCTGATCGCCATGACATCTGTCTCTGTAAGGATTGCACTGGGATGCTGGGCACCTTTAAGCTGGGCATTGACGCGCCTGCCCTTGGCATCCATGTCGGCGATATTGTCGGCCTTTGTCCCCAAAAACAGATGGCTAATGCGCACACATGGCGGGTTATCGCAGCGATGGAGGACGAACAGTCCGTCAGGAACAGGTCCACACTCCAACTCATAAGCCACGCGATGAGCCATGATGTTGCGCGTGCTGCCAACCCGCATCACGCCGTAACCCTTTTTGTTAGTGGCCCCCGTCCAGGTCCAACACTCCAGCCCCTTCTTGACCCGCAGCGCGAACCGCTCGGCCAGTGTCCTACCGTGATACTGTTCCTGTAAAGCGATCGTAGCGTCGCCATTGCGCCGGAACGCCATGTAGTGCCGAGCGCAATAGCCGAGAGCGTCATGAACGCCTTGGCATCCCCGCACCTTGCAGCGTTGTGCATTGCCAATGCCAGCGCGACGCGCAGCCCGGTTTACCGAGATGCGCTCGCGATTGGCGATTGCATAGGCGCGATTGTAGGCGGACTTCTCTTCCTTGTTTATCATGCTGGCTCCTTGCGAAGCCTGCATGATAGACTGCCCCAACATAGTTACGCAACCACTCATGGCCCCTACTGCCAGCGCACCCAGCCGAGCGTGGCGTTGACGTAGCGATACTCATGCGCCACAGCCACGGCGCCAGCGGTGCTTGCGACAGCCCCTCCCGCGCTGTCCTGCACGGTCAGGGCCGTCACAATCTGGCTGAAGGAGATGTTGCAGATGCGGCCAAGCGGATGGCCGGCTACCGAGGGCAGCTTGACCGTGAGCGCCGCGATCGTTCCGGCCGGATTGACGAATAAGCAGGTGTCGTCCGAGCCGAGCGTGATCGTCGCCGTTGTGAGCGGCGCTTCGACGCGCGGGGAGCCCGTCGCAGTCGAAGCGTTGATCGCCTCGCTGCTATGCATTCGTGTTCCGGGAGTTAGCGCCATATCGCCCTCCCTCAGTTCGCAAAGATGCGGGCCGCGAGCTGCGGACGAATTGCCTTGCAGCCCCAGAGCACATCGAGCCGGCACGGGAAGTAACCGTTGTTGATATCGAACTGACGCACCAGACGGATACTGATGCCGTCCTTCACCGCGCGGCTGGCCATGTCCACGCCACCCGGCATCACCAGATCGGCGCTCGCGAAGGTGAATGCATCCGGATGATACACCATCGACTGTCCCACAGCGACGCTAGCCGTGCCGATGAACGTGATGGCATCGTTGGCAGTCGGCAGCTTCGTCACGTTGTCGCGGCCGGCATGCGGCGACGAGAAGTAAGGCGCCGGGCTGATGCTCCACGTCTGCGTGCCCGCACCAGCAGCATCCGCCGTCAGCACGAACTGCTGAAGCACACCCGTGTCCTTCTTCGTCTCCGGATGAACGCGATTGACACCAGCGATGGTGAACACCTCACCATGCAAAGCCGTACCGGTGCCCGTCTTCACCGCCAGCGTGCTCAGCCCCGTGGTCGATGTGGTGTTGACCGCATAGCTGACGGCGGCCGACCGCGTGAACGTCTGAAGGTGCGTGTTCTCGGCGAACTCGAAGCCTGCCGTGACGCCCATCACGCCATCAGTGTACTGCGTGCTGATGCGCTGCGATGACTGGAACAAGCCCTTGAGGCTATCCACCATGTCAACGTTGTCCTGCGTGTTGATGCGTGCGAGCCACTGCCGCGACTGCGGCGCGAGATTGTCGAGCAACAGCTTGCGGCCGGTCAGGAAGTTCTTGAACGTCTGCGCCGCTCCCTGGCCGTTGACGTTGTTGTAAACGTCCAGAGCCATGGCCAACGCGCGGCTTTCGATGTCTGCCGCAATGACGCTCACCGCTGGCTCGATCACTCGCGCGCTGAAGTCGTCCATCTTGAGTGTGAGTTCTTCAGAGCTGAACGAAATGTCCGTGCCGCTGATGTTCGTCACCGCAAGTGACGTATTCAGTTCCACGGTGTTCTGCGGGACCAACGTCATGTCGGTGCGAACCGTGTACTGGTTCGGCAGCCGGATGCGCAACGTATCGCCGATTTTGGCACCAGCCTGAGCAAACGAATTGTCGTATGCCCGGTTGATGGAGCCGATGAAGTTCAGCTTCTGATGGAGCACGACCAACGCCTTGGCGGTGATCATGTCTGGTGTCAAAACTGTGTTAGTTGCGGTTGTAGCCATAGTTAGCCACTCTTTCGTTTGGCGCTAAGCGCCTGGGGATGACGAAAGGCTTCTCACCATTGAGGTTCTTGAAGCCCGGCGATCCCGCTGTGACGAAAAAGAGCAGCCACAATCACATCGGATAGGCACGACACATCGGGGCTTAGAGCCTCCCGCGAGGGCTTCGGGCTACTTCTTGTGTGCCGACAACACGATTGCTATTGCCTGCTCCCGACCCTTTCCGGCCGGTATCGCGCGCTTGATAGCGGCAATTTCGCGCTTGATACGCGCCGCGATTACGCTCACCGCGGGTCCAATCACGCAAGCGCTGAAAGACGGCAAGGATGCCGTCATTTCTTCCGATGTAAACGTGACTTTCTCCGGCTCTGCCATCACTTCTTCCTAGTTGGCAGCTTTCTGGTGCCCTTCTTGTCGTCCGCCTCTGCGAACTCCCGCGATGGCTTCCAGCTACTTCCGACTTACGAAGCCAATGGGCACTCGATCACGCAATCGATATAGCCGCTCGCCGAATTGGTCGAGCAGCCCCGTATCCTCTGGCTTGTCCTCGGTCACCAGCACGTCAAGGCTCGCTGTAGCAGGCTCCCGCCACTCATCGCCGCACTCGATCGCTTTGGTAACATAGCGCGGCATCAGCCTGCCCGCCTCCGGTCCATGGCTTGCTTGCTGTAGAACTCCACAAGCTGTTCCGGCGTCGCGGTGAACTCGTTGAACACCGGATTGGCCACACCGGTTACCGGCCGGATCGGAGCAGGCGCCCGGGATACCGGCGTCCTCGGCGGCCGTGCGGCAGGCAACGTCGCCGCATACTTGCCCAGCGCGATCGCCCGACCATGCTCGCTCCTGATCCCAGCAATGCGCTCCAGCTCCTCGGGATCATCAGCCAGCGCCGCGGCAACGCGCGCCCCCTCGCCGCCCATCTCCACCATAATGCGTGCCATGCCGGCATCGGCGCCCATCGCCTGGAGGCTATCACACCGCTGCGCCCAGTCGGCGTGCGCCGCCTTGCCAGCTTCGTGGAACGCCACGACGCGATCACGCTCGCGTTCCTCTGTGGCAATCTTCTGCGCCTCGGTCCTGACATACGCCTGAAGCTCCTCCGGCGTCTGTGGGAGGGCTCCAGTCGCGGCTGCCGGTGGTTGGGCCTGCGTGCGCCGCAGCGCCTCCAGCTCGGCTCCCTGGGCCGCCAGGCGGGCGGACATAGCAGCAATCCGCCTGTCCGCCCTGGACGGCCTGGGTTGCTCCTCTGTGGTTGTTGTCTCGACCGTCGTCTCAGTCGCAGCACCTGTCTCGGCCGGCGCGGTAGCCTCCGTGGTAGTCGCAGCAGCTTCTGACGCTTCGCCACCGGGCTGCGAGCCGGATTCAGTCTCGCTCATGTGTTCCTCTG
>Ga0137409_10007624_pt1 | contig 11103 bp, 8 predicted proteins | sample CZODoug1_16funga_FD_122059 | JGI IMG/M metagenome (GOLD analysis project Ga0137409, IMG submission 122059) | Vadose zone soil fungal communities from Angelo Coast Range Reserve, California, USA - CZODoug1_16fungal (Hybrid Assembly) | ecosystem: Environmental > Terrestrial > Soil > Vadose zone... | reverse complement strand
CCCCAACTGACGTGCTGGGCGATCGGACTCAAAGGGGCGTTCAAAGGCATACCGAGACTCGTGGTGGCGCGCGGGTTGTCGTCTCCAGTTTCTTTTGGAACCTCTGTACGAAGGTACCAAGGGACTTCGGTTTCTTCTTGGGCCCACATGCTGCCGGGAATGGCTAACAGATGGGCCCAGAATAGAATTGTCATGGCACGCTTCATGATGTCCTCTAGGAGGAAGACTACTTACACAAGAAACTGGCTCTAATTCTTACGTCAAAACGCAGCCTAGTTTGGGAAGCAAGTGCCATGAAACTGTCAAAAATAACAGAGCGCTTAGAGGCGGGAACAGCAAAGGCGCTGAGGTGGTTCAAGCAAAATCGGGTGTCGATGGCTGGCGACTTGAATAACTTGAATCGCCTCCGAAGTATCTTCGATAGGGCTGAGGATTGAAAATCCTCCACCTGGAGCGAGCAATGCGCCGGCTCATGCCAAAGCTATCGGGGCCAGCCATCCGGTCATCTCGTACAAAAGTGTAAATGAGTGATTGAAGCGTCGGAAACTCTCGCATCCTCGGTAGGTCGCCTTCCAAGCAATTGTGGAATCCAACCTGAGAATTGTTCCGGATTTCATTCCTCACCACGCTTGTCCAAATTAGGATTTGGATTTTGACGCAAAACAAAAGGCTGAGCATCTGATAGCTTGAGGTTGGGCTCTGGAAAAGCCAATCACAACGCTAAGGAGGCTCAGCCGTGACTCGAGTCTGCAGTATATTCTCACAGATTCTGCAGTTAATCCCTCGTCTGGAATTCGAATCAGCCGTGCGCCAGCACAAAGCGGAGCGTCATGCTCGAGGTTTCACCAGCTGGGGCCAGTTCATCGCCATGCTCTTCTGTCAGCTGGGGCATGCCAAGTCGTTGCGAGAAATTTGTGGAGGATTGGCTGCCAGCGAAGGGAAACTTCGTCATCTGGGGTTGCCCACGGCTCCTTCTCGCTCCACCCTGGCCTACGCCAATGAGCATCGGCCTTGGCAGCTGCAACGCACCGTGTTTGAGCAGCTGCTGGCGAAGTGCCAGATGTTGGTGGCCAGCCAACCGGAAACCAGAAAGAAAAGGAAGTTCCGTTTCAAGAATCCTCTGCTGAGCTTGGATGCCACGGTGATCGATCTCTGCGCCACAATGTTTGATTGGGCCAAGTTCCGCCTGACGAAGGGAGCGGTGAAACTTCATTTGCTGCTGGACCACGATGGCTATCTGCCGTCCTTCGCGGTGATCACGGAGGGCAAAAAGCATGAGATACGGGTGGCGCGACAGATGCAATTTGCGCGGGGGACGATTTTGGCATTTGACCGCGGGTATACGGACTACGAATGGTTTATGAGCTTGACCGAGCAGGGCGTTTATTTCGTGACGCGTTTGAAGGAAAACGCCGACTACGGCGTGGTGGAGAAGCGTGAAATTCCACAGCGGCGCGGCGTACTACGGGATGAAGTGGTCTTTTTCTATAAGCTTGCGCAGGCGAGCAAGGAGGCCTTCTTCCGGCGGATCGAGTTTTACGATGAGGAGCACGATCGCGTGCTGGTATTTCTGACCAATCACTTGGAACTGGCGGCGGCTACCGTCGCGGCGATCTACAAGGAGCGCTGGCAGATCGAGTTGTTTTTTCGGGCCTTGAAACAGTCACTGCGCGTGAAAACGTTTGTGGGAACTTCCGCCAATGCCTTGAAAACGCAGCTCTGGACGGCGCTGATCGCCATGCTGGTGGTGAAATACCTGCAACTGCGATCGACGTTCGGTTGGTCCCTCTCGAATCTGGTGGCACTCCTGCGGCAGCAATTGTTTGTTTACCGTGATCTGTGGGCATGGATCGACGATCCTTTCCAACCACCACCGATACCAGAAAGATCGTCAGAGCAGTTGACGCTGCAACTGAGCTGAGTGGGTCGATGGATTGGACAGCAGCGATGAGCCACATGCCAACAATTCGACGTAACTTCGAGATTTCAAGAGGGGGAATTTAGACAGCATCAGATCAAGAGAAACGCTTGGCCACCGCCAACCTGCCCCGCGTCCAGGGCTCAGAAAGCGAATTTTGCCCTTACTCTGGAGATGTTGGTGACCAGTTTTCAGCTAATTTGGACAGCAGTGACTGCCGTGTAATGTGCGTAGCTTGGTAGGACAAAATTCTAGAGTAAGAGGCTCGGACGCGGCCGCAAGAGGCGAAGCAGCGTTCCGAGGCACAGGCCGATGAATCGAAACATGGCTAGGAGTTATAACAGAACAGTGACGTAAGGGAGGCGATATAATTGATTTCAGGGTCGGCCAGAGTTTTGGGAACCGCAACCGTCCAACTACCATCCAAAATGGGCGAGCTTCATGTCCAATGCGAATTGAAGAATCCAGAAGTGCCGAAATGGGATAAGCGTAGGTGTAATATAGTGTGCGAACCGCCACGTTGAGAGACCCCGGGGAGTAAGCGGTGCTGAATCAGCGCGGACGAAGATTGATATCGCTTCTCGACAGAGGCGCGTCATGCTTGCTTGTGGGATGGCTGTGCCTCAGCCTCCTCGCTGCTGCTCGGCCCGGCGAAGCAAAGCCGGCCCCTGTTCCAGAAGAAACCGCCAAAAAGCTCTCCTTTAATGACACGATTCAACCAATTTTGTCGGAAAACTGTTATGCATGCCATGGTCCGGATCCGGGAGCGCGGAAAGCGGGCCTGCGGCTGGACCGCGGAGAATTTGCCTTTGCACCTCATCAGGATTCTCACGAGAAGTATGGGCCGGCAATCATTCCCGGCAACCCGGACAAAAGCCCTCTGGTCCACCGGATCGAAACGAAGAATGCGAAGGATCGCATGCCGCCCCCGGAGGCGCACAAGACATTAAAGCCCGAGCAGATCGCGCTGCTGAGAGAGTGGGTGAAACAGGGGGCAGAGTACGAAGAGCTCTGGTCATTCGTTCCGCCAAAGCATCAGGCGATTCCAGCGGTAACGCACGGTGAATGGGTGCGGAACGCAATTGACAACTTCGTGTCGGCGCGGTTGGAAAAAGCAGGATTGACGCCTTCTCCTCAAGCCGATCGGCGGAGATTGATCCGGCGGGTGACGTATGACTTGACAGGGCTGCCGCCGACCCCGGAAGAAGTGGAAGCGTTCGTGGCCGATTCCGCGCCCGACGCGTATGAGAAGGTTGTCGAGCGGTTGCTGTCCAGTCCTCGCTACGGGGAGCACCGAGCGCATTACTGGCTGGACCTAGCTCGGTATGGCGACACGCACGGCCTACATCTGGACAATTTCAGGAGTATCTGGGCGTATCGTGACTATGTGATTTCGGCGTACAACCAGAACAAACGCTTTGATCAGTTTGTGCGGGAGCAACTTGCTGGAGACATGCTACCGGTGAAAACCCTTGATACCTTGACGGCCTCGGCATACCTGCGCGCCGGAATCAGCAGCGGTGAAGGCGGCACGCTGACTGAAGAGTTGCGTGTGAACAACAAGAGAGAACGGACGGAAGCGTATGGCGCGGCGTTTCTTGGATTAACGGTGGGCTGCGCAAACTGCCATGACCACAAATTTGATCCCATCACGCAAAAAGATTTCTACCGGCTGACGGCTTTCTTTAACAATCTGACCGAAATTCCGTCGAACGATGATCGCAATGACTGGCCGCCTTTCCTTCGACTTCCGAAAATAGAGAATCGCGAAGCTTACGAACAAGTCTTGGCGAAACGCTCGGAACTCGAGTGCCAACTGGCGCTTCGCCGCGATCAGGCTCGCGAGCTGATTTCTGCCTGGATTGGCCAGCCGGAGCGCACTGCAATCGCAGTTCCTGTAAGTTCGGAAGGCCTCGCCGTGAGGTTGCGCTTCGACGAGCAAAAAGGATCGACGTTCGTGGATTCAGCGCCTGGCACATTGCAAAAACACGTCTCGGCAACGGGAGCGCCGGTAGTCTGGGGTGAAGGCACCTGGTTCTGGCCGTACATGCGGATGGAAATCAGCACCAGGCTGGAATTGGCTAATACCGGTGAGGCAGAGGCAAATCAGGCGTTCAGTGTAGGAACGTGGTTGCGACCGCAGCTGCGATCGCTGGAAGCGAAAGACGAAGAAAAGCCAGCGGGTGTCATTCTATCCGCCGCGGATGCGGGCCAAAAGCAGCGCGGCTGGCAACTGAGAGTGAGCAAGGGCAAGCTGGGATTCGTTCTGGCGCACGAAATGCCGGATAACACGATTCAAGTGGAAACAAAGCAGCGGGTGTTAACGGTTGGCCGTTGGAATCACGTACTGGCTACCTATGACGGCTCAGGAAAGGCCGCACGTGTCGCGCTGTATATAGATGGACGAGCGCAGGAGCTGACAATCATCAAGGATTCTCTCCAAGGAAGCACGCGCACCAGCTCGCCGCTGGAATTTGGCCGCACGTATCCGGACTCGGAGCCCTTGCGCCAGTCCGCCTTTCAGGATTTCCGGTTCTTCCAACGGGCACTCTCGGCGGGAGAAGCGGCGCGACTTCCCATCGAGGATTTTGTGGCAGAAATCATCCAAAAACCGATGTCTGGCTGGTCGGAGGATGAATTTCATACGGTCAGCGAGTTTTATTTTGCGCAACGCGACGAAGCGACGCAAAAACTCAAAGCCCAGATCACACCTTTGAATGAGGAACTTGATCGACTCTCAAAAGATGGCACGATCACTCTGATAAGTGAAGAGGGGCCGGGTCTACCCTACGCAGACGTATTGGCACGCGGAGCGTTCGGTGCGCGGACCGAACGCGTACCGCCTGGAGTGCCGCACTTTTTGCCGGCGCTTCCTGCGAATGCGCCGCTTGACCGGCGGGGCCTGGCGGAGTGGACCGTCAGCACCGCAAATCCACTAATGGCAAGAGTGACCGTCAATAGGATGTGGTCAGAGGTATTTGGCACAGGCCTAGTCGAGACCACCGAGGATTTTGGAGTGATGGGAGGGCGTCCGAGCCATCCGGAATTGCTGGATTGGCTGGCTCTGGATTTTCGCGAAAACGACTGGGACATAAAGCGTTTTTACAAGCAATTGGTGCTGTCTGCGACCTACCGGCAATCCGCGCGCGTGACCCCGCAGTTGCTCGAAATCGATCCGAAGAACCGGTTGCTGACGCGTGGCCCGCGCTATCGGATGGATGGCGAGATGCTTCGAGACACGGCGTTGGCGGCTAGCGGTTTACTGGTAGAAAAAATTGGAGGCCCCAGCGTAAAGCCTTATCAGCCGGCTGGAGTTTGGGAAGCCGGAAGCCATCAAGGCAGCGACACAAAAAGCTATACGCAAGACCATGGTGAGTCTTTGTACCGGCGCAGCCTTTACACCTTTTGGAAACGAATGGCAACGATGCCCGACATGGACACGCTGGATGTGCCGGTGCGCGATGCCGCATGCACCCGCCGCCAGCGCACCGACACTCCGCTGCAGGCGCTGGTCTTGATGAACGATCCGCAATGGCTGGAAGCGTCGCGCAAATTGGCGGAGCGAGCGATTCGGCAATCGTCCGAGACGGATGCGCGGCTCAATTATCTTGGCGAAGTGCTGCTCGCTCGCGACTGGGAACCGCGGGAAAAGCTACTCCTTGAAAATGCGTTGATGAAGTTTCAGAGTGCCTATACGAAGGAGCCGTCCCGGGCAGAGGAAGTTCTAAAGGTCGGCGAGAGCAGCCGGGACAGCGGGATCCGTCCGGATGAACTGGCTTCGTGGATGCTGGTCGCCAGCGCGGCGATGAATCTTGATGCGGTGTTAAACAAATGAGATCGAACTTTCAGGACGAATGCGGTAGCTGTTGTGACCACGGCGGCGCAGGACCGACGGTTTACGACCTTCCGATCCCGCTGACGCTTCGTACAGAGTGGAGGCGGCTGGCAACGCGCAGACATTTCCTCGGCAGGATGGGCAAGACCCTTGGCTGGGCGAGTCTTGCCACCTTGTTTGGCGGGGCCATGACACCGCGAGCTGTCCACGCGGGCAGCGATTCGCAGTCAGTTTTGCAGCCGCACTACGTGCCGGACTTTCCGCCAAGGGCCAAGCGCGCAATCTATCTTTTTATGTCCGGTGCGCCGCCGCAGATGGATCTATGGGACTACAAGCCGGGACTCGCGAATCTTTTTGACAAGGATCTTCCTGATTCGGTCCGTGGCAACCAGGCGCTAACGGGCATGACCGCCGGCCAGGCACGTTTTCCGATTGCGCCATCCCATTGGGGTTTCACTCGTCAGGGCAAATCAGGCCGCTGGGTGAGTGACCTTCTTCCGTGGACAGGAAGGCTGGTGGACGAATTGGCCCTGGTGCACTCGCTGCAGACCGATGCCATCAATCACGAACCGGCAATCCTGTTGATGAACACAGGGAATATGGTGCCTGGCAAGCCATCGATGGGCGCTTGGCTTTCCTATGGGCTTGGCAGTATGAATGAAAACCTGCCAACTTTCGTGGTACTGAATTCACTGACGCTGCCCGGCACAGACTTACAGCCGATTTCGCCGAAATTGTGGAGCAGCGGATTTTTGTCAAACGAATATGCCGGAGTCGCATTCCGTTCCCAAGGGGAGCCGGTGCTTTACCTTGGCGATCCGTCGGGCATGAGCCGAGAAACCCGGCGCACGTTGATCGACACTGTAAATGCAATCAATCAAATGACATTTGAAGAAGTTGGTGACCCCGAGACTCACGCGCGCATTCATCAGTACGAGATGGCGTTCCGCATGCAAACCTCGTTGCCGAAGCTGACGAATATGGAGGACGAGCCGGACAGCACCTGGACGCTGTATGGCGATGAAGCAAAACAGGCGGGCACGTTTGCGTACAACTGCTTGCTGGCGCGACGCATGGCCGAGCGCGGGGTCCGCTTTACGCAAATATATCAGCGCGGATGGGATGTGCACACGAATGCCGTCGGCAATTTGCCCAAACTTTGCGCGGCGACGGATCGCGCTTCGTACGCACTGGTCACGGATTTGGGCCGCCGCGGGCTTCTGGATGACACCCTGGTGGTGTGGGGCGGCGAATTCGGACGGACCGTATACAGCCAGGGCGGTCTTTCCAAGGAAAACTACGGAAGGGATCATCATCCGCGTTGCTTCACGATGTGGATGGCAGGTGGGGGCGCTAAATCTGGCATCGTGTACGGGCAAACTGACGATTTTTGCTACAACGTGGTGAAGGACCCGGTCCACGTGCGTGACTTTAATGCGACCGTGCTTCGATTGCTGGGCATCGATCATGAAAAGCTAAAGTTCAAGTTTCAGGGTCTGGAGCAAAAATTGACGGGGGTCGTTCCTGCGAAAATCGTGCCGGAACTAATCTCATGAAATCTTCTTCTCGACGTTCTTTTCTCGCGCGCTGTTCGGCATTGGCTGCTGCCGCCGCATTCCCTCCTTTCTACGTGCAGGCCTCGGACAAGTCCGGCCAACGTTTGCCGGTGGTTGGTTCGGGCCTTCACACTTATGAATGCGTACATGACTGGCTCACCCCACCGGATGGCATGGTTTGGGGAGATACGCACGGACTCGCTCAGGACGAACAAGGGCGCATCTATGTGGCCCATACGGTCAACAAGTCGAGCATGCGTGGCGAGTCGATCGTTGTTTATGACGCCGATGGCCGCTTTTCAAGCGCGTTTGGGGAGGAATTTCGCGGCGGGGCTCACGGTCTGAGCGTGCGCCGCGAGGCCGACGGTGAATTTCTATATCACTGCGATATCAACCGCTGCAAGATCGTAAAAACTACGCTGGACGGAAAGACTGTCTGGTCACATGGCTATCCGCGCGAAGATTCGGCTTATGCCGAACGTCCTATCGATTTCGTCCCCACGAACGTCGCTTTTGCTCCCAATGGCGATTTCTATGTTGGTGACGGTTACGGTTCGCACCACGTTTTGCGTTTTTCCCAAAGCGGCAAGTTTTTGAGCGAAATTGGCCGGCCCGGCCACAATGACGGAGAGTTCGATACGCCGCACGGCTTGTGGGTTGATCCTCGAGGCAAAGACCACGTGCTACTGGTGGCCGACCGCGGGAACCGGCGCGTTCAAGCGTTCACGTTCAGCGGAACTCATATCCGCACCATAAAGGATGAAGCCCATTTGCGAATGCCCTGCCACTTTCATGTTCAGGGTGAGTGGATGGTTTGCCCGGATCTTGACAGCCAAGTGTGCATCTTGGATCGGGAGTACAAGGTGATCGCCCAACTAGGCGATGGCCAAGCCGCAAACGGAGAGGTTGGTTCTCGCCGAAAGCAATCGAGACGCGAATTCACGCCAGGACAGTTCATCACGCCGCATGCGGCCATTTTCTTGCGCGATGGCAATATCCTGGTGGCCGAGTGGTTGCCAATTGGTCGAATTACGCTCTTGCGGAGAGTCTGAGGCTGCTGAATGCTTTTACGTCCCCGGCTCGTACTGTTTGGAATCGGCGCTGCTTTCCTCCTGATCCTCCTCTGGCCCTTGCTTCATGCTAGTCCTGACGGCCTTGAACACGGCGACCTGAACCAATTTGTAGGCCGCTTCCATCCACTGGTAGTCCATTTGCCGATCGCTTTTTTGCTGCTGGTTCTGCTGTTGGAATGCGCAGGCTTGGTTCGTCGCTGGAACCATGTACGAGAGTCGGCGGAATTTGTTCTGGTCCTCGCGCTCATCAGTGCCTTTGTGGCGGTATTTCTTGGCTGGCTTTTGGCATGGAGCGGAGGCTATGAAGGAAAACTGGTGACCAGTCACATGTGGGGCGGATTTTCGCTTGCCGTCGCGGTGCTGCTCTGTTTTGTCTTGCGTGCGTGGGACAAAGGTGTTTATGGCGCCGCGCTTTTTGCCACACTGGTTCTTCTGGTCTGGACTAGCGATCAGGGTGGAAAGCTGACGCACGGCGAAACGTTTATGACGCGGCACATGCCCGGCAAACTGCGGACCTTGCTAAGGGTTCCGCCTATACCCAAGAAAGTGCAACCAACGATCGAAGCCGCGAGCGTAACCTCGACACGCTTACTTGCTATTCCGGCACCCGCCGCATTTTTTGATGCCCGGGTGGCACCTATCTTTGAGAACAAATGCTCGAATTGCCACAACGCAGAAAAGAGAAAAGGGAAACTCCGGCTGGACAGCTTTGAAAACGTTATGCGCGGCGGAAAGGACGGCGTCGTTGTAAAAGCCGGTGACCCGAAGCACAGCGAACTGTTTCGCCGGATCAACTTGCCGCCGGACGACAAAGATTTCATGCCGACAGACGGCAAACCGCCCCTGACGGCCTCGGAAGTCAAAGTTATCGAGCTATGGATTGCTTCCGGCGCATCGAGCAGCCTGCCCGCAACTGAAGTGCGCGGAGCTCCGCCTCTTCCGGTCTCCGAGCTGCCGGCGTTGCCTTTTGCCAGCGACTATCGGCCGAAACTGCCACTGATCGTTTCACTCGAACAGGAACTGGGTGTGCGCCTGGTTCCTCGCTCGCGAAATCCTAAGGATGGATTGATATTGCGCACTGTAAGCGCGCCGGAGCGCTGCGATGATGTCGCTCTCGCTCGGTTAAAAGTGGTCGGGAGCCTGATCGTGGATGCCGAACTGGCGCGCACGAAGATCACTGACGCCGGACTGAAAACGCTCGCGACATTTTTCAACCTTCGTGGCGTTGATCTCGCACATACGCCTGTCACTTCCGCTGGCGTGCCGATTCTTGCGCGCTTAAGCCGTCTGGAATCGTTGAATCTGACCGCGACCGCTGTTGACGACGCGGGAGTTGCCGCACTTCGCCGCAAGCAAACGCTCAAGCGGTTATATCTTTTCGAGACAAAATGTACGGTTTATTCTGAACTGGAATCAAGGGATGAGAAGCCGTAGCTAACGTGCACCGGTCTTGCGGCCGATTTCGGCGAGCGGGGACAAATCAATTGGGTTACGTCTTGGACTGATTGCAGATGAACTAGGTCCAAGCAGAAGTAAACCGAAGTCGACCAGTTCTTCTGCAACCACCACAATTGTCCATACCGAAAATGCTATCCGGCGCGAACGCCTTTGAAATCAGCGACATCCAAGAAGAAAGAAATCGCGAGCCGGGCCCTAACAAAGCCCAGAATATAACAATGTGACATTGTTACATTGCATCGACAACTTGCCACCGTATCAATTCGCCAGAGACACCTTCTCTTATGTGGACGCCGGCCAGGCGAGCACTGCGGGATTCGCCACCCATTTACACGCATACCAGCCGCTCTTCCTGCAATTGAACGGATGCCGCTTCCTTTATATAGCGAATTCTCCAGCCAATTTTGCCGGCGCAGAGCCCTGTTTCTCCGAACGCGTACTGCCTGGGTTTGTGGGTGACATCTCCGGCGAAATCCTCCGCTATTTCCGCCTTCGGAATGCATGGGAGGTGAAACGTTACGGATTGTTTTCAAACGACGAGATCGAATGGTTGAACGAGGCAACAAGGCGTTTTCACGGCGATAAATTCGAGACTCTCTATTCCGCGTGGTCTTCGGGACAAATGACTGGCGACGCCGTTCGAAGCGAATTTACACAAACCTTGCCTCACCGCAAGGCGGAATTCGCAACGTACCTTGTGGGAGAAAACCAGTTCGCGATGAAAACGTGAAACGGTGGCGGTGAAGCGAACTTCACCTCACCGCTTCACCAGTAGATTTTGTTGGCTTCACCTTCCGGGTGAAGCCAACTGTGCGGAACGACACGAGATACCCCGTAAAGAAAAAGCCCGGAAAGACGCGGCCAAATTCGAATGAGGCCGCGTCCCAGAGGCGGAGTTTCGGAGTTGTAAGACAACGTCCATTACACCCCGTAAGGGAGAAAGTAAGGACAAGGATCAAAGCCCCCGCAATACAACCCAAGACGGTAACCTTCCCAGGTTCATGATGAGCAGGGCATCGAAGGCGTCTTGGACCGGCATGCTTAATTCAGTGATGATCCTGGTTTTCCTGACTGTCATTTTAGGGCCTTAGGCCCGCGAAATCTCATGAAAATCGCTCCGAGGTAGAATCGCAACGGTCCGGAGCGGCGAGGTCGTAACCACATTGGAGAAGTCGAGGCTGTCTGACTGTCTGATCCGGAGCGTGCGTGTTTGAGCGAATAATTGGGCGTCGTTGTCTTCCCCTGGGGAGCGGCGATAGCCCG
>Ga0137409_10007622_pt1 | contig 11105 bp, 8 predicted proteins | sample CZODoug1_16funga_FD_122059 | JGI IMG/M metagenome (GOLD analysis project Ga0137409, IMG submission 122059) | Vadose zone soil fungal communities from Angelo Coast Range Reserve, California, USA - CZODoug1_16fungal (Hybrid Assembly) | ecosystem: Environmental > Terrestrial > Soil > Vadose zone... | reverse complement strand
CCCGGAAAAACAGCTGTAAATGGATGGGCGCGCGAACGGTACGAGCACGAGGCTTCGAACTGCCGCGTGACGCACCCACGAGAGCCGGGAAGTTCTCGTTCGGTCCGTTGCGCCGGCGAAAACTATGGACCCTGTTTACAAGGATGTCAAGGGTCGATCTACAAGATATTGTGCCTTTTCCTTAGGGCAGGCGCAAGATGTTGACATTGGCGGAGGCTTTTACTAATCGCCCTATTTAAAGGATGAGGTTCAGTTTCCCGCGCCGGGCTCCCGCTTCACTCACTGGCAGGCGCTTGAGCTCGCGGGGCCGAAAACAGAGGGTCTGGGCCGAGCGAGCTGGGGACGGGAAGCTATCGGCCTTTCAGCTCATTCGCCAGGTCATCAGCTTTGATGGCCAGCTTCTTGGCATTTTCGAAATCGGACTTTTTCAGGGCTTCCAAGGACTGCGTAACCAGGTTCTTCGCGTTGTCGTACTGCTCTTTGCGCGTCGCGTTAAATCGCTTGGAGTCGATTGAATTCAGCGTCTTTGTCGCGCGGTCGAGGATGTCGTTCACCTGTTTCGCGGCTTCGGCACTGTCCTGAGTGCTGGGAGTGCGGAGCTGCGGCGGCGGTGTGACGAGCGCGACAGCGGGCGGAGCTGATTCCGTCGTTGCCTCCGGTTTCGGATCGGTCCGCGCCGGTTCTCGCGACGCGGGCCGCGACGGACGCGCATTCGGCGGTTGCGCCGGCGGCAAGTCCGGAACCGGGTCCGGCGTGGTGGCTTCAGGCATCGGTGCCGACTCCACGACCTTGGCAGGCGGCGCAGGCACTTCGAGTGCCGGCCGATCGGGTGCCACTTTTGCGCTGGTCGTTGCGCACGCGGTACTTGCTGCGGCGGCCAGAACCACCAGGCTGAGCAATACCTTCGTCATCTCAGTATCCAGAATTGAAAGCGCCACGAACAACTGATGGTCATGCTTCGGGGAAGATCAACCTGAAGCGCGTCCCACGCCCGGGTGTGGACTGCACTTCGACTTCCCCGTCGTGCAACTGGACGATCCGGTACACCATGGACAGACCGATGCCGCTTCCCTTTTCCTTGGTCGTGAAATACAGATCGAAAATCCGGCCGAGATGTTCCGGTGGAATGCCGACCCCCGTGTCCTCGATGTCGATTTCGACGCGGCGCCGCGCTGCCGTCCGGCAGCTCAACTTGAGCGTTCCGCCGTCGGGCATCGCCTGACAGGCATTCAACGCGAGATTGAGCAGCGCCTGCGACAGCATACCCGGGTCCGCGTTGATCTCCGGGAGGTTATCCGAACACTCGATCTTCATCGTAATGTGCCGGCGGCCGGCTTCCGGCGCCACCGACGTTTGAATATCGGAAATCAGGGACGACAGGCGAACCGGCTGCAACTTGAGCTCGTCGGGCCGCGCAAACTTCAGGAACCCGTTCAGCACCTCGTCGAGCCGCCGGATTTCCTTTGAAATGATGTCCACGTGTTTGGTGACGTCCGGGGGAGACACATAGCCGGGATCCCCGATCCGGGACACGTGGTCCGCCGCACCGGCCGCAGCAACGACCGGTTGCCGCGCCAGCTTCTGCTTCAGCAGCTCGAGGTGGATCGTCATCGCGTTGAGCGGGTTCTTGACCTCGTGCGCGACCCCCGCCATCAAGCGGCCGAGCGCCGCGAGCTTGCGCGAGTAGTTCAGCGTCGACTGCACCTGACTTAAGTACCCAATATTCCTGGCCACCAGCATCGCGCCAAGGAAGCGTCCGCTCCTGTCCTCGATCACGTGCGTCATGAGCAGCCGTTCAGCCGTATCCGTCGGATCCAGTCCGGGAATCGACACAGGCCCCTGCGCCTTCCGTCCCGCCAGTGTCCGTTCGACGACTTGCCTCACAGGGCTGTCGGCCGGCAGCGTGTCGAGCGCCTGGGGGTGCAGCGCGTTCATGGACTTGTTGGAGAAGATGAGCTCGCCGTGCGGCGAGAACAACGCGACGGCATCCTCGAGGTTGTGCATGACCGACTCGAGGTCGGTTGGCGACCCCGATTTGATCTCGCCCGTCGCCGCCTCTGCCCTGGCGCCGCGACCGAGGGCGGACAACTGCGCGCTGACCGCCTCGAACGAGCTTCCGAGATCGCGGAACTCCTCCTCTTTCAGGTCCAGCGTGACGTCGAGTTCACCGCGCCCGAGCCGTGACAGACCGCTCTGGATCACATGAATCGGGCGCAGCATCCATTGAGAGAGGAGCATCGCGACGAGGGAGGCCGCGGCCAGTGCCACGAGAATGGCACCCCCGGTCGCTCTGACGGCCTTCTTTAGATCGCTGCGAACGAGAGTCGTGGACACGCCAATCCGAATCTCGCCAAAGTTCGTGTTCCGCTCGTCGTTCATCGGCAGGGAGATCTCGTAGGTACGGTCCTCCTTGTACACGGCACCGATCTGAACCCAGGGCCCTGCGGTCGCCTTGGGTTCAAAGTCTTCCTGCTTCGCCAGCCACTTTCCCTCCTTGGACACGAAATTGTGCGCCACGGCGACGCCATCCTTGTTGACGATGGCAACATAGGTGACGTTCGGCCAGTTGGCGGTGCTCGATTCGATCATCGACCGAATGCCGCCATCAGTGCGGAGCGCTTCGTAGGGATCGGTGGAACCTTGCGCGACCACCTCCTTCGCGCGCGAAAAGATGGCTACGGCGAGCATCTGGGCCCGCGCCGAAGTGTCCTCGAGGCTCAAATGCACCAGCGTCGCGACGTGATAGGCGCTGAGCGCGACGACAACCAGGACGACCAGTGAGGTCACGCCGGCGACCTGCTTGGCTTTAATGCCCACGCACACTGCTCCTCGATCTCAGCCTCATCGTCTCCATCCTCACCGTCTGTCGCCCGCCTCCTGACTTCGCATGCTCTCTTCGTCTTTCATCCGATTCAGCTTGTTGTGCAGCGTCTTCAAACTGATACCGAGGATTTCTGCCGCGCGGGTCTTGTTGTTCCGGGTGTGATCGAGCGTCAGCAGGATCAGCCGGCGTTCCGCCTCGTCCACCGTGGTGCCCGGCGCGATGGTCAACGTGGGCAGCGACGCCTCGCCGCGCGAGATCAGCGTCGGCGGGAGATGTCGCGGCTCGATGAACTCGCTCTCCGCCAGGATCGTCGCGCGCTCGATCACGTTGCGGAGCTCACGGATGTTCCCCGGCCACGGGTAGCGCTCCATGAGATACATCGCCTCCTGATCGACCGCGCGAATCCCTTTCCCGTTGGTCCGGTTGAACTCGGTGAGAAACGTCTGGACCAGGAGCGGGATATCTTCGCGCCGCTCGCGGAGGGGCGGAAGATCGATGGCGAAGACGTTCAGACGGTAGAACAGATCCTCGCGCAGCTTGCCGCTGTTCACCGCCTCCTGCGGGTTGACGTTGGTGGCGGCAATCACGCGCACGTCGACGGTAATCTCCTGACGCCCGCCCAGACGACGAAATATGCGCTCCTGCAGCACGCGCAACAGCTTCACCTGAGTGGCCGGCATCATCTCGGCGATCTCGTCGAGGAACAGCGTGCCGCGATGCGCGAGCTCGAAGACGCCCGTGCGCCGATCGCTTGCGCCCGTGAACGCCCCTTTCTCGTGACCGAAGATCTCGCTCTCGAGAAGCGTTTCCGGGATCGCCGAGCAGTTGATGGCGACGAAGGGGAACGTGACGCGCGGGCTCAGCTCGTGAATCGTCTGCGCCACGAGCTCTTTTCCTGTTCCGGACTCACCCGATATCAGGACCGATGCTGCGGTCGGCGCCGACTGCTCGATCACGCGATACACGGTGCGAATCCCGGCACTGTTGCCGATGATCCGGCCGAAGCTCCCCTGTTCGCGCAATTGGCGACGGAGTGCGCGCACCTCGCGAAGCGTGTCCTGACGTTCAACCGCCTTCTGCAGGAGGATCTGCAGCCGCTGCGGCTCGACAGGCTTGCTCAAGTAGTCGTACGCGCCGTCTTTGATCGCCTCGACCGCGCTGTCGACGGTGCCCTGCGCGGTCAGGAGAATGAAGGTGATATCGGTGAGCTGATCTTTCAGAGCCCGCAGGAGGTCCGAACCACCCATTCGCGGCATGATGAGATCGGACACGATGATCGCCGGCCGGAAGGTCGTCACCTTCCGCATCGCGTCCTCGCCGTCAGCCGCTTCGGCAGTCTGGAATCCCCAGGCCTGCACCAGCTCGGCCAGCCCGCTGCGGGTCGCGGGATCGTCCTCGACGATCAGCACCCGCTCCCCGACGGTCGGCTCCGGTTCAATGTCGTTCATCTTGGTACTTGCCCTACCCACGTCATTCTTACACTTTTCAGCGTATCAATTACATAGTTCTGTGAAGAATACGACAACTGCCAGGCCCCGGGCTTCCCGGCGGCCAGGCTCCACCTCGTCGGAAATCGGCAAATCAACGCCCGGGGTCTGACCCCGGCGGCTGCAACGACCGGGGCTTGACCCCGGTCCGCCGGGGCACATCACTTGCACGGCTGAGCAAATCCCAACAAGCGGAGGCCGTATGAAACACCTGACCATCATCCTCGCATTGACCGTAGGTTTGGCGAGTTGCACCCGAACCGAGACATATCCGCTCGGCACCGACGTCACCGTCGACAAGGCGGGCGGCGGCAGCGTGTCCGGCAGGCTGGTGGAAGTGAAACCGGACCGGATCGTCGTCCAGGGCCGCGACGGCTTGAACACGGAGGTGCTAAAAACTCAGATTGCGTCGCTGAAGGTCATGACGCCCACCGCCGCGCCAAGTCCAAGCGCCGAGGCCACGCCGGCCCCGGCGACGGCCGAAGCCACGCCTCCCGCATCGGCTCAACCGACAGCTCTGGCTCCGGCGGCAGCACCTGCCGCAGCGCCCAGGGCAACGCCCACCGCCGGGGCAGCCGGCGCGGCGTCGAAAACGAAGCCTGCCCCCCGCAGCGCCGGCAGTTCACCGGCTGCTTCTGCGGCGGCACCAGCGGAGGCTCCGCCGGCGGCCGTCAAGGAAGCCGCGCCACCGCCTCCGCCTGTGCCCGAGTATCGTGAGCTGACGATCCCGTCGGGAACTGCGCTCTCGGCCACGCTGGGAACAGCGCTGGCGTCGGACACGAGCAAGGTCGAGGATACCGTGCGCGCGACGCTGAAAGCGCCGGTATCCATCGAGGGCTTCGAACTGCTGCCGGCGGGCACGATGATCGTCGGTCACGTGACGAGTGTCCAGCAGTCCGCAAAGGTGAAGGGCCGCGCATCGATCGCGTTCCGCTTCAACTCGGCCAACCTCCACGAGGGCCCCGAGCGCTTCAGCAGCGAGACGATCGTTCACGAGGCAGCATCCACCAAGGGCAAGGACGCGACGAAGATCGGCGTGGGCGCGGGGATCGGCGCGGTGATCGGCGGCATCGCCGGCGGCGGCAGCGGCGCGGCGACCGGAGCCGCGATCGGCGGTGGCGCCGGAACGGCCACGGTCCTCGCGACGCGCGGTGACGAGGTTCGCATTCCTGCTGGAACCCCCGTGTCGGTGAAGCTCACGGCGCCGCTCACAATTCGTGTGCGAGTGAAGTAAAGGTAGAAGGTAAAAGGTTTTTCCTTTTACCTTTTACCTTGTTAGAGTTCAGTGTGTGTTTGAGCCCGTCCCGGAGCCTCCCTGCATTCCCGAGCGCCGGCGGGTGCTGCCGATCGAGCGGGTGGGCGCGCTGGTTGAAATCGCTGTCTGCTCCGGTTTTCCCACGCAGGTTCTGCTGATCCTGGTCATGCGCGGGTTGGGCGTCCCCATGCGGGCGGGTGACGGCCGTCTGTCCCCTCCGTTCATCTTCGCGCTGTCGCTCGTGGACGCCGGACTCGTCATCGGCCTGGTGCTGATGTTTCTGCGCGCGCACCACGAATCCGCCCGGGACGTGCTGCTCGGCAGAGTCAGGCTGATTCGGGAAGCGCTGATAGGGATGGCGACGCTGCCCGCCGTGTTCATGCTGGTCACCCTCGTGCTGGTCATCGTCCTGCGCTTTGCGCCCGGCCTCCACAACGTCGCGTCGAACCCGTTCGAGGACATGCTGCGGACCCGCACCGATGCCATCATCTTCGCGGTCGTGGTCATGATTGCCGGCGGGGTGCGCGAGGAAGTGCAGCGCGGATTCATCGCGCATCGATCCGATCAGTATCTGGGAGGCGCGCTCGGGGGCATCGCGGTGTACAGCGTGTTCTTTGGCGCAGGGCATGCCGATCAGGGATACGACGCGATGATCGCGATTGGACTCCTCGGCTTCCTCTGGGGACTGTTGTACATTTCCCGCCGCAGCATCATCGCCCCGCTCGTCAGTCATGCGATGTTCAACCTCGCCCAGCTCTTGAAATACCTGGCGTTTGCGGCGAGATAGGCCCACGGATGCTCTCGCGACGCGAATGGCTTTTCCTGACCGCGCTCTTCGTCGTCTCGCTCCCCGCCGTCACGGCGCGTCTCTACTCCTCGGACGAGGTGCAGTACTTTTCCTACCTGCGTTCGCTCTGGTTCGACCATGACGTGTCGTTCGAGAACGAGTATCAGTATTTTTTCGATCATCAGATCGCGCAGACACCGGACTTTCACACGACCTTCCTCGAACTGGACACGGCCGCCCATCGGAGAATCAACTACGGGACGATCGGCGGCGCCATCCTCTGGTCGCCGTTCTATGCCGTCGGTGACGCCTCGGCCCGCGTGATGCGCGCGGCCGGCCGGGACGTCGCGGTTGACGGGTATTCGCAGCCGTACATCTCCGCCGTCGCGTATGGATCCGCGTTCTACGGATTCGCGACGATCGTGTTGTCAATCATGGCGGCGCGCCGGCTTGCCGGCGGGCATGCCGTCGGTTCAGGCATCGCGATTTGGCTTGGCACGCCGCTCCTGTTCTACATGTACATCGCGCCGCCGTTTTCACATGCGTGTTCGGCATTCGCCGTGGCGCTCTTCGTGACGGTCTGGCTGCACGTGCGGGAAACGTGGAGCGTCAGGGGTGCGGCCGCACTCGGGCTGGCGGGCGCCCTGATGGCGATGGTCCGCGAGCAAGACATCTTCTTCGCGCTCGGGCCTGTCCTTGATTTCGCCCTCGCCCTTATCACGGGACAAGGGAAAGCGCCTGCGGCCCGAGCGAGCCGCGAAGTCGGCGAGCAGTGGAAAATGCGAGACAGAGTCCTGGCGGCCCTCGCCGGCTGCCTGGCCTTTGCGCTCGGCTATCTGCCACAGCTCATCGCGTATCAGGCGCTCAACGGCCGTCCGCGGCCATCGCCGCTGGTGATGCGGAAGATGTTCTGGCACGCTCCGCATGCGCTGCAGGTGCTGGCCGACAATGAGCACGGCTTTTTCTTCTGGACCCCGCTCGCGGTGCTGGCAGTCGCGGGCCTGATCCTGATGACGGTGGCACCGGCGTCGACCGAGGGCGAGAGCGGCACAGGGGTCGCGCCTTCAGACGTTCGCCGGATTGGCTGGTGCATGCTGCTCATGACCGCAGCCCAGGTCTACGTCAGCGGCGCGGTCGAATCCTGGACGGTCGCAGGGGCCTTCGGTCAGCGGCGGTTTGTGGCCGTCACGATCCTCCTGGTCATCGGGCTCGCCACGTTGCGCGCACGAATACGCGGAGACGCGGTACAAGTCGCGGCAAATGTCGCGATCGCGATATGCATCTGGTGGAACCTCGCATTAATCGCGGAGTTCGGCACGTCGATGATGGATCGCCAGCGGCTCGAGCTGCGCAAAAACGCCTATGATGCCTTCGTGACACTCCCTCGCATGGCGCCCCGGTTGATGTATCGGTACTTCGCCGAGCGCGCCTCCTTCTACAAACCTGCCGAGCCGGAGCGCTGACGCCAACACTCGCAGTATCCTGATCCGATTCAGTGCGCATCGCCTACTTTGCTGACGTGCGGTTCCCCCTCGAGCGTGCCAACGGCATTCAGACCATGGAGACCTGTCATGCGCTGGCATGCCGCGGTCACGTCGTGGACCTGATCGTGAGACCGGATACCCACGCGCCCGCGCGCGATCCGTTTGCCTACTATGGGCTCGTACCCGACGCACGCTTGACGATCCAGCGTGCGCCGGTCGCCGGACCGTCAGTCGCCAGGCGGATCGGCTATCTCGCGTTCGCGATCGGACGTTCCATGGGTCGGGCCCGGGCGGACGTGCTCATGACCCGTGACCTCGGCGTCGCCTCGGCGATCCTCGGGCTGCCGGGCAACGTGCGCCCTCCGCTCGTATACGAGTCGCACGGCTATGCACCCGACGTCGCCGCAGCGCTTCCTGATCTCGTCGCCACCGCGACGCCACCCTCGTCTCGAAAGCTGCAGCGGCTCGCCCGGCGTGAGTCTGGTGTGTGGCAGAGCGCCGGCGGGTATGTCACGATTACTTCCGGGCTCCGCGCCGAGTTGGAAGGCCGGTTCGGCACGCGGCCGCGGATCGCGGTCATTCCGGATGGCGTCAGGGCCACCGGTCCCACCGGGGAATCGTCCCGCACTCCGGGGCGCGTGGTCGCGTACGCCGGGCACCTCTACGCGTGGAAGGGCGTGGACGTTCTGCTCCAGGCACTCGCGCGATTGCCGGACGTTCAGGGCCTGATTGTCGGTGGACACCAGGCGGAGCCGGACCTTGCACGAATGAAGTCGCTCGCCGAACGGCTTGGGCTCGGTGGACGGATCACGTTCACCGGGCTGGTCGAGCCGACGCGCGTCGCAGGACTGCTGACGCAAGCCGACGTGCTGGTGCTTCCAAACCATGCGTCTGCCATCTCCACGCGATTCACGTCGCCGTTGAAGCTCTTCGAATACATGGCCGCGGGACGGCCAATCGTCGCGAGCGACTTGCCGTCGATCCGGGAGGTTCTGAGCGACGGCTCGAACGCGCTGCTCATCCCGCCCGGCGACGTGGGGGCTCTGGCAGAGGCGATCGAAAGACTGCTCGCTGACCCGGAGCTCGCGGCGAAACTTGCGCGTGCCGCAAAGGGCGAGGTCCCTGCCTACTCCTGGGAACGGCGGGCTGAACGGCTGGAGGCGCTGTTCGCGGATGTGATCGCTTCCAGCTGATGATTTCCACCTCGCTGCTCTCGCTCGTTCGGTGTCCGGATTGCCACGGCGTGCTCGCTGGCACGCCCGGCTCGCTCGTCTGCCGCGGTTGCGGACGCCCGTACCACAGCGCGTCGCCGGACTTTCTGGACCTTCGACCCCGCGTCGAGTACGCGGAACAGACGAAGTACCTCGACGAAACCCTGCACGCCGACGCGAGGCACGAACGAGTGTCGCCCCCGCTCCTGGGCTCCCGGATTCGCAACGACATGCTTCGATCGTTTCTGGCTCCCGAATCGCACGACCTCGTCGTCGATCTCGGATGCGGCAGCGGACGCGCCTTGCTGTGGAACCGTGACTGGGGATCGAGAACGGTGGGGATCGACATCAGTCCGTTCTTTTCGACCGATGCCCGGCGCGAGGTAGACCTCCTCATCGGCGATCTCCGGAAGCTGCCGTTCGACGACGGCACGTTTACGAAGGCGTTCTCGCTGGACGTGCTCGAGCATCTGTCGCCCGAGGCGTTGCGGGAGATGCTCGCGGAGTCTTCACGCGTGCTGGCCCCTGGCGGGGAATTGTTCGTGTACACCCACGTGCGCAAGAACGCGCCAGTCGCCATGGGCCTCCGCTGGATCAACGCCTTCGGCAGACGGCTCGAAAGCTGGGGGCTGATCGACGCGCGCCAGGAGCGGCTGCGCAAGTCGGACCACCTGAACCCGCTGAGAGACATTCCCGAGCTGGAGCAGGTCGTGCATGCGGCGGGATTTCGAATCCGGCGGATCCGGTACTACACGCCGATTGTCGGAGGGTTCGTGGAGAACATCATGATGCGGGTGGCAGAGCGGGCGATGGCGAGACGCGCGGCAAAGCGCCTCCAACCCATTGTCGGCGCGGAGGAGATCGATGCCCGGGCGATCCGCGAAGCGCGGACGTCGGCCAAGGCGCGAATCGCCAGCAGCCGCACCACGTATCTGGCGTTGCGCATGTTGTCAGCGGTGATGAAGCTCGACCTGCTTCTTTTCGGACGAATTCGTTCGGGGCCATTCTTTGCGCTGCTGGTCAAAGAGTAGCGGCCACTCGTCCGGCGTTTCGCGTCCGCGCATAGCATGAAGATCCTGTACGCAGCCTCAGACCAGACCATACCCGGCACGACTGGCGGATCCATCCACGTCGCCGCGGTCGCTGACGGGCTGGCGCGGCTCGGACATGATGTGCACGTCGTGGCCACGCCGGGCCGTGAGTTCCCCACGGGAGCCGTTCACTGGATAGCGCTGCCCCCGCCGGCGGGACGCAAGGAGTTGCGGTGGCTGAACACGCGCGCGCTGCGCACCATCGCGAGAAAGATCCGCCCTGACGCGGTGATCGAGCGCTACTACAATTTCGGCGGTGAGGGGATCGCTGCGGCGAATGACATCGGGGCCATTGCGGTTCTGGAGGTGAACGCACCGGTCATCGACTATCCGGGTTCGGGGAAACGGCTTCTGGATCGCGCGCTCATTTTCGAGCCGATGCGCCGGTGGCGCGAGCGCATCTGCAGGCGCTCGGATCTGATCGTGACCCCGAACGCGGCCATTCTGCCGCCCGACACACCGGCGTCGAAGATCCTCGAGATCGAGTGGGGAGCCGACACCGATCGCTTTCATCCCGGCGCCGCGGGCAGCGTCCCGTTCGAACGGCCGGCGGCCACGGTCGCGGTCTTTGCCGGGGCATTTCGCAACTGGCACGGCACGATTCACATCGTGACGGCGCTGCATGAGCTGCGCGCCCGTGGCCGGCGCGACATCGGCGCGGTCTTCATCGGCGACGGCCCCGAACTGCCCCGTGTTCGCGAAGCTGCGAGCGGCCTCGATGGCGTGATCTTCACGGGTGCGTTGCCCCACGATCGGCTCCCCGCGTGCCTGTCAGCGTGTGACATCGGTGTTGCGCCGTTCGATCCCGACAGCCACCCTGCCCTGTCGCTGGGCTTCTACTGGTCGCCGCTGAAGATTTTCGAATACATGGCGGCCGGCCTTCCGGTGGTTGCGCCGGCACTCGATCGCATCCCGGGTCTTGTCGGACACAATCGCGAGGGCCTCCTGTACGATTTAGCCATCCCG
>Ga0137409_10007620_pt1 | contig 11106 bp, 11 predicted proteins | sample CZODoug1_16funga_FD_122059 | JGI IMG/M metagenome (GOLD analysis project Ga0137409, IMG submission 122059) | Vadose zone soil fungal communities from Angelo Coast Range Reserve, California, USA - CZODoug1_16fungal (Hybrid Assembly) | ecosystem: Environmental > Terrestrial > Soil > Vadose zone... | reverse complement strand
GATTGAGGAAGAAAGGCGCCTGCTTTACGTGGCGATGACGCGCGCCAAGGATCACCTGCAACTTGTCGTGCCACAACGTTTCTACATACACCAGCAGGCCACGGACGGCGACCGGCACGTGTATGCAAACCGCACGCGGTTCATTCCATGTCAACTCGACCCGCACTTCGACCTGCGCGCGTGGCCATTGGCGCCGCAAGGTACAGGACACGGTGTCGGGCAGCCATCCACTACTCGCGACGTCGCGGCGCGGATGCGCCGGATGTGGCGCCCATAGTTTCTGCTCACCACCTCGACGGCGCTCGATCGCGTCAACTGACCCTCGATTGATGGTCATTCGAATGTTCTCGAGGTAACCCGAATAGCTGGTAGGGATTCGCCCATGCGTTCGAGCACGCAATTGGCGCCAAGTCTCACCCCTGTTCCAACAACCAACGCCTCCTCCTGTATTCAAGAATGCTCCCGCGAACTGACCAGTAGGCGCTGACGCGCGTTTGGTCGCGCCCATTCTGTTCAAGGAGGAGGTCCCGATGAAACAGCAACAGCGCGCCGCAATTGCGGTGCTTTCCTTTGTCGCCATCTGCGGCGTCGCGACTGCAGGCGAGAACGTTCCGGCGCCGACCTCGGCCGATCGTGTCTGGCTGCTCGGCGAGCCGGTGGCTCCCGAAGATAACAAGCCGGATGTATCTCGCGTCGAACTCGGCAAGGCGTTGTTCTTCGACCCGCGCCTGTCCGGCAACGGAACCGTCTCCTGCGCCAGCTGCCACAACCCGGCGCTTGGCTGGTCGGACGGACTTGCTACCGGCGTCGGCATCAACGGCACCGTGCTTGGTCGTGCGACGCCGACCATCGTCAACACCGCCTACAACACGCAATTCATGTGGGATGGCCGCAAGAAGTCGCTCGAGGACCAGGCCCTTGGACCGATGAAGACGCCGGAGGAAATGAAGACCGATTTCGGCGCAGCTGTCGATCTGCTCAAACGCCTCCCCGGTTACCAGGCGATGTTCAAAGCCGCCTACCCCGGCGAAGCGATTGCCGAAGAAACCATCGCCAAGGCGATCGCTTCGTTCGAGCGCACGGTCGTTTCGAAGGACTCACGCTTCGATCGTTGGGTCGCCGGCGACCGCAGCGCGATCACGACCAGCGAATGGCGTGGCTACCAGATCTTCATGGACAGCGCGAAAGGCAACTGCGTCGCCTGCCATCGCGCGCCCAACTTCACGGATAACGGCTATCACAACATCGGCATCGCTCATCCAGCCGGCAAGGAAGATTTGGGACGCTACAAGATCCGTCCAGCGGCGATCCTGAAGGGCGCTTTCAAGACGCCGACGCTGCGCGATATCGAGCTGACGGCACCGTACTTCCACAATGGATCCGCGGCGACCTTGGCCGATGTGGTCGACCATTACGCGCGCGGCGGTGACGACCAGAGCAATCTGTCGCCCGACATGCACAAGCTTTCATTGACCGATTCGGAAAAGGGCGACCTGGTCGCGTTCCTGCGCACTCTGACCGGAGCCAAGAAGACCGCGAGCATTCCGGTCCTGCCGCAGTAGGTGCGTGCCATGGTGCGCAAAACATTCGTAGTCATGAGCCATGCGCTCGCCGCCACGGCGGCGATCTGGTGCCTGGGAGCGGTCGCAGCCGCTGACCAGGAGACCAAACGCACGGACGGCGCACTGCTGCCGCGCGATAGCCGTGACGCCGCAATCTTCCGCGGCGGTCTCGTCTATGCGAACTATTGCGTGACCTGCCACGGCATCAACGCCGATGGCAATGGTCGCGCGGCGCGGCTGCACAACCCGCGGCCCGCCAACCTGCGGGCCAGCGACAAGAACGACGAATACATTCGTCTCATCGTCATGCGCGGTGGTGAAGCAATCGGTCGCTCACCGAAGATGCCGCCGTGGGGCGAGGAACTGACGGACGAGCAGGTCAACGACGTCGTTGCGTTTGTTCGTTCCGTCAACGTGAACACCGTTAGCAAGGACCAAACTGCGGCGCGCAGCCAGTAGGCGCGTTCGCAACATGTACTTTATTCGAGGACCTCACACCATGAAGACGTCTCTCATCGTGATTGCCGCATGCGTTGCGCTGCCGGCAATGGCCGCGCAGGAACACGTGGTGCCGCAGAAGGACAAGTCGTTCGTTTCGAAGACGCTGGCTGTCAAGGTCGGCGACAAGGTGAGCTTTCGCAACGACGACACGTTCTCGCACAACATCTTCAGCTTGACCGACGAGATGCCGTTTGACCTTGGAACATATGCCCAGGGACAGACGAAATCGGTGGTCTTCAGCAAGCCCGGCAAGTTCGAAATCGAGTGCGCGATTCATCCCGAAATGCGCATGGTGATCAACGTCGCCCCCTGACCCTCGGGCCGCCGTCATGTGCTGGCTGCGACCTATGATGCGCCGCTTGTGCGTCGGGGTCGCCTTTGCGCTCTTCGCTGCCGCCGCATCGACCGCGGAGCAGCCACATCACGGCATCGCGCCTCCGGTCGGACTTGGCGGTCCGATCGACCTGCTCGATCAACGCGGTGCGCCGTTTTCGCTCGGGCGCGTCGCAGGAAGGCCAGCGCTTGTGTTCTTCGGCCTTCTCCACTGCGGCACAACGTGTCCGGTCGCATTCGCGACCGCGCAGCAGCTACTTGCCGCATTTGGCCCCGCTGCGGCTCCAGCGGTTGTTTTTGTCACGCTTGATCCACTTTCCGATCGGCCAGGCGAGCTCGGCGCATATCTCGAAAAGATCGACCCGCGCTTGATTGGTCTAACGGGCGATCCCACCAGCATCGAGCGCACCGCCGAGCGTTACGGGGTCGGCGTGCGCCAGCGCACCGGTGGGGTCGACCACAGTTCAATGTGGTACTTGCTTGACGGTGGCGGCAATCTGCGGCGCGTCTACCCGCATACGACACCGGTCGCGGACCTGGTCGATGATGTCCGGGCCTTGCAGGCAAAGTGAGACACCGATGAAGCTTGCAAGCCTGCCGCTCCTCGGGTCGTTCTTCCGCCGCCTCGATTCACGTATTGGAATGCGGCTCGGGTTGAGCTTCGCCGCGCTGTGCATCCTGATGATCGTCACCGTCTCGATCGCCGCCTGGCAGATGAACGTGCTGCTGGGCCAGTTCGCGACCGCGGTCGATGATCGTGTTCCGATCCTGGCCAAGCTGCAATCCCTGGCGCGCGAAGTAGGCGCCGTCAACCTGGCTGCGCGCGACGCGCTGCTCACCGCCGATGAGGCCGGCTCCAGCGCGGCACTCGAGCGCATCGAGGCGGGTCGCGCGAAGATCGGCGAGGAGATCGGCCAACTCCAAGAGTTGATGCGCAACGCCGGCGAAGAAGGGCGTGGTATCGCGGAAGAACTTGGCAACCAGAGCAGCGGTGTGCTGGTGACTCTGCTCAAGTTCTCGCGCCTGAAGAAGGCTGGGCAGGCGGTGCCCGCAAAGGATCTCTTGTCGGCAGCGCTGCTGCCGAAGATGGCGACCTTTTCCTCGACGATCGAGAAGACCCAGGCGCTCTATATCCAGCGCCTGCAGGAGGGCCGCCAGGGTGCGCAACGGGCGGTCGCGCTCGCGCTTGGCATGACCGGCGCGATGTTGCTGGCCGGCCTCGTCATCGCCGGCGTGCTCGCGTGGCGGATCTCGCGGGGAGTAACGCAACCCGTCATTGACACCGTGCGGCTCGCCGAAAGCATCGCCGGTGGCAATCTCTGCAATCAGCTTCCGGCCGTACGTGCCGACGAAATCGGCCGCCTCCAGCAGGCCGTGCTGGACATGCAGCGGCAGCTCAGCGAACTGGTTGGATTCATCAAACAGTCGGCCGGCAATATCGCGGTCGCAAGCGACGAAATCGCCGAAGGTTCACATCACCTTAGCCGGCGTACCGAGCAGGCTGCAAGTTCGTTGCAAAAGACTGCAGGCGCAATGGATCATCTTGTCGGTACCGTGCGGCAAAGCGCTGATGCCGCACGCGAAGCGAACACCATGGCAGCGACCGCCGCTGGCGCAGCGCAACGCGGCGGCAACGTGGTGTCCCAGGTCGTCGACCGGATGGCAGAAATCTCGGTAGCAAGCGGCAAGATCGCGGACATCACGAGCGTGATCGACGGCATCGCGTTTCAGACCAATATCCTCGCGTTGAATGCGGCCGTGGAAGCGGCTCGCGCCGGCGAACACGGCAGGGGGTTCGCCGTGGTCGCGTCCGAGGTCCGGACGCTTGCGCAGCGTGCGGCAAAGGCAGCGCAGGAAATCAAGAACCTGATCGGCGAAAGCGCGACCAAGGTGGAAGCGGGGAGCGTACTCGTACGCAACGCCGGGTCGACCATGAGCGAGATCGTGACCGGCGTCGAACGGGTGACGCGAATCGTCAACGAGATCTGCGCTTCAGCGACGGTTCAGAGTTCGAGCCTCGGCGAGGTGAATGCCGCGGTCGGCGATCTCGACTCGATGACGCAACAAAATGCGGCGATGGTCGAGCAGACCACTGCAGCGGCGGAAGGCCTGCGCGATCAGGCAATGGCCCTGCAGAATCTCGTCAACCGTTTTCGCCTGAACGAACAGCACGCCTGACGCGACTGCTGCGTGCAAGGCGCGCAGCGATCAGTCGCGCAAGAACCGCAACCCCACCAGACAGCGCGCGCAGATATCCTCGGCCGGTTCCTTGCCGGATCGGTCCCATGCCCGGGTGTCTACACACGCTCAAGCGCATCGCGGTGACGTTGCTCGCTGCAATGGCACTTGCCGCCTGCATTGCTCCGTCGATCACCCAATCCCAAAGCGCGCCGCCACGCAAAGGTTGCAATGAACTGACGCATCGGCAGTTCGACTTCTGGATCGGCCAGTGGGATGTCTTTCTTCCCGATGGATCGAAAGCAGGCGAGAACCGGATCGAACCGATCGCAGCCGGTTGCGCGTTGCAGGAATCGTGGAGTGGTCGTGGCGGATTCTCCGGCAGCAGCCTGAACAGCTTCGACAACGCCGACCGCAGGTGGCATCAGGTCTGGGTCGACAGTAGTGGGGGACGACTCGACCTGGCAGGCGGGCTCGAAGGAGAATCGATGGTCCTGTCGTCGACCACGTCGCATCCGCAGAAACCTGGAGTTGCTCTCACCCAGAAAATCAGCTGGACTCCAAACAGCGACGGCTCAGTGCGCCAACTCTGGCAAACATCGGAAGACGGCGGCAAGACCTGGGCCACTGCATTCGACGGCAAGTACGTCCGCAAACGTTAGCGGGCGAAGATTTCTTTCACCCACTGCTGCGCGATAGCCCCCGGTTTCTGTTTTCCAGGGCGGTACCAGACACGCGTCCAGTTGAGCGCGCCCAGCAGCATCAGCCGCAACAGGGTTCGATCGATCACGCGGCGAAGCTTCAATGCGGCAATCAGGTCGCGAAAGCGGCGCTCGTAGTCGTCTCGGTCTGCGTTGCAGAGCCGGGCGCATAGTGCGGATCAGGCTTGTGGCGGTGACGACCGCGATATCGTGCGCATTGCAAGCTTGAACCAGGAACCAGGCGCTCGGCCGGCCCGCGCGTTGTTCGAGGAGACAACAAATGAATCGCCCCGCACTTGATGCCTGGGATCCAGGCTTCGCGCCGGCGCGCGTCGAGCGCTTGGCGCGCGCCGACGGTGGGTTTGTGCTGCGCTCGCCGATGCCGCTGGCTCCCTACGCGCGTTGTGTTGGTGACTGGATGATCGAATGGGCGGGCCGGGCACCAGGGCGAACATGGATCGCGGAGCGCACTGTTGCGGGCTGGCGCAGTGTCACGTATGCCGAGGCACTACGCGCTGCACGGGCAATCGGTTCCGCGCTGATTGCACGCGGGCTCTCGCAGCAGCGCCCGCTGGTCATCCTGTCGGACAACAGCGTCGATCACGCCTTGCTCGCGCTTGCGGCACAACTCGTCGGCGTCCCCTACGCCCCGATCTCGCCCGCGTACTCCCTGTTGTCCAGCGATCACGCAAAGTTGCGCGCCATTTTTGCGTTGCTCGAGCCCGGCCTTGTTTATGCCGACGACGGCGCGAGATTCGCGCGCGCCCTCGCTGCGGCTGGAAGCGGCTGCGAATTCGTCGCTAGCCGCAATACTCCCGCTGGAGCTACGTCATTCGACGAACTGCTGAAGGCTGATGCGGGCCCTGAAGTGGACCGTGCAGCGATGGCGGTCGGCCCGGATTCGATAGCCAAGATCCTGTTCACGTCCGGGTCGACGGGCGATCCGAAGGGCGTGATCAATACCCACCGCATGCTGGCCTCCAATCAGCAGATGATTCGCCAGTGCTGGCCCTTCCTGCAGAACGAGCCGCCTGTCATCGTCGACTGGTTGCCATGGAATCACACCTTTGGCGGCAATCACAACTTCAACATGGTGCTCGCCAACGGTGGGTCGCTTTTTATCGATGAAGGCAAACCGGCACGGGGTCTGATCGATAAAACGGTGGCCAATTTGCGCGACATTGCACCGAACATCTATTTCAACGTGCCGCGCGGGTTCGACGTTCTGCTGCCTTTCCTCGAAAACGATGAGCCGCTTGCACAGCGTTTCTTCGCCCAACTGAAGGTCATTTTTTATGCCGGCGCCGCCTTGCCACAAAACCTTTGGCAACGCCTGGAACGCAAAGCAGAGGCACTCGGCCGACGGGTGGCGATGGTTTCTTCGTGGGGATCGACTGAGACTGCGCCGATGGTGACCAGCGTGCACTTCCCGATCGACCGTGCCGGGGTCATCGGCATTCCTGCGCCTGGCTGCGAACTTCTGATGCTGCCAAACGGAGAAAAGCTGGAGATGCGGGTGCGCGGCCCTAACGTGACGCCCGGTTACTTCAAGCGACCCGACCTCACTGCAGCGGCTTTCGATGCGGAAGGTTTCTACAAGATCGGCGACGCCGGCCGACTTGCCGATCCGGCTGATGCAACACGCGGCGTGGTCTTCGATGGGCGCATTGCGGAAGACTTCAAGTTGGGCTCCGGCACCTGGGTGCATGTCGGCACCTTGCGCGTTCTGGCGATCGCGGCCCTCGCGCCGGTAGCCCAGGACGTTGTTGTCGCCGGCCACGACCAGGAAGAGGTGGGGCTGCTGATCTTTGCCAGTCCTGCTGGCTGCGCGAGCGTTTGCCCGGATCTATCGAAGGAAACGCCTTTGTCGGTGCTGCTCGCCGATGCACGCGTGCGCAGCCGGGTCGAACAGGGATTGCGCGCGCTCGCCGCCCAAGCACCTGGATCATCGACCCACGCGACCCGGGCGCTGCTGCTTTCCGAGCCACCATCGATCGACGCCAACGAAATTACCGACAAGGGCTACATCAACCAGCGCGCCGTTCTGGCGCGGCGCACCGCGGCGGTTGCCGATCTTTACGGCAAGCCGGTGCCGCCGGCAGTCATCATGCTGACCCACTAGTCGCTTGCGTTACGCTCTGTGCCTGTTCGTTGGCGGCACCAGCAGCACGCAAATCACTATCACTAAAGATCCAGACAGGAGACCACCCATGAACGACGCCGTGATCGTCTCGACTGCACGTACGCCGCTTTGCAAGTCCTGGAAGGGTGCGCTGAACATGACGCACGGCGCGACGCTCGGCGCATTTGCCGTGCGCGCTGCGATCGATCGAGCGCGGCTCGACAATGCCGAGGTGGAAGACGTCATCATGGGCTGCGCCAACCCCGAAGGCGCGACGGGCGGCAACATCGCACGCCAGATTGCCATACGCGCCGGTTTGCCGGTCACAGTTGCCGGTGTCACAGTCAACCGTTTCTGCTCGTCAGGCCTGCAGACCATTGCAATCGCCGCGCAACGCGTTTTGTCCGGTGAAGCGGATATCTACGTCGCCGGTGGAGTCGAGTCGATCTCCTGCGTGCAGAACGAGATGAACCGCCACATGTATCAGGACGAGTGGCTGGTGAAGAACAAGCCCGAGATCTACTGGCCCATGCTGCAGACAGCGGAGATGGTGTCCAAGCGGTACAAGATCGCTCGTGAAGTACAGGATCGTTACGGTGCGCAGAGCCAGCAACGTGCGGCCGCCGCGCGCGACGCCGGCAGATTTCGTGATGAGATCGTGCCGATTACCGTCAGGACCAAGGTGATCGACAAGACAACCGGCGCGGAATCGATCAAGGAAGTCACGGTGCAACACGACGAAGGGATTCGTGCCGACACGACCTACGAAGGCGTATCGCAGATCAAACCCGCAATCGAAGGCGGAGTGATTGCCGCAGGCAATGCAAGCCAGTTCTCCGATGGCGCATCGGCCGCCGTCGTGATGAGCGCCGCAACCGCGGCGCGCAAGGGCTTGAAGCCGCTGGGCGCATTTCGTGGTTTTGCGGTCGCGGGTTGCGAGCCCGATGAAATGGGAATCGGGCCGGTGTTCGCGGTGCCCAAACTGCTGAAACGCACTGGACTGAAGGTCGAGGACATCGGCCTGTGGGAGCTGAACGAAGCCTTCGCCGTGCAGGTGATCTACTGCCGCGACAAGCTCGGCATCCCTGCAGAGCGCCTCAACGTCAACGGGGGTGCCATAGCAGTCGGCCATCCCTATGGCGTCAGCGGTGCGCGGCTGGTCGGCCACGCGCTCATCGAGGGCAAGCGGCGCGGCGTCAAGCACGTCGTGGTGACGATGTGCATCGGCGGCGGCATGGGCGCCGCGGGCCTGTTCGAGGTGCTCTGACCGTTTACGCGAGAAGAGGCGGCTGGGTCTCGTCCTCGACCCAGCGCAGGTACGGCGCGTACCCGGCGGCGATCGGCAAGGCGATGATCTCGGGCACGCTGTACGGATGCAGCGCGCGTATTGCTGCCTCGAGCTCGGGGTAGCGTTCGCGCGTCGTCTTGATAAAAATAGGCACCTCGATCGCCTGCTCGATGGCGCCCTGCCAGCGATAGATCGAGTGGACCGCAGCCAGGCGATTGACGCACGCAGCCAGACGTTGCTCTACCAAGGTACGGGCAATCCGCTCGGCAGTCGCTTCATCCGGACAGTTGGTCAGAATCAGCAGTGGCTCGCTCATCGTTGCGCCTCACTTCAGCAGACGTTTGCGCGTAAAGATCAGCGCTATGTAGTAACACGCGGCGCCATAACCAAGCAGCAGCGCCAGGTGGAGTACCACGTGCTCGGGAATTCGCCCCAGGATGAGCGGGCGCACCAACTCGACCATCGCCGCGAGCGGCAGCCACTGGGCAACCAGGCGTAACCACTCAGGCAACTGTTCGAGTGGAAAAAAAACGCCCGAAAGAAACACCATCGGCGTAACCACGACAACAAAGTAGTTCGAAAGCGTGTCGTAACCACGCGCAAGACTGTTGACGATCAGCGCCATCGTCGAGAAAGTTGCGCCGGAAAGGAAAAAAAGCGGCAAAGCTAGCAGCGCGAGTGGCGAGCGCGCGACCCCAAGGCCCCAGATCACGACCAGCATCGCCACTCCGGTCACGAGCGCCTTGCTTGCCGCCCACGCGACCTCACCGAGCACGATGTCGTCGATCGAACTCGGCGTGTTCATGATCGCGGCCCAGGTCTTTTGGGTTTCCATGCGCGAATACGCGCCCCAGAGCGATTCGAACTTCGCCGAGTACATGATGCTCATGCAGATCGACCCGCTGGCGAGGAACTGCAGGTAGGTCGCACCGCCTACGTCGGGAAGCAGGCTGCCCAGTCCGTAACCGAACGCGACCAGTGTGATCAGCGGCTCGATGATGTTCGAGAGCACGCGCTCGAACAGGTACTTGCGCCAAACGAGGTAGTTTCTGCGCCAGACGGGAATGAACCGGCGCGAAGGTCGTGGTGGCGCCAAGAGCGCGTTGCGCCTGCGCACCGCGCTCTCGATCGTCGGGCGTACGGCAACGGCATTCTGCTGCAGCCAGCTCATCGACCGGTCCTCATGACTCGTCTCGCATCTCGCGGCCGGTCAGCTTCAGGAACAGGTCCTCGAGATTCGCGGGGCGATGCAGATAGCGCAGATTTGGCCGCGCTTCCAGGTCGCGCAGGATCGGCGCGGGATCGGCTGCGTAACAAAACGCGGTTTCGCCACTCACTTCCAGCCGTGAGACCTGGCTGCGACTGAAGCCGTGCGCCCATTGCGCTGCGCCGTCACCGTACACCTCGACCACGTGGGCCTCGATGTGTGACCGGATCAGTTCGCGCGGCAGGCCTTCGGCGATCTTTGCACCGTGGTCGATCACCGCGAGTCGATGTGCAAGGCGCTCGGCCTCGTCCATGAAATGCGTGGTCAACAGGATCGTCTTGCCACGCGCCAGTAGCTGCTTCAGGCGCGCCCAGATCAGATGGCGCGCCTGCGGATCGAGTCCGGTGGTCGGCTCGTCCATGAAGATCAGGTCCGGATCGTTGACCAGCGAACGCGCGAGCGTCAGGCGCCGCTTCATGCCGCCCGACAGCTCGCCGATCCAGGCGTTCTTCTTGTGGGCCAGGCTCGCGAACTCGAGCAGGCCGGGAATACGTTCGCGAATCGTCCGATCGGGCAAACCAAAATAGCGACCATAGACGAGCAGGTTCTCGGCAACGCTGAAGTCAGGATCGAGATTGTCCAGTTGTGGCACCACACCGATGCGCACACGCGCTTCGCGAGCGCGCTGCGGTACCGGCTCACCCAGCAATTCAATTTCACCGCCGTCGGGGTCGGTCAGTCCGAGACAGCAGCGCAACGTCGTGGTCTTGCCGGCACCGTTCGGGCCGAGCAAGGCGTAACACTCCCCGCGTCGGATCGTGAACGAAAAGCCATCGACTACCGCAGCATCGCCGTAGACCTTGCGCAGTTCGTGCACGCGCAGCACCACCTCGGAGGAACGCGTTTCCTCCGCACTCACCGGTGCGATCGCGACATCGTTCATTGCGGCAAAAAATACAAGGCCCGCGCGCGGCGGGCCTTGAAGCTTACTTTAGCGCAGCCGATCAGGTCGCTGCCTCGGCTGGCGCTTCTTCCGCTTTTGGCTCGGGGCGATCGAGCAGTTCAACCAGCGCCAGCGGCGCGTTGTCGCCGACCCGGAAGCCCGCCTTGAGAATGCGCAGGTAACCGCCGGGACGGGTCTTGTAGCGCGGCCCAAGCTCGTTGAATAGTTTGACGACGATCTCGCGATCACGCAGGCGGTTGAACGCGAGGCG
>Ga0137409_10007619_pt1 | contig 11106 bp, 8 predicted proteins | sample CZODoug1_16funga_FD_122059 | JGI IMG/M metagenome (GOLD analysis project Ga0137409, IMG submission 122059) | Vadose zone soil fungal communities from Angelo Coast Range Reserve, California, USA - CZODoug1_16fungal (Hybrid Assembly) | ecosystem: Environmental > Terrestrial > Soil > Vadose zone... | reverse complement strand
TTCGATGCCCTGATGAAGGACTGGCTCTCGCGTCGTCGGACGATGACCGAGATTCTCGCGGAGATTGATCTCCACACCGATGAAGAGCAGGTCGCGCGCATCCGGGCTGATATGCACAACACCGCACTCGGCTCGCGCTATATCGACATGAGCAAGCTCATGGCAGACGTGCAGCAGAGTAAGGAAAACCGGCTCATGCCGGAATACATCGAGCGGTTTTTCCTCGAAGCGTACCGCTCGTTCGGCGGCGCCATCACACCAGTGAAAGGCCACAGCGGACGTGCGACAGTTCGCGACCGTAGAAGACCAGGTGATCGATTGGTCACTCGATGCGGTCACCCCGTCGTACTTTGGAGAGATCGAAGCACGTCGGAAGAATGAATTGAGCATCAAGGAAAAATACGTCCGCAAGTCACTCCAGTTCCTCATCGGGGAATCGATCAAGAAGCTCGCGCAGTATGACACCCAGTTGCGGCAGATGCGGGATGAGAACGAGCCACGACGACTCAACATCCAGGGGAACCGTGCGCGGGAAGATGCGCGACGCAACGAACTGTCCCAACGGCTCAAGGACCGGCTGGCCGAGATCGAGCAGGAGGGCCATCTCTCCGAAAAGCCGCCTGAGGTGTTAGGCGTGGCAGTGATTTCGCCCGTCCCGCAAGAGGTCGTTGCGTCAGTGGAAGGCATGGAGAGTGATCCCGCAGTGGAAAAGATGGCTGTCGAGGTCGTGATGCAATACGAGGCGGACCAGGGCCGCAAGCCGGTGTCGGTTGAGGAAGAGAACTGCGGTTGGGATGTCACGTCGCTGCACGGTGGACAGGTCGCCCGCTACATCGAAGTCAAAGGCCGAGCCGGTGACGGTGGCGTGGCGCTCACGCCAAACGAGTGGATCAAGGCACAGAGGTTTGGTCAGGACTACTGGTCGTACGTTGTGGTGCACTGTAAGACCAACCCGCAGCTCTATCTGATCCAGGACCCAGCGTCGAAGCTCCATCCGAAGGAAGATGTAAGCGTGGTGCGGTATATGGTGGGTCAAGGAGATTGGAAGCAGGCGGCAGTTGCGACGTGAGCAGAAGTGACATGATGCCACCTGCGTGGCAAGCACATTTCTTTGAGAAGCTCGTGGCTGTGTCGCACGGCGAGGGCGATGTGCGTCTTGCGGCGGTCGAGGCTCACCGAGAACGGCGCGATGCCGTAGCTGAGGGGGGCCGTGAACACCTCGTCGGAGTTCACGTCGCGCACGAACGACACCGAGATGTAGCCGTTGCCCTCCACGCCCGCGGGCAGCGTGATCCGCTGCACCGAGCTGGTCGTCGTGGCGCGGAACCAGCGCCAGGCGTAGACGCGGTCGCGCTCGATCGTGATCAACCCCGCCCCGGTGTACGGCGCCTGGACCTGCAGCTCGATCGTCTCCTCGGGTCCGTAGTCGGCCTTGTCGAGCGTGAGCTGCAGCTCGGCGTTGCGTTCGAGGGAGCGAGTGAGATTCGCCGCGCCCGCCACGTTGTAATCCACGCGCGCCATCTCGGTCCCGGCCGAGTCGCGCACCACGAGCGCGAAGTCGCCGGGCTCGCCGGTCGGGAGCGGCACGGTCTGTCCCGTGGCCGCGATCGCGAACGCCGAGTCACTCAACGCGATCTCTTTCTTGACCGACTGATACTTGTACGTGCCGTCGTATTGGCGCGCGAGCACCGACACGTAGCTGACGCGAATACGCGCCAGCCGCAGGCGACTGGCCGCGACCTTCTTCGCGTCGGGCCCGACGGCGATGAACTCCACTATCCGCACGCCATCCTTGTGGAGATAGCGGAGGTCGCCATCAGCCTTGTAGCCCACGAGGAATGCCTGATTCGACACGACGGCGCCCGCCTCCGCGGTGACGCTGCGCCCACCCTCGGCTTCGTATCCCTCCGTGATCACGCGCACGCGATAGGTCGCCGCGCCGAAGCGCTCCAGGCCGAGATTGAACTCCGCCTCGCCGCTGCCGTCGGTCGTCGTCGCGGGCAGATCGTCGGAGTAGGTCTCCTTGGCCTTCTGCGGATCGCTGAAGCGATAGTCCTCGAGACCTCGCAGCGTGGGGAACCCGGGCGTCAGCTGCAACAGCGCGGTGACGCGGCGGTTCGCGGCCGGCGTGCCGAACAGGTTCTTGAGGGTGATGCGCGCGCTCAAGCCCTCGGGCGAGACCCAGCCGTTCATCGACTCGGCCGTGAGGTGCGCGGTCATCACCATGCGATCGGGCTGGAACTCGCGCACCTGCACCGTCACGGTGCCGAGCAGCGCGTTCGCGCGATTGTCCTTCACGATGTACAGCGACACCGTCCACGCCCCCGTCGGCGAGGTTTCGGCGGTCGTGTACGAGATTTCCTCGAAGCCCTGGGCCGAGAGGCGGATGCGCTGCCGCTTCACCTCGAGCCCGCGGGCGTCGTTGATCACCACTTCGAGCGGAATGCCGGCGAGGGGCGTCGACCAATCGGCGGGTTTCACGATCAACCCGACGTGGAACGCATCGCCGGGCCGATAGACGCCCCGATCGGAGAAGAGATAGGCGGAGAGCCGGTCGGCCTGGACGGCGTTCGACACGCCGCCCACGTCGAAGCGCGAGAGATCGAGCTCGCGATCAGCGCGATCCATCGGCAGGAACGCCACGTCTTCACCGCTCCGCGCCGTGTACAACACGGGCGTCCGCTCCTGCTCGAACGACCTGAGGCTCGGGAACCGCACGTGGCCATCCGCGTCGGTCTCCGCCGAGATCACGGTCAGGCCGTTCTTCCCCACCACGTCCACGGTCACACCGGCGACCGGCGATCCCGTGCGCAACGACTGCACGAACACGTCTTGCCCGCCCGCGGCGCCCTGCTTGGCGAGAATGCCGAGGTCCGTGAGCAGCATCAGGCGTCGGTCCTGCGGCCCGGCGACGCGCTTCGTGACGGGGTCGTAGCCCTGGACCGTGAGCAAGAAGAGGCCGCGCGGGCCCGAACCGCCCGACAGGTACGGCGTGAGATCAAGCGGTTGATAGTGCGGCTTGCCGGGGCCGAGCGCCGGGATGGGAATCGTGTCGCTCTGGCGGGCGGTGAGGTTCGACTCGTCGAAGTTGTAATTGTTGAACTGCGTGTTGCCGAAAATCAGGTTCGTCTGCGTGACGAGGTGCTGCAGCTGATTCGGCAGCACCCGACCCACGTCGACGACGAGTGACGGGATGTCGCGGCTGTAGATCGAGATGCGGCGGTCACCGGAGACACTGAGCAGCGACCCGCTGCCGAGCACCTTGACCTCTTTGGGGAACGGCGGCACCCACGCGGTGCGGTCCCAGGTCTTCTCGAGCACGTAGCCGCCGTACGACCGCAGGCCCTTCGTGACGCGCACGTAGACGTAGCGGCCCGGCTCGGCGTCATAGCGAAACGCCTGGCGCGACGTGTACTCCCGCTCCGCCGGCACCGGCTGCAGCGGCAGCGGCGTCGCTTCCTTGAGGATCGTCGCGTCGATGATGTCGGGGCGGTCCCACACGTAGGGGCGCAGGCGTTGCGCCGCCGGCGTCGTCGGATTGTAGATCGGCAGGATCCACGCGGAGACGTTTTGCTGGATGTCCTTCTCGCCCACGTCCGCCGAGGTCGCGAGCACGAGGACCTGCTCGGGCTCGTAACGCGCGTTGCGCACGAGCGTGAGCTGCGCGTCCTGCACCGCGAGACTGAAGAGCCCGGGGATCTGAACGCGCTGCTCGACCGCCTGATCCGAGCCCGGGCCTCCGCGGCTCGAGCGCACGCCGGCGTCGACGGTCACACGCATCATCGACGTCTTGTCGGGAATCGGGAGCGAGGCCGAGAGGATCGAGCCGGTGATGCCCTTCTTGTCCACGGCCACCGTGAACGGAATCGAGCGCAGACCCTGGAGGAATCCGCCGCTCGGGCCTTCCATCTTGAGCGAGGCATTGCTCCTGAGCGACGCCGTGTCCACCGGGTGGGTGAACGTGAACTTCACCAACACCTGCTTCACCTGAGGCTGAGTCGGGTCCTGATAGAATTCCGCCGACGTCAAGGTCGCGACGAATGGAGCGGTGACGAAGTCGAACCCGTAGTGCTCGAGCGTGACCGATGGCGCGACGAATCCCTTCCCGCTGAACGACACGCTGAATCGCTTGCCGACGGGCCAGTCGTCGACCGGCGTGAACTGCAGATCGCGGTCCCCAAGCCAGCGCCACGTGCCCGCGATCTCCGGCGAGATCTCCACGCCCGTCGTGATGACTTTCCCCACGGCCTCGAGCGGCGCGACCGATGCCTCGAAGCGCACGCGCAACGGCTCAGGCTTGGGATTGTCGACGGTGAGGTCGGTCGCGCTCGGTGACGCGACCGAGAAATCGATGCGGACACCGCGCGGACGATTGCGCCACAACACGACGCCGGACCAGAGCGCCGCGACACCCAGCACGACGAACAACGCGTTGCGCCTGAAGAGGCGTGGGTTCGCCGCGGCGCGCGCCCGCAACGCGTTCTCCTTTTCTCGGATCGTGGCGACCCAGGGCGGCGGCGACCACGCGACATTACCGATGAATGATTTGAGAAATGTGGCGACACTGGCGCGCCACGCGGCGAGGCGCTCGGAGAACTTGCTCACAGAAATCCTGCTGGGTTGGAGGGGACTCTGTACGTAAGCCACTTCGCTCTGCGCGCGCTAGATTGGGCGCATGCGATCGATGCGCGCTATCCTCCTCCTCGCCCTGGCGTTGTCGACCACCGCCACGGCGCAGAGCCTCCGGACCCGACCCGAGCGGACGGCGTACCGGGAGACCAGCTCGTACGCCGACGTGATGGATTTCGTACGGCGCGCGAGCGCCATGGCCCCACGGCTGCTGCATCCCACCACCTTCGGCTACACGATGGAAGGGCGGGCACTGCCCCTGATTGTGGTGGGGAGGGTACGGGACGCCAGTCCAGCGGCGGTTCGGGCCAGCGGGAAGGTCCGGGTCTTCATTCAGGCGAACATCCACGCCGGCGAGGTGGAGGGGAAAGAGGCCACGCAGATGCTGCTGCGCGCCCTGGCGCGTGGCGAGCACGCAACATGGTTCGACTCGCTGGTGCTGTTGATCGCGCCGATCTACAACGCCGACGGCAACGAGCGAGTGAAGCTCACGAACCGGGGGCCCCAGAATGGCCCCGTCGGGGGGACGGGGCAGCGCGCCAACGCCCAGGGGCTCGACCTGAACCGCGATCACATGAAGCTCGAGTCGCCGGAAGCGCGCTCCCTGGTAGGGCTGTTCCGGGACTATGACCCCCAGGTGGCGATCGACCTCCACACGACCGACGGCTCGTTCCACGGCTACCACCTGACCTACGCTCCGCCCCTCCACCCCAACACCGACAGCGCGATCGTGCGTCTCGAGCGGAACGACTGGCTCCCCGCGGTCACCCGGGCGATCAAGCGCCACGACGGTTGGGACTTCTATTACTACGGCGACTTCCCGGGCCCCCGTGAGCAGGGCGTGGAGCGGGGTTGGTACAGCTTCGACGCCCGGCCGCGCTTCAACAACAACTACGTGGGGCTCCGCAACCGCTTCGCGATCCTGTCCGAGGCCTACTCGTACGCCACGTTCGAGGAGCGCATCCGGGCCACCTACCGGTTCCTCGAAGAGATCCTGGGCTACGCGCGGGGGCACGCGTCCACGCTGCGGCGCGTCGTGGCGGCTGCCGACTCGGCCGACGTGACGGGCCAGACCCTGTCCCTGCGGGAGGACTTCCAGCGGACCGACTCGGTTGCGATCCTCGTGGGTGAGGTCGCCGAGGATCGGAACCCCTACACCGGGGAGCGGATCTTCCGGCGGCTCGAGGTGCGGCGCCCGGAGCGGATGCCCGAGTTCCAGACCTTCCGGCCCACCGAGACGACCGTGGCCCCGGCGTTCTACTACATACCGCCCGACCTCAAGAAGGTGATTGCCCTGCTGGAAGCCCACGGAGTCCGGCTCGAACGCCTCACCCAGGCCGAGGCGCGGACTGTCGAGCGATTCACGATCGATTCACAAACCACGGCCAACACAGAATTCCAGGGACACAAGGAGCGGACGCTGTTTGGCCGTTGGGAGAGTGCCGACGTGACGCTGCCGGAGAGCACGGTCGTTGTGCGGGTACACCAACCCCTGGGCCGGCTGGCGTTTACGCTGCTCGAGCCGCGCTCGGACGACGGCGTGGTCGATTGGAACGTGCTGGACGACGTGCTGACCAGCGCCAAGACCTACCCCATTCTGCGGGGCAAGTAGGGATTGTTGCTCAGACTGGCATGTTCACGATGAAACGGTCTCCTTACCGATCGACCACACGATGGGGATACCGACGAACGGGAAGTGCCCGACCAGCTGGATCCACCAACGATAGGTGAGCGCGGGCAGGCCATGATGCGTGATGAGCGGAATGATCACTAACGACATCATCAGCCAGACGCAGGGACCGTAAATCGCCGCGACTTTGACGACGCCGAAACGCGAGTACAGCAGCGCGCGCACCCAACCGGCGCGCGACAGAATGAGCAGGAATACGGCGGACCAGCCGAAGGCGACCGAGAAGTGGATCAAAAGGCCGAATAGCGCGACGGGCATGCCGCCGTCGAATGCCGATTGGCCGAGCAGGGTCGACGCGACGTACTGAAACAACCGCGTCGCCGTCGAGCCGTAGAAGAAGACGACGAGGACCGACGAGAAGAGTCCGTCGCTCAACCCCGTGAGAATCGTGGACCGCAGGAGCCGTGCGGAGACGGAATTCACATCGTCCACTGGATCGCGGCGAGGGCGAGGAACGCGAGCGGCGCCGCCCCCTGGATGACCGCGCCGCGGCGCATCTGCGGTGCCGACCCGGCCAACACGAGCGCCGCCCCCAGCATGAACGCGCAATTCCAATACACGAGCGTCCAGCCGACGCGCGGATGCCCCGTCACGACGGCCGCGAGCCCTGCAAATGTGCCGAGCGCCAGGAACAGGTTATAGAACCCCTGATTGAGCGCGAACAGCTTCGTCGCCTCGGCCTGCTCCGGGCTCTGACGAAAACGCGCGCGCACCGCCGGCGTCGTCCACAGCAGGCTCTCCATGCAGAAGATCAGGACATGGACGAGTCCCGCGAGGATCGCCGCGAGCCACATGAGGGCTGTCATTTGATGTCCTCGAACCGGACGTTGAGGATCTGATACCGTTGCCAGTCCCGGTAATCGAAATGCCACCACTCACTCGGATTCACCGTGAACCCCTCGGCCTCGAGTACGCGACGCAGTAACGCCCGGTGCCAGCGCTGCCGCGACGTGCCCCCGGGATAACCCGACTCGGCGCGTACAGTCGCCTCGTCGTACGTCGAGGGCATCTCCACCGGCGCGCCAGTGGCGAGGTCGTACAGCGTGATGTCCACGGCGGCGCCGCGGTTGTGCTTCGAGCCCCGTGCCGGGTTCGCGACGAGCCAACGGGACTCCGTCGGCGTCGCGTCCCAGAAGACCTTCGTCACGTACCAGGGCCGGTAGGCATCGTGGATCAAGAGCCCGTAGCCCAGGGGCCGGAGGACGCGTGAGGCGCGCGCGACCGCCTGGGCGGCTGGACGCTGCATGAACGCGCGCGGCGACGAGTAGAACACGCTCCCCAGGAAGTTGTTCGTCGTCGCGTAGCGGATGTCGAGATGGATCGTCGTGTCGAGCCTGGCGGGCTCCACGAGGTCGGCCGCCAGAAACGCCCCGCTCTCCGCGGGCGGCCTCAAACGGCGATCGGCCCGCAGTAGCTGGGCCACCGATCGCACAGGCTGGAGCCGCAGCTGCCCGCCGTCGGCGGGCCCGAGCTGCAGGCGGCGCCGCGCGACCCCGCCCATCGCGATCTCGCCGCGACGGAACACGACCTCCCCGTGGTCCACGCCGCGCCCCGCAAGCGCGAACACCGAGTCCGAGACCTGAGCCAGGGGCTGTGGAGCCGCCGACCTGACGAGCGCGACGAGTACGCCGCCGTCCTCGATGACGTAGAGCGTATCGTGGTCCGAAGCGTACGCGCCGATCAAACTCAGCCACGCGGCAGGGGGCGCCGGAGGCTTCGGCGGCAGCGAGTCAACGACCTGTAGCAGCAGCGCGAGCAGAATCACGCGGCTACCGGTGCTGCGCGAAGAGCCAGCTGGCGAACGCGTCCGACCCGTACGTCGCGTCCCAGACGTTGTGATTCATGCCCAGGAACTCTGTGTACTGTACGTTGGCTCCCGCCGCCTTGAGGGCGGCCGCGGCTTCTCGTGAGCTTGCCACCGGCACGGCCCCGTCGACCTCCCCATGGAAGATCCAGATCGGCAGTTTGCCGAGCCGCCGCGCCAGGGCCGGCAGCACGGCGCCGCTTTCGGCTGGAACGACGGGCACGGAACCGCGGAAGCGATCCCATTCCCCCACCCACCCGCACAGCGGCGCGATCGCGGCGAACAGCTCGGGATGCCGGTAGGCGACGTACCAGGTCCCGTGCCCACCCATCGAGAGACCGGTGAGATAGACGCGAGTGGGATCGGCGTGGTAATCCTTCATCGTCTGCGCCAGGGCGGCGAACGCGGCGTCGGCGGGTGCGCCGACCCACTGCGAGTCGGTGGGCACCTGAGGGAAGATCACGATTGCGGGATAACGCGCCGGAGCCTGACGGATCGCCGGGGCGAGCCCAACGTTCGTCTGGATCAATCCGTCCGCGCCTCGCTCGCCCGCTCCATGGAGGAACAGAATCACCGGCCATTTCGGCTGGGAGGCGTAGTTGGCGGGCACGTACACCTGATAGCGGTAGGTCCCTCCGCCGACGGTGACGGTACGGTCGAGGAACCCCGTCTCAATTCGTGGGCCTTGGAGTGAGACGACGGCAAGTAGTAATCCGAGCACCATGACTCCTCCTTTAGAACCGCACACCTGCTCCGAGCCGGAGTGTCCGCGGCGGGACGCGAGACCGGACTCGTCCGTAGTCACTTCCGGTGAATCCCGCGATGGCATTCACCTCGGTTTGAATGGCCGACACGCTGCGATCACCCAGGACGTTGAACCCATCCAGCACCAGCAGCACCTCCGTCCGGCCCCGCGGGAAGCTGCGCTCCACGTGCAAGTCCAGCGAGGCGCGTGCCTCGTAGCGGTACGTTCCGCGCGGTTGGATAAAGATGCGGTGCCCACTCACGCTCCGGAACAGAAACCGACTGAAGGACATTGTGTCCAAAGTCCCGGGGTTCGACATGGAGTGCACCGCGACGGCAAATCCGCTCAGCAGCCCGGAGATGGGCATCGTGGGTGTGACACGATCGCCCGTCGCGTACGAGAAGAACAGTCCCCCGCGGAAGCGCCCCGGCAGGAGTCCACCCACGTACAGTTTCCCGTCGAAACGACTCTGGTTGCTCAAGTCGCCGTAGAAGTTGTACTGCTCGTTGAGCCGCACCCAGGGCCCCGGTCCGCCCGACGTGTAGTCATCGGGACCCGTCACGACGTTGTAGTTCCCCTTGAGCGTTGAGAGCGTCGCCGACGCACCCGCCCACCAGGTGCGGTAGCGCGCGTCGAGCCGCAGCTGCAGCTGCGAAAAGCGGCGCGTCGCTTCCGGCACCTTGGTGAGCACGTAATCGGGCTCGTAACGCAGCGCCGCCAGCTGCGCCGGCGTTAGACCGGGTGGCGCATAGAGCAAGTTGGGGTTCGGGACTTCGCCCCCTTGCCGCAGGAGGTCCTGGACGTAGAGGATGTCCTCGTTGGAGATGGCGAGCCGCTCCAGCACCAGCGGTTGCCCAGCGAAAAAGACGGGACGCCCCAAGCGATCGAGCACCATCACGTCGTCGACGACCGTGTAATTCGACGCGATGTTCCGGTCCACGAGCGCGACCATGTCGCGGTTCCGGCGGTGGACGTACGCCAGGCCGATCTTCCAACGCTCTCCCAGGGAGCGCTCCAACGAGAGCACCGCCTGGTCCATGTACGGCTGGCGATACTGGTCTACGCTTCCGGACTGATCGAGCCGGACGAATTCGTCGAAGCGGAAGAGCCCCGGCAGCCGCGAGCGAATCGCGCTCGCCGCGCGTGAACGTCTGCGTCGGAGACCCGGGCGGCGTCCCCAGGTACGACCAGATCTCTTCGTTGCTGTAGGTCCCCGCGCCCGCGACGCGATCGAACAGGGCGGCGAACATCGGCTGGTGATAGCGGCCCCAATGGGCTTTGGCGACGAGGCCGCCGAGCCCGTTCAGTTCTGCGACCACGCCGATGCGCGGCTCGAGTGCCGCGTCCCGCACCACGGCGAAGCGTGGCCCGGACGTCCCTCCCCCCACTGGTGTCGGCGTGAGGTACCCTGTCCACCAACCGTAGCGCATCCCCGGATTGAACTTGAGCCACGAGAGGATCCCGATCTGCTCCTGAATGAACAGCGCGGCGTTCCGAACACTGCTGTTGATCAGCACGTCGCCACCCCACCCCGTCGGGATGGCCCCGAGGTACTCCCACGTCGCGGGGACCGCCGGATCGAAGCCGAGCACGCGCAGCGGCCGCCACGTCATCCCGGCGTTGCGACGCCGTTCGTAGTACCAGCCCCCCAGCGTGTATTCGGCGCCCAGCTTCACTTCGTGCTCGAGGCCCGCGAGCCGGCCGCGCCCCGTCCACATTGCCGTCCCTCCCACGCTCGACGGGGCCGCCGCGGTGCGGAACGCCGCATTCTGGTAGCGCGGCGGATTCACCTCCGTCAGCAACTCGATCGCCGGCACCGCAGAGCCTGCGTACGGGTCGTGCCACTCCCGCGCGACAAATCCGCCGAGGCGCACCGTCAGCGCGCTGCGCGCCGACCAGCTCCGCTGCCACGTCAGATTCGCGGTCACGTTCCACTGGCGCAGCCGCTCGGTCGCGAACGCGTGCTGCACGGCGTGCACGTGCTTGTCGCTCGTGCCCGCGATGCTCAGCTCCAGCGCGCGGTTGCCACCCCAGTAGTTGTCGTAGGCCTGGCGCACCACCAGGTCCGCAGCCGCCACCCCGGCCTTGAGCTGCACGGTGCTGAGCTTGCCCATGGGCCCCCACCTCGGGCCGAACGAGGTCGACGCCGTCATCGCGGCGGTGAAGACGTTCCGCTGAGCCACGGGCGCGCCCGTGGTAAAGTCGAACGATCCATGGCCGGGATCTCCGCAGTTGTCC
>Ga0137409_10007616_pt1 | contig 11109 bp, 12 predicted proteins | sample CZODoug1_16funga_FD_122059 | JGI IMG/M metagenome (GOLD analysis project Ga0137409, IMG submission 122059) | Vadose zone soil fungal communities from Angelo Coast Range Reserve, California, USA - CZODoug1_16fungal (Hybrid Assembly) | ecosystem: Environmental > Terrestrial > Soil > Vadose zone... | reverse complement strand
CGCGTGTGGCGAAAATGATCGCGTGAGGCGTTCCGCCTCACTTCCCGCCGGCGACGGGCTGTGATACACCGACGTGAGCATGCGTCTCGGCGTCCGTCAGAAGCTGGTGCTCCTGAGTCTGCTCATCGTCGTGGTCGTCTCGTTCACGTTCACGGCCGTGCAGCTCGATCTGACGCGCACGTGGCGCGAGGAAGACCTGCGCGACCGCGCCGTGATCTTCGCGCGCGAGATCGCCGCCACCATCGGCGACCATCACGAGCTGGAGGCCCACGCCCTCATCGACCGCAAGATCCACCAGATCATGGCCGTGCGGCCGAGCGTGCTGCAGCTCGACATCGTGCGCCTGCCTCCCGGCGGGGGCGCGGTGGTGGCCACGAGCGAGCCGACTCACCGCCTTCCCTTCACCACCGGGGACGAGGCCGCCGTCCGCAACGGCGTCGTGATCTCGCGCCTGCTCACCGACACCGGCGGCCGGTCGTGGGAGGTGATGGCGCCGATCCAGCTCGACGGCGCGGTGGCCGGTGCCGTGGCCGCGCGCTTCTCGCTCAACCGCTTCGACGCGCGCGAGGCGCGCAGTCGTACGCTCGCCCTCTGGCTCACCGCCGTCTCGGTGCTGGTGATGGGCTCGCTCATGACCCTGGCCGTCCACGGCGTGGTCAACCGCCCGATCGAGCGGTTCGTGCGCGCCATGCGCGGCGCCGAGGCGGAGCCGGTGGCCGTGACCTCGAACGACGAGTTCGGCGCGATGGCGCGCCGGTTCAACGACATGATCGCGCGCGCCCGCGAGCGACTGTTCGCCATGCAGCGCGACCTCAGCCATGCCGAGCGGCTGGCGCTCTCGGGCCGCATCGTGGCCGAGGTGGCGCACGAGGTCGGCACGCCGCTGCACTCCGTGATGGGTCACCTCGAGCTCCTGCGCGAGGACCTGCCCGCGGCCGCGGTGTCGGAGACGATCGAGCGCCGCCTGCGCGTGATCGAGAGCCAGCTCGGACGGCTGCGCGAGATCATCGATCGCCTGCTCGACCTCACGCGCCGCTCGCCGCAGCCGGCGGTACCGGTGGACCTCAACAGCCTCGTGCAGGAGACCGTGGAGCTGGTGCGCCCGGCGGTGACGGCCGCGCGGCTCGAGCTGTCCGTCGAGGCCGATCCCGCGCTGCCGCGGCTGCTCGCCCAGCGCAGCGAGCTGCAGCAGGTCGTGCTGAACCTCCTCACCAACGCGCTCGACGCCACGCCGCCCGGCGGCGCCATCCGCGTGGCGACGCGCGCGCGCGGCGGCGAGGTGGAGATCGAGGTCGCCGACACGGGCTGTGGAATCCCGGGTCCGGAGCTCAAGCGCGTCTTCGATCCGTTCGTCACGACGAAGGATCCCGAGCGCGGCACCGGGCTGGGACTCTTCATCTGTGCGCAGATCGTCCACGGCCACGGCGGACGCATCGACGTGGCGAGCGAGGAGGGGCGCGGCAGCGCCTTCCGCGTCCTGCTGCCCGTGGACCGCATGGCCGCTCACACGCAGATGGCGCATTCATGACCGCCGCGCGCCCCGCCGTGCTGGTGGCCGACGATGACGCGGTCGCGCGCGACCTGCTGGTGGAGGTGCTCGAGCGCGAGGGCTATCGCGTGCGCGCGGCCAGCGGCGGCGGCGAGGCGATCGCGCTCGCCGAGCGCGAGGTCTTCGACGTGGCGCTGGTGGATCTGCGCATGCCGGAGCCCGACGGGCTCGCGGTGCTGGCGCGGCTGGTCGCCCTCGACCCGGCCCCGGCCGTGCTGATCCTCACGGCGTTCGCGGCGATGGACACGACGATCGAGGCGATCCGCCGCGGCGCCTACGACTATCTGAGCAAACCCTTCCGCCTCGACGAGATCAAGCGGGCCGTGCGCCGCATCCTCGAGGTCCAGCGGCTGGCGCGTGACAACCAGCGCTACCGCCGCGAGCTGCGCGAGCGCTTCGACCCCGACCGCCTCGTCGGCCACTCGCCGGAGATCGTCGCCATCTACAAGCTGGTGGCCCGCGTGGCGGGCCTCGACACGACGGTGCTGATCCAGGGCGAGACGGGCACGGGCAAGGAGCTGGTGGCGCGGGCGATTCACTATGCGGGGTCCCGCGCCGACCGGCCGTTCGTCGTCATCGACTGCGCCGCCATCCCCGAGCCGCTGTTCGAGTCGGAGCTGTTCGGTCACGAGCGCGGCGCCTTCACGGGCGCGGTCGCCACGCGGCGCGGGCTGCTCGAGACGGCGCAGGGCGGCACCTGCTTCTTCGACGAGGTCTCGGAGGTGTCGCCGACGCTCCAGGCCAAGCTGCTGCGCACGCTGCAGGACCGCGTGCTCCGGCGGGTGGGCGGCAACGAGCCGATCCCCATCGACGTGCGGCTGGTGGCGGCGACCAACCGGGATCTGAAGAAGCGCGTCGAGGACGGCCTGTTCCGCGAGGACCTCTACTACCGTCTCAACGGCGTCACCATCGCCGTCCCGCCCCTGCGCGAGCGCGGCGACGATGTTGCCTTGCTGGCCGAGCATTTCGCGCGCAGGTACGCCGCGGCCGCGAGCAAGCCCGTGGAGGGCTTCGCGCCGGGCACGCTGGACGCGCTCCGCGCCTACGCGTGGCCGGGCAACGTGCGCGAGCTGGAGCACGCCATCGAGCGTGCGGTGGCGCTCGCCCGCGCGCCCCTGCTGCTACCCGAAGACCTGCCGGCCGACGTCCGCGCCGAGACCAAGCGCGCCCCCGAGCTGCCGCCGAACCGGATGACGCTGGAGGAGCTCAAGCGCTGGTACGTCGCGCTCGTGCTCGACGAGGCCGGCGGCAACAAGGTGCGCGCCGCCGAGCTGCTCGGCATCGACCGCCGCACCCTCTACCGCATCCTCGAGCGCGAGTCGGGCCCCGAAGGATAACGTTCATTTACTGTCCTTCTGCCGGATTTTGCGCAGCTCGCTGCCAAGCCACACGGCACTGGGCTGTTCTTCTTGGTTTGGGCACCGCACTTTGTATGGCCGCCCACTCAAGCTGCTCTCCGTGCCCGCTTTTTCTATGAACTCTTCTGAGTCTGTGATCAGACCCTTCTCGACCAGGTACTCGAGCTTCATTTGCAAGTGGTCCCGGGCCTCCGAGCCGCTATGCCAGCTTCCGTTCCGGTAAAACTGACATTTCGACGTTCCGAGCCTGTTCAGAAGCGCATCAATTTCTGTTTGGGCTGACGGCGATAACTCGGCCGCATGCGCGGGCGCTGCGGCTGACAGAAGAAGCACTAGTCCGATCAATCTGCGCACGATTCTCTCCAAGAGGGCCGAACGCCCGCTACTTCGCTTGTCATTGGATCCTTGCCTGGGGAGGAGGGCCGTCAGCTTCAACGGCCCGGTTGGGCAGCAGCGGACTCATTCGGCGATAACAATCCGGTTGCCTTCGGGATCCGCGACCATGCTCTCGTAGTATCCGTCACCCGTCCGTCTTGGCCCATCGAGAAGCGGGAACCCGTCGCCCTGCAGTCGGCTTGTCAGGGCGTCGACGGCGGCCCGAGAGCCCAGCTCCATACCCAGGTGTGCATACCCGATGAGCTCACGCGAGCTCTGTGAATCCGGGATTCTTTGGACGTCTGGTCGGTGCATCAGTTCCAACCGCCCGCCTCCAGGAAACGTCAGGAAATACGAAGTGAACCTCTTACGTTCATTCTCATATTTCAGGTTCGACCGCGCGTCGAAGTACTTCTCGTAGAAGGTGCGCATCAGTTCGATGTCCACAGCCCAGATTGCGACATGGTCAAGCTTCATTGTGTTCACCTGTCAACCGGCGCCCTCATGATCGGATTTGGGCCTGAGGACTGCTCCGCACTGGCAACACCGCGCAGGATTGAAGATCGGAATCTCGGCCTCGGGGAACCGGCCGCACGCGGTGCACCGGTAGCCCACGAAAGCCCAGGCGGCGACGACCACCGAGGCGCCCACCAAGCTCCAGGCGAGGCTGCCTGCAACAATGTCCACCTTCCCGTTGAGTAGCGCGAACAATAAGGTGCCCCCAGGCAAGGACGAGCCGATAAGCGCAACCCACCGCCTGCGTTGAAACCGTCCTATCGGATCACGGGCCGTGGTCACGCTGTGCGCCCAACGAAGTTAGCCATGTCATGATATCGACTCGTCGATCGTCATCACGACCTTCCAGCCGCCCTCCTCCTTAGCCAATTCATATGTGCCTGACCTAGCGCCAAGCTCGTGAAACCAGTGGCCGCCCACGAGAACGACTCGCGTGGGAGACCTGAACTCTATTTTCTCCACGTAGAATAGGAGACCTCTTCCACGGGAGAATTGTGACCCGGGCAGAAACACGGCGCCTTCGCGACTAAGAGCTGAAAGCAGCGCCGGGGGTGGGTCAGCTTTGAAAATCTTCACGAAATAGTGGGTCTCCATACGCGAGGGCCGAGCCACGCCGTGAACCTCTGCCGCCAGCTCTCCCCAGCGCGGCACGTCCTCAGGCAGATAGAACCAGTTGTAGAAGGCAACGACTACGCGTATCTGCTCTGCTTTGAGGTCCTCAGAAAGCTGCGTCGATGCGCATCCGACACCCAGCACGGCGATGGTCAGTATGGCGAGAATTTTAATTGGTCTAACGAGAAGGCGTGAGCGGCCGGCGGAGCCGGTCCGCTCGAACGGTCTCTTATACGGCCGGGTGAGGTGCCGCGCCATACGTTCGAGATCCCTTTTTGTTCGTGGGTCTCGAACGTAGCCGAGGGCGTCGGAGCCGGCAAGGCTCATCGACGACGAGGCCTAGCTCGGGCGGTTGCCGAGGCCGATCGCGCGGCCGGCCTGCGGCGGCGGCGGCAGCGCGTCGTGGGCGCGCTGGATCGCGGCGAGACGCGACAGGACCTCGGGCGCCATCGGCGCCGCGCGCCGGGTGGTGCGGCTCACGTGCAGCGACATCAGCTCGTTGGTCGCCGCCAGCCAGCCCCCGTCCGCGTGGTACATCGCGTGGAAATAGTGGATGCGCCTGTCGTCGTGGGCGAGCAGCCGCGTCGTGAAGCGCAGCGGATCGCCGGCCCGGACCTCGCGATGGTAGGTCACGTGCGCCTCCAGGCAGAACGTCGTGATCGCGCGCGCGGCGCGGTGCGCGGCGTCGAGCCCCACCCAGGCGAAGAACTCGTCGGTCGCGTAGTCGAAGACGACGAGGTAGTAGCCCATGTTCATGTGCTGGTTGTGGTCGATCCACTCCGGCCGCACGACGTCGCGGTAGCGGTCGAGGGGCGCCGCGAGATCAGACATCGAGCGTGAGGATCTTCGCGCCGAGCGCGCGCGCGCTCACGTTGAGGCGCGCCACCGACACCGGCAGCCGGAAGCGCCGCGGCCCCGCGCTGCCCGGATTGAGATAGAGCACACCGTCGCGGCGCTCGATCCGCGGCTGGTGGGAGTGGCCGGTGATGACGGCGTCGAAGCCGGCGGCGCGGGGATCGAGGTCCAGCTCGTGCAGATCGTGGAGCACGTAGATCGCGCGGCCCCCGCGCTCGACGACTTCCGTCTCCGCCAGCGCCCTCGCCCACCGCCCACGATCGTTGTTGCCGCGCACGGCGACCACCGGAGCCACCGCGCGGAGGGCGTCCAGCACCTCGGGGGCGCCGACGTCGCCGGCGTGAACGATCAGGTCGGCGCCCGCCAGCGCGCGGAGCGCCTCGGGGCGCACGAGACCGTGGGTGTCGGAGATCACACCGATGCGTGGCATCGCCGGGCGAGCGTAGGCTATCATGTCGCTCCATGCCCCAGAGAACCCGAGATCTCAGAATCGACAGCTTCCGGCCACTGCTGCCGCCGGCCATCCTGCTCGAGGAGCTGCCGCTCTCCGAGCGCGGCTCGGAGACGGTGAGCCGCGGCCGCGAGGCCGTCGCCCGCGTGCTCGAGGCCCGGGACGACCGGTTGGTCATCGTGGTCGGGCCGTGCTCGATCCACGATCCCGTGGCCGCCATCGACTACGCGCGGCGGCTCAAGCGGGCCGCCGACGAGCACGCCGCCGACCTCTGCATCGTGATGCGCGTGTACTTCGAGAAGCCGCGGACCACCGTGGGCTGGAAAGGCCTCATCAACGACCCGCGGCTCGACGGCTCGTTCGCCATCAACGAAGGGCTGCGTTTGGCGCGGCGGCTGCTCGTCGATCTCGCGGATCTCGGCCTGCCCGCGGGTTGCGAGTTCCTCGATCCGATCTCGCCGCAGTACACCGCGGACACCGTCTCGTGGGGCGCGATCGGCGCGCGCACGACCGAGAGCCAGGTCCATCGCGAGCTCGCCTCGGGCCTCTCGATGCCCATCGGCTTCAAGAACGGCACCGACGGCGACGTGCAGATCGCCATCGACGCCGTCCGCGCGGGCGCGCACCCGCACCGGTTCCTCGGCGTCACCGAGCAGGGGCTCTGCGCGATCGTCTCCACGCGCGGCAATCCCGACTGCCACGTCATCCTGCGCGGTGGGCAGAGCGGCCCGAACTACGACGCGGCCAACGTCCGCAAGGCCGCCTCGGCGCTCAGCGACGCCGGCCTGCCCGCGCGGCTGATGATCGACTGCAGCCACGGCAACAGCAGCAAGGATCACCGCCGGCAGGCGGTGGTCGGCCACGACATCGCGGGCCAGGTCGCGGGCGGTGAGACGGCGATCGTCGGCGTGATGATGGAGAGCTTCCTCGTCGAGGGCCGTCAAGATCTGACCGCCGGTGGCACGCTGCGCTACGGGCAGTCGATCACCGACGCGTGCATGGGCTGGGACACGACGGCCGGCGTGCTGGCCGAGCTGGCGAACGCCGTACGCGATCGGCGGCGCGTGATGGGCTGAATCCATCGAGGGTCTTCACGGCTTTGCCCGTAGCACCCCGAGCGTTGCGGGTTTCGGGATCCTCGCAGGATAGAGGAGCGCCCCGGCTTCGCCGGGGCGCTCCGAACATTCGGGGGGTTTGGGGGGCCCTTCGAGGCCCCCCATTCTCGATAGCGCTACGCCAGCGGCTGGCCGCTGATCCAGGAGGGCGCGACGTCGCGGGGCGCATAGCGCGAGGCCACGTCGCGCGCGCGGTCCGCCCCGGTGCCGCGCGGACTCGTGTCGCGGCTGCGCGGCGGCATACCGCCACCACCACCGCCGCCGTCACGGCCACCGCCGCCTTCGCGCCCGCCACCGCCTTCACGGCCATCGCCGCCACGACCGCGCCGACGCCGGCCACCGCGGCGCGAGCGCCGCCGCCGGCCGCCATCGCCGCCGCCGGCGGTCTGCATGTGCGCGCCCTCGCGATTGCCCGGATCCGACGGCTCGCTTTCGGCCGCGGCCTCGACCGGCTCCTCCACCGAATCCGCTCGCGACTCCACCGGCTCCGCGGCTTCCGCGATTTCGACGCTGGGTGCGACCGCGACCGGCTCCGCCTCGCGGCGGACCGGCTCCTCGCGCTCGGCCGGCTCCGCCGGCGCCACCGGCGCCGCGGCATCGCCCACCAGAGTGATCACGCCCGCGCGGTTGACGTCCAGCTCCTTGATGCGGCGCAGCCGCGTGATCAGGCGCGGCGAGCCGGGCGGCCGGCTGAAGCCGCGCGACTTGAGCGCGTTCGCCAGCGAGTCGAGCGTCACCGTCCCCCGCGCACGCGCGAGGTCCTGCACGACGTTGACGATCTCGTCGTGGGGCGCGGTGTGCGGCTCCTCCGCCGAGACGGGCTCCGCGCGCGGCGCACGGTCCACCGGCGCTTGGTGCACCGGGCGCGGCGCCCCGTGCTCGCCGCGGCCGCGTCCGCGGCCGCCGCGCCGCCGACGCCGCCCGCCGCGATCACCACGCTCGCCGTGCCCATACTCGCGCTCGACGCGCTCCACCTCGACCGGCTCCTGGGTCGGCATGCCGAGCAGCGCGCGGTACGACAGCCGGCGAAACGTCACGCCGAGGCTCGCCGCCACGTCGCCGACCGCGTCGAACGCGCGGTCGTCGGACACGATCTCGATCACGTCGCCCGGCCGCGCCCCGGCCAGCCACACGCCGGAGGCCACCGCGATCCGGAGATCGCTCCAGTCGCGCACGCCGACCGACGGCGCGCTGTGCACGAGCCCGGCGCCGTGGCGCGCCAGCAGCCGCGCCGTGTCGTGACCGATCACGCGCCAGTTGCCGACCGCGAAGAAGTCGGTGCGCCGGCCGGCGCGGTCCACCGCGAGGTGCGCCAGCACGCGCGCGATGTGCTCGGCGCGGCTCGTGTTCTCCACGTCGAAGAAGATGGCCCGCCGGCCGGCCGGAAGCGGCCGCGCCGGCTCGGGCGGCGGCACGCGCGCGGCCAGCGCGGGCTCCGGCGTGGTGAGCGGCAACGCCTCGAGCGGCTGCTCGACGACATCCTCGGTCTTTGGAATTGGCGTCGCCTCGACGACCGCAGGCGGTGCCTCCGGCTCCGCCTGCGGGCGAGCGCGCCCGCGGGGGGCGCGCCCGCCCGAACGTCTGGGTTTTCGACCTGTCGCCACAATGCCTCCTTGGGGCCCTCGGCGGACCCTCGCACGCCAGTGTACGAACGTCGCGGGGCGCGCGCGTGCCTAAATCACGCGCCGCCGCCACGCGCCCGGAGCGTCCGGAACGTGACCGAATAGCGCTCCTCGCGCCCCGGGGGGATCGCGTGCTGCCACTGCCAGCGTGCGGCGCCGTCCAGTACGTACGCCGAGCGCGGCGCCAGCGTCAGCGCGCGCGTCTTCCGGGCCGCCCCGCGGCCCTGCTGGAAGCGCAGACGGCAGGCGCCGAGTAGCGAGACGCCGACGACGACGCCGAAGGCGGGCGCATCGCGGTGCCACCCGATGCCCGCACCCGGCGGATAGTGCGTGACGAGGACTTCCGCCAGCGCCTCGCGCTCCACGCCGGCCAGGCGGGCCGCGAGGACCCGCAATCCGACGAGGAACTCCGGGATCGGCGGGCCGGGCTCCACGCGCCACGTCTCGTAGCCGTACGTCCAGCCGAAGTGAATCGTACGCCGGCGCGCCACCTGGCCACGCATGCGCACCTCGCCGAAGGCCAGCGTCCGCAGGCCCTCCACCAACCGGGCCTCCTGGTCGAAGGACAGAACATCCTCCCGATAGACGAATCCTTCAGGAAGGTCGGCTACTTCGGGAAAGAGCATCGCCACGGCTTCAGCCTACCGCCGGTCCGACCGCCGACTCGGTGGCATGGCCTTCGCACACCTGCTGACAAGCATGAGTGAGTTCACACCGGAACAGGAGCAGTTCATCACCGAGGTCGTCGCGCGCCTCTGTCGCCGTCACGCCGACGTCATCGAGCAACTCGCCACCCAGGTCCATGCTCTCACCATGGTGCTCGTCGAAAAACGTCTCATCACCATCGAGCGGTTGCAGGCGGCGCGTAAGCACCTCGATCTCGCCTACGACATCACGCAGGCGCTCCAGATTCGCGCGCTCATCAAGGATATCGACGAGCTCGAGACGGGCTAGACGCGTCCCGGCGTTGCGGTAGGATACCGGCCACAGAGGAGGTCCTCCATGGCCGAGACGGCACGCATGGCGGTGTTCCACGGGACGGGCAAGCCCTTCGAGATCCGCGAATACCCGGTGCCCGAGCCGGAGCCCGGGGCCGCGCTCATCAAGATCGCGCTCGCGAACGTGTGCGGCTCCGACCTGCACTACTGGCGCGGCGAGCAGGACTACGCGCGCATGGGCCGGCCGTTGCCGCTCAACACCGGCCACGAGCACGTCGGCACGATCGCCAAGCTCGGCGACGGCGTGACGACGGATGCCGCCGGGCGCCCGCTGTCGCTCGGCGATCGCGTCGCCTATCGCTATTTCTTCCCGTGCGGCCGCTGCAAAGCGTGCCTCGCGCGGCACTTCAAGTCCTGCCCGGTGCGGCAGGCGAACTGGCTCGTGTCGTGCGAGCAGTGGCCGCACTTCCAGGGTGGCTTCGGCCAGTACTTCTATCTCCGCCCGAACCACGCGATGTTCAAGCTGCCGCCCGAGATCACCGACGAGATGGCGGCGGGCGTGAACTGCGCCTTCACGCAGGTCTACGCCGGGCTCGACGTCGCCGGCCTCAAGGCGGGCCAGACGGTGGTGGTGCAGGGCGCGGGCGGGCTCGGCGTCTACGCGTGCGCGGTCGCGCGCGAGATGGGCGCCGGCCGCGTGATCGTGATCGACGGCATCGACGAGCGGCTGGAGCTGGCCCGGCAGTTCGGCGCCGACACCTTCGTCGACCTGCGCGAGTTCACGACGCCGGACGCGCGCGTGAAGCGTGTGAGGGAGCTGACCGACAACTGGGGCGGCGAGGTCGTGCTCGAGCTGGTCGGCCATCCCGGCGTCGTCGACGAGGGACTGCGCATGACGGCGCCCGAAGGGACGTACCTCGAGATCGGCAACATCAACGTGGGCTGGAAGGCCGAGTTCGATCCGTCGTGGATCATCTTCGGCAACCGCCGCATCATCGGCCTCGCCCACTACGAGGCCGAGCACCTGCGCGGAGCGCTCGACCTCATGCTGCGCACGTTGACGAAGTACCCGTGGCGCAAGGTCGTCTCGCACAAGTACCCGCTGGAGGAGATCAACCGCGCGTTCGCCGAGCAGGACAAGGGACACGTGACGCGCGCCGCGATCGTGCCTAATTGAAGTAAGGGGGCCTCGAAGGGCCCTCGTCCTAGAGCCTCTCGCCGAACTCGCGCCAGGACCAGAGCGTGTTCTGCTCGATGAGCGTGTTCGCGGTCACGTAGAGCGCGAGAATCCGCTCGATGCGCACGGCGGCCGCGGGATCGTCGGCCGGCGAGGGCGGCGTCATGGCGCGGAGCGCGAGATCCGCGTGCTGTAGCGTGCGCGGGGCGAAGCCGTAGAACCAGAACCCCTCGGCATCCGCGATGCCCGCCCCGGGTCCGTAGACCTCGCTCAGGTACACGGTGCGCGCGGGCAGGCAGTCGGCGGCGAGCGCGCAGCTGACGTCGCGCCCCACGAAGGACGACAGCCGTGGCGTCAGGCCGGCGAGGGCGAGGATCGTCGGCGTCAGGTCGATCTGGCTCGCCATGCCCGACACGACGCGCGGGCGATAGACGGACGGCGTCCGCAGGGATGGATCGAGCCACACGGCCAGCGGCGCCGTGAAGTGGCCCGCCGCGTTCTCGATGTCGTTCGGGGCGACGCGCTCGTGCCGGCCGTGATC
>Ga0137409_10007614_pt1 | contig 11109 bp, 12 predicted proteins | sample CZODoug1_16funga_FD_122059 | JGI IMG/M metagenome (GOLD analysis project Ga0137409, IMG submission 122059) | Vadose zone soil fungal communities from Angelo Coast Range Reserve, California, USA - CZODoug1_16fungal (Hybrid Assembly) | ecosystem: Environmental > Terrestrial > Soil > Vadose zone... | reverse complement strand
TCAACGTGATTGCGACCGATCCGATCCACAAGGCGACGATCATTCCGCGCGGCCGTGCGCTCGGCATGGTGATGCAGTTGCCCGAGCGCGACAAGCTGTCGATGTCGCTCGAGCAGATGACCTCGCGCCTTGCCATCATGATGGGTGGCCGCGTCGCGGAGGAACTGGTGTTCGGCCGCGACAAGGTCACCTCAGGCGCCTCGTCCGACATCGAGCAGGCGACCCGGCTGGCGCGAATGATGGTGACGCGCTGGGGTCTGTCCGAACAACTCGGCACCGTGTCCTATGGCGAAAACCAGGATGAGGTTTTCCTGGGGATGTCGGTGTCGCGCACCCAGAACGCTTCGGAGGCGACGGTTCAGAAGATCGACACCGAGATCCGGCGGTTTGTGGAAGAGGGCTACAACGAAGCGACGCGTATTCTCACTGAAAAGCGTGCCGACCTTGAAGCGCTGGCGAAAGGCCTGCTTGAATTCGAAACGCTGACCGGCGACGAGATCCAGGATCTGCTCAAAGGCAAGAAGCCTAACCGCGAGTCGGTGCTGGAGCCGACCACGCCGCGCACCTCGGCGGTGCCGCCGGCCGGCAAGCCGCGCCCGCGGCCGCGCCCGAAAACCGGCTACCTCGAGCCGATTGCGTTATTGAAGCGAATCGGGAAAAGGCCCGGGCTTCCGCCGTAAGTGGTTGAATCGAGCAAAGCCGCCGAGAGATCACGCTTCGCGTTCTGACGTCCGTTACGCTGCGATTGTTTGAGCAGAGATAGAGATAGTCAGGAGAGCCGAAAGACTGGAGAAGGTCGTTGCTTAGATCGCTCGGGTCTGAAACGCCTTACAAAAATTTGCCGGAATTTGTCAGGCCTCACTCCAGTTGGTGAGGCGCACGTGCCACGATTGGACCGACTCGTGCGGCAGTATTCAACAACCCAAGAAAAGATCTGACCTGAATGGAGAATGTCATGGCCGCGGATGCCGTCATATCGCGCGAGTTGGAGTCTCTACACCAGGAGGTCTCGGCTTCGCAACGAGAGCACCCGATGCCGCATGTCAAAGCTGATCCAACGAGTAGAGAAGCAGGCGCGCAAACCATTCCGCTCGAAGGCCCGGCCCCACAGCAGCAGTATGGGGCTGGTAGCAAGTTTGTCGACGCTGTCACCGAGTTCTTTGAAGAAGCCGAGAAGAACGTGTCGGCACATCCCGCCGCGCATGTGATTGGCGGAGTTGTGGTTGGAATACTGATAGGACGTCTGCTCGGACGAGGATGGGAGCCATGACATGATGGACGATTTTATTCGGGACCTTCACCACCTTCAGAAGGCAGATTCCCTGATCGGTAAAATCTGGTTGAAGCTTTTTGCGCGCCAGTTCGGCCTCTTTGCGTTTGCGAGCCTGATCGCGGCGTTGGGATTCACGATGACGAATATCGCGGGATTCTATGGATTGCAGGCACCTTTGGGGCCGGTTTGGGCAGCGGTGGTCGTCGCGATCGGCGATTTCATTCTCGCCGCAGTTGTAGTCCAGGCGGCAAGAAATTCCGAACCGGGTCCCGAGATGGCCCTGGCCCTGGACACTCGCAAGATGGCTATCGAAGCGATCCAGGCGGATGCGCGCGACATCAAGATTACGATCGACACGTTCGGTCAGGACATTCGGGATACGAAGGGCGCGATTGCGGGGTTTGTTCAGAATCCGTTGGACGCCACCGTGCAGAACCTTCTCATTCCTGCGGCCACGTCGATCATCAAAGGGCTGGGCTCAAAGAAGGACCAGGCGTGAGAAAGAGGCCCACAAAGGCGGCGACAACGTCGGAAGCCTGACTCACCGGCTCGGGCAAACCCGGAATAAGACCGCCGTTGGGCGAGCCGTGATGCTTGAGCCGTTCCTGCGACATATTTTCTTCGTCTTCGACAATTCTCAGCACATTTCGACAAGCGTTGTCCGAGATCACTCGGTATGGAATCCTGAAATAGCGGTGACCGACCTTGCCCGCGGGTGTTTATGCTCATTCCCGTGCACGCAGCCGGTTCGCGACGGATCAATCTGGCGGCAAGGAATTTCGCGTCGATATCGGCCACGGCAGACAATAGGTATCGCAGATGAAGCGGGCTAGCACCGATGCCGAAGATTGCAGCCGCGCCGCACAGGAATTGCACGGAAGCGAACGGCAATGGCGGGAGGTCTTCGAGCACAATCCGGTCATGTACTTCATGGTCGATGCGAGCGGCATAGTCCTTTCGGTGAACGCCTTTGGTGCGTCCCAACTCGGTTATGCGGCGAGCGAATTGGTAGGGCAATCGGTACTGAATCTCGTCTTTGAGGAAGATGACAAGGAGTTCGTACGGAGAAAGATGTCCCTCTGCCTGGAAACACCCGGGCGATCGAATAGCTGGGAAGTCCGAAAACGCCGCAAGGACGGAACGATGCTCTGGATCCGCGAAAATGCCAGAGCGATGTGGTGGTCACGCAACCAGCTGATCATGCTGATCGCATGCGAAGACATCTCGGAGCGATACTGGGGCGCCCTGGAGTCGGCCCAGCTTGCAGCCCTCGTTTCTTCATCGGATGACGCGATTGTCAGCAAGACTCTCGACGGCACAATCACCTCGTGGAATGCAGGCGCCACAAATATCCTCGGCTACCAAGCAGACGAGATGATCGGTCAACCAATTACCCGCATCATTCCGCCCGAGCTGCACCAAGAGGAAAAGCAAATTCTGGTGCGCCTGCAGCGAGGCGAAAGGATTCAGCACTACGAGACCATACGTCTTGCCAAGGACGGTCGGCGGGTCGACATTTCGCTGACCGTTTCGCCCCTGTTCAACCAATCGGGGAAGGTTGTGGGTGCATCGAAAGTCGCCCGCGACATCACTGAACGCAAATTGGCCGAACAAGCATTGCGCGAAACCACTGCGCGACTGCGCACTTTGACCGAAACCGCGGTTGACGGCGTGATCCTGATCGATGCGCGTGGCGTGGTGCTGATGTTCAACCCGGCGTGCGAAAAATTGTTCGGCTATTCCGCCGACACGGTGATCGGCGAGAACGTCAAGATGCTGATGCCTCAACCGTACCGGCATGAACACGATCGCTACATCACCAACTATCGCGATACGCGCGACCCCAAGATCATCGGCAGCGGCCGTGAGGTCATTGGCCTCCGCAAGGACGGCTCGACTTTCCCGATGGACCTTTCCGTCGGTGAGGCCAGGCAGGACGGCGAGTCCATTTTCGTCGGCATAATCCGCGACCTCACCAGCCGCAAGCGCACCGAAGCGGAGCTGGAGCAGGCGCGGGCAGAACTCGTGCGCGTCGCTCGCGTGACGACCCTGGGAGAGCTGACCGCGGCGATTGCCCATGAAGTCAACCAGCCGCTCACCGGGCTGGTGAGTAGCGGGAATGCCTGTCTGCGCTGGCTCGCTGGCGACGTGCCTAATCTGAAGGCAGCACGGGAATCGGTCGAACGCATGATCAGTGCCGGCAGCCGCGCCGGAGAGGTGATCAGGCGGATACGGGCCCTGGTCGGGAAAGCCCCGCCGCTGCGGGACCGGCTCAACATCAACGACGCCATCACGGAGGTTATCGCGCTGATCCGTGGCGAGGTTCAGCGAAATCGCATCTCGCTGCGGACCAAACTCTCGACTGACGTGCCGCTGGTTCTGGGAGATCGCATCCAATTGCAGCAAGTGATCCTCAATCTGATACTCAACGCGATGGAAGCGATGAGCGACGTCAGCCCGCAGCTGGGAGAATTGTTGGTCTCCTCGACGAAAGACGGGCCGAATGGTGCGCTGGTATCAGTACAAGATTCCGGGACCGGACTGGACGGGACCGCCCTGGACCAGCTCTTCGAGGCCTTCTACACCACTAAGGCCCACGGCATGGGAATCGGGCTCGCGGTCAGCCGAACGATCATCCAAGCTCACGGCGGGCGGTTGTGGGCCGCGCCAAACGTGCCCAGGGGAGCCATATTCCAGTTCACGCTGCCGGCTGACTGCGAGGAGGTGTCAGGAATGGAACGAAAGCAATCGGCGAGGGCCATGGCATGACACAGGAACAACCCGTTGTTTTCGTCATCGATGATGATGGAATGGTGCGTGATGCCGTCAAGGATTTGCTTCGCTCCGTCGGCCTGAGCGTGGAGTCCTTTGAGTCAGCGCAGGACTTCCTTCAGAGCAAGCGCTCCGATGCGCCGGGCTGCATCGTACTCGACGTCAGATTGCCAGGGGCGAGCGGGCTGGAATTTCAACGGACCTTGGTCGAATCGGGCATCCCGCTACCAGTCATATTCATTAGCGGTCACGGTGACATCTCCATGTCCGTGCGGGCAATAAAATCCGGAGCGATTGAATTCCTGACCAAGCCCCTGCACGAGCAGGAATTGCTTGACGCGGTCCAGGCGGGGATCGAACGCGATCGAGCACGGCGCCGGCAAGCCAAACTTGTTGCCGAACTGCAGGAGCGTTTCAATTCCTTGACATCACGCGAGCAAGAAGTCTTCGCGCTCGTCGTTACCGGACGCCCAAACAAGCAGATTGCTCATCAACTCGAGTTGAGCGAGATGACGGTGAAGGTCCATCGCAGCCAAGCGTTGCGCAAGATGCGAGCGAAGTCTTTGGTCGAGGTGGTGCGAATGGCCGATAAGCTCGGCGTTTCAACCGGAAAGTCCGAAGCGATCTAACGAATATCGAAGTCCTTGTCATCGGCGTGTCGGTGATTTGCCCACACCCCATGCTTTCGTGCTGCCCAAGGTTGAGTGTGTGCCCCATTTTCTCTTTTTTGGTCCGCAGATATGCAAGCGAGTGTGAGTTTGGCGCAGCTTCGCAGGGGATCTGAGCGGCAACCTTGATACCAGCGTCAAACAAGGCGCGAGACTTACGGGAATTATTGGACTTAGGCCGGAAGGCCCTTCAGCACCGATCTTCAAATCACGTGACCAACCGGCGAAATAGCCGAGACGCCCAACGATGAAATGGGATCACGCAAGGAGCGTCCGCGTTTGATACTGTGGACGGCTCCTCCACCGGGGCGCAATTGGCCGTGAACGCGAGGCGCTGTTTAAGGCCGTCACGATCCAAGGCGCTCGGCAACACGGTACGATCGATTCACGGCCTTGGAGAGGCTCATCAGCTATTTCTGAATCGCAAAAGCCGAGCTGCAGCCAGCTCGTCATCCGGGAAATGCAGGCTAAGGGCGTTCCGGCGCGCTCTAACCCAAAGCACTAGTTTCCTAGTCCGGCAGACCTATCGCGGTCCCTCATACGCACACATGCGCCTTACGCATTCAGGCAATAATTGTACCCTTGCGTAATGGCGTCGACCCGTGACGCGGCGTTAGTTTGGATCGCGTACGGGAGACCAGAATGCCAAAGATCGCGATCGTAGATGATGATGAGTTGGCCCGCGAAGGCACGATAGACCTTGTCAGGTCAATGGGCTTCATCGCAATGGTTTTCGAGCGCGCAGAAGATCTTCTGAAATCCGACTACCTTCACAGTTCGTCCTGCCTGATCGCAGACGTGCTGATGCCCGGGATTGAGCTTTACAATCGTTTAGTTGAAGCGGGCAACAATACTCCAACCAGTCTGACCACTTCCTTCCCCCATGACAGAGATCGGGCGCGCGCGGCAGGCCGGTGCGATTGAAGCATGGAAGCAGAAATCGACAGGATGAGGCAATTATGACTATTTCCGTATCCGCTCTTCGCCCGTCTTCTCTCTTATCGGAAGGGCCCTGCCCGCCATTATCTCCTTCTAAATTCCCGGCCTATGCCGGCGCCGATGCAGAGAATCAGCATCTTTCAGCGGAGCCCGTTCGGGTCAACGGTGGGCCAGCGTGCTTCTTGTTTGGCCCATTCCACCTGATTCCAGCGCAACGGCTGCTCCTTGAAGCCGAAAAGCCGCTGCGTCTCGGTAGCCGTGCGCTCGATATCCTGATTGCACTGGTCGAGCGCCGGGGCGAGTTGGTCAGCAAGGAGGAGCTGATGGCGCGGGTGTGGCCGAAAATGTTCGTCGAGCCGGCCAACCTTACGGTTCATGTCGCTGCCGTGCGGCGGGTGCTCGGCGATGGCCGCAACGGGAATCGCTACCTGGTCAATATTCCGGGACGGGGTTATCGGTTCGTCGCACCGGTGACCGTCGTAGAGAACGAGATGCCGCCCTTGCCGCAGCTGCGACCGATCGTCGCGAGCGGCGCGAACAACCTGCCGGCCCAAATCACCAGATTGGTTGGCCGAGCGGAAGCCTTGCGCACACTGGCGGCGCAATTGTCGCAAGAACGCTTTGTCACCATCGTGGGACCGGGAGGGGTCGGGAAGACCTCGGTTGCCCTTGCCGTCGCCGAAGCAGTGGCCGCCGATTTCGAGCATGGCGTCTGGCTGGTCGACCTGGCGCAGCTTAGCGACCCTCGCCTGGTGCCGGGCGCGCTTGCATCCGTGCAGGGACAGGAGGCGCTCTCCGACGATCCGCTCCCTTCACTGATTGAGCAGCTTCGCGGCAAGCAGATGCTCATCGTGTTGGACAATTGCGCACACGTCGTTGAGGCGGCGGCTTCACTGGCTGTCGGTATCCTGCGCGGCGCACCGGCCGTGCGCATCCTGGCGACCAGCCGCGAGCCACTGCGCGTTGAGGGCGAACGCAGGCACCGCCTGTCGCCACTGGAGGTTCCGTCCGCGTCCACCCCGCTCACGGCCGCCGAGGCTCTTCGTTTTTCGGCGATCGAACTTTTCGTCCAGTGCGCCGCGGCAAGGCTCGACGGCTACGAACTGAGCGACTGCGATGCATCGATCGTGGTCGATCTATGCCGCAAGCTGGACGGTCTTCCCCTCGCGATCGAGTTCGCCGCCAGCAACATTGATGCGTTCGGTGTACGTGGACTTGCGGCACGTCTCGCCGGTGGTATGCAATCATTGAGCGGCGGCTATCGCACGGCGCTGCCGCGGCATCAATCTCTGCGAGCGATGCTGGACTGGAGCTATGATCGACTCCCCGAGCCGGAGCGTGTCGTCCTGAGGCGGCTTTCAATCTTCCCCGGCAAGTATTCGCTGGAGGCGGCGATTGCCGTCGCCACTGGAGGCGAAATGGCCGTCCACGCGGTCACCGATCACATTATGAGCCTCGTCACCAAATCGCTGATCGCGGCCGATATCAGCGGCAAGGAGCCCCTGTACCGGATGCTGGAGACTACGCGTTGCTATGCGCTGGAGAAGCTCCGGGAAAGCGGCGAGTTTGACGCGGTCGCCTGTCGTCACGCCGGGGGCTGCCAGGATTTGCTGCAACAGGCGGCAGCTGAATGAGCCGGTCGGAAGAATCCCGCAATAGGGAGCAACGCAAGCCGATCTTGCATATAGCACCTTCGTGCCGCCACCTGGCTTTCTCTCCGATCGCCGAAGAGCATGAGAGCGAGAACGCTCGCCCGTTTTGAAATTGGATCGCTCCCTCAACCCAGCGTCTTCCAATGTTGCATTGTATGCGGCTTCGTAGCCGCCGGCCGATGTTCCTGGCGATGATAAGGGAATAAAACCTCGCGCTCTGCGGTCGACATGTTGGAGCCGAACGATCGATATTGTTCTTCGTAGTGATTAGTCGTGATTTGCCACGCTTCATTCGATTCCGGCGTTGACGCGGTGTAAACAACCAGCAGTCACATACCACAGCAATTCGTTCGGCCGCTTCACTCGGCGGACGTGCGAAGCGCGAATGCGGAGGCATCGCCATGAACTTCCTATCCACACTTCTCCTCTGGAGCTGGCTTATCGCTTACTGGCGAGACGAGCAGAGGCGCAAAGAAGCGATCAGGTCACGGAGCGGAGCCGAACAGTAGCCGGCTTTTGTATTTCAACCACCTGGCGCCGCTTTGCGTCGCACAAGGAGGCATCCATGCAGTTTATCCTGGTCAATGGCAGGTCCCCTCGCCCGCAGTCTTTCTGCACGTTGTGCTGCGAGGCTATCCAGGACGGTTATGTGCGAGAAATCGCAACGCGGCTCTCCTACTGTAGCATCAAGTGCTACGTGGATCACTGCATAGACACGACGCGCGCTTTCGAAAATCACGCGATGCATCATGACCCGCTCAACCATTTTCACCATACACTCGTCACGAGATGACGAGAATTACGAAACTCACCAAATTAGCCCCGGTTGTCGCGGTCGCCAAGGCGCGCCATCTCGATGAACTGGGATGGCGGGTGTGCACCACGGACAGGATAGGACGACAATTCAAGCCTGCCGATTTCGACATGCTTCTCGATTGTTATCAGTCTGCCAGCCTCAGCCTATCACTGCACCATGCCGGGTGGATTGCAAGACGGCGCTGCACGACACCGGCGGCAATAACCCGTGGCGATGCCGATCGCAAGCAGTGCGGCAAATTCATCTCAACCGATCGCGCGCTAGCCACCCAACGCTCATTTCGATGACGCAACGAACGCGCTTTGTGCGAGATCTTAACGCTTTGCACCACCCATAAATCGAAAAGCGCGATAGATGGTCTTGTAAGTCTTGCGGCGCCTTTTGCTGAGTTTCGAGAGCCTAGCTTTCCTTGGTTTCATGGCGTTCTACCTTGCCCTTAAAACTGACCTCAGGTTCGAGCATTTGCGCGCCAGCAATAATTTCCCGGCGTGAGTTTCTAAAGCTTGCGCTGGATAGTACCGCCCACCGCCCTCATCTTTTTTTCGAAAGAACTCATACCTTCCTCGGCGATACCTGCGACGACAGCTGCACTGCCAGGCGCCAATTCTTTCGAAATCCGGGCAACCAGCTCTGTACCTTCACCATTTTCAGTAAGCTCGGCCGAGACCCCGATCAAAGCGCCGCCAACAGCCCCCATCAGCGCTCCAAGCGGACCACCACTCAAACCGGCCAATCCACCGATCAGAGCAGCGGCTGCGGTCACGCGAAACCCGTCATAACTGTCCTCAAGCACTGACAGCTTGCTGTCGGAGCCTTTGGAAATGATCGCGGACGCGCGGACTTCGACGCCGTTCGCGGCAAGATGCTTGAGAGCTAGATATCCTTCATACGCCTTAGCTCTATCGGCAAAGATCGCAGCGACAATTTTGCTCATGTTTCCCCCTGGAGCGCAGGCCTGGGATCCGCTGCATTCGCCAATACTGCAAAGCGGGAACCTCGCCCAACCGTGGATCGCACCTCGATCTTGTGTCGAAGGAGCTCTGCTGCACGGCTGACGACGAACAGTCCGAGCCCAAGTCCCTCTGATTGCGCCGGCTCGAGGCGACTGAACGCCTCGAAGATCTTGCGCAGGCGTTCCGAGGGAATGCCAACGCCGGTGTCGTGAACCTCGATGCGAACGATCGTTCCAAATCGACGGCATCCAAGAAGAACCTTTCCGCCTGAAGCCGTGTATTTCACCGCATTCCGTGCGAGATTTCCGATAGCGCTTCTCAACAGGACCGGGTCGCTTGCGACCATTGCTCGTGTGGGGACTACGCGCAGTTGTACCCCTCGCTCGGCAGCAAATTTGCTGGTCTCCTGGCCGACGATTGAAAACAAGCCGCCGAGCCGTACAGGAACCATGGCGATTTGCGAGGTCTTCTGGTGGATGTGCAGCGCGGTGACGAGCTGGTGCAACTGCTCCGCCATCTGTATGACCGCATGTTGTCCGCGTGCAATGCGCTCGCGCTCAGGATTATTTGTGGCGCGCGCCGATAGCCACCCATAGGAGCTGAGAATAATCTGGAGGTGTTGACGCAGGTCGTGACCGGCCATTGCCAACAGCACGGCATGAAAGTCAATGCTGCGCCTGAGATCCGGATCGTGGCATTCGCTTCGGTTGGCGCCGGTGTGGCTGGCTTGATGCATGTTGTGCCTCTGACGTGACAATCACGTTGTCAAATCTTACGGCACATCGATCGATGGAACGAATAAAGCCAACCAAATGAGAATGAATTCTTGCGAAAGGCCGACAGCGAAACCGGATAGGCGATCGATGCAATTCAGATGGCGCCCAACGAATTGATCAGCGAGTGGGAAATAGCGCGCAACAGCTGAACTCATTGAGGCAGGAGGCGAGGAACGTCTCTTCCACGCCTCCCAGCCGACATCAGGCGGCGGATCGCACCAAGGCTTGCGCGAAATTGCGGGCCTCGATCGCGACGGTAACAATAGCCACTCCCGAGGTAATCAGGTTGATCCCGGCGATAAGGCCGAGTGCCCATGATGCGCTGACCGGCCAGTATGCAATAAGCACGGCGGCGAGAAGTAGGTCACAGATGCCGCTTACGCACATCCAGCCCCATGAACCAGGCATCACATCTCGATACGCAAATGACCCCACGATCTGGAAAATGCCTTCGGCAACAAACAAGGCCGTGAGTACGATCGTGAGGGACTCAGCGCCTTGCTCGGGTTTCCAGATCAGCAGGACGCCGGCTGCCATTGCCAGAGCCGCCGTGAGAAGCGTCCACAGGAACGCGGGGAAATCGCGCACCGAGAACATAGCCACGAGTCCGACCATGCCGCTGATCAAGAACAGCCATCCGACATAGAGGTCAACCGCGATGGTGGCCACTGCCGGCCACGCAACCGCTAGAATGCCGAGTATGACCATTACAATGCCCTGAAACAGGAAAAGCTTCCAGTTTGTCTTCAGTGCATCTTTGAGAGCGTCTTGCATATCGCTTGAATTTTGAACGCGAGTCATTGGAGTTCTCCGGTTTGAGAGATTTGAAGGTCTGCAGATGCATTGCCTTCCATTCTGTGTCGCCAAGGACATGTATCTTTGCAGGAGCGATGGGTCGCGGGCGGCGGTCGCGATACGAAGGAAGGTCTATACCGGGTACCCCTGGCCAGCCGAGTGAAGCTGCATAAATTTCGGCAAATTCTTATGAACTGCGCCGTTGTACCCGGCGGCGAACGTGAAAATGGAAACGAAGCGACGCTGATCAAATCAGGCGAAAGGATTCGGAGTCATTCTTTGGACAAAGCGCCGCACTAGCCGAAGAACACCTTGGTTGGGATTTGCAGGAATTTGGCAGGCTTCACTCGGTTTGCCCGGTGATCCAGTCTAACTTCCGCCGAATATCCGCTGGCCAGGAGAATACCCATGACCAACCCCGCACCTCGCTCAACTGAGATCATTACCGCGAGAATGTCGCAGGC